>Ga0075435_100001412_pt1 | contig 15477 bp, 1 predicted proteins | sample RhiMethybrSRZTD4_FD_75302 | JGI IMG/M metagenome (GOLD analysis project Ga0075435, IMG submission 75302) | Populus rhizosphere microbial communities from Tennessee, USA - Rhizosphere MetaG P. TD hybrid SRZTD4 | ecosystem: Host-associated > Plants > Roots > Rhizosphere > Soil | place: USA...
CCGGGCGGCGTGCTGAAGCCGATGTTCACCGATCCGGTCCGCGTGCCCATGTCCTTCGGCGAGAAGACGACGCCCACCGTGCAGCTCGCGCCGCCGGCCAGCGTCATCGGTCCGGTGAGCGAGCACGGCATCGTGCCTGCGCTCACCAGCGTGAAGTCGATCCCGCTGACGCTCAAGCTCGAGACGATCAACGACAACGTCTGGTGGTTGTTCGTGATCGTCGCGACGATCGGCGCCGTCGTCGTGCCCGCCGCCTGAATCCCGGGGAAGACGACCGGGATCGGCGCGATGCTGGCCTGCGCGACGTCCGGCACGACTCCTACGTTCGGCGTCTGGTCGCCCGTGAAGTCGCCCGCGTCGTCGGCCGTGCCGCCGCCGTTGACCAGGAAGTACTGCTTGTACGCCTCAGGCGTGCCGGCCTGGTCGTTGTTGGTCATCTTCGCCCACGGCCCGCGCGTCGGATCGGTCGGCTTCACCGCCAGCGCGTTGTAGTCCGCGCTGAACTGGCTGTAGACGGCCGCTCCCCAGCGCCACCGCAGGTCCATGCCCGGCGTGTCGGTCGTATAGGCCGCCGACCATGTCACGTTCTTGATCCCGCCCGGCAGACCGGCCGCGGGGACCGTGAACGCGGCGCCGCTCGCGAAGATGCGGCCGATCTCGATGTCGAACTGCTTCAGCTTCGAGAACGGATGCACCGTCGGCACCGTCGTCAGCCAGCGGTTGTTCGCCGCGTCGAACGTCGTCGTGACGCTCGTGACGAGCGGGCTGAACGTGATCAGCGCGTCGGGCACCGGAATCGAGTAGTTCGTCCCGTTCGCGGTGAACTTGATCGACCCGTTGGTCACGAAGATGCGGACCGGATGGTTCGTCATGTCCATGAATACGTTGAGCAGGTCGTGCGGACCCTTCGCCCACGTCAGCTCGCTGGCGAACCACAGCGTGGTGCCGCCGGCGATCGGCTTGGCCGTGAAGTTCGCCGAGCTGTTCGACATCGACGATCCGACGAGGCTGATCGGCTGCGTCGATCCGACGAGGCCGTTGCTGTTGTCAGTGAAGACGAGCGACGCCGTCCGAGTGCCCGTGGCGTTCGGATTGAACTTCACGTTGAGGACGCACGAGGCGCCCGGAATCAGGCTGGCGCCCGCGCACGTGTTGCCCGACATCTGGAAGTCGGTCGCGTTGTCGCCGGCGACCTGCACGCTCGAGATGGCCAGGTTCGCGTCGCCGATGTTGGTCATCGACACCGGGATGGCCATGCTCGGCACGCCAATCGGCTGGCTCGAGAAGTTGACGCTCGTCGGATTCAGGCTTGCGATCCCGACCGGCGTCACCGTCACGATGACGAGCGACGAGGACTTGCTGTTGTAGTTCGCGTCGCCGCTGTAGGCCGCCGTGATGCTGTGCGTGCCGCCGGCGAGGGCGAACGTGCTGTAGATCGCGCTCGACCCGGTGACGGCCGCCGTGCCGAGCACCGCGCTCGGCGAGGTGACGCCGTTGTAGGTCAGCACGTCGTTATACGTGATGATCCCGGTCGGTCCGGCCGGCATGCCGGCCGGCGCCGAGACCGAGCCCGTCAGCGACACCAGCTGGCCGTAGACGGTCGCCGCCGAAGACGAGAGGATCGTCGTCGTCGACGGGTTGATCTTCTGCGCCGCGATCGGACCCTGCGACAGGCTCGCGGACAGATAGTTCGCCGTCTCGGGCCACGTCGCCGACACGCTGCACGCCGTCGTGCCGCTGGTCATCGTCACGAGGCTGCCCGCGACCGAGCAGCCGCCGCTCGCCGAGATGATGGCCGTGCCGCCCGGGTTCGCGACGACCGAGAACGTCGAGCCGAACGCCGCCGACGCCGGAGCGCCCGTGAAGCTGAGGCCGGTCTGCGGGGCCTTGTTCACGGTCACCTGCGCGGTCTGCGTCAGCGTCGTGTAGCTCGGATCGTTCGGCGTGAACGTCACCGACAGCGTCTGGACGCCCGCGTTGAGCACCGTGCCCGCCGCCGGCGTGTAGGCGAACGAGCCGAGGAGGCTCGACGTCGCGTTCAGTTGCGCCGCGCCGAGCGGCTGGCCGTAGGTCAGCGGCGCCGGGTTCCAGGCGAGCGGCGGCGGCTGAACTGTGCCAGGCGCCAGCGTGCCGGAGATCTGCACATCGTGAAGCTGCGGCGTCTGGCTCGCATCCGACGACGCGAACGTCGCGCGGTACTGCACGTAGCGTGAGCGCAGCGCCGGGGAGATCGCGTTCAGCGTCGGCGCGCGGAATGCCGACCAGCTCGCATCCGGCGTCGGCGTGTTGCCGCCGCGGACCTCGAAGGTCACGCCGTCGCCGAGCACGATATACATGATGTTCGACCAGTCGACGACGGCGCCGCCGTCCATCACGCGCGAGAGGAACGAGCCGCTCGTCTGATACGGCGACATGTGCATCGAGTCGACGGTGACGTTGCCGCTCATCGACGCGATGTCGCTCGCTGCGACCGGCCGCATCAGGCCGGGCACCGCCACGACATGGCGCGCCATCAGGTTGTCGTCCACGTAGTAATCGACTTCGGTCGGCTGCCAGTCGATTCGGTATTTGTGCGGCGTGTTGATGAAGTCGGTGCCCCAGAGCGGATCCGTCAACGGATCGCGCATCGACAGAACGGTGTTCAGCTCGAGGCCGCTGCCGGTGAACGTCCGCGCGGCCAGCTTGCTGCCCGAGTGGGCCGCACCGTTGAGGTCGTACCACACCGTGCTGACCAGCGCAAACGGCTCCGTAGTGGAGTTCAGCGTTTGACCCAATCCCGAGTGCTGATACGGATCGCCCGTGAACGTCGCGACGAACTCGACCGAGTGCGGCGGCGTGAACTGATCCGGGCACGCGCCGTCGACGCCGACTTCGGCGACGTCGCACGCGGCCACGCGCGCCCCGCGCACCGACAGATGGCCGTTGGCGACAGTCGCCCCGCCGCCGGTCGTCCACTGATGGACCGGCCAGCCGGCTGGCATCGTCGTGCCGGAGAATTCCGATCCGACCGTCGGCGCCAGGATCACCTCGCCGTCGATCGACTCCGACACGTAGGTGTTGCTCAGCGCGCCGGCGCTGAAATCAGCCGACGTCGTGTCGTGCACCATCGGCTGCGGCATGTCGAAGCCGGGCAGCACCGGCTGGCCGTTCGGCGCCGTTGCCGGCGGCTGCGCCGATGCGGCGTTGCCGGACGTGTCGACGGAAAGAACGCGGAAGTAGTAATGCGTGTTCGGACGGAGACCGGCGATTCGCACCGAGTGTGACGTGACGTACGCCGCGTCGGAGATCGACTGCGTGTTGGACGCGAACGTCGAATCGGTGCCGTAGTCCACGCGCGAGGTCGCGGGCTCGTTCGTCGTCCATGAGATCGACGCCGTCGAACTATCGACCACTGTCGGCATAAGCTCTGAAATCACCGGAGCGGTCGTGTCGGCGGTCGTCGAGAAGACGACGTCCACCCAGTAGTTCGTCGCGTTGAACGTCTGCGTCGGGAACGCGGTGGCGCCGTAGCGATAGACGCCCTGGCCGCCGGCCACCGTCGTCGGATCGGCGTGCAGCGGCGCCGCGTCCACACCGGCCGAGGCGAAGTAGCTGCCGTCCGCCGCGTAGTTGCCGGCGTTGGTGTGGTACGAGACGACGTAAGTCGTGTTCGCCGCGATGCCGATCGGCGTGCTGAAGAGCACCTGCTGCCAGCCGGGCGTCGAGTTGCTCTCGACGAACTGCGCGCTGGCGAGCAGCGTGCCGTTGATCGTCCAGAGGTTGCCGATGTGCGTGCCGAGGTTCGCCGGGCCGCGATAGAAGCGCACGCCCGTGATCGTCCCGCCGACGTCGCTGCGGAACTTCATGCCGAGCTCCACCGGGTTGGGATCGTCGACGCTCGCGTTGGTCGGGATGCTCGAGGCCGGGAAGAGGTTCGGGCACGGGCAGACGCCGGCGTTCACCGACACCGACAGGCCCGCGGACGGCGTCTCGAGGTTGCCGCTGTCGTCGATCGCGCGGCTCTTGATCGCCACCGTGCCGACGGCGCCGGGCTGCCACTGATACGTCCAGCTGGTGGTTCCCTGCGCGATGTGCCACGACGCGCCGTTGTCGAACGAGACCTCGACCGCCGCGACGATGCCGCCCGTGTCGGACGCGCTGCCCGAGACCGTCACGCGGCTGCCGCTCGCGACCGCGCCGGTCGGCCCGGTGACCGACGAAGCGGGCGCCGTGTGATCGGCCGACGCCGCGCTCGCGATGAGCGCGGTGTTGTCGGCGCCATTCCCCAGCGACGCCGGCTGCACGCCCATGTCGGCGAGGAGATTGACCGTCGCCTGCTGCATCGCCTGATCGGGAGTCGACGCGCTGCGATCGTGGTTGCCGTCGAGGCCCCACGCCCACTGCACGGTGCCGGCGCCGAAGACGAGCGCGCCGCTCGCGTGGCGATAGAGCGTCAGCGAGTGCGTCGCGGTCCCCGTGGCGGTCTGCGCGCCGAAATCGATGATCTTCTCGACGCCGCTGACGGTCGTCGAGGACAGGTGAATCAGGCCGCCGGGCCGCGAGCCGTTGTCGAGATCCTCGTCCCACTCGTAGCCGAGCGAGCCGTCGGCGAGCGTGCCGCCGGCGCCCGCGATCCGCGTGTTGCGCCAGAAGCGGAGCGTCGAGAGCGACGCGGGCACGGCGATCGCGCTCGTGCCGCTGTTCACCGTCCAGAACGTGCCGGTGACGGCATTCTCCGGACGGCCGCCGTCGGCGACGGGCGGCGCGAACCGCGTGTCGCGCCACGTGCCGGTCGCGACGCCCGCGAGCGGGTCGATCTTCGAGCCGGCAAGCGTGTCCTTGTAGGCGACCAGCGTGCGGAACGACGACTCGAACCGCGTCTTCCAGTACATCTCGTTGCCGCTGAAGAACGCGAGGTTGACGCCCGCGTTGCGCGCGGCTTCGACGCTGGCGCGCTGCCCCGCCGACCAGTACTCGTCGTGGCCCGACGAGATGAAGGCCTTCGGCTTGAGCGTGCCGACGAGATCCGCCGCGCGGCGCTCGGTGTCGACGCCGCTGATATATTTCACGTCGTAGCCGTTGGCCTCGAGGAAGCGGACCATCGGATATTCGGCGTTGAACAGCCAGCTCTGCGAATCGTGACCGCGCGTGTCGAACGGACGGTTGTAGCTCACCTTCGCGCCGCGTCCCGCGCACGAGTACGACGAGCCGGCGTTCGAGAGCGGACCGTTGCAGTAGAGGCTCGCGCCGGTTGTCGGACCGCCGAGGCCGTACTGGTTGTAGGCCTGCCAGGTCGTGTCGGACGTCTGCACGATCACGGCGGCTGGCCGCGCATCGTCGCGCACGATGAACGGAATGTGGCTCGCGCCTCCCATGCCGTCATTGCGCGTCGGCTTCGCGATGTAAATGCCCGACGTCAGGCCTGCGGTAGAGAACGATGCCGACACCGCCCAGTTGCCGCAGTCGACGAGACCGGTCGACGGGTCGCTGGCGCAGGTGGGCTGCGCCTGCGGCAGCACCGCCGACGGATTCACCGTCGCGATTTTGCGCGCGCCCACGCCGCTGTAGTAGCCGAGGCGATAGATGTCGATCCGATAGCTCGTCGAGTCCGTCTTGATCTTGAACGAAACCGTATCGCCTTTGTTGACGCTGATGTCGCTGGCGAATCCCTGGATCGACGGATCGCCGGAACCCGAGACGTCCCAGAGATCGATCGTTCCCGGCTGCTGATTCTCGAGAACGATCGGATTCGTCTGTGCGTGCGCCGGCCACATCGCGTAGCCCGCCGCGAGGAGCATTGCAACCACGATGGCAACGAGTTGAGTTGTTCTCCGAGCCGCGACGCGCTGCAAAATTGTCATAGTCATCCTTGTCGGCCCCCCGCCACGCACGCACGCGTACACACCTGTCACGTGATCGGCTCTTGACGGTTCTTCTTCGTGTGAAGCGGAAAGTGTTTGACGGTCGACTGAGCAATACGCACGCCAGCCTGTTGAGCTCGGGTCGCGAGATCGCGCGATGCGTGCGGTGGACTACATCTTCGCGGGCAGGTCGGAGGCGCGCCGCGACAGCTCATGCGCGGACCATCGACGCGCCGCCATGAGTGACTCTCCGGAACTTAGTCGCGCCGAGGGAAGACTTCGCCGGAATTCGGAAGGCGCGCCTGGCGGCGACTCCACATCGGGAAGTCCGCCGGCCGGCAGACTTTTATCTCCATATCCCCCGGGCCGCGCGCGGCCGCGATTGACAGAAATCGGCACGCGGCGGCGGACCGTGCAGCGCTTCTGCAATCAACAGCGCAACCACTAGTCAGCAAACGATTTAGTTGATTCGACCAATCAGGTGGTTCGGCGCCTGATTCCAGATGCCGAACGGCTGACGTGGCTGTCCCTTTGCAGCCCATCGTGTCACACGACATTCGAGCTGATCCCGCGTCGCCGGTCTCAGGACTTTTCCTCTCCGAGACGGACCCGGCCGCGGCTGCGAAGGACCGGGGCAACGGCCAGGTCGAGCGGCCGGCTATCGAGCGAGGAGAGGACGAACTGAGAGAGCGGAACGTGCGCGCGAGAACGTTCAGAACCCCCGCCGCGGCAGGCGCCCTCGTCGTCGCCACGCTGTGGCTGCTCGCCGGCTGCGCCTCGGCATCGCTGGCGCCCGCGCGCGCGGGCGGCGGCGCCGAGCGCGTGATCGTCTCCAGCGATTTCGGCGGCGTCGTCGATGTGCGCGTTGGCGACACGCTCGTCGTGCGGCCGCCGATGTCCGCGGCCGAATGGCAGGTGTCCTACGACGCCGCCTATCTCGAGTTCCAGGGCACGCCCGAGGCGCTTCGGCATCCCGACGCCGCCGGCTGGAAGTTCGCCGTCGTTCGCGCGGGCGAGACCGCGCTGACGGTGTCGCCCGTCATCCGCGGCGGCCCGAACCCGCCGCGTTTCACCGTGACGCTCCACGTTGCCTCGTAACGATCCGGCTTCACCGCTTCCCGGGAGGTCGGCGCGCGGATGATCCGTTCGCGCCGCGGCGACCTCGCACGGCTGCTCGCCATTGCACTCGCCGTGTGCCTGCTCGCGCTCCAGCATCCGGCGTCGATCGGCGGGGGCCTCGTGGATCCCGACGAAGCGATCGGCCCGACCGGGCGGCCGCTCCCCCGCCCCGATTCCCCCGGCGAAGCCATCGCGTTCCGCCAGCTGCAGTGGCGCAACGAGAACGGGTGGGTTCCCGACAACGGGCTGATCGACGGGCGCCGCCACGCCGACGCGATGCGCGCCCACCGGCAGGGCCGGCTCTTTCCGAACCTCCGCGGTGCGGCGCCGGCCAGCGCGCCCGCGGTCGGCGGCACGGCGGCGCCGGCGCTCAACCCGAGCGCGCCGGCGGGGGGCGGCGGCACCGGCGGCGCCGCCTCGATCTCGGCCGGCATCAGCAACTCCTCGTGGACGTGGCTCGGCCCCGGCAACATCGGCGGACGCGTCCGCTCGCTCGTGATCGACCCGACGAACACCAACAACATGTTCGCCGGCAGCGTCGGCGGCGGCATCTTCAAGTCGACCAACGGCGGCGCCTCGTGGGCGCCGGTCAACGACTTCATGGCGAACCTCGCCGTGTCGACGATCGTGATGAAGCCGGGGCTGCCGACGACGATGTTCGCCGGCACCGGCGAAGGCTTCTACAACGGCGACGGCATCCGCGGCGCCGGCGTCTTCACGAGCGTCGACGGCGGCGTCACCTGGACGCAGCTGGCGTCGACGGCGAACTCGAACTGGTGGTACGTGAATCGGCTCGCGATGTCGCCGAATGGCGCAACGCTGCTCGCGGCGACACGCACCGGCATCTACCGCTCGCTCGATCTCGGCGTGACGTGGACGAACGTGTCCTCGGTCGAGATGACCGACGTCGTCTTCCACCCGACCGACTCGACGCAGGCGATCGCGTCCGGCTACGCGGGGAATGCCTACAAGTCGACCGACGGCGGCGCGACGTGGACCGCGGCCACCGGCCTGCCCGGCGGCGCCGGGCTCGTCCGCGTCGAGATCGCGTACGCCAAGGCCACGCCGACGACGGTCTACGCGTCGGTCGACACCAACGGCGGGTCAGTCTACAGAAGCACGAACGGCGGAACGTCGTATTCGCTCATGTTCAACGGCGCGCCCGACTACCTCGGACCGCCCGCGTCGAGCCAGGGCTGGTACGGCAACGCGCTCTGGGTGGATCCGACGAACGCGGCCACGCTGATCGTCGGCGGCATCGACCTCTGGAAGAGCACGAACAGCGGCCTGTCCTTCACGCAGATCAGCAACTGGCAGTCGTCGCCGAGCTCGGCGCACGCCGACCACCACGCGATCGTCGAGCAGCCCGGGTTCAACGGTTCGCTGGGACCGAATCGAACGGTCTGGTTCACGAACGACGGCGGTATCTACAAGACGACCAACGTCTACACCGTCGGCGGCGGCGTCTCGCCGTTCACGAGCGGCTGGACGGTCTCGAACACCAATCTGGGCGTCACGCAGTTCTACGGCGCGGGCGGCGGCGCAACGACGGGCGTCATCCTCGGCGGCACGCAGGACAACGGCACGGTGAAGTACACGCCGGCCACCGGCACGACGTGGACGACCGAGTTCGGCGGCGACGGCGGCGAAGCGCAGGTCGATCCGTCGAACAACAACAATCTCTACGGCGAATACACCTACGCGGCGATCCACCGCAGCACCGACGCCGGCGCGACCTCCGACTGGATCAACGGCCTCTTCTGGAACGGCACGCAGTACGTCTGCAAGCCGGCGCCGTTCTTCATCGTCGATTCGTGCAACGCGTCGCAGTCGAACTTCATCGCGCCGTTCATCCTCGATCCGAACAACTCGAACCGTTTGCTCGTCGGCGCCGACGCGCTCTGGCGCAGCGACGACGCGACGACGCCGAACACGTCGACGACGGGGCCGTCGTGGGCCAGCATCAAGCCGGCGAGCGGCACCGGCAACTACATCAGCGCGGTCGCGGTCGCCACCGGCAACTCGAGCATCGTCTGGGTCGGCCACAACAACGGCCAGGTCTACAAGACGACGAACGGCACGACGGCGACGCCGACGTGGACGCAGATGGGCAGCGGCACGCTGCCCGCGCGCTTCGTCACCCGCATCCGCGTCGACCCGAGCAACGCCAACACCGTCTACGTGACCTTCGGCGGCTTCAGCACGCCGAACGTCTGGAAGACCACCAACGGCGGGACGACGTGGACCGCGGCGGCGGGCAGCGGGCTGACCGGTCTGCCGTCGGTGCCGGTCCGCGACATCGCCGTGTTGCCGACGCAGTCGAACTGGCTCTACGCGGCGACCGAGGTCGGCCTCTTCACGAGCGAGGACGGCGGCACGTCGTGGGCCGTTCCACAGGAAGGGCCGGCGAACGTCTCGGTCGAAGAAGTGTTCTTCATGGGGACGACGCTCGTCGCGGTGACGCACGGGCGCGGCCTCTTCACGACGACGCCGTCGAGCGCGACGACGCCGACGATCACGTGGCCGACGCCGGCCGACATCGTCTACGGCACGGCGCTGAGCGCGACCCAGTTGAACGCGACGGCGAGCACCGCCGGCACGTTCACCTACACGCCGGCGGCGGGCACCGTGCTGAACGCGGGCGCGAGCCAGACGCTGTCCGTGCTCTTCACGCCGACCGACACGGTGAACTTCACGACGGCGACGGCGACGGTCGCGATCAACGTGCTGAAGGCGACGCCGACGATCACCTGGTCGAACCCCGCGAACATCGTCTTCGGCACGGTGCTCGGCGCGACGCAGTTGAACGCGACGGCGAGCACGGCGGGGACGTTCCTCTACTCGCCGGCGTCGGGCACGATTCTGGGCGCGGGCGCCGGCCAGACGCTGTCGACGACGTTCACGCCGACCGACACGGCGAACTTCAACACCGCGAACAAGTCGGTGTCGATTACGGTGACGAAGGCGACGCCGGCGATCACGTGGGCCAACCCGGCGAGCATCGTGTTCGGCACGGCGCTCGGCGCGACGCAGCTGAACGCGACGGCCGGTACGCCCGGCACGTTCACCTACACGCCCGCTGCCGGCACGGTGCTGAGCGCGGGCGCGAACCAGACGTTGTCTGTGACCTTCACGCCGACCGACTCGACCGACTACACGACGGCGACGGCGACGGCGCAGATCACCGTGAACAAGGCGACGCCGACGATCACGTGGGGCTCGCCCGCCAACATCGTCTACGGCACGGCGCTCGGCGCGACGCAGCTGAACGCGTCGTCGAGCGTGGCGGGCACGTTCACCTACACGCCCGCGGCCGGCGCGGTGCTCGCCGCCGGCAACAACCAGTCGCTGACGGCGCACTTCGTGCCGACCGACACCGCGAACTACAACACGCCCGCCGACACGACGGTCAGCATCACCGTACTGAAGGCGACGCCGGCAATCACGTGGGCGACGCCGTCCGCGATCACCTACGGCGCGGCGCTCGGCGCGACGCAGCTGAACGCGACCGCGAGCGTGCCGGGCACGTTCGTCTACACGCCGGCCTCCGGCACCGTGCTGAACGCGGGCGCCGGCCAGACGCTCTCGACGACGTTCACGCCGACCGACGCGGCGAACTACACGACGGCGACTGCGACCGTGTCGATCACCGTGAACAAGGCGACGCCGGCGATCACGTGGGCGACGCCCTCCGCGATCACCTACGGCACGGCGCTCGGCGCGGCGCAGCTGAACGCGACCGCGAGCGTGCCGGGCACATTCGTCTACACGCCGGCCTCCGGCACCGTGCTGAATGCCGGCGCCGGCCAGACGCTCTCGACGACGTTCACGCCGACCGACGCAGCGAACTACACCACGGCCGCTGCGAGCGTGCTGATTACCGTCAACAAGGCGACGCCGGCGATCACATGGGCGGCGCCGGCCGCCATCACGTACGGCACGGCGCTCGGCGCGACGCAGTTGAACGCGACGACGAGCGTCGCCGGCACGTTCGTCTACACGCCGCCGTCGGGCACGGTGCTCAACGCCGGCGCGGGTCAGACGCTGTCGACGACCTTCACGCCGACCGACGCTGCGAACTACACGTCGGCGACCGCGAGCGTCCTGATCACCGTCAACAAGGCAACGCCGGTGATCACCTGGGCGACGCCGGCGGCGATCACGTATCCGGCCGCGCTGAGCGCGACGCAGCTGAACGCGACGGCGAGCGTGGCGGGCGCGTTCGTCTACACGCCGGCCTCGGGCACCGTGCTGAGCGCCGGCGCCGGGCAGACGCTCTCGACGACGTTCACGCCGACCGACACGGCGAACTACACGACGGCGACCGCGACCGTGTCGATCACCGTGAACAAGGCGACGCCGACGATCACGTGGGCGAACCCGGCGGCGATCACGTATCCGACCGCGCTGAGCGCGACCCAGCTGAATGCGACCGCAAGCGTCCCCGGCACCTTCGCCTACACGCCGTCGTCGGGCACGGTGCTGCAGGCAGGCGCCGGCCAGACGCTGTCGACGACCTTCACGCCGACCGACGCGGTGAACTACGCGACGGCGACGCGCACGGCGACGATTACGGTCAACCCGTGCCCGACCAACGCGATCGTCTGCGAGAACCAGCTGGCCGGCAATCCGCAGTCGGAGTGGGGCATCACCGGATCGGGCGACGCCACGATTCAGGGCTTCGCGACCGACATCAGCGTGAACAAGGGCACGACGGTTCGCTTCAAGGTGACGACGACGGCCGCGGCGTTCTCGATCGACATCTACCGTCTCGGCTACTACGGCGGCAGCGGCGCGCGTAAGGTCGCGACGATCGCCGGCGTCGCCGGCACGAACCAGGCGGCGTGCCTGAGCGACTCGACGACCGGCCTGCTCGACTGCGGCAACTGGACGGAATCGGCGGCGTGGCCCGTTCCGTCGACGGCGGTGTCGGGCATCTACATCGCGCGCCTCGTTCGCAGCGACACGCTCGGCGCGAGCCACATCCCGTTCATCGTCCGCGACGATGCGGCGCAGGCCGACATCCTGCTGCAGACGAACGACACGACGTGGCAGGCCTACAACCAGTACGGCGGCCGCAGCCTGTATCTCGGCTCGCCGACGCGCGCCTACAAGGTGAGCTACAACCGGCCGTTCGCGACGCGCAGCCAGGCCGCCGGCTACGGGCCGACGAACTTCCTCTTCTACGCCGAGTACCCGATGGTTCGATTCCTCGAATCGAACGGCTTCAACGTGAAGTACTGGGCCGGCGTCGACACCGATCGGCTCGGCGCGGCGTTGACGGGCGCGGCCAGGCCGAAGACGTTCATGACCGTCGGCCACGACGAGTACTGGTCCGGCGGCCAGCGGACGAACGTCGAAGCGGCGCGCGCGGCGGGCGTCCACCTCGCGTTCCTGAGCGGCAACGGGATCTTCTGGAAGACGCGCTATGAGAACAGCGTCGACGGCAGCGCGACGCCGTACCGCACGCTGGTCTCCTACAAGGAGACGCAGGACAACCGCGTGCTCGATCCGGCGAACCCGCCGACCTTCACCGGCACGTGGCGAGACGCGCGCTTCAGCCCGCCAGGCGACGGCGGCCGCCCGGAGAACGCGCTCACCGGCCAGCTGTTCACGGTCGATCGCGGGACGACGGCGATCACCGTGCCGGGCGCGTTCGCGAACCTGCGCTTCTGGCGCAACACCGCGGTCGCGCAGCTCGCGCCGAACCAGACGCTGACGCTCGCCGCCGATACGCTCGGCTACGAGTGGGACGAAGACGTCGACAACGGATCGCGGCCCGCGGGATCGATTGAGCTGTCGTCGACGACGCTGACGGTGCCCGAGCATCTCGTCAACGCCGGATCGGTCTACGTGCCCGGCACCGCGTCGCACCATCTGTCGCTCTACCGCCACTCGAGCGGCGCGCTCGTCTTCGGCGCCGGCACCGTGCAGTGGGTGTGGGGCCTCGACACGCACCACGACACCGACGCCGATCTCGGCGCCAGCACGCCGGACGCGAACATCCGCCAGGCGACGATCAACCTGCTCGGCGACATGGGCGTGCAGCCGGCGACGCTGCAGGGTGCGCTCGTCGCCGCTCAGGCGAGCACCGACTTCGTCGCGCCGACGTCCGCGGTCACGTCGCCGGCGGCGGCGGCCAGCGTGATGGCCGGATCGATCGTCACGATCACGGGGACGGCGGCCGACACCGGCGGCGGCGTGGTGGCCGGCGTCGAGGTCTCGACGGACGGCGGCGCGACGTGGCGCCGCGCCAGCGGCACGACGACGTGGACGTACTCGTGGCTGCCCGGCGTCCTCGGCACGACGACGCTGATGTCGCGCGCGGCCGACGACAGCGGCAACATCGAGTCGCCGGCGGCGGGCGTGGCCGTCACCGTGACGCGCGCCATCTGCCCGTGCAGCATCTGGACGCCGTCGACCGCGCCGATGATGGTCGACTCGCTGGACTCCGGGTCGGTCGAGGTCGGGCTGAAGTTCACCGCGGATCTCGACGGCTTCGTCCGCGGCGTGCGCTTCTACAAGGCCTCCGCGAACACCGGCACGCACACCGGCCACCTGTGGACGAGCGCCGGCGCGCTCCTCGGGTCGGTGACCTTCAGCGGCGAGAGCGACTCGGGCTGGCAGCAGGCGAATTTCCTGAGCCCGGTTCACATCACGGCGGGCACCACCTACGTGGTGTCGTACTTCGCGCCGGCCGGACGCTACTCCGTTGATCAGTCGTATCTGGGCCGCGCGGGCGTCGACCAGTGGCCGCTGCACGCGCTGAAGAACGGCCTCGACGGCCCGAACGGCGTGTTCCGCTACGGCGCGACGAGCGCCTTCCCGACGCAGACGTTCTTCTCCGACAACTACTGGGTGGACGTCGTGTTCACGCCGGATCTGCCGGCGCCGGCGATCGCGTGGCCGACGCCGGCGGACATCGTGTACGGGACGGCGCTCGGCGCGACGCAGCTGAACGCGACCACGAGCGTTCCGGGAACATTCGTCTACGCCCCGCCGGCGGGGACGGTGCTGTCGGCGGGCGCGGCGCAGACCCTGGCGGTGACGTTCACGCCGAGCGACATCGCGAGCTACGCGACGTCGACCAAGACCGTCGCGATCAACGTCGTGAAGGCGACGCCGGTCGTCACGTGGGCGACGCCTGCCGACATCGTCTACGGGACGACCCTCGGCGCGACGCAGCTGAACGCAACGGCCTCGGTCCCCGGGACGCTCGTCTACACGCCCGCGGCCGGCGCGATGCCGAACGCGGGGACGCAGACCTTGTCGGTGACGTTCACGCCGACCGACGCGGTCGACTACGCGGTGGTGACGCAGACCGTCACGCTCAACGTGACGAAGGCGGCGCCGGTCGTCACGTGGACGGCGCCCGCGGACATTGTTTACGGGACCGCGCTCGGGGCGACGCAGCTGAATGCGACGGCCTCGGTACCGGGCACGTTCGTCTACACGCCGGCGGCGGGTGCGGTGCTGTCGGCGGGCGCGGCGCAGACGCTCTCGGTCGCGTTCACGCCGACCGACGCCGCGAACTACACGACCGCGTCGAAGACGGTCTCGATCAATGTCCTCAAGGCGACGCCGGTCCTCACGTGGCCGACGCCCGCTGACATTATTTATGGGACCGCGCTCAGCGCCACGCAGCTGAACGCGTCGTCGAGCGTGGCCGGGACGCTCGTCTACACGCCGGCCGCCGGCGCGGTGCTGTCGGCGGGCGCGGCGCAGACGCTCTCGGTCGCGTTCACGCCGACCGACGCGGCGAACTACGTGACCGCGTCGAAGACGGTCTCGATCAACGTCCTCAAGGCGACGCCCGTCCTCACCTGGGCGACGCCGGCTGACATCATTTATGGGACCGCGCTCAGCGCCACGCAGCTGAACGCCTCCTCGAGCGTTCCCGGGACCTTCGTCTACACGCCGCCGACCGGAACGGTCTTGTCGGCGGGCGCGGCGCAGACGCTCTCGGTCGCGTTCACGCCGACGGACGCCGCGAACTACACGACCGCGTCGAAGACGGTCGCGATCAACGTCCTCAAGGCGGCGCCCGTCCTCACCTGGGCGACGCCGGCTGACATCATTTATGGGACCGCGCTCGGCGCGACGCAGCTGAACGCGTCCTCGAGCGTGGCGGGCACCTTCGTCTACGCGCCGCCGACCGGCACGGTGTTGTCGGCGGGCACGGCGCAGACGCTCTCGGTCAGCTTCACACCGACCGACGCCGTGAACTACACGACGGCGTCGAAGACGGTCTCGATCAACGTCCTCAAGGCGACGCCCGTCCTCACCTGGGCGACGCCGGCGGACATTATTTATGGGACCGCGCTCAGCGCCACGCAGCTGAACGCGTCGTCGAGCGTGGCCGGGACGCTCGTCTACACGCCGGCCGCCGGAGCGGTGTTGTCGGCGGGCGCGGCCCAGACGCTGTCGGTCGCCTTCACGCCGACCGACGCCGCGAACTACACGACCGCGTCGAAGACGGTTTCGATCAACGTCCTCAAGGCGACACCGGTCCTCACGT
>Ga0075435_100001413_pt1 | contig 15476 bp, 14 predicted proteins | sample RhiMethybrSRZTD4_FD_75302 | JGI IMG/M metagenome (GOLD analysis project Ga0075435, IMG submission 75302) | Populus rhizosphere microbial communities from Tennessee, USA - Rhizosphere MetaG P. TD hybrid SRZTD4 | ecosystem: Host-associated > Plants > Roots > Rhizosphere > Soil | place: USA...
GTGAGCTGACAACCCGGCGGCGGCTGATGTCGTTAGACCTGAGGTGAGGCTACGACGGGAGCAGCCGGCGATGGCCGGCCGCGACGAGGCCGAGTTCGAGGCCTACGTCGCGAGCGACGGCGGCCGGCTGCTCGGCTTTGCCCTGCTGCTGGCCGGGAACTACCAGGACGCCGAGGACCTGGTGCAAACGGCGCTGCTGCGCTCGGCTGGGCGCTGGCCGGCGGCCCGGCAGAACCCGCCGGCGTATACCCGCACCGTCCTGGTGAACCTCGCCAGGGACCGGTGGAGAGCCAGGCGCCACCGGCAGCGGGAGACCCTGATCGCCGATGCCGCCCGGCTGCCCGTAGCGGTCGCCGGTGACGGTGCGGCCGCCGTGCTCGACCGGCAGGCACTGCTGCGCGCCTGCCGCCTGCTGCCCACGGCGCAGCGTGCCGTCCTCGTCCTCCGGTTCTGGGAGGACAGGTCGATCGAGGAGACGGCGGCCGTGCTGGGCTGCAGCGCAGGCACGGTGAAATCCCACACCCACCGTGCGCTGCGGCGCCTGCGCGCGATGCTCGAGGACGCGCCGGGTGCCGCGATGTCACCAGCCGGCCCGGCGCTGTCCCCGGCCAGGAGGATCGACGATGTTGACCGATGATGACCTCACCAGGGAACTGGCCGCGGCCTTTCATGACCGCGCCGACCCGGTGACCCGGACGGCGGTGAACCCGGCTGGCATCTTCCCGCGCGGGGTGCGCGCCCGGCGGCGCCGGCCGGCGGTGCGGGCGGCCCCGGTGGCCGCCGTGGCCGCGCTGGCGGCGACGGTCCTCGCCGTGAACCTGGCGGCCGGGCCGGGCCCCGCGGTCGGGGCGCGGCCACCCGGCCTGCTCCTGACCGCCGCGGTGATCAGCCCGCCGCCCGCCGCTGCCGCCGTCGCGGGCATGCCGCGGTTCTACGTCACCATGAACTATTCCCGGCCGGCGGCCGAGGTCCGCGCCGCCGCGACTGGGAGGATTCTCAGCGCGGTCGCTCTGCCGCGCCGGATCGACCCGAAACTGTCCCAGGTCGCGGCGGCCGGTGACGGCCGCGGGTTCGCCCTCGCGCTGGCGGAGTACCCGCGGACCCGGTTCTACTGGTTGCGGGTCAGCGCGGACGGCCGTTCGGCCCGGCTGACGATGCTGGCCGCCGCGGCGCTGCCACCGGGGGAGTACGCGGACGGCATCGCGGTCAGCCCCGGCGGGAGCAGGCTCGCGGTGGCCATCCAGCGCAGCGGCGGGCAGCGCGGTGCGGTGGAAGTGGTGTCGCTGGCCACCGGTGCCGCCCGGACCTGGACCACCGGGCGTCCCGGGTTCCCGGCCGGTGTGTCCTGGGCGGACCGCCGGCGGCTCGGGTTCTTCTGGGACGGCGCTGGCGCCGCGCAGGACAACTCGGGGCTGTGGGAACTGGACACCGCGGCGCCGGGGCACGCCCTGCTGTCTGGCCGGCGGGTCCTGGCGGCCGTAACCGGCGGCGACACGGTCGAGTACGCCCAGCTCACCACGGCCGGGACGGCGATCGCTGCGGTGGCCTACAACGGCACCGCGCACGTCGGCCGGGGCACCGTGGTCGGCGGCGTCGTGGAACTGTCCGCCCGGACCGGCCGCCCGCTCCGCACGCTGCTCGCCGAGCACGCGGCGTACGCCGAGGACCCGGGGCACCAGGGCTGGTACGTCGGCTCCTGCCTGCTGGCGGCGGCCGACCGCGCCGGCGACCACCTGCTGGTGAGCTGCGACAGGTTCGGCCGGCTGGACCGGGGCCGGTTCACCGCGCTGCCCGGCGCGGCACCGCACTCGGCGATCGCCGCCGCCTGGTAACCGCGGTGCTTCAGGCCGGACCGGTGAGGTGGATGCGCACCGCGAGGAACAGCCGCGGACTGTCCCGGAGCACCGCGAGTTTCGGGTCGGGGACGGTGAGGAAGCGGTCCACCGCGTGCCGCATCACCGGCCGCAGCCGCGGGTCTGCCCGGGCCGCGGTGACCGCCCGCCGGTCGCCGCCGAGCACCACGGCGTCCAGCCGTTCCGCGTAGGGGACCAGCACCTTGACCGCGGTGTCCGCGGCCGCGCCGATCGCGCTCGCCGCCTGGTTCTCCCGGCGCCGGGCGAACCGCTGCTGGGATTGGCCGCCCGCGGCGGACCGGCCGTGCACCAGCCTGGTCCCGACCTTGGAGCTGACCAGGCGCGGCGGGGCGCCCGCGAACACGCCGGCCGCGAACCCACCCAGCCGGACCAGGAACACTCCCACCGTCCGGTCCTCCGCGGCGTGCGCGGCGATCAGCGCGGCCAGCTCCGCCGGGTCCGTCGGCCACGCGCCCCCGTCCGGCGCGGGCAGCGGCGGGAACGGCGGGTGGCACTCGGCGGCGGCGCCGTCTGCGGCGCGGAACGTCACCGCCCGGCGGCCGGGCTCCGCGGTGATGGCCCCGTGGCGCTCGGCGAACGACGCCACCCACCGGGCCAGCCGGTCCGGCGCCACGTCCACCCACCGCCCGCCGCCGACCGCAGCACCGCTGTCCCCGGCCGTGGTGCCCTCAGCCATCAACGCCTCCGTCCGTCCTTGTGATCATGACTTTAGAGGGCGCGGGACCCCGCGCGGTGCAGCATCTGCTGCACACTGGGGCTTTCCGCGCACCAGACCGGGAGGAGCCGACATGGACGAAGCGGTGCCGGTGACCGGGGTGGCCCAGACGGGCCGGGACCGGGTACGGGTGATGGCCGGGCTTACCACGCACGTCGGCCGGCCCTACCTGTGCGGACCGGCGCTGACCTGCGCCTGCGCCCCCGAGGACAACCTGGCCATGCACGCGGCGCTGTACCAGGCCCAGCCCGGCGCGGTGCTGGTCTGCGACGGCGCGGGCAGCACGCGGTGCGCGCTGTTCGGGGAACTTATGGCCACCGACGCGGTGAACCAAGGGCTGGCCGGCCTGGTGGTGGCGGGCCCGGTCAGGGACATCGCCGACATCGACGGGCTTGGCTTCCCGGTCTGGTGCACCGGCACCGCCCCGGGCCAGGCGGCCAAGGCCGCGGTGGTATCGGTGGGCCTGCCGGTGGTGGTCGGCGGGGTCCTCGTGGCATCCGGCGACCAGGTGATCGCCGACCGGGACGGCGTGGTGGTGGTCCCCGCAGCGGAGTGGCCCGCCCTGCAGGGCGAGGTCGCCGCGCTGGCCGCGAAGGAGCAGGCGACCCGCGAACGGCTCGCCCGCGGTGAGCGCCTCGCCGACATCAACGGCCTGGACCTCACCGGGTTCCTCCCGCCGGAAACCGCCAAGCCGGATCGCCAGGTGAGCGGGTAGGCTGGCGGCATGCTGCTGCTCCCGCCATCACTGCTGCCCTGATGGCGCGCCCCGGGATCCGGGGCTGCGCGGGACCAGACATCGGATGCGCGGAGAGTGGGTTCTCGTGATCGTGGCAAGCGGCCTGGAGTTGCGCGCGGGCGCGCAACTGCTGATCGAAGCCGCAAGTTTCCAGGTAGCCCCGGGCGACAAGATCGGGCTGGTCGGGCGGAACGGGGCAGGCAAGACCACGCTCGCCCGGGTGCTGGCCGGTGAGGGCCTGCCCGCGGGCGGCACGGTGCGCCGGACCGGCACCATCGGTTACCTCCCGCAGGACTCGCGGGCCGGCGACCTTGAGGGTGTGGCCATGGACCGGGTGCTGTCCGCCCGCGGGCTGGACGAGGTGCGGGCCGCAATGCGCACCGCGGAGCAGCAGATGGCCGACCCCGACCCGGACCGCCGCGACGCGGCAGTCCGCCGCTACGGCAACGCTGAGGAACGGCTGCTGGGCCTCGGTGGCTACGCGGCCGAGGCCGAGGCGGCGTCGATCGCCGCGAGCCTCGGGCTGCCCGGCCGGGTCCTGTCCCAGCCGCTGCAGACGCTGTCGGGCGGGCAGCGTCGGCGGGTGGAACTCGCCAGGATCCTGTTCTCCGGCGCGCAGACCCTGCTGCTCGACGAGCCCACCAACCACCTGGACGCCGACTCCGTCGGCTGGCTCCGGGAGCACCTGAAGGCGTTCCGCGGCGGGCTCATGGTCATCAGCCACAACTCCGCGCTGCTCGAAGCGGTGGTGAACAAGGTCTTCCACCTCGACGCCGAGCGGGCCACCGTGGACATCTACAACGTGGGGTGGACGGCCTACCTGGCCCAGCGCGAGACCGACGCCCGCCGGCGCCACCGGGAGGCGGTCGGCGCCCGCCGTCAGGCGGCCGCGCTGCAAGCGCAGGCGGACCGGATGCGGGCGAAGGCGACGAAGGCCAGGGCGGCGCAGAGCATGGAACGCCGCGCGCAGCGGTTGCTGGCCGGGGTGGCCGAGGAACGGCGCGGGCAGAAGGTGGCGAAGCTGCGCTTCCCGGAGCCCGCGCCGTGCGGCAAGACGCCCCTGACCGCACGGGGCCTGTCGAAGTCCTACGGCTCGCTGGAGGTGTTCACCGACGTCGACATGGCGGTGGACCGCGGGGCCAGGATCGTGGTGCTCGGGCTGAACGGGGCGGGCAAGACGACGCTGCTGCGGCTGGTGACCGGGCTGGAGAAGCCGGACACCGGGGAGGTAATCCCCGGGCACGGGCTGCGCCTGGGCTATTACGCACAGGAACACGAGACGCTGGACCTGGACCGGACCGTGCTGGAGAACATGGCCTCAGCCGCGCCGGAGCTGAGCGAGGCGGAGCAGCGGCGGGTCCTGGGCTCGTTCCTGTTCCCCGGCGACGACGTGGCCAAGCCCGCCGCGGTGCTGTCCGGCGGCGAGCGCACCCGGCTGGCCCTGGCCCTGCTGGTGGTATCGGGGGCGAACGTGCTGCTCCTGGACGAGCCCACGAACAACCTCGACCCGCTCAGCAGGACCGAGATCCTCAGCGCGCTGCGGCGTTACCGCGGCGCGATCGTGCTGGTCACTCACGACGAGGGCGCGGTCGAGGCGCTGTCACCGGAGCGGGTGATCCTGCTGCCCGATGGGGTCGAGGACTCGTGGAGCGAAGATCTGTCCGATCTGGTAGCCCTGGCCTGACCTGGCAGCACGCGAAAAGTAGTGATCACTTACCTGGATGTGGGTAGCCCTTTAAGTGCTAATGCGTGATCATGGCGAGAGACGGTGACGCAGCGGTCAGCTCAGCTCACGGGAGGTACGCGTGACCGAAACCCTGAAGAAAGGCACCCGGGTGACTGGCGCCGACCGCGCCAAGCTGGCAGCCGACCTGAAGAAAAGGTACGACTCCGGGGAGAGTATCCGCGCGCTCGCTGCGACGACCGGCCGGTCCTACGGGTTCGTTCACCGGATCCTGACCGAGAACGGGGTATCGCTGCGCGGCCGGGGTGGCGCCACCCGCGGCCGGGCCAAGGCGAAGCGCTGAGGGAGCGGTGACGCCCCGCCCGGCCGGGCTGGACCGCGCGGGCCTGCGATACGACCCCGGACTGCCCTGCCCGGGCGCGGCTACGGTAACGCTGTCGCGCCCCGAACGGCGCAACGCCATGACCCCCAGGATGTGGCAGGGGCTGGCCGAAATCGGCCGGTCGCTCCCGCCGGACGTGCGGGTGGTGGTGGTTCGGGGAGAGGGCCCGTCCTTCTCCTCCGGCATCGATCTGCGGATCTTGTCGGGGGAGGAGACCGACGGCGCGGACGCCATTCCGAGCCCAGCGGACCCGGGTTTCGAGGACTGGGTGGCGGCCTGCCAGGAGGGCTTCGCCTGGCTGCGGAAGCCGTCGCTGATCTCGGTGGCGGCGGTCCGCGGTCACGCGATCGGCGCCGGATTCCAGCTCGCCCTCGGTTGTGACCTGCGGGTGCTCGCCGACGACGCGATGCTCTGCATGCGGGAGCCCTCGCTCGGCCTGGTGCCGGACCTGATGGGGACAAAACCACTTGTCGACATTGTGGGGCTGCCGCGGGCACTGGAGCTGTGCCTGACCGGGCGGTCGGTTCCGGCCGGGGAGGCACGGGAGTTGCGGCTGGCCGAGCTGGTGGTGCCGGTGGCCGACCTGGACGGCGCCGTCGCCGACCTGACCGCCGCGCTGCTGGCCGTGGACCCGCAGACGGCCACCGCCACCAAGGCGCTGCTGGCCCGGGCCCAGGGCAACACCCTGGAGCAGCAGGCGGCGGCCGAACGGCAGGCCCAGGCCGCGTTGCTGCGCTCCCGGCTCACCGTCTCCTGATCCGGCCGTTAGCCAGGCGGGCCGGCTTCCCGGTAGAACGTGACGCCGTCCTCGCTGGCGCTGGCCAGCCGGCCCTGGGCGACCAGCAGTTCCAGGTGGGCCCGGGTCTCGATCACGGCGAGCATCTGGTTGAACGGGTCCAGCTCGCCGATCTGGCGTTCCCGGCGCGTCCACCGCAGGCGCCCGGCGGCCTCGTAGGCGGTGGCCGCGCCGGCCCGTACCGCGGCCAGGCAGCGGCCGAGCCGGTCCTCGTGGTGGGCCAGCAGTTCGTCGATGCGGGCGTGGACGCTGGCCGCGACCGGCCCGTGGGCGGGCAGCAGCCGAGTGTCCGGCAGCCCACGGACCAGCCGCAGCGACTGGAGGAAGTCACGCAGCGGCTGCCGGGACGGCACCGCCTCGAACCCGATCGACGGGGTGATGTGCGGCAGGACGTGGTCGCCGGCGAACAGCAGGCCCGCTGCGGTGTCACGGAACACCACGTGCCCCCGGGTGTGGCCGGGCGTGGCGATCGCCGTCAGCGTGCGGGCGCTCAGGCCGATCTCCTGGTCCGGCGTGAGCCACCGGTCCGGTGCCTCCCAGTCGGTAGTGCCGCCGGGCAGTGAGCGGGCGATCTCGCCGAGGCGCCGGGTGAGCTCGGCGGCCCCGCTGGCCCGCAGTTCCGCCAGTTGCGGCGCGAACGGGCTGGCGGTGCCGCCGGACAGCGCCGCGATGGCCTGCTGCTCGCCGAGACCGAGGGACACCGCGCTGCCGAACTCCCGGCGCAGCTGGATCGCCAGCGTGTAGTGGTCGCGATGCACGTGCGTGACCAGGAACGAGCGGACGTCGCCGAGCCCGGCGCCGAGCGCGGCCAGCGCCGCGGTGAGCGCGGCGCGGGCCTGCTCCAGCGCCCAGCCGCTGTCGATGAGAACGAGGCCGCCGCTGTCCTCGACGACGTAGACGTTCACCGCCCGAAGGCCGTCGGTGGGCAGGGGCAGCGGGACCCGGTGCACCCCCGGGGCGACCGGGTACACACCAGGGACGGTCCAGTCGTGGCGGGTGGCCTTGGCGTTGGCGGTCACGGCTGGGCATTCTCCTCACCCCGGGGTCGCGTCCATCGTGCCACCGCGCGTTCGCCCTGAGCGCACTGGGGAAGAGCGGCGCCGGAACCGGTGTTGCCGCGATCATGTACCAGTCCCAGTGGCACGCGATGCGCTCGTTCACGCGGGACAAGTCGGTCACCGAGCAGCGGCTGAGCCGTGGCATCGTGCGACGGATCGCGAAGTATGCCCGCCCCTACCGCCTGGACCTGGTCATCTTCCTGACGCTGACCGCGCTGTCCGCGGCGATCGCGGTGGCCGTTCCGCTGTTGCTGCAGCGCATCATCGACCAGGGCATCCTTCCCGGGGACACCGCGGTCGTGCTGGGGGTTGCCGGGGTGGTGGCCGGGCTCGCCCTGCTGGGCGCCGCGCTCTCGGTCGCCACGCGCTGGTTCTCGGCGCGCATCGGCGAGGGGCTCATCTACGACCTGCGCACCGAGGTGTACGAACACGTGCAGCGGCAGCCACTGGCGTTCTTCACCCGGGCCCAGACAGGTTCCCTCGTCAGCCGGCTGAACAGCGACGTGATCGGCGCGCAGCAGGCGATCACCTCGACGCTGTCGTCGGTGATCGCCAACGTGATCGGCCTGATCCTGGTCCTCGCGGCGATGCTCTACCTGTCCTGGCTGGTCACCGTCGTCACCTTGGTGATGATGCCGTTCTTCGTCATACCGGCCCGCCTCGTCGGCCGCAGGCTGCAGCGGCTCACCCGGGAATCGATGCAGCTCGACGCCGAGATGGGCTCCACCATGACGGAGCGCTTCAACGTCGCCGGGGCGATGCTGGTCAAGCTGTTCGGGCACCCGAAGGACGAGGCCCGCGTGTTCGCGGGCCGGGCCGCGCGGGTCAGGGACATCGGCGTGACCACCGCCATGTACGGCAGCACGCTGTTCATCGCGCTGAGCCTGCTCGCCTCCATGGCCACCGCCGTCGTGTACGGGCTGGGCGGCTCGCTGGTGATCAACGGCGCCATCCAGCTGGGCACGCTGGTGGCGCTGGCGGCGCTGCTGAGCAGGCTCTACGGCCCGATCACCGCGCTGTCCAACGTGCAGGTGGACGTGATGACCGCCCTGGTGAGCTTCGACCGGGTGTTCGAGGTGCTGGACCTCGAGCCGCTGATCGCGGAGCGGCCGGGCGCGGTCGCGCTGCCCCGGGCGGGCCAGGGGAACGGCAGCGGGCCCGCCTCCGCGCTGGCCGTCGAGTTCGACCACGTCTCGTTCCGCTACCCGACCGCCAGCGAGGTGTCGCTGGCCTCGCTGGAGTCGATCGCGCTGCCGGCCCCCGAGCGGGCCGCCGCCGGGCAGGACGTGCTGCACGACGTGAGCTTCACCGCCCCGGCCGGGCAGCTCACCGCGCTTGTCGGGCCGTCCGGGGCGGGCAAGACGACCATTACCCACCTCGTGTCCCGGCTTTATGACCCGCGCGAGGGCGTGGTCCGCATCGCCGGCTACGACATTGCGGACCTCACCCTCGACTCTCTGCACGAGGCGGTGGGCGTGGTGACCCAGGACGCGCACATGTTCCACGACACCATCCGGGCCAACCTCGCCTACGCCCGGCCGTCCGCCACCGAGGAAGAGCTGATCGGGGCGTGCCGGGCGGCGCAGATCTGGGGGCTGATCGAGACCCTCCCGGACGGGCTGGACACCGTGGTCGGCGACCGCGGCTACCGGCTGTCCGGCGGGGAGAAGCAGCGGATGGCCATTGCCCGGCTGCTGCTCAAGAGTCCCGCCGTGGTCGTGCTGGACGAGGCCACCGCGCACCTGGACTCCGAGTCCGAGGTCGCGGTGCAGCGCGCGCTGAAGACGGCGCTGGCCGCGCGGACCTCACTGGTGATCGCGCACCGGCTGTCCACGATCAGGGAAGCCGACCAGATCCTGGTCATCGAGGGCGGGCAGATCCGCGAGCGCGGGCAGCACGAAGAGCTGCTCGCGGCCGGCGGCCTGTACGCCGAGCTGTACCACACCCAGTTCGCAGACCAGGAACCGTCGCCATCGGCAGAGGCGGAAGGCACGCGCCGGGCTGTACCACGCTCTGCTGACTTCGCAGACCAGGAACCGTCGCCATCGGCAGAGGCGGAAGCCGCACAGCGAGCTGTCGCACAGTCTGCTGACTTCGCCGGGCAGGAACCGTCGGTAGCGGCCGAAGTATCCCTGGGTCAGCTGCCGTAGCCGACGCGGCGCAGCTCCTCGCCCGCGATGCTCTCCACGTCGGCGGCCTGGGCCGGCGTCAGCAGCCTGCTCCAGGCCCCCGGCTCCAGCGGCCGGGCCGCCGCGCGCGGCTCCACCGGGGAGATCTCGGCCCCGGCGAACTGCGACAGCGCTTGCGCGGCGGTCAGGGGCTGCTTGATCATTTCTTCATAGCGCAGGGTGACCAGCTGCTGCGGGGAGAGCTTGGTGCGCAGCCTGGCCATCAGGCGGATGGTCCCACGCCAGCGCATCGCGCACTTCCCCGCCAGGGACAGGTCCGCCCACAGGCTCCGGTCCGGGGCGGAATCCACGCCCAGCAGCGGATGGGTGACCTCCGCGTCCAGGTTCACAAAGCCGGGGCGGAACCACGCCAGCGCCTGGGCGTCGGCGAGCATCCCGGCGACGACGTCCCGGCCGTCGCGGACGATCTGCACCAGCCGCGCATCCGGGAAGGCGTCCACCAGTGAATCGGCGCAGTAGAGGAGCTCGGGGCTGGCGTCGCCGTACCTGGTGATGCCCTGCTCCACGGCACAGGGCTGGTTCCCCGGGGTCCCGCCCGCCTCCCGGCAGGCCTGGGTGCAGCCCAGGCAGCTGTCCGGGCCGACCTGCCAGCCCTGGGCGAAGGCGTCGCGCAGCACGGTGGCGGCCGCCTCGGGATGCCCGCGGGCCAGCGAGGGGGTGCGCGCGAACGCCTGCACCACCGGCAGCACCCAGCGCTGCCCGAGCGTCAGGTGGAACCCGGGGGTGCGCTTGAACGCCCGCGCCAGCATCTCGGTCCCCGCGCTGGGCGCGCCGATGATGAACACCGGGTTGCGCACCTTGCGCCCGTTGACCACCAGGATGTGCGGCGTGGGGCGGGGCGGCGCGGTCACCGCTGGCCGCGCCCCCTGGCTGCGCGCCCGCCGGGCCGGCGGCAGTGATCCGGCTCGTGCGCCGCCAGGTTGAGCGCGGCCTGGATGAGCGGCACGTGGCTGAACGCCTGCGGGATGTTCCCGACCAGGCGCCGGTACCGGGGGTCGTACTCCTCGCTCAGCAGGCCGACGTCGTTGCGCAGGCCGAGCAGCCGCTCGAACAGTTCGTTCGCCTGATCTTCCTGCCCGATCCGCTGCAGCGCGGTCACCAGCCAGAAGCTGCACGCGAGAAACGCGCCCTCGCTGCCGGACAGCCCGTCCACCTGCGATGGGCCGGTGGCGAGCTGGTAGCGGCGGACCAGGCCGTCGGACATGAGGTCCCGCTGGATCGCCTGCACGGTGGACACTACCCGCGGGTCCTCCGGCGGGAGGAAGCCGACCTCCGGGATGAGCAGCAGGGCGGCGTCCAGCTCCGTCGCCCCGTAGTACTGGGTGAACGCGCCGCGTTTCTCGTCGAAACCCTGGCTGCAGACCTCGGCGTGGATCTTCCCGGCGATCTCCCGCCAGCGGTCGCCCGGCCCGGGCAGGCCCTGGGTCGTCGCGTGGTACGCCCGGTCGAAGGCGACCCACGCCATCACCTTGGAATGCACGAAGTGCCGGCGCGGCCCGCGCACTTCCCAGATGCCCTCGTCGGGCTGGTCCCAGTTCTTCTCCAGGAAGCTAAGCAGCGCCCGCTGCAGCGACCAGGCGTGCCGGCCGAAGCTGATCCCTGCGGCCCGGCCGAGGCTCAGCGCGTCGATCAGCTCCCCGTACACGTCGAGCTGCCGCTGGCCGACGGCCGCGTTGCCGACCCGGACCGGCGCGGAGCCCTCGTACCCCGGCAGCCACTCGGCTTCCCATTCGTCCAGCCGCCGCTCACCGGCCACCCCGTACATGATCTGGACGTCCTTGGGGTCCCCGGCGATCGCGCGTTCCAGCCAGTCCCGCCACGCCGCCGCCTCCTCGGTGTACCCGGTGCGCAGCAGCCCTTCCAGGGTGATGGTGGCATCGCGGAGCCAGCAGTAGCGGTAGTCCCAGTTGCGTACCCCGCCGATGTCCTCGGGCAGCGAGGTGGTCGCCGCCGCGACGATCCCCCCGGTGGGGGCGTAGGTAAGGGCCTTCAGGGTGATCAGGGACCGGATCACCGCGTCCCGGTACGGGCCGTCGTAGGTGCAGCGGGCTACCCAGTCCCGCCAGAAGCCGGTGGTCTGGGCCAGATCGGCCTCCGGGTCGGCCCGCTCGGGCGCGTCCTCGTGGCCCGGCCGCCAGGTCAGCACGAACGGTATCCGCTCGCCCGCGGTCACCCGGAAGGCCGCCGTGTGGGCCATGTCGCGGCCGGTGAGGGTGACCGGGGTGTCCAGCCACAGCGAGTCCGGGCCGGCCACCGCGCAAATCCGCCCGTCCCGGCGGCGCACCCACGGCAGGATCGAGCCGTAGCCGAGGCGCAGCCGCAGCGTGCACGCCATGTCCACGTGCCCGTGCACGCCCTCGACGATCCGGACGAGGACCGGCGGCCCGCCGTCCCGCGGCGGCATGAAGTCGATGACGCGCACCGTCCCGGTGCCGGTCCGCCACTCGGTCTGCAGGGTCAGCGAGTCGCCGTCGTAGCGGCGCGCCGGGCCCGGCTGCCCGCCGGCCGCGGTCGGCCCGCCAGGGCCGGTGGCCGGGCAGATGCGCCAGTAGCCGTGGTCCTCGGTGCCGAGCAGCCTGGTGAAGCACGCGGGCGAGTCGAACCTGGGCAGGCACAGCCAGTCGATCGAGCCATCAGTGCAGACCAGCGCCGCCGTTTGCATGTCGCCGATGAGCGCGTAATCCTCGATCAGTCCCGCCACTGGTGCCTCCACTGCTGCCTCTGCCGGTCAACCGTACCCGCCAGAAGATCCACAGGGCACGCCCTATGCTGGCAGCCGTGCGCGCACCTCACCCGGGCCAGATCCTGGCGGCCGCCGCGGCCGCGATGGCGCTGTGCCTGGCAGCGGGCGGGTGTGCCTCCTTCAACCGCGCGTTCGGCAAGCGGGAAGCGGTCGTGCAGTTCCAGCCGAACACGCCGGCCGCGGAGATGCTGAAGGTCCGCGCCGCCTGCTCGCACCTGGCCGCCGCGAAGCCGGAGCCGATCCCACGGCACGTGCTCAAGGTAGACCTGCCCGACGACATCAGGTACGAGGTAAGTCAGGCGAGCGACGCCCAGATCGCCCGGCTGACGCAGTGCCTGGACCGGTTCCACTCGGTGGTCGGCATCGAACTCTCCAGCCCATCCGGCGACTGAGCCTGGGATGAAGACGCCTCGCCCGGCACTGGGGCTGGCCGCCCGGTTCGCCGCGGCCGCCGCGGCAACGGCCGTGCTGGCCGGGTGCGGGCTGCTCGCGCCGGCAGCGGGCCCGGGTGCGTCCCCGAGCCCGGCCCCGGTGACCAGCCAGGCCAGCGCTCCACCGACCGCTGCGCCGCCCTGCCCGGCTGCCCCTGCCCGGTTCTCCTGTGCGATGCGGGCCAGGATCGCGGCGGTGCGGGCCTACCTGAGGCACCGGCCCGGCGTGGTGGGCGTGGTGCTGCGGGACCGGTCCACCGAGGCGGTCTGGGAGAACTCCCGCGCGCACACGCCGGTTTACATGGCCTCCACCAGCAAACTGGCGATGGCGGTCACCCTGCTGATGCAGGACCAGGCCGGGGTGATCCACCTGTCCGGCAAGGACTGGTCGGTCATGCACGACATGCTGCACGTCAGCTCGGACACCGCGGCCGACACGCTGTGGTTCAGGTTCGGCGCCCGCTTCTACACCAGCTTCTTCCCGCGGATCGGCCTGGCCTCGGCGCAGTACGTGTCGGCGCCGGGGATCACCCCGCCGTACTGGGGCGAGATGCTGTGCTCGGCCGAGGACCTGAGCCACGTCATCGGCTACGTGCTCGACGACATGCCGGCGCCGCTGCGGCGCTACCTGGTTGCCACGCTGAGTCAGGTCGCGACCGACCAGCACTTCGGGGTTTGGGGCGCGGGCAGCGCCAACCACCCGGGTAACAAGGACGGCTGGTCGGTGGAGCAGCCGGGCTGGATCATCAACTCGGTCGGGTTCGCCGGGCCGCGGCAGCGGTACACACTCGCCATGATGAACAGCCTCAACGGCCACGGCGGCTATCACGCCGGCACGGAAACGATCACCCAGGTGGCCGCGATCTTGTTCCAGGGGCACCGGGTGCAGGCGCCGGAGGTAAGCGCCACGCCCTGATCTGTCTGGGTCTTGACGGATCCGGTTGCCCTCGGCCCTATTCTCTATTAAGTTGATCTGGATACTAAACAGATCGGGAAAGGTGGATCTTAATGAGGCGTGTGCTACTCGCGGCAGGAGTAGCTGCTGTCACCGTCCTGGCGGCCGGGTGCACCTCGTCCGCGACGGGGGCCCAGAGCTCCGATTCTGGCCCGGTGGTGCTGCGGCTGGGGTTCCTCGCGAACATCACCCACGAGCCAGCGCTGGTGGGCATCGCGAAGGGCTTCTTCACCAAGGACCTCGGCAAGAATGTCGAGCTGAAGACCACGATCTTCAGCTCTGGCACCGAGGAGACGACGGCGATCCTGGCCGGCCAGCTCGACGCGGCGTATGTCGGGCCCAATCCGGCGATCAACGCGTGGCAGAAGTCCAACGGCACGGCCGTCAAGATCATCTCCGGCGCGGCCTCCGGGGGCGCCTCCCTGGTCGTGAAGAAGGGCATCGCCAGTGCGGGTCAGCTCAAGGGCAAGTCCCTGGCCACGCCGTCGCTGGCCAACACCCAGGACGTCGCGCTGCGCTACTGGCTGAAGCAGCACGGCCTGAACACCACGCCGACCGGCGGCGGTGACGTGGCCATCAAACCGATCAAGCCGAACTCGGCGGCGGTGCTCGAGTTCACCTCGGGCCAGATCGACGGCGGCTGGGAGCCCGAGCCTTACGCCACCGAGATGGTGCAAGCCGGCGGGACCCGGCTGGTGAACGAGGCCAGCCTGTGGCCCGGCGGCAAGTTCGTCACCACCAACCTCGTGGTCACCCAGTCCTTCCTCAAGGCCCACCCCTCCACCGTGAACGGCCTGCTCAAGGGGCAGATCGAGGCGAACTCCTACATTAACGCGGACGCCACCGCCGCGGCCAACGTGGCCAACGCCGAGCTGACCAAGCTGCTCGGCAAGGGCCTCAAGCCGAACGTGCTGAGCGCGGCGCTGCCGTACATCCACTTCACCAACGACCCCATCGCGTCGTCGCTGACGACCGACGCCCAGCACGCGGTGGCGGTCGGGCTGCTTACGCCGGTGAAGAATCTGTCCGGCATCTACGATCTCGGCCCGCTCAACGCACTGCTGAAGGCGGACGGGCAACCGCAGGTGAGTTCATGAGCGTCGACCAGCGCCAGGCTGCGCCCCCGGGACAAGTCCCGGGGGCGTCAGCCCGTTCCGGCACTGCGACCGGTGACGAAGTGATCGGCGCGGACGGCGCCGAGGCCATCAAGATCAGCGAGCTGTCCAAGGTCTTCGGCCACGGCCGCGACGCGGTACACGCCCTCGACCGGGTGTCGCTGGACGTGAGGCTCGGCGAGTTCGTCTGCATCATCGGCGCGTCCGGCTGCGGCAAGAGCACGCTGCTGTCCCTGGTGGCAGGCCTGGATCAGCCGACCGCGGGGGTGATCGACACCTCCGGCCGGAAGGTGGCGCTCATGTTCCAGGAGCCGGCCCTGTTCCCATGGCTGACCGCCGCCAAGAACGTGGAACTCGCGCTGCGCCCGAGCGGCATCTCCGCGCAGGCCCGCCGCACCCGCGCCGCCGAACTGCTGGAAACCGTGCACCTCGACGGGTTCGGAAACAAGCGCCCACACGAGCTGTCGGGTGGCATGCGGCAGCGGGTGGCAATGGCCCGGGCCCTGGCCACCGACGCCGATGTGCTGCTGATGGACGAGCCGTTCGGCGCCCTGGACGCCATGACCAGGGACCTGCTGCACGACGAACTGGACCGGATCTGCATGGACCGGGGGCTGACCGTGCTGTTCGTCACGCACAACGTGCGGGAGGCGGTACGACTCGGTGACCGGGTGGTGGTGCTGTCCAGCAGGCCCGGCCGGGTCATCGACGAGTTCGCGGTGCCGATTTCCGGCCCGCGCCGGATCGACTCCGCGCAAGTCGCCGAGCTTGCCAGCCAGATCACCGACCGGCTGCGCG
>Ga0075435_100001415_pt1 | contig 15475 bp, 14 predicted proteins | sample RhiMethybrSRZTD4_FD_75302 | JGI IMG/M metagenome (GOLD analysis project Ga0075435, IMG submission 75302) | Populus rhizosphere microbial communities from Tennessee, USA - Rhizosphere MetaG P. TD hybrid SRZTD4 | ecosystem: Host-associated > Plants > Roots > Rhizosphere > Soil | place: USA...
GCCGACGCGGCTCGACACGGGTCCTAACGAGTTGGCGGCCGAGGCAACGCAGCGTCGTGATTCACGGCGCCTACGCCGGCACGTGCTTCGCGCCGGCGTAGGCGCCGCAGCGCGGTGTTGCCGACCGAACGCCAGGGCACTGGCCGCCCCGGCCCACGCCCAGCTGATCAGCGACCAGCACGACGACCTCGACGACCTGCTCCCCTGCGTGGGATAGGACACCGCGACGACGGCTGCCCGCATCGAGCCGCGTGGTAGTGCGCTTGCTTGCGGCCGGATTTGGGCGCAGCCGCTTTGGTTCTTCGACGGGGCAGGGGCAAGAATGGGGATGAAGCGGATTCCTGCCACCCCACCGATGAGGCCCAGCCTCCCTGGTGACCGCCGGCGCCTTTCGTAGTCAGCGCGGGAGCATGCGAGGAGAGCGAGTCCTGGGATTTGTGCGGGGAGGGCTCCCGGCGGCGGCTGTGGCGTGGTGCTGGTTTGATCGGCTCAGTCGGGGGTACAGGCGCGGCATGCGTTTGCGCAGCGTCTCGGTGTTTCGGGGTTGGAACCCGATCCGGCAGAGTTTGTGGTTCGTGCCGGTCATGTGTGTCCTGGTCGGCGTCGTTTCGTCGTTCGTCGTGTTGTGGATCGACGGTCTATTCGACTACAAGCTGGTTCCGCGCTGGATGACAGGCGGTCCGGATGCGGCGCTTGCGATCCTGTCGTCGATCGCAACCTCGATGGTGAGCTTGGCGGCGTTGGTGTTGACGATCACGATGGTGGTCGTGCAGTTGGCGATGGGTCAGTTCTCGCCGCGGATCGTGCAGACGATTCTGAAGGACAAACCGAGCCAGCTTGCGATCGGCGTCTTTGTCGGCACGTTCGCCTTCGCGATGATCGCGATGCGCGACGTGCTGGTCGGAAGCTCGGGGAGCGGTGGCCGCGTTCCTGGCCTCGCCGTCGTGGTTGCCTTTCTCTTGGTCTTGGTGTCGATTGCAGTGCTGGTCATCTATGTCCATCACATCGGCTCGGCACTGCGCGTTTCGGCGTTGATCGAGCTTGTAGGAGGCGATACCCGCAGTCTGCTCGATCAGTACTACCCAGCGCCAAGCGGCGTCGGGCCGAGCGGTCTCGTTGACGGCGCGGTCATTCCGGCGCCCAGAAGCGGCGTTGTCTGCTACGTCGAGACGGATCGGCTGGTGGAAATCGCCGCTGGCGCCGATTGCGTGTTCGAGTTGGTGCCTGCGTTCGGCGAGTTCATCCCAGCCGGCTCCCCGTTGTTGGGGGTAGTCAATGGCGACCCCAGTCAGATCCCTGACGGCGTCGCCGACGAGATCGTGATCGGCTTGGAACGCGCACTGGGGCAGGACGTCTCCTATGGGCTCCGCATGCTGGTTGACATCGCAGAGCGCTCCCTGTCTGACTCGCCGTTTCTCGATCCGACCACCGCGGTGCAGGCCATCGACCGTCTTCACGACTGCCTCCGCCAGTTAGCGCGGCGGCCGTTTCCCGACGGCAAGTACCGCGACGAGCACGGCGAGGTGCGACTGGTGGTGCCGGTCATGGACTGGGACGCCTATGTGCATCTCGCATTCGACGAAATCCGCGAGGCCGGCGCCGGCACGCCCCAGGTGGCGCGCCGTCTGCGGGCTTCTCTGCTGGATCTCTGCGAGTACGCGCCAGCAGATCGGCGAGCCGTGCTGGAAGATCAGATGCGGCTGCTCGACCAGGCGGTCCGGACACAGGCTCCCGACTATCAACTCGGCTACTACCTGACGCCGGATCGGCAGGGCATCGGCATCGCCGCCGGAGCCAACCGCGACGCGACAACCGCCCGGTTCGCACAGGGGCCCCGACCGGTGCCCGATCCATGAGGGCACTCGCCCGTGAGGAGGCGGGGTGGACGTTCGTGTCCCGATCTGCGGCCGCCGCTCGGTCGCGATCGAAGTGCCTTGGCCGCTCCTTGCGCGGTGCCGTGATTTGGCATGCACACGGGCGTGACGCCACGTTGCAAAGGCCGGTGACAGAACCGAAACACGTGGCACAGGACCGGCTGCGCGGCTTGTAGCACGTCGCGCCCTCAATGACCCTCCCCCGGGCGCTCGGGGAGCGAACGCGTGGCCTTCGGCTAGGTACGCGGTTTGTTTCGCTGCTAACGACGGCGGGGTTACAGGTGAACAACTTGTGTCTCGCCTGCTATCCCGTTGGCGGGTAGCATCGAATCCATGGCACCCGAGCGGCCAACTCCGGTCCCGGCGGTCAGGCGTCTTGCAGGGTCGCGTCTGATCTCTCTGGCGGGGACGCAAGCGGCGTATATCGCGCTCTTGGCGCTGGTCTATGACCGTTCGCATGGGTCGGGTAGTTGGTTGGCCGCGGCGCTGATCGCCGCTTTGGCGGCTCGGGTCGCGGTGAGTCCGTGGGCGGGGTCGCTGGGCGACCGCTTTGACCGGCGTCGCGTCATGATCGCCTCGGATGTGGCCGCAGCTGCATGCTTCTTGGCGATCGCGCAGGCGGGCAGCTTGGTCGTGCTCGTGGCATTGTCGGCGGCGGCCTCCATCGCAGAGGCACCGTTTTCGCCCGCGTCGAGTGCGCTGGTGGCGATGATCGTCCCAGCCGAGCGGCGGGGGTGGGCGAACGGCGTGGTTTCGGCCAGTTCGTCCGCGGGAATGTTGATCGGCGCTGCATGCGGTGGGTTACTGGTCGCTACTTTGGGAGCGACGGTCGCCTTCCAGGCAAACGCGGCGTCGTTCCTGGTCTCGGCGGTGCTGGTCTTCTCGGTGAAGGGTCGTTTCGTGGTGGAACCGGACGGCAGCGATAGGCAGCGCGGGGTTTTGGCAGGCGTACGACTCGTGGCCTCCCAACCGATCCTGCGTACTGCCGCCCTGAGCGTCGGGCTGGTCGCGCTTGGGCTTGGCATGGCGAACCTTGCCGAGTTGCCGCTCTTCCTCTCGATGGGTGCCGGGAAAACCGGGTATGGCATCGCGATTGCTGCGTGGTCGGCGGGGGCAATTGTCAGCGGCCGCCTCGCTGCGTATGTCGTCGGATGGCGGGCTGAGAGGCTCGGACTGATCACCGGTTGCCTTCTTCTCACGACCGTCGTTGGTATGAGCGGCTGGATACCGGCGTTCGCTGTTGTTGCTCCTTTGTTCGTCCTTGGTGGGCTTGCTAATGGCCTGGTCAACGTCGCACTCGTTCTCGCTGTTCAGCGGTGGGCGGCTCCCAGCGTGCAGAGTCGAGCGATGGCTGCGTGTGAAGCGACGATTAACGCTGCAATCGGGTTCTCGTTAGGTGCGGGCGGATTGCTGCTCGGCCCGCTTGGGCCACGAGGGGTGTTCATGCTGGCCGGTGCAGTGGGAGCGCTCGCTACAGTGCTCGCGTACCGCCTGCCCGGTGATAGCAGCCCAATCGCTCCACTACCCGAACAGGTCAGGCCGGACATCGATCGGCCCCGCCGACCAAACCAGCTCAGAGCCCTACCCTCCTGCCCCTAGACGGCTTCGCCCGCGTGTAGCCCGAAGGTCTTGGCGAGTGCGCGCGCGGGCTCACTTGCCCCGCGCCTGGTCGCAGAAGACACGCGACCGCAGTCAGTCGATCGTTCCGAAGGGCCCGGACGCCGAATGGGACTCCTCATACGAGCCGTACCAGTGTGTTCCACGGGTGCGAGGGGCGCGTGGTGGAGAGACGATCGGCCTCGCCCACGACCAGGAGGGTCAGCATGAGCACCACCGTCCCCAGCCGCACTGACGTCCGCCCATTCCAGCTGGAGTTCCCCGACGAGGCGGTGGCCGACTTGCGTCGGCGGCTCGCCGCGGCGCGCTGGCCCTCAAAGGAACTTGTCCCAGATGCCTCGCAGGGCGTCCAATTGGAGATGCTGCAAGCACTCGCACGCTACTGGGCGAACGACTACGACTTCGGGCGGATCGAGGCCGAGTTGAACGGGCTGCCGCAGTTCAAGACAGAGATCGACGGGCTTGGCATTCACTTCATTCACGTTCGTTCGCGTCACGAGAATGCTTTGCCGCTGATGATCACGCACGGCTGGCCCGGGTCTGTCATCGAGATGCTCGAGATCGTGGGTCCTCTCACCGATCCGACCGCGCACGGCGGCACCGCTGAGGACGCATTTCACCTCGTGCTTCCGTCACTTCCGGGTTACGGGTTGTCAGACCAGCCCGACGAGCTCGGCTGGGATCCCGGCCGTGTCGCGCGAGCCTGGGCTGAGCTCATGAGCCGCCTGGGCTACAGCCGCTACGTCGCCCAGGGCGGTGACCAGGGCGCATCTGTTACCGATGCGATGGCACGCCAGGCTCCCGACGGCCTGATCGGCATTCATCTCAACCTGCTCACGGCCTTCCCGACAGGGGTGGGCGCGGCGCTCTTCGGCGGCCTAATCCCTGCTGGGCTTTTCAAACGAGTCGCCATCGCCGTCCTTGCCAACCGGGCCGAGAAGAAGGAACCCGAGGCACTCGATGCGGTCGCCGGCCTCTTCAGGAGAGGCTACTTCGTCGAGATGCCAGAGCACCCTCAGACGATCGGCTACGCGCTGACGGATACCCCCGTGGGGCTGGCCGCTTGGATGCTCGACCACGATCCAGACAGCTACCAGAAGATCTCGCGCGCGTTCGTGGACGGCAATCCCGTGGGCGGGCTGACGCGCGACCGGATACTCGACAACATGACCCTCTACTGGCTGACGAACACCGCCACGTCGTCGGCACGGCTCTACTGGGAGCAGTTCCGAGTCATCTTCGGGGCGATCACGTCGGGTGAGAAGCCCCCGGAACTGTCGCTCCCCGTTGCTTTCACCGTCTTCCCGGGTGAGATCTTCCAGGCGCCGCGCAGCTGGGCGGAGGACGTCTACCCCAATCTCGTCTATTTCAACGAGGCCTCGAGGGGTGGCCACTTCGCCGCCTGGGAGGAGCCCGCAGTGTTCAGCGAGGAGATCCGCTCAGCATTCAAGTCACTCCGCTGAAGTCCGTCGTCGAGTTAGGGAGCAATGACAATGTCATCGCAGCAGTCCGGAACCGCAGTGGCGAAGGACACCGCATGTCGTCCCCTCGACATCGAGTTCCAGCAGGAGGACTTAGACGACCTGCGTCGCCGGATTCAGGCGACGAGGTGGCCCGAGCGGGAGACGGTCAGCGACGACTCTCAGGGCGTTCCGCTGGCGATGATGCAGGATCTCCTGCGCTACTGGGGCACGGAGTACGACTGGAGCGCGTGCGAGGCGCGGCTGAATGCGCTTCCCAACTTCATCACCGAGATAGACGGACTGGACATTCACTTCCTCCACATTCGCTCCGAGCATGAGGACGCCCTGCCACTGATCGTGACGCACGGATGGCCGGGCTCCATCATCGAGCAGCTGAAGATCATCGAGCCGCTGACGGATCCCACGGCACACGGTGCGAGTGCGTCGGATGCCTTCCACCTGGTGATTCCCTCTCTCCCCGGCCACGGGTTCTCCGCCAAGCCGACGACCACAGGCTGGGACACGGTTCGCGTTGCCCGCGCCTGGGTTGTCCTGATGAAGCGGCTCGGATACACCCGGTTCGTGGCGCAGGGCGGCGACTGGGGTGCGGCGGTGACGCAGATGATGGGCATCCAGGCCGCGCCAGAACTGCTCGGCATCCACTCGAACATGCCCGGCACCGCGCCGGAGGAGATCAACTCCGCGGTCATCCGCGGCGACGCACCGCCCGAGGGGCTGTCGGCGGACGAGCGACGCGCATACGACCAGCTCAGCACGTTCTACGCAAAGCACGTGGCCTACGCCCAGATCATGGCGACGCGGCCGCAGACGCTCTACGGGTTCGCTGACTCGCCGGTGGATCTGGCGGCGTTTGCGATCGATCACGGCGACGGCAGCGGCCAGCCGGGGATCGTCGGCCAGGTCATCAGCGGAGAGCTTCAGGGAGACCTGACCCGTGATGACATCCTCGACAACCTCACGCTCTACTGGCTCACGAACACGGGCGTCTCCGCGGCTCGCCTCTACTGGGAGACCAAGGGTAGCTTCTTCGACGCCAAGGACATCACCATCCCATACGCCATCAGCGTCTTCCCCGACGAGCTCTACCAGGCACCACGAAGCTGGGCGGAGCGCGCGTATCCCGACAATCTCATCCACTACAACCGGCTCGATCGCGGCGGGCACTTCGCCGCCTGGGAGCAGCCGCAGCTGTTCGCCGAGGAGATGCGGGCCGCATTCCGCTCACTGCGCTGACACTCTCACGCGCCCAGCCGTTACGGCGAAGCGAAAGGATCAGACGTGAACAACAGCGACTCACCGACCGTTGTCCTCGTCCACGGTGCGTTCGCGGACGGATCGAGCTGGAGCGGGGTGATCGAGCGGCTGAGCACTCGTGGTATCACCACCGTCGCCGTGGCGAACCCGCTGCGCGGCGTCTCGGCGGACTCCGCCTACCTGGCGTCGGTACTGGGTCAGACGCCGGGCCAAATCATCCTGGTCGGCCATTCGTATGGCGGCGCGCTGATTAGCAACGCCGCCACAGGCAACGAGAGCGTCGTCGCGCTCGTGTTCGTAGCGGCGTTTGCCCCCGACGAGGGCGAGGTGCTTGGTCAGGTCGAGGCCGGTTCTAAGGACAGCGTGCTCAATAGCGCGCTGATCCCGCGGCAGTACCCAACCGCAGATGGCAGTTCGGCGACGGAGTTCTTCATCGATCCAGCGAAGGCCCGCGAGGCGTTCGCCGGCGACGTTTCTGACCAGCAGGCGGTTCTGATCGCCGCCGTGCAGCGGCCGGTGGCGGAGCTCGCCTTCGGTGAGCCGAGCGGCCCGCCGGCATGGAAGGAAAAGCCGTGCTGGGCGGTCATCGCCAAGGGCGATAAGGCTGCCGGCACCGACGTCGTCCGCTCGATGGCCGAACGCGCCGGCGCAACGATCACCGAGGTCGAAGGATCCCACGTGATCATGATCTCCCGGCCCGACGTCGTTGCGGACGTGATCATGGAAGCGGTATCCACTGTCCGCTCGCCGGTCGGAACCGTGGGGTCCTGACATGTCCGTCGACACCTCGCGAGCAGCGAACGACTCGAAGGAGAGCGGACTGGGGTCCGTCCGGCAGATCGAGGCAGGTCAACTGGACGTCGGCCATATCGACGCGGGCCCAGCCGACGGGCCGGCGGTGCTGCTGCTGCACGGGTGGCCATACGACATCCATAGCTTCGCTGACGCGACGCCGCTGCTTGTGGCCCGCGGTTATCGCGTGATCGTGCCGTACCTGCGCGGGTACGGCACCACCCGCTTTCTCTCAGGGGACACGATGCGCAACGGTGAGCAGGCGGCGCTAGCCTTCGACGCCCTCGCGCTGCTTGACGCGTTGGACATCGACCGCGCAATTGTGGCCGGGTTCGACTGGGGTGCGCGCACGGCGGGCATCGTCGCTGCCTTATGGCCAGAGCGCTGCTCCGGGCTCGTCTCGGTCAGCGGCTATCTGATCGGCAGCCAGGCGGCCGGCAAGTTGCCGCTGCCACCGCAAGCCGAGCTGCAGTGGTGGTACCAGTACTACTTCGCGACCGAACGAGGGCGGATGGGGTACGAGAAATACCGCCGGGAGTTCTCTCGTCTCATCTGGCAGACGGCGTCGCCAACGTGGAAGTTCGATGACGCCACATTCGACCGCACCGCCGTGTCCTTCGACAATCCGGACCACGTCGAGATTGTGATGCACAACTATCGCTGGCGACTCGGGCTCGCCGACGGCGAGGCGCACTACGGCGACGTTGAGAAACGCCTCGCCGACGCGCCCAACATCAGCGTGCCCGCCATCACGCTGGAAGGGGATGCCAACGGGGCCCCTCACCCAGACCCGAGCGCGTACGCGGCGAAGTTCGACGGCCCATACACCCACCGCACACTGAAGGGCGGCATCGGACACAACCTGCCGCAGGAGGCTCCCGACGCCTTCGCCGACGCCATCCTCGACGTGAGTGGCCTGCACTAACGATGTCCACCACGCTGCCAATGGAGCGCCGATTCCCCGGATTTGAAGGCGCGGCGGGTTGGATCAACTCCGAGCCGCTGTCGGCGGCCGCCCTCCACGGCAGCGTGGTCTTGGTCGACTTCTGGACGTACACCTGCATCAACTGGCTGCGTACGCTGGCCTACGTGCGGGCCTGGGCTGAGAAGTACGGCGACGCGGGCCTCGTCGTTGTCGGCGCGCATACACCAGAGTTTCCGTTCGAGCGCGACGCCGAAAACGTCCGCCGCGCAGTCGCGGCGATGCGGGTCAGTTATCCGGTCGCGCTGGATCCCGACTACGCCGTATGGCGAGCCTTCGACAACCACTATTGGCCGGCTCTGTACCTCGCCGACGACCGGGGCGCAATCCGCTACCACCACTTCGGCGAGGGTGCATACGAGGATTCCGAACGAGCCATCCAGCAGCTGCTGCGCGCAGCTGGCGCCGCAGTAGCCAACGACACGGTGTCGATCGTTCCCGACGGGCTCGAGGCGCACGCGGACTGGGCCAACCTGAAAAGTGCTGAGACGTACCTAGGCTACGAACAGGGGAGAAACTTCGCCGTGCCCGGCGACGTGAAGCTGAACGTCCGGTCAGCGTACTGCACTCCAGATGCTTTGCCGTTGAATCGATGGGCGCTGTCCGGTCAGTGGACGATCGAAGGGCGCGCAAGCGTTGCGAATGAACCGGGCGCCGGCATCCGCTATCGGTTCCACGCCCGCGACGTCAACCTGGTCATGCGATCACGCGAGCAGGCCGTCATTCCGTTTCGCGTGCTCCTCGACGGCGCCGCGCCCGGTTCCGCGCGTGGACTCGATGTCGACACAGACGGCAGCGGAATACTGGACGAACCACGGCTGTATCAGCTGATACGCAGGCCCAACCCGATCGATGACCACACCATCGAGATCCGCTTCGCCGAGGCCGGGGTCGAGGCGTACGTGTTCACCTTCGGCTAAGGGTCGTCTGCCGGGGTCGGAAAGGTCTTGATTACCCTAACTAGGGAACTTGTACTCCGTCCAAGTTTGGAGGGAACCACGCGACCGGTTTGTTCCTGATGGCCTCGTCGCGTGTAGGATCGCGCCGGGATGGATTGTGGCAGTCCGCTCAAATTGGAGACGGGGCTACTTGGGCGCGGCGATGAATGCGCCGTACTCGATGAGTTGATCTCTGGCGTAAGGGGCGGCCACAGTCGCAGGCTCGTCCTCAAGGGCGAGGCCGGTATCGGAAAGACAGCGTTGCTCGACTACGCGGTGGAGTCCGCGCGGGAAATGCGGCTACTTCGAGCGACCGGCGTCGAGTCCGACATGGAGCTTGCGTTTGCATTCCTGCACCAGCTGTGCGCACCTCTGCTCGACGGCCCAAACCGGCTGCCGCAGCCTCAGCGAAACGCACTTGCCATCGCGTTCGGCGAGAGCGAGGGTCCACGCCCGGACCGATTCATGGTCGGATTAGCGCTCTTAGGCCTGCTCGCTGAGGCGACCGAACACCGTCCGGTGCTCTGCGTCGTTGACGACGCGCAGTGGCTCGACGAGGTCTCGGCAAAGACGCTGGCGTTCGTCGCGCGGCGACTGTTGGCCGAGCCGGTCGGGTTTCTGTTCGCCACGCGCGAAGCATCGTCGGAACTGGATGACCTCCCGGATCTTCAGGTTTCCGGGCTTGCCGCCGCCGACGCGCGCGCGCTGCTGCGTTCCGCAGTCACGATCGGGATTGACGACAGAGTCCGCGATCGGATCGTGGCGGAGACACGAGGAAACCCACTGGCTCTGCTCGAGCTGCCTCGTGGGTTGACGATCACAGAACTCGCCGGTGGATTCGGACTCGTTGACGAAGATTCTTTGCCAGCACGTCTGAGGGAGAGCTTCCAGCGTCGCATAGACGCGCTCCCGGAAGGCGCGCGACTCTTCCTACTCATCGCCGCGGCTGAACCAGTGGGCGACCCGCTGGTGATCTGGCGGGCCGCCGACGCCCTTGAAATCGATGCTCGCGAGGTCGACTCAAACATGGACAGCCTGCTGACGTTTGACGGATCAGCGCGTTTTCGCCATCCACTGGTTCGCTCCACGGTGTATCGATCCGCGCCACCAGACCTTCGCAGACGGGTGCACCTGGCGTTGGCAACGGCAACCGATTACCAGGTCGACCCCGACCGCCGAGCTTGGCACCTGGCCGCGGCAGCCCTGAAACCCGACGAGAGCGTCGCGGCCGAGCTGGAGCGTTCAGCCGGTCGCGCTCAAGCGCGCGGGGGCTTCGCCGCGTCAGCGGCGTTTCTCGGCCGGTCTGTAGCCCTAACCGAGGATCCGACGCGGCGGGCAGAGCGAGCGCTGAACGCCGCCGAGGCAAACCTTCACGCCGGCGCATTCGATACTGCACTCAGGCTCCTGGCTACGCTCGACGGCGCGCCGCTCGACGAATCGCAGCGCGGCCGCGCCGATATGCTCTGCGGCCACATCGGCTGGGCCTCGGGCCTTGGCAGCCAAGCGCCGCCACTGCTCCTCAGCGCCGGCCGCCGGCTGGAGCCATTCGACGCCGAACTGGCGCGCCAGACTTACATGACGGCGTGGTTTGCCGCGATGCAGGCAGGGCCCCCAGCGGAGAATGTGATGCATGAGATCTGCGGAGCAATCCGAGCCCTTCCCCGAACTGATGACCCGCCGCAACCGCACCAGATGCTGCTTGACGGCCTGGCCCTGCTCATGACCGAAGGGTTTGAGGTAGGCACTCCGACCCTCCTCAAGGCAACAGGCGCTCTACCAAGTGTTCGGGATGAAGACCTTCTCCGCTGGGGTATGGCGGCCACGATCGCTAGCGCAGTGGTCTGGGACGTCGAGGGGCTGATGGCCACGACATCGAGACTCGTCAGACTCGTCCGCGAGGCGGGGGCACTCGCGGAATTACCGCTCAATCTGTATTCGCTCGGGGTGGCGACCGCATGGATGGGCGACCTGAGAGGGGCTGCCGCGCTTGCGGCGGAGTCCGAAAGTGTGTCCGCGGCAACTGGGAGCCACTTCCCTCCGTTCTTGCAGCTAAGGCTGCTGTCTCTGCAGGGCACGGAACAGGACTGTGCCCCCCTCATCGCTCAGGTAATCCGCCAGTCCGAAGCAGGCGCACAAGGGGACATAACCACCCCTGCTCATTGGGCGGGCGCTGTTCTATACAACGGGCTCGCCCGCTACGACGAGGCGTTCTCGGCGGCCCGCAGAGCGATCGTAAATCCCTTGAATCCAGCGTTGCCGACATGGGCCCTGCCGGAGCTTGTCGAAGCAGCAGTTCGATCCGGAAACCAAGACGAGGCACAGAAGGCGTTGGATCGACTGATTGAGACGACGCAACCGTCTGCGCTGGATTCAGCCCTCGGAATCGAGGCTCGAACGCGAGCAATGCTGAGCGATCACACAGAGGCGGAAAGCGCCTATCGAGAGGCCATCGAACGGCTGGGCCGGACACGACTCCGCCCGGAGGCCGGCCGAGCTCATCTTCTCTACGGTGAGTGGCTGCGCAGAGAGGGGCGGCGCATCGAAGCCAGAGCGGAACTGCGATCAGCGCACGAGACGTTCTCCGAGATCGGGATGGAAGCGTTTACTGAGCGCACCCGCCGCGAACTGATGGCGACGGGCGAGAAGGTGCGCAAGCGCAGCCCCGAGAACCGCGGTGAGCTGACACCCCAAGAGCAGCAGATTGCCAGGCTCGCCCGCGATGGCTTCTCTAACGCGGAGATCGGGGCACATCTGTTCATCAGCGTACGAACGGTGGAGTGGCACATGCGAAAGGTGTTCCAAAAGCTTGGTATCACCTCTCGTAGAGAGCTGCGGGGGATCCTGCAGGACACGCTCCCGGCGCTAATTCTCGTCGCCCAGGTCGCGGCGTCGCTACTTGCAGCCACCATCCCCGGCGACTGAATCCTGAGAAGGTCGCCGGTTGGAGGCCACGGTGGGTCACCACGATCAAGGGGGTACGAAATCACGAGGCTAATCGTGGTTCTCTCGCCGGCCGGCCGAAAGACGAACTGCGACTTGACTCCTGGGAGAGAGGCTTACCCGCCCCTCGCGCGCAGCCCGGCAGGAGTACACTCGTGCGAACGCGGCCTCCCCCAGGCCTCGTTCGAGGCAGGGTCGTCCTAAGCGACCCGTCGGCGGCCCAGTGGGAGCCCAGGCCATCGACGGGTCGTCGCGGCTTGCGAATACGCCGAAGTCGAGTCGTATGCCGGGACGAGGAGCCGCTGCGGGCGCCTTGCCCGCACGCCGACAAGTCGCTCTAGCGTCTCTGGTCGCGCTTCGGCACTGGGATCACTGCGCCCGTCTTCATCTTCTGCTTCGACTCGTCCGGCTCGGGGTGGCCAACAGCGCTGCCCTCATCGTCGAACCGGGCTTCGTCGTCGTCTGCTGGCGGGGCTGGTTGCGGCGTCTCGCTCATGCTGAGAGGGTAGCGGCTTCGCTCAAACACGATCTTCCAGGGGGAGCAGGTGGGCAGCCAGGGACTCGTACTGATCGATCGGAAGCTCCGACGGGCGGAACAGGAGCTCAAGCGATCGGAGCCGCATCGCGCCAACCTGCCGGAAGCTCACTGTTCTTGTCACCAAGAACGAGGATAATCGACGCGTCCTTCGGGCGCATCGCAACGACGACGCATTTGCAGAAACGTGAAGGAGGGAGACATGTATCACACGAGGGGGCAGAATGATATCTTCTGGCTCGGCTTCCTCGTCGGGATACTCTCAGGAGCTATCATCGAGCTTCTCGGCTTGCTCCTGTACGTGTGGCTCACGGTATAACTCAACCCACGGCCGCCGTCCGGCCGGCGAAACTAGTGAGGTACAATCTTGGCATCGGGGGAGTATGGGCGTCGGCTGGGGTTGCGCGTTGCGGAGCTACGCGGGGTAGCCCTTCGGTGGACTGGAAGTCCAATCGAAGGAGGGCACAAACATGCGGAAACTCTGTTTGATCCTTGGTCACACTCCCACAAGGGGCAGAGGGCGAAGGCTCGCACTCGGATTGATCTTGGGCATGCTCCTAGCCGGCTTGACGAGTCGCACCTCGCCCGCGATCGCCGTCGACCAGTCCGGCGATCCGGTAGTCGCGGCCGTCGGCGACATGGCATGCGATCCCAGTGACCCGAACTTCAACGACGGGGCTGGTACTGCGACGAACTGCGCTGAAGCGAGAGTCAGCGCCCTCATGGCTTCAAAGACCACTATCGACGGCGTGCTCGGACTCGGCGACTACCAGTACACCTGCGGCGACCCAAACGACTTCGCCGTCAGTTACACACCGACGTGGGGTGTCATGAACCGATGGATGACTCCGGTCGCGGGAAACCACGAGTACCGGACTGGCACTGACCCGTTCGGCGCCGTATGCCCTTCCACCAATAGCACCGCCCAGCAGTTCTTCAACTACTTCTCGACGAGCGGATCACGTTGGGCAGGCGGCGGGTCGCATCCTGGCACCGCCGGCCACTTCTCCTTCAACATCGGCAGCTGGCACATCATTGCCCTCAACGCAAACTGCGTGAACAAGGGCGTGGGAGGCTGCGGCGCGAGCAGTCCCCAGACGACCTGGCTCGCCAGCGATCTCGCCAGTACCGCCAAGCCATGCATCCTGGCGTATTGGCATCAGCCGCGGTGGACAGGCACCTCCTCGAATAATTCAACGACCGCGACGTGGTGGAACCTTCTCTATCAAAGGCATGCCGACCTCGTCCTCAACGGCCACATCCACAACTACCAGCGCTTCGCCCAGCTCAACGCCAACGGACAGACCGACCCCAACGGGATCCGCGAAGTAATCGTGGGCACCGGCGGGGAGAGCCTTGGCCCATACGCGTCGAACCCAACCCCGAAGCCATCCGTACGCTTTCGCCTATTCGGCTACCTGCGGCTCGTCCTCCACCCCGGGAGCTACGAGGCCTCCTTCATCGCCTCCGACGGCACCACCAAGGACAACTTCTCCGCCACCTGCCACTGAGTGGAGCGCAATGGCTCACCCGTCGTCGTCGTCTGCGTCCACAGCGCCCGCGTGCGGGCGGAGAGGTGTCGTGGTGCGTTCAACTGCCCTCCTTTGGGCTCTTAGGATTCCTATACAGTGCTTTATGTGCCCGACAATCTCAGGCTGCGGAGGAGACGCTGCGAATGTGGCGCAGCGGACTGCACGACCGAGATCTGGATGAGCTGGGAAGAGGGGGATGCCGTCGACCACGACGCGCGCAACCTCTTCGCCGTCGCGCTAGGCCATGAACTCACCGGCTCCGAAGACCTCGTCGTCTCCCGGAATGATCGGTTCGTCGTGGTCGAGGTCGGGGATCGCGGCGCCGGCGCCACTCCGACCAGCTAGTCACGCCGCGCAACCAAGCCGCTCACCGCTGCTCAACACGTTTCGCAATCGCCGCTCGTTAGGAAACCGAGGTGCACACGCGGCTTCCCAAGGCCGACGAGGCCGTGACGGACCCACCGCCCCCGTACCCGTCCGCGGATGGCTAGTACCTATACGCGTCTCGATGTGCCCGGCAATCGGGCGGAAGCCCTTTCAGTCCTCTGGCAGCCAACCCGCCGAGTACCTGATCCACTTCGACCGGGGAAGGTCGGCGTACGCGCTCGCATAAGCCTCACGGGCGTCGGTCGTTTCGTGCTGCACGCTGGCCCCGTGCCGCGCCGCACGTGGGCAGACCGGTATTCCACGCCACCGGCGACGCCTCGACCACGAGCGCCTACAGCCACCACCACCGCAGCTTCGTTGCCCGCGCCGACGATGACGTGCTCCGTATCCGGAGGGCAATGCACGAAGTCCCACGTCCGAAGCTGGCGTTCCTTGCCCTCGACGATCAGGACACACTCACCGGCAACGACCAGAAACGCCTCCTGTGACCTCTCACGGTGGTACATCGCCATCGGCTGGCCGGGCCGGAGCACGCTGATGTTGATCCCGATTTGTGGGAAGCGCTTTTTGCCTTCGAAGGTGCAGAACGTCCCGAGCGGGCCACCGTCACGCCGGCGCGATTCGCGGGCATTCAGCACAAACAACCCGTCTCCGTCTGGCACCGGGCCATTCTTCGTCTGTCGCAAGCTCGCCTCACCCACGGCAGCAGTCTCCCAACCGCAACCGGGCAGCGCAAGCAACCTCCCGCCCGGTCAGGCGGGGCTGATCCCTGCGACGTTGCCGTTGCGGTCGCGGTCGACCCGCATGCGCTTCTCGGTGGTGCGGCGCACGGTGATGGCACCGGCTTCGTCTTCGGAGTAGAAGGCGACGATGTCGTCGGCACGGATGGCGATGCGTGTGCCCTTGACGTCGAGCAGCCTGATCGACTGGGGCGCCAGCCCCCGTCCAGGTCGCCGAGTTGATGGGTAACTCGCCGGACGTCGTGTGGCGGCACTATGCGCACGCGTTCGAGTCTCGTAGACACAAAATAGGCACAGTTGACGACGAGCGGCCGCACCTGCGAGCCGTGTAAGGCGCCTGTTATCGGCGTGGTTATGCGAGTCTCGACTAATCGGGACGGCGAGATTTGAACTCGCGACC
>Ga0075435_100001416_pt1 | contig 15469 bp, 16 predicted proteins | sample RhiMethybrSRZTD4_FD_75302 | JGI IMG/M metagenome (GOLD analysis project Ga0075435, IMG submission 75302) | Populus rhizosphere microbial communities from Tennessee, USA - Rhizosphere MetaG P. TD hybrid SRZTD4 | ecosystem: Host-associated > Plants > Roots > Rhizosphere > Soil | place: USA...
ATGACCATGCCAGCGAGTCAAGCTTGCTAACGAGATCCGGGAAAACGTGCAAAACAGTGTCCAAACGGCTCTCCGCGTCCCTCTTGGTGGTTCCGTAGGCACCGAGCAGCAGATTTCTCTTCACGGCCAGTCTTGGGAAGACGTGCCTCCCCTCGACCGCGATTCGCACACCTTTTCGTACGCGACCGATACTATCCATTGCCGTCACGTCGGCGTTGTCGATCAAGATCTCGCCAGCACGTACCGGTAATAATCCGGCAATCGTGTTCAGGAGCGTTGTTTTACCGGAACTATTCCGCCCGAGAAGGACAACCACATCCCCTGTCGGGACGTCGAACGACACCGACCGGTGCCATGTGCCGGATTCCATCGCTCTGACGGAGAGCAGCATGCTCATGCCGACGAATCGTCTCCCCAGAAAAGCTTTTGCACATCCTCGTCGTCGTGGATATCGGAATACGAGCCTTCTTTAAAGATCCTTCCCTGATGCATGACCACGACGCGATCGAGATTCAACGCTTCGAGGAACATGATGTCATGTGACACCACGACCATCGCGAATCGGCAGTCAGCGCGTAATGCTGCAAGCGACTCGACAATTTTCATCGCTTCGGCTTGATTCAATCCGGCCGTCGGTTCGTCCAGCAGGACGAGCCTCATTCGTCTCGGATTTACGAACAGTCGGGCTAGGTCCAGTGCCTTCTTCTGGCCGTACGGAAGCGAACTGGTGGTCGCCTGGAAGTCTCGAAGACCGAATCTGATGAGGGCGAGATCAATCTGTTCCGGTGAAACTCTTCCTGCAGTCACATAGACGTTGTCTTCTACCGACAGATCTTCAGAAACGCTGACCTCCTGGAACGACCGTGCCACCCCGTAATGCGCCAGCGCAAATGGACGTCGCGCTCGAAGATCCCGGCCGCCGACGCGGATCGATCCGTCGCTGAGCGGAACCAGACCGCTGATAACGTTGAGGAGGGTCGTTTTTCCCGAGCCATTCGGTCCGATCAGGGCGACGGATTCATGCGAGCGGATCGTCAGCGATACGTCTTGAAGCGCCCGAACTCCGCCGAACGATTTCACCACACGCCGCACTTCCAGGATGTCGTCCGTCAGCTTTTCGCCGATCTCAGCATCTGCGGCGATGAGGCGCCGTCCGGGCGTGCGACGCAGCCGCGGCACCCACGACGGACGATCCGGCAGCATGCCGGACGGTCGAAGGTGGACGACGAGGATGAGTGCCGACGCGAAGATGAGATAGCGGATGTTCTGGGGTAGTCCGACCGCCGTCAGGAGCCGGCGGAGGATCTCCAGTGAACTGCCGATTACCGCCGCGCCAATGACGACTCCGTTGGGATTGCCGACGCCACCAATGATCACCACGGAGAGCAACAGACACGACAGAAGCACATTGAATTCGGTCCAGATGATAGAGCGCTGATACGCCGCCCAGAAGAAGCCTCCGAGCGACAAAAGGGCCGCCGAGATGCCGAATGCCGCGAGTTTCACCGCGAGAATGTTCACTCCGTATACCTGCCCCACTTCCTCGCTGTCTTTCACGACGTGGAATCGGCGGCCGAGGAGGGTCGATCGAAGCCACAGCACGAATAAGTAGCAGGGAAACGCGACGGCGAGCGCGAAATAGTAAAAGCCTGTTGGCGGCAGTGCATGAATCGGCTCGGACAAAAACGGCAGTCGTGTCGCCGGGATGCCGCTGTACCCGAACGACCCACCGGTCACGACGGTCCAGTTGCGGAGGCCGAGCGCCACCAGTTCCGCAAAGCCGAGAGTCAGGAGGGCGAAGTAATCGGCCCGATGACGCAGCGTCGGAATTCCCAACCCAATGCCGGCTGCGAACCCGCAGGCGGCGACGAGGGGCAAAATTACGACGGGAGCCATGCCGAACCGGGTCATCAGAATTGCCGTCGTGTACGCGCCGACCGCGACGAAACCTGCTGCGCCGAGGTCGAGAAGTCCGACCCAACCAACGATGATGTTCAGGCCTAGGGCGAACAATGCATATTGAAGCGCCACGAAGCCAACAGACACGAGACTTGCCGGCGCGATCAGCGGAAAGAGTATCAATGCCAGACTGATTGCGACCGGCAACGCCCATCCTCGGACCGCAGTTACCCGTGCCGGTGGGACAGTAGCCTCGACGCTCACGACGCAAACAGCCCTCGTGGCTTGAGCAAGATGATGAGAATCATGAAGAGATACACGACCCCGTAAGACCAATCGCTCAAGCGAAGCGATGGCAGTTGCCCCACGATATGGGGACTCATCATTTTCCCCGCCCACCTCTCCAACGGAACGGCCGGCGCTAGTGAGATCGCCAGCCCGGTTAGAAACGCTCCCGCGACGGATCCCCGGAGGCTGCCGATGCCGCCAAGCACACAAGCGGCGAATGCCAGGATGCCGGGCGAAAGGCCCGCCGTTGGGTCCAGACTCTTTGACCGAAGAATATACAGCGTTCCGCCGATTGAAGCGATGGCGCCACCGATGACGAATGCGTGGCCGGCGATGCGCTCGACCGGAATCCCGCAGGCACGTGCCGCGAGCGGCGCGTCGGCCGCGGCGGTCATCGCATCAGCGGTGCGGCTGAACCGAAACCACAGTGCAAGACCCACAACGACGAGAACGAAGACGACGACAATCAGAAAATCGAGAGCCGCGAGCGTGTGGTTCCCGGTCAGCCTGAAGACACCGTATTCAGTCACTGCCTGCCAGAGCGTCGATGCGTCTGGCACGGCACGTGCGGTCAGGCCGGCAGGCATCCGGTCGACAGGGAAGACGCGGCGACCGCTGTTCCATCCGACGAGAAGCCAACTTTGCAAGGCAATCGACGTGCCGAGAGCAGCGAGCAGGATCGATGTTCGATGCGCGTTGCGCAGCAGTAGCGGAAGGTAGATCGTGCGGTAAATGGCGGCAGCGAGCATTGCAGTCAACGGCAATGCGAGTAGAGTCGCGGCGTAGAAGGGCAGGCGGCCAGTCAACCCGAAAGTAAGCAGGGCAACCGTCATGCCGACTGCCGCTGCCGTCAATACGCGCAAGCGTGCGGAACGCGGGAGATAGAGCAGTGCCGTCATGGACGCAGCGGCACCGAACAGCAGCGCCATGAGCAGCGGAGCAGCTGGAGCGGGGCCAGATCCTCCGAGCCAGAGTAAAACGAGATATCCGCCGCCGCAGATCATTACATCGGCGTGAGCGAAATTGATGATCTTGGCCGTCCCGTACGCCAGCGAGTAGCCCATGCAGATCAGTGCCAGAAGGCACCCCTCCACGAGGCCGTTGATGAACAGATCGACGAACATGTCCCGGTTAGTCAGCGGCGACGAACTGCTGATTCTTCACCACGGCTAGGCGGAACTGGCGCGCCTCGGCGTCGCCCTTTGCGTTGAAGTACGTGAGGCCGGTGATGCCCGCATACGCTTTCTGCGGAGCATTCTTTTCCTTCAGGAACTGTTGAATGGACGCGCGATCGCGGTGTCCGGAACGAAATGCCTCGTTGAGAATGCCGCAGGCGTCGTACGCAAACGCTGCCCAACTGGCGGGCTTCTTTTTGCTGCCGCCGCTGTCGTACGTCTTCCAGTACGCGTCGAGAAAGCTCTTGTTCTTCTCGTTGCCCTCGTCGAATACGTAAGGCGCCGCGACGTACACGCCTTCGGCGTTCTTGCCCGCTCCTTGAATCAGTTGCTCCTCGTTGAAAGTTCCGTCGCCGGCGATGAACTTGGCACTCAGGCCGCGCTCGGCGGCTTGATTGAGGATGGCAATGCTCTTCTCGACGAACCCGCAGATGAACACGACGTCGGGATTTTGGCCTTTGATCACGGTGAGGATCGGCCGGAAGTCGCTGGTAGTGTTGTCGTAGCTTTGCGATGAAACGATCCTATACCCGTCCGCCGGCGCGCGTGCCGATATGCCGTCGGCGAGACCTTTGCCGTATTCGTCGGCGTAGTAGAGAATGGCGGCCCGTTTGGCTCCGAGTTTCGCCGCATATCGGCTCAATCCCACGGCTTGGTTGTCATCGGTTGGAACCAGCCGGAAATAGTACGGTGCCTCGTCCGTCACCTTCGGATTGCTTGCGCTATAGATGAGTGTCGGCAATTTTGCTTCTTGGATAATCGGCTTTCCGGCGAGAGCCGTGGAGGAATTATAAAAAGCGACGAGTGCGACCAGTTGTTTGTCGCCAACGACGCCCTGAAGCGCGGACACGGCGTCAGCTGGGTTCGATTTGTCGTCCACCGGCAAGAGCGTCACCTTTACGCCGTTGGCTCGATGCTGATCGAAGTACAACTTGGCCGAGTTCATGATCATCTGCCCGATGTGCGCGTTTGATCCTTCGAATGGACCGACGACGCCGACTTTGATCTCGGCGGCAGTCGGCTCGACGCTCTCTCTGCATCCGGTAGGTCCGACCGCAGCAAATAGCGTCAGCAGAAACGCAATGTTACGCAGATTCTTCATTAATCCTCCTACACGACTACAGGGTTAAGGCCGAGAGCGTATTGTGTGGGCATAGCGCCATGGGCGGACTCATCAACGTCTTTCCGTCCGCCGGCGTTGCGCCGCAGAACATTGTTGGTGCGTGTGCGCACAAAAGTGAATTCAAATACGTCATCGGGACGTCGACCAACGAATCGTGAGACGGACTAAGCAAAGCAATGTTGACGCTGGCGCCAGTTGCAGGCGGCACTGTCATGCTCTCAGGCCGCCTTCCGGCTGCCGGGACGTTATCTTCGTGACCGTCGCCCGCGCGGTGCTCGCTTCGAGGACTGGCCGCCGGCGCCTTCGCCTCCCGGCTGCGACGGTGGGACTGCCGGCCTATGGTTATCATATTCTCTTCTCTCGGATCCCATATTTCCTCCTTCGGTAATGGAGTTGGTGATTTCGTCGGTCGTGGATTCATTGGACAGAGTAGATGTACCTCTCATCGCAAGACTCCTTGTCCGTAAGACCACTGCGTACTTCGACTGCCCCGTCGCTGATCGCTGCGGACAGCCAGTACAGTGACATCAGCCGCGCGCGTGCGCCGTGGCGCGAATTACAAGACGCCAGAATCGCTGAAATTGACTTCCGGCCGTCGCAGCATGCGAGAACATCGCGGACGGCCTCCGGTGGCTCGCCGAGGTCGGCAATGTCGGATCGGACGACGAGCGAATCGCTGTGAATGTCGATCCGTTCAGCCGGCGCACGATCAAGATACATGCGAACGGCGATGTCGACGAGTTCAGCCTTGGAAAAGGACGCGGTCCGACAGATCGGGCCCTCATGGAAATTCCATTGGTCGAGCGGCGCAATGTCGGAGAGGCCGTACGTTTCGGCATTGATCCAGTACGGTGTTCCCGGAAAGGGCTGAAAGAAGCTGATGACCCTATACGTCGGGTCAACGTCGTGCAGCAGCGCGAGCGTCGCCTCCACATCGGCGCGCGTCTGTGATGGGGCGCCGACCATGACATAGGCGGTCGTGCCGATTCCTGCCGCGCGCGTCATTTGGAACGCGCGCCGAATCGTCTTTTCGACGTAACGTCCTTTCCGCAGTTCGCTCCAGCCTTCTTTCCCCGCCGTCTCGACGCCGAATGCGACATTCATGCAACCCGCAGAGCGCATGGCGTTCAGGAGTTCTTCGTCCACGAGTTCGACCCGCGTCATGCACACCCAGCTCACCGCGCTCGGAACCGATGTCTCCCGAATCGCACTACAAAGGGCGAGGCACTGATCGCGTCGCGACGTGAAAACGTTGTCGGAAACGAAGAAGCGTTTGAACCCCAAATCAATTGCATGTCGCATTTCACCAACCACGTCATCCACGGGCCGGTATACCTCGCGGCTCTGATACGGTCCTGGCATGACGGAAGTGCAGAAGTTGCACGAAAAGCCGCAGCCGGTGTGCGTCATTAGAGGATATGTGTGGGTCCACTGAAGGTATCGATCGAGGGGCAGTTCCTCGATGTCAGGCGCAGCAAAGTCTGAGGCCAAAACCGTCGCGAGTGGTTCCGCGCAAAGCACCTCATTCCGTCTGCGCGCGATTCCCGGAGCCGTGACCGGCAACCCCGTCGCGAATTCGGAGAGCGTCTGACGGAGTGCGGCCTGGCCGTACCCGCGAATAACGTAGTCTATGAACGGGCATTGCGCGAGAAGTTCTCGCCACATAAACGTTGAATTCACTCCGCCTACGATCACCGTCATGTTCGGGCTGCGCGATTTGACATATTCCGCTACCGCTTTTGTGGTAACAGACGTTCGGACCGTGTGGTTCGAGATGCCGACGATGCGGACGGAGGGGTCATCCAGAGCGGACGAAAGTGCCGCATAGCTGTCGAGCCCTTCCTTCTCCAACAACGTCATGTCGAGATAAGTTGGGATCCATCCCGCCTGCCGCGCTGCACGCCCGAGAAGCGGCAGGTGAATGGGAACACCGATTTCGAAATCAAGCTCGCGATCGGAAAAACAGGGAGGGACGACGAAGAGAATTGTCATCACCGCTCCGCCGTCTGCTCCAGGTCGAGATTGATCGCAGAGGCATTCAACCCCCAGCTCCCCAGGACCGCGAGAATCTTTTTCGATCGTCATGAAGATCCTAGCCGATCGTATCTCAAGTGCATACCTCCTACCAGCGAAAACACCTACCTCACGCCGGAGCGTACCTTAACGCCGGAGCTGCCGGCGCGGACGGTGTTTTGGCGGCAGGGAGTATGTCGGACGCCCAGTCGGGTGGCAGAATGTCGTTGGGTGCGGAGGGAATCACATCCAGATGTGTCACGTCCCGCAAGTCGCGTAAATACTCTATCCATGTGGTTTCATTGTGGTGTCGACAGTAGAAGGCATGACATGCCTCGCGGAATCTGCGGTCGGTTGTCGGCGAGTGAACGCTCGGCCGCTCGCCCATTGTCCTCGGTGCCGGCGGATCGAGGAATCCCTGCCGCGCGAGTTCGTATATGGCTTGTAAACATCCTTGCCACAGTTTGTTGTCGTGTGCAGCGTCCGAGAACCGGGACATGCCGTCCAGAAGAGGCGACGCGTCGTCGACGGCGGCCTCACGACTTCCGAGGAGAAAGAACGCGTTACGAACGTCACGCTCGTTGCTGCACCGCTGTAGAATTTCACCGAGCAGCGCCCGGATCGCCTTGTTCGATTCAGGGCCGGGCGCGGACGAGAGTTGCCTGGAATGTTCGTATGTTTCCGTATTCGACGCAAAGCACCAATCTCGGGTCCAGACGGCCCATTGCGCGAGCATGTGGTGCCAGTGGTACTGCAGATTGACAGCGAGGAGATCGGGATGCTCGCTGACGAGCGACAGGCCGACTTGCAGAAACCGATCAAGCCAATTACCTGCGATGTCGCGGTAGTAGCTGTCGGTGTTGCTCATCCACTCGTTGTGCCATGTCAAACTGAACAGGCGGTTCGCGATTTGCCACGCTGCGTAGTCATCGGCCTGGTATAGCGACGACGTCGCCAGATCAGCGCGCATTGATTTGCGCAGTTCCTCGGCGGCCCGTACGTGGTTGACGCGCACGGGCGTCGCGCCCGCCTTGATCCCGTCAGCCCAAACGATCACATCTTCGAACACCATCTGCACCAGGTCCGACGTCGTCGGTTGTTTGTGCGGTCGATGGTGAACTATCGACGGCTCGCGGCCCAGCCGCTCAAACGACCGCGGACGGCCCTTTGCGTCGACGTCGTAGGCAAACCAGCGGAGCAGATTCGAGTATGAGACGGCCGTCACGCCAGGATCGGCATAAGACCCTGCTGGCGTCCGCGCGTGATCCTCGTCAGTCACCACGCGAATTCGCTCAGCGACGTCTTTGACGAAGTCTTTCCCTACGTTGCCCGATCCGAGCAACGGAAACTTGAGCGTTGCCCAACCGACGGCGGATGCAAGTCCGGGATGTGCCAAGACCGTGGCCGCGTCAATCGGTCGCCGGCGCCGCACGCGCAGTACTGCCTCTTTCTCCCACCGTAGCAATGGATCTTGGTCAGCGACGAGAGCTTCCGCCGCGTCGGCGAGCCCCGGCGTCAGATCCTCACCCCAATCGAGGAGCCGCTCGAGGAAACCTCGAATGAGGACAGACCGTTGCCGTTCATCTGAAATCTTCGGAATTTTTCGCCGGAGGACACGCGCCAGCACTTCGAGGCGCGAAGGGTCGGCTAGGTGCATCGTGACGGCGCGTAAGTAAAACTTGTTCGGGACGCGCAGGTGCACCCCCTCTGCACCGGGATGCAGGAACAGCGCGCGCCGCAAGGAAGCGACCCCTGAGGCCCACAACCATCCCTCCGTGGCGCGTTCTGGAAACATGAGCGCGGGAGCGACATACAAGAGGTAGATGTCGTCCATTTTGTCGATGATCTGTGCATCCAGGTGAAATGTCTCGACGGCCTCGATTTCATCGGCAAACTCCGCCAAATCACCGCCAAAAAGAATGCGTGCGAGTTGTGGCTCGCTCGTCAGCTCCTGCGGCGCTTCCGCGGCGAAAGCGGCGACCGGCGGTAGCAGGAATTCGGGTTGCGTCCGGATGAACGAGGAATGGCTCTCAACGACGTCCGCCAGCCAATCGCCATCGACCGCTCCGATGAAACGGCCGTCGATCGTTTGAAAAACTCCGCGCGAGACGTGGTCTCTCACGTCGAATGGCAAGCCGAGGCGCACACGAGCCGAAGTAAAGACCGAAGATCGTCCCGTTATGGCGAGCGTCGCAGCCGGAAGCCTGGCGAGAATGCGAAGCAATGGATTGGTGTCAGCATCCGGTGCGAAGTACCCGGCGAGGACCGCCAGATCCCTTGATGATGTCGGTATTGTGCGCAGGCGTGCCGTTCCTACGAAGTCATCCAAAAGAATCACAACGCGTCCGTGAAGCACGCCACGGTCGACCAAGTCCTTGACGCGCCGCTCAACTTCCTTGAACGCATCGAGCAGTGTCCGTCCGCGCCACGTGTGGGAGGGGTCATAAACGAGGTGCGAATCCTCTCCCGAGGTCCAAACCAAATCAACCGCACGACATTCCAGCATGGTTCTGACGGCTCCGGCCGCCGACCATGTCTTACCGATACGGCTTTGCCCGTCCCATACCAGCAGACGGGGCGGCGACGACGGCGACATTCGAGCAAGAAGTTCGCCGAACTCCTTCGGCTCGACGAAGGTTCTCTCGAAATACTCAGCCGGGGACACTTCGGTCCCGGGAATGCGAAGAAAGAAAGATTTAACCAGATCGGATGCACTAGCCGCCACGCCGCTTTCCGTCATGAGTCCACCTCGACGAAAAGGTAGTAGAGCTCCTTCTTCGCTCCGCCGATTTCGACGAGTAAGTTTGGTGGGGTGATTTTCAAGCGGGGAGATCGCAACATCGTCGGTAAGCGATCATAGATGTTGTTCGTTAATCGATCGAGAAAGCGGTCGAATGCTTCTCGAACCGACCGCTTCGTGGCGTTCGTACGAAGCTTAGGTGCCTCGATGATGCAGCCGATCCAAAACGGTGGATAGATTCGGATGTCGGCCGCAGCGTCGAACGCGGCCCGCGCATGTGGGTGAAAGCCGGTACATCCAGCAGTATACGGCCTTCCAAGCGACGTGACGAATACACGGAAGGGCTCCCTACGGTTCGACTGAGGAATGATCGTCATCTCCTTATCTCCTGCCACACAAAAATCCAGCGGACGAGTGCCAGAGCTACGGCAACAAAGACGCAACCGACTCCGGAAATCACGAGTCGGCCGCTCGTAACGACGCGTTCCTGTGTCTCGTGAATCTCTTCCAACGCCTCGATCAGATAATGTTGTGCCATGATCGGGTCGACTTCCCGCACTGCCGTTTGTATCGCCATGTTGGTGGCGCTTTCGTTCGCTATGCCCCTTTCGTAACTAAATGCCGGGAGCATGCGATACCCTCCGAGCAAGATGAGGAGACTTCCGACTGCCCAGCTGATCACGGAACTGGTGATCCACGCCGGACCGCCCGCAGTTCCGGTGTCACGATAGATTGCCGCGATGGGAGCTGCCGCGAACAAGCCGACGCCGAAGAGGGCGAAGTAGAGGGCTCGATACCCACGAACCTCTCCTCTGCCGCTGTCGATCAGCTTCGAAAACGGTATCAGACGAGATCGGGTCTTGGCTCTGATTTCGGGTCGTCGTTTTCATCACCTTCGGCGGCTTGTTCATCATCAATAGATGAATGACGTTTATCGTCGAGGGCCAGGCTCTCGTCAGAAACCATCGCTTTCCTCCATGACCGTTTAGTTAGGGAGTGACGCTGATACACGATTCCCTACCCCGACTTCGAAAACTCTTTGCAGCATGGGATCGAACTGATGCACGGCATCATTGTGGACTGCCGAAAGTTATCTGTAGTGGGATGTAATCAGGTGCGGGGCGGGACGTGCGTGCGCGCGCAGCACGGCGCCGCGATCAAGCTCGGCGCCGTCGGCGCGCGCCGCGTCGCGAAAGGCGTCGGCAATGCCGCGCTCCCAGTCGATCAAGGTGCCGTAGCAGTCGAACGTGACGATGTCGTAGCGCTCACAAATGGTATTCCGGAGGTGCTGTACCGTTCAACGCTCGGGTCACGCCTATGGTCGACGCAGCACATACTCTCCGCACAGTTGAGCGCTATTTGCTGCCGCCGCCGCTCTCCGCCCGCTTCGGCGACGCGGCGGTGTCGATCTGCGACATTTCGGCGAAGGGGGCGCGCTTCACACTCACAGCCACGCGCTGGAGATGGGACACAAGTCGGTGCTCCGCCTGGCGCTCGACGGACGGCCGGCGCCGCTGCAGTTCGAGGCGGTCGTGGTCTGGACGCAGGTCGACCCGATCGCGCCGAGCTGCTTCGTCTCCGGCGTCGGCACGTACGGTGCGCCCGACGTCGTCGACGGGATGCTCGAGCACCTCCAGAAACGCAAGCGAACGACGCGCATCGGAGAGCTGCGCCGGAGCGACCCGCCTCCCCATGCAGCATCCGCTGGAAGGGCGCTTCGACGGCGCGCGCGTCGCGATCGAGGACCTCTCCGTGCGCGGCGCGCGGGTCGCCACGACATCGCCGGTCGCCGCCGGCGCGCGGCACGCTGTCGTTCATGACGGTCGAAGTATCCGTGCAGGTGGCGTGGTCCGCGATCAAGTCGCTCGATCTGACGACGTACCGCGCCGGCCTCGCCATCGCCGAGAAAGCGGAGCAGATGCGCCTCGCCATCGGCCAACTCTGCGAGAGCAGCCAAGCCAGCCTCGACACGCACTCGCTCGCGCTGAAGCTGAAGGTCATCCGCGCGCGCGTCCGCCAGCTGGCCGGGTCGTACCGCGCCGTCGAAGTCGTCGGCGTCCCCGCCGAGCAATACCTGCTGGTCCAGTGCGTCCGCGAAGAGCTCCGCCTCAACCCCCAGGAGGCCATGCACTGGTATCGCCGCGCCCGCCTCACGATCAACGACCCCGCCACCCGCCGCGCCGCCCCCGCCATCGCCAATCACCCCGACGCGCTGGCGGTGTGGGAGTACCTCGACCGGTCGATCGATCCGTCGGTGATCGGAAGGACGTTCAACTTGGAGAGTTAGGCGCGCCGCGGTTCTCGTGCGCGGCGAACATGGTCAGCCACTGAGCTAGCGGCATGAAGGTTTCCGCGAGATCGTCGTCGTAAACAATCCAGCCGCCACAGGCATCCGAGAGCTCGCGAAGCTGCTGGATCTCCGGCTCGCTGAGGGCCATCCCGCCGAGCACCCGCTTGCCGCCGATCAGAATCTGCCAGAGCTCATACTCGAGGTCGACGAGCCATCCCGCACAAAATGCGTCTTCGGAGATCTCACTCATCCGTTCGGCAAGTGCGAGTTGCGTTGCTGTCAGATCGGCCAGCACGAATCAATTATCGCCCTGAACATGGTGTCAACCGCTCCACGTTTCTCTGCACGCGCGCCAGCCTCGCGCGCGCGACACTGGTGTCGGATCTGCCGTCGGGGCTGGAAGCCGGTGGAAGCGCTGCGAGCGTAGACGTCATCACTCGACCGGCGGCGTGTTCGCGGGAACGGCGGCGCCCGCGTTTTTTTTGCGCGCGGCTCGTCGCAGCTCCTCCACCTCGCGCATGATGTCCGACGCATTGACACCATAGACGTCCGCCATTTCGAGCAATGTCTCGACGCTGGGCATGTTGCCGCCTTTCTCGAGCGCACCGAGGTAGTTGGGATTCATGCCGCAGCGCTGCGCGGCGATGACGATGGACCAGCCGCGCTCGACTCGAAGCCGCCGAAGGATGGCGCCAAAGCGGACGGCGTCGTGATTGGTGATCCTGAGTTTGGGCATGAAGATGAGGATACTCCGCTTCCGGCTCAGCCATGGACGTGATCCATATCCATGTGCGACACAGATCCACATCCTTGGATGTGCTGCGCCGCATAAAGGAGCAGAATTATCACATCCTCGGATGTGCTCATGACGCATTGATGCGATATCATCACGTCCGTGGATGTGGTCCATGGCGACCATCGCCGATGGATGCACATCCTTGGACGTCATGAAGTCTGATCAAGCCGTAATTAACACAGCCATGGGCGTGCTATGGCTAGAATTGTGACGTATCGGCTCAGCCGTGGATGTAAGGAGGGTGCGAAAATATGACGTGATCACGCCCTGATCAGCAGGGAAGCTGCACCGCATCCGCGTCCGGCGGCCACGCCAGCGCGTCCGCGAACCCTTTGATTACGCACGAAAGCTCGTCAACACACGCGCTCGCTACGCCGTCTAGCTCCTGCGCGAGCACGCTGCTCACCGTCGTGCGATCGCGCTCCGCGAAATGCTCCAGCATCGCCACGTGGTAACGCGGCAGTCGCACGTGGAGGTCGATCAACCGCACGGCCTCCGGCAACACGCCCTCCGCCTCCGCGCCGAGCGCTTCCTCGATCACCTCCGGTGCCCAGAGTTCCAGCGCCTTCGCCATCAACTCCTCACGCCAGATCCATCTCCCGACGGAGGTCGACGTAACCTCGACCTCTCCCGCCGCAATTGCCCGCGACATCTCCCCGTGCGACCAGCCGAGGAGTACCGTAGCCTCAGCAATGCTGACGTGCGGGCGCTGGTGGAGGAAAATGGGTCGGATGCGATTGATGAGTTCTTGGTCGAGCATGTTTTCTCACCCTACGAACATATACTATACTATAAGTCACTACAATCGAAAAGTCAAGGGTAACGGCGCCGCATGACGCGCATCCGTCAGCCGGAAGGCGAGGTGTTCGGGCAGCGCCTCCGGGAGCTGCGGCGAAAGTACGGCGTCACGCAACACGAACTCGCACAATTAGCCGGGCTCACCGATGCCTACGTCAGCAACATGGAGAATGGCTTCGCCGTCCCGAGCCTCACGACCCTTCTCCGTCTCGCTGTGGCACTCAGATGCAAAGTCACGGAGGTCGTGTCGGTTTTCGACAAGGTTGCGGACCTGCCGTCGTTGCTGCCGAAGTGAGAGAAGCGGGGCTCGCGATCGCCACATATCTCTGCAGACGCCTGAATATCTCGAACCGTGGATGCGTTGCACTCCCGGCGAGGCGTCAGACCAGCAGCGATGTTGGGATCTCAGGGCTTACCGATGATGGCGTGGGTGCCGGCCGTCTTCTTTCTCGCAGCGCTCATCGATTACTCGACGAGTTCCTTGCAGGAGGTGCGTATGGCTCATCTCACAAACACACGTGGGTTTTCCCTCTCGATTTTTCGTTCGATCGGGTCGGTACTCACCAGCGTCGTCGGGAGTGCCCTGCTGATCTGAGGCCTCGCCATTCGGACGAAGGTGGCACGCTTCCGTTCTGGCGCTAGTGTGGTGTTTCCCGCCGATGGCGGATGGTAAGCTGAAGTGCCGCCGCGTCGCGGCGAGGAGATCGTCGTCGACATTGGAGAGAATGCCGAGGCGGTAGCCGGCGGCGCGCAAGCGCTCGAGGGCGGCGTTCGTGTCGGGGAACGGCGTCCACGACGGCAGGCTCTCCGCCAGAAAACTGCCGTCGCGCACCTTCGCCACGCGCGTCGCTGTGTCGGCGAGGACTTCGCGATACGGACGGAACGGCGGCCGCTCCGCGACCGGCTCGTGCTCCGCGTAGGCGCGCAGCACGGCGTCGCGGTCGAGATCGACGCCGGCGTCGCGGAACGCCGCGGCGATGCCGCCCTCCCAGTCGATGAGCGTGCCGTAGCAGTCGAAGGTGACGATGTCGTAGCGCGGCATGGACGTGACTTCGCTCACAAAGTTTCCTTCGGGAGCGGCGGTAACTTTACCTTTTCCGGGTTCACGTCCATGCACGAAGCCGCAGCTCGCACGTTACGCACGGCAGAGCGCTATCTGGTGCAGCCGCCGCTGGCCGCCCAGTTCGGCGCGGCGTCGGTGTCGGTCTGCGACATTTCCATGAAGGGAGCGCGCTTCACGCACGGCCACTCGGTGCAGATGGGACAGAAATCGCTGCTGCGCCTGGCCCTCGGCGGACGCCCGCTGCAGGTCGAGGCGGTGGTGGTGTGGACGCAGGTCGATCCGGTCTCGCCGAGCCGCTTCGTCTCCGGCGTGCGTACGTACGGAGCGCCGGACGCGATCGAGGGAATGCTCGACGAGCTGCAGAAGGCGAAGCGGACGACGCGCATCGAAGAGCTGCGCCGCAGCGATCGCTTCGACGTGCAGAAGCCGATCGCGGCGCGCTTCGACGGCGCGCCGGTGACGCTGGAGAATCTTTCCGCGCGCGGTGCCGGCATCGTGACGGGCGCACCCCTCGGCACGGGCGCGCGCGGCACGCTTTCGTTCCTGAACGTGGAGGTGACGGCCGCGGTGGCGTGGTGCGCGGTCAAATCGCTCGATCCGACGATGTATCGCGCCGGTCTCTTCATCAACGAGAAGGCGGAGCAGATGCGCCTGGCCATCGGCCAGCTCTGCGAGGGCGGCCAGGCCAGCCTCGACACGCACTCGCTGGCGCTGAAGCTCAAGATCATCCGCGCCCGCGCCCGCCGCCTGGCGCCGTCGTTCCGGACCGTGGAGACCGCGGGCGTCCCGGCCGAGCAGTACCTGCTGATCCAGGGCGTGCGCGAGGAGCTCCGCCTCAACCCCGAGGAAGCGCTGCACTGGTACCGCCGCGCCCGCCTGACGATCAACGACCCCGCCACCCGCCGCGCCGCCCCCGCCATCGTCGACCACCCCGACGCGCTGGCGGTGTGGGAGTACCTCGACCGCTCGATCGACCCGTCGGTGATCGGACGGACGTTCAACCTGCCGAGCAATTAGGCGGCACTGTCAACGCCTCCACATTCCTCTTCATCCCCGCCAGCTTCGCGCGCTTGATCGCGCTATTCCGAAACATCTCCGAGAAATCGGCCTGCGTGTAGCGCAGCAAGTCCGTCACCGGCGTGGCGCGGTACTCCTCGCGCGGAGTGAATGCGGGATGACCAACCGCGGGCTCGCCGTTCCAGGGGCACACCTCCTGGCAGATATCGCAGCCGAAGGCGTTGCCGGCGAGCGGGAGGGTGGGCGGGAGGGGGCCGCGGTGCTCGA
>Ga0075435_100001422_pt1 | contig 15451 bp, 10 predicted proteins | sample RhiMethybrSRZTD4_FD_75302 | JGI IMG/M metagenome (GOLD analysis project Ga0075435, IMG submission 75302) | Populus rhizosphere microbial communities from Tennessee, USA - Rhizosphere MetaG P. TD hybrid SRZTD4 | ecosystem: Host-associated > Plants > Roots > Rhizosphere > Soil | place: USA...
CGGGCTCGCGGCGCCACCCATCGGCGGCGCGCCGTAGAACGGGCTCGCGGCGCCACCCATCGGCGGCGCGCCGTAGAACGGGCTCGCGGCGCCACCCATCGGCGGCGCGCCGTAGAACGGACTCGCCATGCCTCCCATCGGTGGTGCGCCGTAAAATGCGCCCGGTGCGCCCCCAAACGGCCACGCCGATGGAAACAGGCCATGCGGGAATCCGTAGACCGGAATCAACAGATACACGATCACAGTGCCCTCCGCTCGGGCAGCCCGAGCCTGCGACGGACTGCATCTGGCGCGTCCTTCGAGGAAACAGGATGTAACGGATGCAGGGTTTCGCATACGCTACGGCTTCCGCTCGTGAGTGTCAAACGCGAACGCGTCTTGCGCGCGACACCTGACGGCCGGCCTCGAGACATGAGCCTCTCACTCAGGACCTACATGGCGATCCTCGCCAGCGATCTCGATGCGCTGACCGAGTTCACAACCGATCCGACCCGTGCATCCGCGCGGGCCGGCTTGTCCGATGCGGATCGGACTGTTCTCCTTTCCGGCAGTCCGCAGCAGATCTATGAACGCGTTTCTGAAAACGACGTCGTGGCGGCAGCGGCCGCTCCGTCGAAGGACACGTCGCGGTGATTCACGACGAGCGTCTGGTGGTGGTCGGCAGCGGCATCCGCACGGTCGGTCAGTTGACGATGGAGGCGCTCGCCTGGATTCGAGTCGCTGACAAAGTGCTACACGTCGTCGCCGATCCAGTCGCGGAAGAAGTCGTCCGGCGGCTGAACCCGGATGGCGCCGAGTCGTTGTCGCATCTGTACGCCGAGAACAAACTGCGCGCCGAGACCTACCGACAGATGATCGACACGATGTTGTCGTACGTCCGGGCCGGCAAGCGCGTCTGCTTCGTCGCCTACGGTCACCCCGGCGTGTTCGTGTACCCGACGCATGAAGCCATCCGCCGCGCGCGCGCCGAGGGCTTCAAGGCGCGCATGCTCCCGGGAATCTCCGCCGAGGCCTGCCTGCTCGCCGATTTCGGCATCGACATGCTCGCCGGTGCGCAGTCGTTCGAAGCGACTGATTTTCTGACGAACCACCGCTGGCTCGACCCCTGGAGCCACGTGATGCTCTGGCAGATCGGCGGACTTGGCGATCCGACCTTCAAGCGGCGGCGCTTCGATATCCGCGGCCTGCCGCAACTCGTGCGCAAGCTGTTGTGCTGGTACCACGCGGGCCATCCAGCCTATTTGTACGAGGCCCCGCTCTATCCCGGCGTCGAGCCCTCGATCGGGCACGGAACCATCGCGCAGCTCGCCTCGGCGTATATCCCGCCCAGTTCGACGCTCTACATTCCGCCCATCGGAGCGCCGCGCGCCGACGACGCCGTTTTGCGCGAACTGAGCTTCTTTCGATGACCATGTGCCCGCTGGTGGTCTGGTGCACGGCGGACGGAGGGATGCGATGACATCGCGGACAACGAGCGATCCGGCACCGCCGCTGACGGTGACGAGCCTCTTCGCTCGGCCGGACCCGGCGGGGTTGACGCTGTCGAACGTGTGCTGGCATCCCGGCGGCAAGTCGGTCGCCTACCGCCGCGCGAGCGAGACCTCGAACGCCATCCACGTGTGCGACGTACTGTCCGGTACGCCGAAGCCACTCTTCGACCTCGCGACCCTTCCGAACAAACTGCCGCTGACGCGGATCGCCGACCTGCACCACGCGTACGTGAACCTCCGCCGCGACGAAACGTATCCGTTTCAATGGTCGCCGGACGGCAGGTCGATCCTGATCGCGACGCCGAACGGCGGGCCGCTGTTCCTGCTCGACGTCAAGTCCGGCCATGCCGCGCAGCTCACGGCGCCGTCGATCTACGATGCGAGATTCTCACCGAACGGCCGGTGGGTCAGCTTCGCCTGGAACTACAACGTGTGGGCGGTGGAACTCGCGTCGCTGCGCACGATGCCGCTGACCTGGGGCGGGTCCGAGCAGATGCGCTGCGGCACGACCGACTCGCTCAGCGAACTCCTCCCCTCGCAGGGGCACTGGTGGTCTCCGGACTCGACTCGCGTCGCCTACGTCATCACCGACGAACGCCAGGTCCCACTGTTCCCCATGCAGGATCTCCTCAGCCCGAGCGGAGCGGTGACGCCGCAGCGCTATCCGATGCCGGGGCAGCAGTTCGCCGAAGCCGTGTTGTTCGTCGCCGGGCCCCGGGGCCACGTCCGCATCGACACCTCGGCGTGGCCTGGCTGGCTGCTGGCGCGTGTCAGCTGGCTGCCTGACTCGCGCCACCTGGCGCTGCAGTTGCTGAACCGCGCACAGAACCACCTGGCGCTGGTGTTTGCCGACGCCAACACGGGCCGCGCCGTGCCGGTCCTGAGCGATTCTGACCCCGCCTGGATCAACCCGTGCGATCACTTGCGGTTCTTCCGGAAGCGCGCGCATTTCCTCTGGTCGTCCGAACGAGGCTCGTACCGGCAGCTCTATGTGTACGATGCGCGTGGCAAGGAGACGCAGCTCACGTCAGGAGATGAGGCGGTCGTGGACCTCGTTGGCTTCGACGAAGCGGACGGCGCGGTGTATTACCTGACGTATCCGCCGCCCTGGATCGACGGACATCTCAAGCGGGTGCGATTCTCCATTCACGATGATGCCGTCGACGTGAGTCCGCCGGAGGATCTGACGCCGACACCTGGCGTGCACCTGACCGCCGCGAGCCCCGACTTCGCGCACTTCGTCGACTACTGGTCGACGGTCAATCAGCCGCCGCAGCTCCATCTGTACAGAAAGGATGCGACGAGAGTGGCGGTGCTCGAGGCGAACGAGAAGAGCCCGTACTGCGATCTGCTCGCGGCGGGGCGACTGCCGCAGTTCGAGTTCATCACGGATATCAAGGCAGCGAGAATCGAAAATGCCGCCGGAAGCGGCGTCGAAGATTCGTCCAACGGTCTGCCGCTCATCGCGAAAATTCTGAAGCCGACCGACTTCTCGCCGGACAAGAAATATCCGGTGCTCGTGTACGTCTACGGCGGCCCGATTTTCGGTTCGTCGGGACTCGATCGCGTGGCGGTGAACGCCTGGAGCCCGATGAGCCAGGACCCGGACCTGTGGCTGCGCATCATGGCCGACCTCGGCATCGTCGTGTTCTGTCTCGACAATCGCGGCTCGAATGCGGCGGCGCGCGGCCACCAGTTCGAAACGCCGGTGTATCGCCGCCTCGGGACGGTGGAACTGGCCGACCAGCTCGCGGGCATCCAGTATCTGATTGACAGAGGATGGGTCGATGACACGCTCGTGCGCCATCCCGGTGATGCGGCCGGCCACAAGCGCATCGGTATCTTCGGCGGCAGCTTCGGCGGGTTCATGGCCCTGACGGCGTTGGTGGCGAAGGATTCTCCGTTCGACGTGGCGGCTGCGTTCGCGCCCGTCACCGATTGGGCCTCGTACAATGGCGTCTACACTGAGCGCTACATGGGACTGCCCGGCGATAATGCTGCTGGGTACCGGCGCGCGCGGCTGACCGATCCGGAAGCGACCACGATGCCGCTCGGCGCGAAGCTGCTGCTCGTACATGGCGCCGACGACAGCAACGTGCATCTCACGCACAGCATGCGGGTGCTGAACGCCGTGATCGACGACAACGAGAACTGCGAGCTGATGGTCTATCCGACTGCGACGCACGCGACGCCTTTCGAGCTCGGCAATACGGCGGCGATGCTGTTCGTGCGGCTCACCGACTTCTTCAAGCTTCACCTGCTGCCGGTCGAACAGCCGTCGCCGCCCACGCCAAAGCCTCGATGAATCGGTTTCTTCACTCGAACGGACCGTCCAGATGTCACACCGAATCGCCGTGCAATGCACGTTGTCCTTCCCGCCGGGCCCAGTGGCGCCGATTGCCGCCGTGGAAATCGCGGGCGGCGGTGTGATCGCGGCAACCAGGAGCCAGCCGATCTGGACGGGGTTCGCCGTCGCGGGCGAGCCGGTGACGGCCAGCACGATGCTCGGCGTCGGCCTTGTCAACGCGAATAGGAGCTGGGACGCGCACGGCTACGACGTTGAGACGCTCGGAGATGGCAAGGGCTCCATCCAGGGCGAGTGGACGGAGTCCGGTTCGGCGTCCGGCAGCTCTATCCAGTGGCGGATCAGATCGGGCAGCGGCGTCGCGGCCGGGATCGACGGCCACGCCACGATCAGCTGCGGCCCTCCCGGACCGGACGGATCGATTACCTGCCAGTTGTCCGGCTCGTACACCCTGCCTCCGCCGGCCAGCGTCGGCGGACCGGACACGTAACGGACGCGTTCATGGACAACACGACGCGCCTGCCCGACGACTCTCGATCGATCCGGAGCGGTTCACGGATCGCGCACTACGAGGTGATCTCGGCGCTCGGCGCGGGCGGTGTTGGCCACGTCTATCTCGCCACCGACGGCCGGCTCGGACGCAAGGTCGCGCTCAAGCTCCTGAGCAAGCCCGCCAGCGCATACAGCGAGCGGCTCGAACGGTTCCTCCTCGAAGCGCGCACGGTCTCGGCTCTCAATCATCCGAACATCGTCACTGTGTACGAGACCGGCGACTCCGCTTACGGTCGGTACATCGCGATGGAGTTCGTGGAAGGCACGACGCTGCGGCCGCTGATCCGCGCGACCCGGTCGGTCACGGAGGCGATCGATCTGGCGATTCAGGCGGCGCAGGCGATCGCGGTTGCTCACGCTGCCAAGATTGTTCATCGCGACCTGAAACCGGAAAACGTCATGGTCCGGCCGGACGGCTACGTGAAGGTGCTCGACTTCGGTCTGGCGCGGCTCAGTTCCGCCGAGACGAACGAGGCGACGCAGACCGCGATCGGCGTGGTCGTGGGAACGCTGCAGTACATGTCGCCGGAGCAGGGCGCCGGACTGGACGTGGATCTGCGCAGCGACATCTTCTCGCTCGGGCTGGTGTTCTACGAGCTGCTCACCGGGCGCCATCCGTTCGCCTCGCCGTCCCCTCGGGCGGTCTTCGATGCGATTGCGATCGAGACCGCGGCTCCGCCGTCGCGGTTCAATCCCGCGGTGCCGCCGGAGATCGACACGCTCGTCGGCAAGATGCTGCAGAAAGATCCGGGGCTGCGGCCGACTGCGACCGAGGTCGTCGACGCGCTGACGGCGTGGCGCCACGGCCCTCAAACCGCGCCGCGGACGCGCGTCGCCGGCCGCGCACCGCGCCGGTTCGTCGGACGCGAGCGACAGCTCGGAGAACTGATGGAGGCGTTCCGTTCTGCAGCGGCGGGCCAGGGCATGCTGCTCTGCGTCCCCGGTGAACCGGGCCTCGGCAAGACCGCGCTCGTCGACGAGTTTCTCGAGACGCTCGAGCAGTCGCACGAATCGTGCGTCGTCGGCCGCGGCGCATGCGTGGAGCGGCTTGCCGGCGCCGGCGCCTACCTTCCGGTCATCGAGGTCCTCGAGAACCTCAGGCGGTTCGATTCCACGCGCCGGATCGAGAGTGCGATGCGCACGCTGGCCCCGAGCTGGCTGCTGCAGATCACGTCGGATACCGGCTCCGCCAGGGACGCGATCGACCGCGTGGCCATCAACCAGGATCGCCTGCGCTTCGAACTGATCACGCTGTTTCAGAAGCTGGCGCAGGAGCGGCCGCTCGTGCTGTGCATCGAGGACCTGCACTGGGCGGACGTGTCCACGGTCGATGTCGTCGCGCAACTGGCGGGCCAGTTGCGCGAGCTCGGCGTGCTGCTGATGACGACCTACCGCGACTCCGACATGCAGGTGTCGCGTCACCCGTTCCTGAAACTCAAGCTCGATCTCACGGCACGTGGTCTGTGCCGCGAGCTGCGGCTCGATTATCTCAGTCAGAGCGACGTCGAACGGTACGTCTCGCTGCAGTTTCCGGGCAGCAGGTTCCCTGCCGATTTCGCCGCGCGCCTCCACGCGCGGACCGAGGGCCATCCGCTCTTCGTGGCCGATCTGCTTCGTTATCTCCGTGACAACCGTGCGGTGGCACAGGAGAACGGCGCGTGGACCGTGACGCCGCGGTTCGCCGCCCTGGAGAGCCGGCTCCCGCAGTCGGTCGAGAGCATGGTCGAGTTGAAGATCTCGCAGCTGTCCGAGGCGGATCTGCCGATTCTGATTGCCGCCAGCGTGCAGGGCGTGGAATTCGATTCCGCGGTCGTCGCGGCGAGCACGGAGATCGACGCGCTGACGATCGAGGAGACGCTGGAGCGCGTCGAACGGACGCACGCGCTGATACGGCTCGTCGAGGAACGCGAGCTGCCGGACCGGACGCTCTCGTGCCGCTACCGGTTCTCGCATGCGCTGTACCCGGCGGCGCTGTACGCCAGGCTGCGGCCGACCAGACGCGTTGCGCTCAATGCCGCCGTGGCGCGGACGCTCGCGCACGCCTGGGGCGATCGCCGCACGGAGATCGCCGGTGAGCTCGCTGAGCTGTTCGAACGGGCGCGCGATCATTCGAACGCGGCGCAGTTCTACTTCACGGCGAGCCAGAACGCGTCCACGCTGTTCGCATACAGCGAGGCGGCGCTCCTGGCGCGGCGTGGTCTGGCGATGGCTCTCATGTTGCCGCCGGTGTCCGAGCGGGCGATGCTCGAATTGCCGCTGCAGATGATGCTCGGGGGATCGATCGCCCTCAGCAGCGGGTATGCACACGCCGAAGTGAAGTCGTGCTTCGCCCGCGCGCGCGAGTTGACCCAGGCCGCCGGCGACTCGGTGCCGCTCTTCTCGGCCATCTGGGGCCAGTGGTTTTTCTCCTGCGCAACGGCCGACTGTGCGGGCGCACGCGGCTTGAGCGAACAGATGCTTCGCCTGGCGACCGCCACACAGGACCGAGATCTGCTGGCCGCCGCGCACTACGCGCTTGGCGTCGTCAGCGAGCTCGAAGGAAACCACGCGTCGGTGCTGGAGCACAGTGCGGAAGTGATCCGCGTCTTCGCTGAACCGGACGGCCATCGGGCGCGTCTGCAACGATTCATGGTCGATCCGGTGCTATCGGCGTTCGGACAGCACGCTCGTGCGCTTGGATTTCTCGGGCAGCCGGCACAATGTCACAGGGAGCTCGCCCAGCTTCTCGACTGGGTACATCGCGATGATTTCGACCCGCGGAGCCGCTGCGACCTGGTCGTGGCGGCGTGCGTCTGTCACCAGCTCCTCGGCAGTGCCGACGCGATTCCGGAGACGGCCGCGATCGGCGTGGCACTCGGCGGGAAATACGGCCTCGTGCTGGAGCTCCACTGCGCCAACCTTTTGCATGGCTGGGCGCTGGCGGCCACCGGGGCGCCGCTCGAAGGCGTGAACCAGATCCGGAGTTGCCAGGCGCTGTTCAATGCCGTCGGCCTCGGCATGTTCGTCGGGACGGCGTTGCCCGCCTATCTCGCGGAAGCGCTGTTGTTCGCGGGCCGGACGACCGACGCGCTCGCGGCGGTCGAGGAGGGTCTCGCGTTTGCCGAATCGCACGGCCACCGGTACTTCGAGCCCGAGCTCCTGCGTGTGCGCGGAGAGATTGCATTCGCCGACGGACACACCGGCGAGGCCGAGTCCTGGTATCGACGTGCGCTCGAACGTGCGCGGCAGCAATCGTCGCGGGCGCACGAGCTCAAGACGGCGCTGTCCCTCTCGAATGCGCTGGCGCGTGAAGGCCGGTCCAACGAAGCCCACGCCGTCGTCCAGGCCGTTCACGGATCGTTCGTCGATGGTTTCGAGACGGCCGACTTGCGCCGGGCGCGCGAGTTGCTCCGGACCCGCGCGTCATAACCGGTCGCAGCCGCGCTACACGCCAGACAACAGATCGAGCTTGCCGGTACTGTCGCCGAACGCCTCGACGTTGACGCCGAACTTGTCCATCAGGCTCAACGACAGGTTCGCCAGCGGCGTGCCCTTCGCGTAGGTGAGGTGCCGATTCCCCTTCAGGTGCTGATCGCGCCCGCCGACGACGACCACGGGAACGTTGTAGTTGTTGTGGGTGTTGCCGTCGCTCATGCCGCTGCCGTAGAGGACGATCGTGTGGTCCAGCAGCGTGCCGTCGCCGTCGGGAATGGCCTGCAGCTTCCTGACGAAGTAGGCCAGCGTGTCGACGTGATAGGTATTCAACTTCGAGAACGCGGCCATCTTCCCGGGGTCGTTGCTGTGGTGCGACATCGAATGGTGCGCCTCGGGCAGGCCGATCTCGCCGTAGGCACGATTGACGTTCTCCCGCGCCATCAGAAACGAGGTGACGCGAGTGATGTCCGCCTGGAACGCCAGCACCTGCAGATCGAACATCAGCTCGGCGTATTCCCTGAAGGTCTGCGGCTCGCCGGCGGGCCGCGGCGGTACGGCGAGGCCGGCGTTCGACGATTCGCTCCTGGCGATCCGCTGTTCCACTTCGCGAATGGCGTCGAGATATTCGGTGAGCTTGAGTCCGTCGCGGCGGCCGAGCGTCCGCCGCAGCCGCATGATCTCCTGCGTGACGCCGTCGAGAATGCTGCGGTCTTCCCTGCTGCGAGCGGCGCGCGCTTCTGCCGTGTCTCCGCTGCCGAACAGCCGCTCGAAGGCGAACCTGGGACTCGTTTCCGCCGGCAGCGGCATCGTCGGCGTCTTCCACGACATCGAGTTCATGTATGCGCAGGCGTAGCCGTGATCGCAGGCGCCGACGACGTCGTTGTGGTCGACGGCGAGCTCGAGCGACGCAAGACGGGAATCGCCGCCGATGTGCTCGGCGATCATCTGATCGATCGTGGTGCCGGCGCGGACGTCGGCGCCTTCGGTCTGCTTCGGATGCACGCAGCTCATGAACGCCGGCGCGGCGCGCGGATGCTGGCCGCCGGAGTCGCCCTGGTCGGTCGCCGGGAAGTTGTCGAGGCCGGTGAACACCACCGTCTTGTCGCGAAAGGCCTCGAGCGGCTTCAGAATCGGCGAAAAGGCGAAATTGTCGCCGTCGGTCGGAGGAGTCCAGTCGTTCATGTTGGCGCCGTTGCCGACGTAGATCGCGGCGAATCGAGGCGCCGCCCTCGAGATCGCCGACATCGCCGGCACCATCGCGTCGAGTAGCGGCAGCGCCAGCGTCGCTCCCATGCCGCGAATGAACGTCCGGCGCGGCAAGGCGATCTTTCTAATCACCATTCGACACCTTCTCTCCCGACCGTCCGGCTCGAGCCGGACACTACGCTGTCAGTTCGACGCGTGCGCCATCCGCATCTGAAACGGCGTGCTCGAAACGATGCCCTGCACGAGCGACGCGAAGCGGAAATTGGTCGGCGCCGCTTCTCTCTTGATCCGTCGTACCGCCGGCGCATCGGCGGCTTCGAGTCCGCGCCCGAGCGCGTAGGTCAACAACTTCTCGGTCACCGTCGTCAGAAAATCGTCCGAATGTTTCAGCAGAACCTTGCGAAGCCCGACCGGACCTGTGAACGTCGTGCCGTCCGGCAGCTTCGCCGCCGCGTCGATCGGCCGGCCGGCCGCGTCCACGTCGCGCCACTCGCCGATCGCGTCGAAATTCTCCAGTGCGAAGCCGAGCTCGTCCATCTGCGCATGGCAGCTCGCACACACCGGATTGGCTCGATGCTGCGCCATCTGCTCGCGCATCGACAGAATCTTCGCCGGGTCTCTCTCTTCCTTCAGCTGCGGCACGTTGGGGAGCGGCGGCGGCGGCGGCGTGCCGAAGATATTCTCGAGGATCCATTTGCCGCGAATGACGGGAGAGGTGCGGTTCGGCCGGGATGTATCCGTCAGTATCGAGCCCTGTCCGATCAGCCCGCGGCGCACGCTGTCGGAGGGCAGCGACACGCGCCTGAACCGCTCACCATGGACGCCCGGAATGCCGTAGTGCTTCGCGAGACGCTCGTTCAGGAAGGTGTAGTCGGCATCCAGCATGTCGAGGACGCTGCGATTCTCGCGGATGATGCTGTCGAAGAACAGCTCCGTCTCGCGCGCGAAGGCGTGCCGCAGGTTGTCGTCGAAGTGAAACAGCAGCTCCGGACTCGGCTGAAACCCCGACACGTTGCGGATGTGCAGCCACTGGCCGGCGAAATCGGCCACCAGCGCTTCGGAGCGCGGGTCGGCGAGCATCCGCTTCACCTGACTCTCGAGCACAACCGGTTTGTGCAGCGTATCGGTCTCCGCGACGCGCAGCAGCTCGTCGTCCGGAATGCTGCTCCAGAGGAAGAACGACAGACGCGACGCCAGTTCGACGTCGCTGATCCGGTACGGCGTGTTCGGCGCCGCATTCTCCGGCTGCCGTTCGAACCGGAAAAGAAAGTTCGGGCTGACCAGAATGCTGCGGACCGCGAGCTCGATACCCGAATCGAAACCGCCGCTAGCGCCGTCGCGATAACGGTCGAGCGGGATCTGAAGGTCGTCGTCGGTTACCGGCCGCCGATAGGCGCGCTGGGCGAGCGTCGCGACGATTTTCCGGGCGCAGCCGTCCTGGTCGGCGGCTGACCTCGGCTCACAGATGAAGAGTCGCCGGCGGCTCGGCGAATCATTCGGCGCCGCAGCACCGGACGCCTTCTCGGCTGCCGCGCTGACGCCCGGCGCAGGCGCGGTGATGCTGATGCTCGAAATGCCAGGCTCGCCATTGCCCGCCCGGTACGGATCTCGCCGCAGGTACGGATCGAAGAGGTCTTCGAGGAACGCCGACGTCCTCTGCGTGAAGTACGCCTGCACCAGGTGAGATCCGGCCTTTACGGGGGCGCGGAACTGCAGCGCATCGAGGATTTTCTTCGTGCGCTCTTCGCCGCGCTCCTTCACGGCCTCGGGCCCGCCGACGGTCGTCGTCCAGACACGCGCCCGATCCAGACTGACGTCGAGGGTCTGCGGTTCGGCCGTCACGCCCATGATGCCGCCGTCGGCGCCGCTCTCGTTCAACCGCAGCTGGAACAGATATTCACCATCGACTGGAAACTCGTAGCGAATCGCCAGTCCGCCGCGCGATCCCCACGGCAGGTCCTCGCTGAAGCGGGTTCCCTGATTGCGATCGGTCGGGACGAAGATGGTTTCGGGCGCTGACGATCCTCGGACGCGTCCCACAGCCATCTCGCTGATCTTCGCGGCCGCGCCGAGGTAGCGCTCGGCCAGCGCCGGCGACAGCGACAGCGCGTCGGCGTTGTTGTCGAATCCGTATGCGGCGTTATCTGCCGGCAGCAGCGACGCCGGGTCGATTTCGAGCGCGAGCAGGTCGCGAATCGCGTTTGCGTACTCGATGCGGTTCAGACGATGGAGCGTCGGCCGGCCCGGGTCGGGATGCTCGGCGGCGACGCGGTCGAGGCTCTCCTCGAGAGACGCCGCGACGTTGTCGGCCAGCGCTTTGTCGGGCCGCGGTCGTCCGGCCGGAGGCATCGCCCCGGTTCGAATCTTCCGCACGACTTTTTCCCACACCTCCGCCCGTTCGCCGATCCGCGCCGGATCCAATGTGTCGAGCATCAGTCCGGCAGTCTTCACCCGCTGGTTGTGGCAGGTGACGCAGTACTTGTCGAGCACGGCGCGAGGTCCACCGGTGGCGGCGGCCGGCGTCGCGGCAGCCGGCTGTTGCGCGACGGCCGTGGCTGGAGGAGCCTGCGCGCCGCGACCCTGAACCCTCGACGCGACCGGCGCGGCGATGCACAACGCGGCGGCGATCAGCGCGCGCCTCATCGCTTGTTCTTCTCCGGAATCGCCGCCGCACACGGCGGCGGACACGTCCGTTCCTTTGCGCCCAGCTTCCGCAGCAGCACCGCGGTCTGCGGCTGCGCGGCGAATGAATTCCCGTACTCGACGCCGTCGGCGACGATCAGCGGCGTGCGTCCGTCGACTGCCACGACGTCGAGGTTCGCGCCCTTGTCGAACAGGTACTGGACGACGCTGTTGGCCCCTCGATAGGCGGCCGCGTGCATCGCGGTTTCACCGAGCTCGCTGACGGCGTTGACGTCCGCGCCGAGCTCGTCGACGAGAAGTTTGACCGCTGCGAGCACCTCGCTCTCGGAGGCGCGGTCTTGATTCGATGCCCACGCGATCCCTGCGGCCGCCATCAGCGGCGTGATGTTTTCTTCGGTGCCGATGCCGGGGTCGGCGCCGTAGGCGAGCAGGAGACGCATCACCTCGACGTCCGCCGACTTCGCCGCGAGGAGAAACGCCGTCGCCCCGGCAAGGTGCCGTCGGTACCTCGCCCCCGACCATCGGGGCTCCTCCATCGTGTTGCGCCCGTTGACGTCCGCGCCGTGGTCCAGCAGCGACTTGATGATCCGCATCTTGTCCATGCGCACGGCGATGAACTGGTCGCTGGTGTGCCAGTTGGCGACGTGAACGGCGGCCTGCAGCGGCCTGCCGAAGATATTGCCTTTCGTCACGCCTTCGGAATCGCGCTCGTTGTTCGTCAGCTTCCGGTAGGTGAGCTCCATCGGGCGCGCGTGCACGCCCTGCACCGTCAATTCGGTGGATCCACCCTCGACGTCGGGATCGGCGCCGCTGTCGAGCAGGAGGTCGACGAGATCGGCGTGACCGTTGATCACGGCAATGAGCAGCGGCGTCGCGCCGTCGGGTCGCTGCTCCTTGACGTCGGCGCCCGCCGCGAGCAGCGCGCGCGAGGCAGCGACGTCGCCGCGCCGGACGGCGAACATGAGCGGCGTCGTACGGGCGTTCGAGCGTGCGCGGATATCGGCGCCGCGTTCGATCAGCGCATGCACGACGGCGCCGTGGCCGGCCGCCGCCGCCCACATCAACGCCGTTTGTCCGTTCCAGGTTTCTGTGGCGTTGACGCGCGCGCCCGCGTTCAGCAGCACTTTGACCGCTTCGGCGCTGCCGGCGCGCGCGGCGAGCATGAGCGGAGTTTCTCCGGCGCGCACGGCGCCGTTCGGATCGGCGCCGGCCTTCAGTAACTGATCGACGATCGCCGCGTTGCCGTTGGCTGCGGCAAGCGACAGTGGCGTGACACCGTAGTTGTTCCGCGCGTCCGCTCGGGCGCCGGCACGAATCAGCAGCGCCGTCGTCTCCGCGTCGTCGCGGTAGGCTGACCAGTGCAAGGCTGTCGCGCCGTCGCGCTGCGGCGCGTTGACATCGGCGCGCTGCTTCAGCAGCGCCGCCAAGGTCCGGCCGTCACCGTGTTGCGCCGCGTCGGCGACGGGCGCGTCGGTGCCGGCGGCGCCAAGGCTGCACAGGCACACCACCGCGGCGAGCCACACGCCGCGCACGCATCGCACTGGCATCGCTCGGGCCCTCTAACTCCCGGCAAATATTACGCCTCGGCGGCGCCCGAGTCACGGGTGACCTCATGGGTGACCTCAATTGACATTCAGCCCATGGGGACCTAAGGTCGCTGCGGCCCGCGGCCGACCGCGTATGCGCGTTGCCGTTTTTCCCGATCCGCTCGCTCTTGCCCACGCGGCGGCCGATGAGGCGGCTTCAGGCATCCGCGCTGCGATCGCCAGGCACGGGCGCGCACGGATCGTCGCCGCCACCGGAAGGTCGCAGTTGGCGTTCCTCGATCGGTTGATCCGCGAACCCCATCTGGACTGGTCGAAGGTCGAGCTGTTTCACCTCGACGAGTACGTCGGGCTGCCGGCGGGTCATCCGGCGAGTTTCCGGAAGTACCTGCGCGAACACCTGATTGACCCAACCGGAATCGTCACCATCCACTTGATCGACGGCGGCAACGACCCGGACATAGCCTGCGAGGAGGTTGGACGTGCGCTGGCGGCGCGGCCGGTCGACGTGGCGTTTGTCGGGATCGGCGAGAACGGACATCTGGCGTTCAACGATCCGCCGGCCGATTTCGACACCGAGCGCCCGTACATTGTCGTGCGCCTCGACGAGGCATGCCGGCGCCAGCAGGTTGGCGAAGGCTGGTTCGCGGCGATCGACGCGGTGCCCGACCAGGCGATCTCGATGTCGATTCGCCAGATTCTGAAAGCGCGCGCCATCGTCGCGGTCGTGCCCGAATTGCGCAAGGCGGCCGCCGTCCGCGCGTGCCTCGATGCTGAAGTGTCGCCGATGAGGCCGGCGTCGATCCTGCGCACCCACGCGAACACGACGTTGTTTCTCGACGCCGAGTCGGCATCGCTGCTGACGCCCGAGCATCTGCTCGCACACCAGTGAGCCGACCAGCAACGAGGGGCCGGCTGCGCTGGTGGATCGCGACGCTCCTGTTTCTGTCGACCGTCGTCAACTACATCGATCGCCAGACGCTGAACGTGCTGGCGCCGCGCCTGAAGATCGAATTCGGCTGGACCAACGCCGACTTCGCGTGGATCGTGATCGCCTTCCGCGTCGCGTACGGCGGCGGTCAGATGTTCTCCGGACGATTGCTCGATCGGATCGGGGCGCGGGCAGGGCTTGCGCTGACCGTCGCCTGCTATTCGACGATCGCGATGCTGACGTCGCTGGCCGCCGGGCTGCGCAGCTTTGCGGCGTTCCGCTTCCTGCTCGGCGCGGCGGAGTCGGCGAATTGGCCGGGTGCGACCAAGGCGGTCGCCGAATGGTTTCCGCGGCGCGAGAGCGGATGGGCGGTCGCGCTGTTCGACAGCGGCTCGTCGATCGGCGGCGCCATCGCTCCGGCGCTCGTCCTGGCAGTGGTTCGACTTACCGGAAGCTGGCGTCCGGCATTCATCGTCACCGGCGCGCTGGGGTTCCTGTGGGTCGCTCTGTTTTACGCCGCTTATCGTTCGCCGGAACAACACTCGCGACTCGGCCCGGAAGAACGTGCGCTGATCGTCGAGGGACGCGCGACGCATTCCGCTTCGAGCAGCACCCAGGGGCCGCCGGCCCTGAGCTACCGCACCATCCTCGGTCTCCCGCAGACCTGGGGCATTGTCATTGGCAAAGCGCTCACCGATCCGGTGTGGTTCTTCATCACCGACTGGTTTGCGATCTACCTCGTGTCGCGCGGCTTCCGCCTCGAAGACAGCCTGCTGGCATTCTGGGTGCCGTTTCTCGCCGCCGATCTCGGGAATTTTGCCGGCGGCGGCTGCTCGAGCGCGCTGATCGCGCGCGGGTGGCCGGTGCGATCGGCGCGCAACCTCGTGATTGCCGTGTCGGCCGCGGCGATGACGCTGTTGATCCCTGCGGCGTACGTGACGTCGCTCGCCGCGCTGACGGCATGCCTGGCCATCGCGACGTTTGCGTATGCCGGGCTCTCGACGATGATCCTCAATCTGCCCGCCGACATCTATCCGCGCGAGTCAGTCGCGTCGGTCAGCGGCCTGAGCGGCACCGGTGCCGGGATCGGTACGGTCGTCGCGACGTACCTGACCGGAATCGTGGCCGATCGCTACTCGTTCCGTCCGGTGCTCATCGTGGCGAGCGCGATCCCTCTCGCTGCCGCCGTCGCGCTATTCGTCCTGGTGCGCGACAACGCCGCAACAAGGCGCGGGATCGTCTACCCGATCTCAGTCAGGGCTGATCGTTGAGGCTTGAAATGAAGCGGGCCCAGCAGGACTCGAACCTGCGACCTCCTGGTTCGTAGCCAGACGCTCTATCCAACTGAGCTATGGGCCCCGGCGGT
>Ga0075435_100001428_pt1 | contig 15403 bp, 15 predicted proteins | sample RhiMethybrSRZTD4_FD_75302 | JGI IMG/M metagenome (GOLD analysis project Ga0075435, IMG submission 75302) | Populus rhizosphere microbial communities from Tennessee, USA - Rhizosphere MetaG P. TD hybrid SRZTD4 | ecosystem: Host-associated > Plants > Roots > Rhizosphere > Soil | place: USA...
ACGTGCCAGACACGCTTCGCGAAGAACTCCTCCGGATACTCGTACGCCTCCGCCTGCACGTCCTGGGGGAAGGCGAGCGTCACCGCGCCCGTCTCCGCAGGGCTCACGAGCACGCGCATCGCCTGCGGCGCGGCCGCGAGCACCTGCTCCGGGCGCCAGATGCGGTCGAAGTACCGGGACACCGGCCGGAACACGTCGTTGACCGAGACGTCGCCCGACCACGGCACCTCGAGCTGCTGCAACACCGGGTCCGCCCGGCGTGACACAAACACATCGCCGGGTACGAGCAGCACCGGCAGGCGGTTGATCGTCGCGAGCGCCGCGCCCGTCACCATGTTCGTCGCACCCGGGCCGATCGACGTCGTGCAGACGAGCGCACCGAGGCGGTCGCGCATGCGCGCGTAGCCGACGGCGGCGTGCACCATCGCCTGCTCGTTGCGCGACTGGTAGTAGGTCAACAGCTCCGGCGACTCGTACAGCGCCTCGCCGAAGCCGGCGACGTTCCCGTGGCCGAAGATCCCGAAGCACCCGCCGAAGAAGCGACTCTCGTTGCCGTCTCGTTCCACGTGCTGGGCAGCGAGGAAGCGCAGGAGCGCCTGCGCCGCCGTCAGCCTCACCGTCCCGCCCACGGCTTTACCTTACTGTTGTCGCGCGCGCGAGGACCACGTCCGTCAGCACCTGCGGACACGGTGATGGAGGTACACCGTGCCGTTGCGGAATCGTCGTTCGGCGACCAGTTCAAGGCTCACGCGGACACCCGTGCGCGGCAGGGCGCTCTTGCCGCTTCCGACGAGGACGGGCACGAGGAACAGGTGGTACTCGTCGACGAGCCCGGCCGCTATCGCCTGAGCCGCGAGCTCGGCTCCGCCGACGCCCAGGTCGCGATCCGCTGTCGCCTTCAGCGTCCGGACGGCTTCCGGGTCGAATTCACGCTCCAGTCTGGTTCTGGCGGTGGTCACGGCCTGCAATGTCTTCGAGTACACGACCTTGTCGGTCGCGTGCCACACGTCTGCGAACGCGCGCACGTACGCCGGCTCGCCGGCAACGTTGGCCGGGTTCTCCCAGAAGGCCATCGTCTCGTACATCCTGCGGCCGAACAGGTACGTGCCGATCGTTCGTTCGAGGTCGTTGATGAACGCATGCACTTCCTCGTCAGGCGCGGCCCAATCGAACTTGCCCCGGTCGTCCTCGATGTAGCCGTCCAGCGAAGCAATCGCCGAGTAGATCAGCTTGCCCATGTCAGACCTAGTGCCGGAGGTCGAACCCGGTCGGGTGCCGTGGTTCGTACAGCATGATGTCGTCGGCGCCCGGCACCTTCAACATCACCGTGACCCCGAACCGCTGCTCCTCCACGGGGCCCGTGAACTCTGCACCTCGACCCTCGAGCTCCGCCATCGTCCCGGAGAGGTCGTCGCACATCAGCGAGATCGAGTGCTGCCGAGGGTTGTCGTAGGTGACTTCCCCGTGCGTCTGGCGTGTGGGATGCACGCCGAGCTCGCTCGGCCCGCTCTTGAAGATGAGCCACCCGCCGGAGTCGGGCTCTTCGACGTACGGCCACCCGAGGACGTCCCGCAGAAACGCTCGCGTTGCTTCGGCGTCATCGGAATAGATGAGGAGATGGATTGCTGCAATCATCGCCCTCGATCATGATGACGGTGGACGGCGTCCGTATCGACAAGTGGCTCTGGGCCGCGCGCTTCTTCAAGACGCGGGCCCTCGCGGCCACGGCAGTGCAGGGCGGCCGCGTCCACGTGAACGGCGAGCGAGTGAAGCCCGCCAAGCTCGTTCACGCCGACGACGTGCTCGAGATCACGAAAGGGCCGGAGCGTTGGACGGTCTCGGTCAAGCAGCTGGCCGAGCGCCGCGGGCCGGCCGCGGCTGCCCAAGAGCTCTACGCCGAGACCGGCGAATCGCGGGCAGCACGCGAGCAACATGCGCTCGAGCGGCGCTTCGCACGCGCGCTCGGCTCGGATCTCGGCACGCGCCCGACGAAGCAGGCGCGGCGCCGGCTCGACGCACTGCGTCGCGACCGGCGCCGCTGAGGCCTTCTAGGCCGCGGGCCTCCAGAAGTGACGGAAGCCCTCGGGTGGCACTCCTTCGCGTGCGCGGGAGTTGACTCGACTCGTGATGCGGTCGCGCAGTCCGTTCAGCAGGTCGTCCGCCTCGGACTGCGTCAGCCGGCCTGCGGCCACCGCCGCGTCCACGTGCTGCTTCGCATCCGCGAGGAGCGCATCGACGAGCCCGCCAACCGCCTTGCCATGAGCCTGCGCCACCTGCGCGAGCGTCTTGCCGCCCTCCAGCTCCGTGTGCAGCTGCGCCTCGGTCAGCCCGAGGTAGGTCGCAGCTGCGTCGAGGCCGCGGAAGCCGAAGTGGCCGAAGCCCCGATGCGGCTCGAAGAACAGCGGCGCGTTGCCGGCTTCGAGCCGCTGCTTGAGCGCGTCGCCCTGGGCCTTCGTGATCCGGCCCGCCGCCACGGCGGCGTCGACGCGGTCGCCTAGCGCCTTCTTCAGGGCATCGCTGAGCTTGCTGGGCGAGATCCCGAGTTGCTGTGCGGCGTCGTTGATGATCGCCTGGTTCTCGTCCGCGGGAGAGGAGCCGGACGCGGCGATCGCTGCGCCGCCGCCGGCGGCGGCGAGCAACGCAACGGCTCCGAACATGAGCTTGCGGTTTCGTTTCATGCGTCTGAGCGTCGCAGCGTGCTCTAAGAAGCCGCTAAGAACAACCTAAGAGTTGCTCGACGCGCCGTTCAGGCGTAGGACGACGCGCGTGCCGCCGCCCTCCGCACACTCGGCGACGACGCTGCCGCCGTGCGCCTGCGCGACTTGACGCACGATGGCGAGGCCGAGGCCGGAGCCCGGAAGACCGCGCGCGGCGCGCGCGCGATAGAAGCGGTCGAAGACGTACGGAAGGTCTTCTTCGTCGATCCCCGGCCCATGGTCGCGGACGGTGACCGTGGCGTCTCCCACGCCGACCTCGACGTTCCCGCCGGGCGGGCTCCACTTCGCCGCGTTGTCGAGCAGGTTGGCGACTGCGCGCTCGATCGTCGACGGGACGCCGTGCACCGTCGACTCGTGCAAATCGGTGACGAACGTGACCTTCGGCTGGTTGCGGCGTGCGCGCTCGACCGCGTCGGCCGCGACCAGGTCGAGACGGACCTCCTCGGGCTCGGCGACGTGCTGCTCGCCGCGCGCGAGATCGATCAGCTCAGAGATCAGGGTCGTCATCTCGCCCAGCTGCTCGATCACGTCGTTCAGGAGCCGCCCGCGCTCGCCCGGCGGAAGCGTTCGGTCGCTCGCGAGCACCTCGATGTTGGTGCGCAGGCTCGTCAGCGGCGTGCGCAGCTCGTGCGATGCGTCGGCGACGAGCTGCCGCTGCGCGCGCGTCGATTCCTCCAGCGCTTCGAGCATCGCGTTGAAGCTCGCCGCGAGGCGTGCCAGCTCGTCGTGTCCGCTCACGTCGATGCGCTGGGAGAGGTCGCCGGTGTCGGTGACGGTTTCCGCCGTCGCGGTCAGCCGCCGAACAGGTGCGAGCGCCGCGCGGGCAACCAGCAGGCCGAGCGCCGCGGCGATCGCGATCCCGGCAACGGCGATCAGGATGAGCCACGTCTGGATCCGGCCGAGAGAGTGATCGACTTCGCTGAGCGGGCGAACGACTTGCACCGCGACGCCCCCGACGGGAAAGGTGATCATGCGCACGTGTGTGTGCGAGACGTGTGCATCGCGGAGGAATGACCCGGATTGACCGCGCGCGACGGCGATGTCCCGCTCTTCGACCGGAAGCCTCGGCCCACCGCCACCCGCGATGGGGAGCGCCTGGCCGTTCGGCTTGACCACCTGCGGGTAACCGGCGGCTCCGCCGAGCTCTGCCGTCAGATGGAAGAGGCCGCGCAGGATGTCGTCCGGCGGCGTGTGCTGGATCTCGACTGCGCTGTGTCGGAGACTCTCGTCGATCGGGCCGCGCAACTGGTCTTTGACGATGAAGTAGACCGCGAAGGACGCAGCGACGATCGCGAGCGCGACCGCCGCGGCGGCGACCAACGCCAGCCGTGCGCGGAAGCTCATTGCTCGCGGAGCGCGTAGCCGACGCCGCGAACCGTGTGGATCACGCGCGGTTCGCCGCCGGCTTCGGTCTTGCGCCGGAGGTAGCCGATGTAGACGTCGAGCGAGTTCGACGCGAAGCCGAAGTCGTAGCCCCAGACGCGCTCGAAGATGATCGAGCGCGTCAGCACCTGGCGCGGGTTCCGCAGGAACAGCTCGAGCAGAGCGAACTCCGTGCGCGTCAGCTCGATGGGGCGGCCGCCTCGGCGCACCTCGCGCGTTCCGAGGTCGAGCGTGAGGTTGGCGAACGAGAGCACCTCGCCGCCGTCGGTGTCGGTGGTTCGACGGAGCAACGCGCGGACTCGCGCGAGCAGCTCCTCGAGCGCGAACGGTTTCGTCACGTAGTCGTCCGCTCCCGCGTCGAGACCTGCGACGCGGTTCTCGACCTCGTCGCGCGCGGTCAGCATCAGGACGGGAACGTGATTGCCCGTCGCACGCAGACGTCGGCAGACCTCGAGGCCGTCGACCCCGGGCATCAGGACGTCGAGGATGACCGCATCGGCCTGCGGCTGTTCGCGGCCGAGCGTCGCGAGCGCCGCCTCGCCGTCGCCGGCTAGCTCGATCTCGTAGCCCTCGAGCTCCAGCGCCCGTCGCAGCGACTCGCGCACGGCACGTTCGTCGTCGACCACCAGGATCTTCACGGCACCATTGTGGCCGGAAAAGCTGAGAAGCGGCTAAGAGGGCGCTACGGCTTCGAGGCTGCGAGCTGGAACGACCCGCGGCCCTTCAGCTCGGTCACACGCACCCGGTAGGAGCGCGTGCCGCAGACGGTCGTCGAACGCGAGAGCGTGCCCGCGCCGGTCACGTGTGCGACCCGGGTCGAGGACGCGAGCACGTCCACGGACACCCGCAGGCCTGCCGAAGTTCTCAGAGTCAGCTTCAGCGTCCCGTCCAGCGGAGTCGCGACCGTGTACGCCCGCGTCCTCGACGTGCGCGTGACCGCACCGGTGCGAGTCGTCGTCGAGCTGCCCTCCCACGGCGACGTGACGTCGAGCTGCGCCGCTGCGAGCGCGGCGTCGGTCGGATAGAGCGCCTGCGTCACGATCTCCCACGGGCTCTCCGGGACGCCGAGGCGGCGCTGGTTGAGGACGCGATACGTCTCCGCCCAGCCCTCGCCGGGGTTCTGCTCGTAGCGGACCGGATCCTCGGCCCCTGGGGAGAGACGGCCCTGCTTCGTCGCGGCGCAGACCTGCATCGAAGAGTCCCAGCGCTTGGGGCCCCAGTCGAGGGCGTCCCACGGAGCGTTGTCCCGGTTCGCGGCGACATGGTGGCCGTACTCGTGCGTGATCACGGCCTCGGCCGAGAGCGACGAGTTGGGATCCTCGCCCGGGGCGTACAGCAGCGCCCCGCGCGCGCTGTAGCAGGCAAGCGCGTCCTGGCCGCAGACGCGGGAGATCTGATCCGCCGTCGACAGCATGACGGTGACCTTCGAGAGCTCGGAGGCGTGCACGAGCGAGCCCAGGAAGTTGGCCCAGCGCTGCCCGAGCGCGGGATCCATCGGGTACGTATTCGAGGCGTAGACGGTCACATTCTCGCCGGCGGAGGTTCGATACACGCCGCCCCAGTAGCCTGTCGGCGCAAGCGCGAGCGCCTGCGTCTGCGGTGGGCTGATGAGGGTGTCGTGGATCGGGACGTCCGCGCGGGCGATCTCGTCGACCTGCGGTGACTTCAGGTGGTGCGCGGGCGCGGACTGTGCGGCCGCCGCTGTCGTCAGGGCGGTGACGACAGCAGCGACGCACAGGATCAACCACCGGGCGGAGGGGGAACGTCCCGCCCGAGCCGGGCAACGCGGATGGAGGGTCGCTTGGGGTTCCCGATGCCGCGAAGCCACTCGTCGAGGCTGCCAGACCGCCCTAAGACCGCACTAAGACACGCGTAAGAACTTTGTGAGGCTCGCTCTTAACGAGTTCTTACCCCGATCTCAGCAGAGTCTTAGACCCGGTCGATTCCATTGAGCCATGAAAACACGTCGCTCCTTCCTCCTCATCCTGACAGCGGCGGTCGTCGCCGGCGCCCTGATCGGCGCCGGCGGCGGCATCGGGACGTACGCCGCTTTCTCCGAACCCAGCAAGACCGTCGTCCGGCAGGTCAACGTCGGCGACTCGCAACCTGCCGCGAGCACGAGCGGCCTCTCCGTGAACTCCATCTACAAGCGGACGTACCGCGGCGTCGTCGAGGTGAAGGTCAACTCGCAGACGTCCGATCCGTTCGGCGGCAGCGGGCAGCAGTCCGCGGAAGGATCCGGCTTCGTCTACGACACCAGCGGTCACGTGATCACCAACCAGCACGTCGTCAACGGCGCGACGTCCGTGCGCGTGACGTTCTGGAACGGCAAGACCTACAGCGCAACCGTCGTCGGCGCCGATCCGTCCACCGACCTCGCGGTGCTCGAGGTCGACGCGCCGTCCTCTGTCCTCTACCCGCTCACGCTCGGCGACTCGGGCAAGGTTCAGGTCGGTGACAACGTCGTCGCCATCGGTTCCCCGTTCGGCCTGGCCGAGACGGTCACCGCCGGGATCGTCAGCGCGCTGCACCGCCAGATGACGTCGCCGAACCAGTTCGCGATCGACGACTCGATCCAGACCGACGCGGCGATCAATCACGGTAACTCCGGCGGCCCGCTGCTCGACTCGCAGGCCCACGTGATCGGCGTCAACGCGCAGATCGAGAGCGACTCGGGCGGCAGTGACGGCGTCGGCTTCGCCATTCCTTCGAGCACGATCAAGTCGATCGCCTTGCAACTGATCTCGAACGGCAAGGCGCAGCATGCGTTTCTCGGCGTCGAGCTCGGCTCCGACAACGCACGCGCGCGTGTCGTGACCGTTCGCACGGGCACGCCGGCCGCAAAGGCCGGACTGCGGAAGGGCGACGTGATCGTCTCGCTCGGCGGCAGGAAGGTCTCGTCCGCGGACGAGCTGCGCTCCGCGATCAGCGCCCGCAAGCCGGGCGACCGCGTCTCCGTCACCTACACGCGGAACGGCACACGGCACACCGTCTCGGTGACGCTCGCGAGTCGCCCCTCGTAGTTTCGGCGGACCGGGGCGCAGGCATCTAGGCGATGTGCGCGTCGTGGTCACGGGAGCCAGCGGGAACGTCGGCACCAGCCTCCTCGAGGCTCTCGCCGGCGATCCCGCGATCGACTCGGCCGTCGGCGTTGCCCGCCGACGGCCGCAGCTCGAGCTCCCGAAGACGGAGTGGGCAACCGCCGACGTCGCCGAGTCGGATCTCGTCCGGCTCTTCCGCGGCGCCGATGCAATCGTCCACCTCGCCTGGCTGATCCAGCCCTCGCGGGACCGCAACCTGCTCTGGCGCGTGAACGTCATGGGCTCCACCCGCGTTTTCCGCGCGGCCGCCGAGGCGCGCGTGCCGGCGGTCGTGCACGCGTCGTCCGTCGGCGCGTACTCACCCGGGCCGAAGGACCGGCCGGTCGACGAGAGCTGGCCGACGAACGGCGTCGCCACGAACGCCTACTCGCGGCAGAAGGTCGAGGTCGAGCGGCGCCTCGACCGCTTCGAGCGCGAGCACCCCGAGATTCGCCTTGTGCGCCTGCGACCCGCGCTCATCTTCAAGCGCGAGTCGGCGACGGAGCAGCGCCGCCTGTTCGCCGGCCCGTTCGTGCCGGGCTCCCTCTTGCGGCCGGGCCTGATCCCGTTCGTGCCGGAGATTCCCGGGTTGGCCTTCCAGGCGGTTCATTCCTACGACGTCGGCGACGCATACAGGCTCGCGGTCGTCCAGGACGTGCAGGGGGCGTTCAACATCGCCGCACCGCCGGTGCTCGACATGACGTCGATCGCGCTGCGGCTGCAGGCGAGGACATTCCGGCTTCCCCCGCGTGCGGGACGTGGCCTCGCGTCGCTCGCCTACCGAGCGCGGCTGACCCCGCTCCCGCCGGACTGGCTCGACATGGGGCTCGCCGCGCCGCTGCTCGACACGAAGCGTGCGCGCGAGGAGCTCGGATGGACGCCACGGCACAGCGGCGAGGACGCGATCGCCGACCTGCTCGCGGGGTTGCGCGACGGCGCCGGCCTCGAGACGCCGCCGCTCGCACCTCGGACGAGCGGGCCGGCTCGCATCCGAGAGCTCGTCACCGGGATCGGGAGCCGCGCGTGAAGGCAGTCGTCTGGATCTTCCAACGGAAAGCCGAAAGCGCGATCAAGGTCGTCCTTCAGCCCTGACGCGCTCCTCGCCGGGCTCCTCGGCGCCGTCGTCGGCGGCGCGCCCTCGACCGTGTGGGCGGTCGTCACCGGCAACGAGCCGCTCGAGCCGACGCTCGCCGCCGGCTCGATCGTCTTTCCGCGCGAGCAGAGCCGCGCGCGCCTCGCCGCTGCGGCCGTGCCTGTGCACGTCGCGTTGTCGGTGGGCTGGGCAATCGTGCTCGAGCAGGTGCTCACCAAGCCCAATGCCGTGACCGGAGCCGTCTCGGGCCTCGGCATCGCCGCCGTTGACCTCGTCGCCGTCGGGCGCCGCTTCCCACGGATCGCCGCGCTGCCGCTCCTGCCGCAGCTCGCGGATCACCTGGCCTACGGCGCGACGGTGGGGTACGTCCTGGCGCGCCGGCGGCGGTAGTTTCAGCCGCGTGACATCCGTTCGGCGGTTGACCTACCCGCTCCGCCTCGCCTGGTCGCGGCTCGCACGGCGCGGCGAGCGCGTCGTGCTCGTCCTGTTCGGCATCGCCGCAGGCGCGGCGCTGCTGTCGGCGGTCCTCGCCGGCAGCCTCGTCGCGCAGGATCGGAGCGTCGCTCGCGCTACCGCGCGCGTGCCGGCCGAGGACCGGACCGTCCGCCTCGTTTGGGGAGGCATCGCGAGCGGGCCCGGCACCGACATCCGCCGGCTCGACGAACGGTCCCGCAGCGCGCTGGCACCGCTCGTCCGGTCGCCGACGCGCGCGATGCTGTTCCGGACGTCGCAGGCGAACGGACACCTCTTCGACCTCGGCGCGATCGACGGTCTCGCGCGTTACGTCCATTTGCAATCTGGACGTCTCCCTCGCCGCTGCACCGCCGCGCGCTGCGAGGTTCTGCAGCTCGGCGGACACGGGCCTGTACCAAAAATCCAGGGACTGGCCCTGGACGTGGTCGGAAAGGCGACGCTCGACTCCCCGCTGCCGTTCGGGAACCTGATCACGCGCGAGACGTACGCGTCGGTGCTGAGCTCCGCGCTGCTCTACCACACCGCGCCCACCCCGCCGTTGCTGCTCGCCGAGGGGGTCGGCGGCCTCGCGCGCGTTCCCGTCTTCGTCCCGACGTTCCGCAGCTACACGTGGGCTGCGCCGCTCCGCCCCGGATCGGTACACCCGTGGACGATCGACAGCTTTGCGCGCAAGGTGACGCAGACGCGCTCGGCCCTGCAAGCGAAATCGCTCCGCTTCGACCTGACCGCACCGGTCGCGGAGCTCCGCGCTGCGAACGAAGCCGGCAAGGTCGCCGGGCGTCGTCTGCTCCTGATCGGCGGCGAAGCTGCGGCACTGCTGCTCGCGTTCGCGGTGCTGGCCGCGACCGGCCTGCGACGCGACACCGAGGCGCAGTGGCGCCGGCTGACATGGTTCGGCGCGCGCCGGTGGCAGCTCGTCGTCGGATCGGTCGCGGAGACGGGCCTGGTCGCGCTTGCGGGCGCGCTCGCCGGCTGGGCGCTCGGCAGCGCGATCGGCGCGCTCGTCGCGAACCGGGCGGGCGTTCCGACGGGTGCGGTCCTTGCGCATTCCGTCGTGTCGTGGCGCGGGGTGTGGCTGGCCGCGACGATCGCGGCCGCTGCGACCCTCGTCGTGTTGCTCACGCTCCGTGGCGGTGGCGCGGGCCGTGTCGTCGACGTCGCCGCCCTGGGCGCGCTCGTCGCCGTCGTGCTGGCGCTCGCGCGCGGCGCGGCGGATACATCCTCCCTCGCGAACGAGCGCGGAACGGGCGCGGTGCTCCTGCTCCTCCCCGCACTGATCGCGTTCGTCGCGGCCGTGGTCTGGGCGCGCATCCTGACACCCGCGCTGCGTGCGCTCGAGCGCCGCGGGCGCAACGCCCCGGTGCCCGTCCGCCTCGCGGCGCTGTCGCTCGCGCGGAACCCCGGACGTGCCGCCGTCGCTGTCGCCTTCCTCGTCGTCAGCCTCGGGCTCGCGCTCTTCGCGGAGACGTACCGCTCGACCCTTGCGCGCGGCGAGACCGACCAGGCCGCGTTCGCGGTTCCGGCCGACTTCGTCGTTCGGGAGGACCTGACGAGGCTCGTCCCGGTCTTCCAGGCCGCGCCGCTGCGGCAGTTCGGCGAGCTCGGACAGCCGACGCCGGTGCTGCGCCTGTCCGGGAACGTGCGCCAGTTGGAAGGCTCGCCCGGCCTGACGGTGCTCGGGATTCCGGCGCAAGACGTGGGGCGGATCCGCTGGCGCGACGACTATTCGCCGCTCTCGCGCGCCCAGATCGCGCAGCGGTTGCAACCGACGGGCGGCGTCGCGCTGCAGGGCGTACGCCTGCCGCGGGACGCGCGCCGGCTCGTCGTGCCCTTCGACGCGCGGGGGGACGAGCTGGCGGTGCGCGCCGTCGTGATCACACCGGCGGGCGGCGCACAGGGCATCAGGCTGGGGACGACCGCCTCGAAGCAGCTGGCGGCGCCGATACCGCCTGCGGCACGTGGCGGCTTGCTCGTCTCGTTCCTCTTCGACCTGACGAACACAGGCCTCCACGGCGTTCCGAACGCCGGAATCAACGCGGCGGCCGTCGCGCAAGGAACGATGCGCATCGGGGCCCCGCGCGTCGACGGACATGCGCTGCCGCTCGATTTCGCACGCTGGGAGGGCAGCGGCGGGGTCACCACGGCCGGCGCCGGCACTCTGCGCTATCTCGTCACCGGGAACGACGTCGCGCGTCTCCGTGCGCGCCAGCCGACCGACGGCCATCCGATCCCGATCGTCGCCTCCCCCACGCTCGCCGCGGCCGCAGGCCCGGGAGGCGTGCTGCCGATCGACGCAGCGACCGGCACGATTGTCGGGCGCATCGTCGGCACGGTGAATCGGATCCCCACCGTCGCGAACGACGTGGTGATCGCCGACGGCCCCACGCTCGAGACGGCACTGAACGCGACGGCGCCCGGGACCGGAAACGCGAACGAGGTGTGGCTCGACGCGCCCGCCGGCCACGACCGTGCGGTCGCCGCCGCCCTGCGGCGGCCCCCTTTCAACGCGCTCGAAGTGAGCGCACACGACGCCTTGCTGGCCGACCTGCGCTCGGAGCCGCTCGCGCGCGGGACGCTGCTGACGCTCGCGGCCGCCGCGCTCGCCGCCCTCGGCCTCGCGCTCGTCGGCCTGCTGCTCGTCGTCGTCTCCGATCTGCGCGACGAGCGTGGGGAGCTGTTCGATCTCGAGGCGCAGGGCGCGCCGCCGGACCTGCTGCGCCGCCACCTCCGCCTGCGCACGGCGTTCGCGGCAGCGTTCGGGCTCATCGGCGGGATCGCCACGGGAGCCGTTCTTGCCGGGCTCGTGGTGGCGCTCGTGACGCTCACCGCAGCAGCCGGCTCGGTCGAGCTCCCGCTGCTGCTCGGCGTCGACTGGCCGGTCGTGCTCCTCGGGCTCCTGCTCTACTTCGGGATCGGCGCGCTGGTCGTGGCGATCGCGACGCATCGCGCATTCCGCGCCGACGTGGCCGGACGCTTCGCAGAGGTCGGCACGTGAGCGAGGCAATCGACGTCCGCGACGTCTTCCGCGTCCACCAGACGGCAGAGGGAGACGCTGCGGCCCTACAGGGCCTGTCGTTGACGGTGCGCGAAGGCGAGACCGTCACCGTGCTCGGGCCGAGCGGCTCGGGCAAGTCGACCTTGCTGCGCATCCTGGCGGGCCTCGACCGGCCGTCGGCGGGAACGGTGCGCGTGTTCGGCACGGAGATCGCGAAGCTGCCGGCACGCGACGTCGCGCGCTACCGGACGCACACGGTCGGGTACGCCGACCAGCACTACGCTCGCGCGCTCGCGCCGGAGCTGACCGCGCGCGAGCTCGTCGGCGTCGAGCTGGGCCTCGCCGGCGCGACGCCGGCCGAGCGCGACCGCCGCGCGGACGAGCTGCTCGAGCGCGTCGGCCTGGCGGACAAACGGGCGGCGCGCCCCGCCGAGCTGTCGGGCGGCGAGCAGCAGCGCGTCGCCGTCGCAGCCTCGCTGGCGCACCGCCCGAAGCTCTTCCTCGCCGACGAGCCGACCGGCGAGCTCGACGCCGAGAACGCGCGGCTCGTCTACGGCACGATCGGCGAGCTGATCCGCACCGAGCGGTGCACGGCCGTCATCGTCAGCCACGATCCCGAGTCGGCGTCGATCGCCGACCGCGTCATCCGGATTCGCGACGGCCGCGTCAGCGAGGAGTCCGGCGGCTCACTGCGCGAGGAGTCGATTGTCGTAGGGAGAGGCGGGTGGCTGCGCCTACCGGAGGAGCTGCTGCGCCGCTCCGGCATCCGTACGCACGCGAGCGCCCGACTCGCGGGACGCGACATCGTGGTTTCCGGCGAAGAGCCGGCCGAGAACGTGCCGACAGTCGAGGCGTTCGAGCGGTCCCAGGAGGAGACCTGGCCGGTTGCGGCGCTCCGGCGCGTGTCCAAGGGCTATGGCGCGCGGACGGTGCTGGACGGGCTCGCCGCGACGTTCGCGTCGTCCACGCTGACGGTCGTCACTGGTCCCTCGGGCTCGGGAAAGACGACGCTGCTGCACGTCCTCGCCGGGCTCGAGCTTCCGGACGCCGGCGAGGTCGACGTCCTCGGGACCGACGTCGCGCAGCTGGACCGGACGGGGCGCGCGGAATTCCGCCGCGATCACGTCGGCTACGTCGGGCAGCAGCCCGGCCTCGTCCCGACGCTCTCGGCACTCGAAAACGTCGAGCTCGCGCTCGCGCTGCGCGGGCTGCCGCCGGACGCCGCACGCGAGACACTCGTCGCCGTCGGGCTGGAGGACCGAATCGAGCAGCGCGTCGCGCGCCTCTCGACCGGAGAGCGCGGCCGAGTCGCGATCGCACGCGCGCTCGCGCCGCGACCCGAGCTGCTCCTCGCCGACGAGCCCACATCGCGCCTCGACCAGGCGAACGCGATCGCCGTCGGCACGCTCTTCGCCCGCCTCGCGCGCGAGTACGGCGCTGCAGTCGTGTGCGCGACGCACGACCCGCTCCTGATCGAGCAGGCGGACGAGACGCTCAGGCTCGGCTAGTGCGCAGCCTGATAGGTCTTCGACATCGCCTGGAGCAGCTTCCAGGCGATGGACGGCTGCGTCTCGACCAGTGGACGGAACTCCCACGAGGTCAGCCCGTAGCACTTGAGGTCGCTCTCCGCCGTGATCGTCGCCGTCCGCGCGCTCTCGTTCAGCAGCGCGACCTCTCCGAAGTAGTCGCCCGGCCCGAGCCGCCGCCGGTCCTCGCCGCCGATCGTCACCTTCGCGTTGCCGGACTCGATCACGAAGAACCCCACCCCGCTCGACCCTTCCGCGGTCACCGTCTCGCCCGCGTCGAACGTCCGCTGCTTCATCGACGTCGCGATGCGCTCGAGCTCCTTCCGATCCAGGTCGGAGAAGAGCGGAACGCGCTGAAGGAGATCGACCGCGCCCTCTGCCACGCGAGGACTATGCCACACTGGAACGGTGAAGCTCACGATCGTCGGTTGCTCGCCGGCGTGGCCGAACCCCGGCGGCGCGCAGTCCGGCTACCTCGTCGAAGGCAGCGGACGGCTGCTGCTCGACTGCGGGCCCGGCGTCCTCCCGCGCCTCCGCGAGCAGGACGGCTGGCCGCGCGTCGATGCGATCGTGATCACGCACTTCCATCTCGACCATTGGGGCGACCTCGTGCCGTGGACGTTCGGCGCGATGTACGGCCCGGGGCGCGACACGCCCAAGCCCGACCTCTGGCTGCCGCCGGGGGGGCTGGCGGAGCTCGAGCAATTCGGCCAGAAGTTCGGCGTGCCGGGCATGTTCTCCGACGGGTTCGCACCACGCGAATACAACGAAGGCGAGCCGTTCCAAACGTGTGGGCTGACGGTGATGCCCCTGCGCGTGCCGCACTACCAGCTGCAGACGTTCGCGCTGCGCGTGAGCGACGGCATGTCGACGCTCGCGTACTCCGGCGACTCGGCGCCGAGCCCGCAGCTCGCGGAGGTCGGGCGTGAGGCGGACTTGTTCCTCTGCGAGGCAACGCTGCGCGAGAGCGTCGAGGGCGGGAACGGTTTGCGCGGCCACCTGTCGGCGGAGGAAGCCGTCGCGGCGTTTCACGACTCGGGCGCGAAACGGCTCGTGATCATCCATCGGCCGGACGAGCTGCCGCTCGACGACGGCATCGAGCGCGCGTCCGACGGCGACGTCTACGTCTTCTGAAGCGCGGCTAGCACGACATCGGCGAGCCGCCGGTATCCATCCTCGTTCGGATGGTCGCCTTCGAACGTCCACTCCTGGCGCATCCGACCCGGCCGCTCCGGATCTTCGAGCGTGTCGTGGAACGGCAACAGCCAAACCTCCTCCTCACGCGCGATCTGCACGATCAGGTCGTTGAGGGTGCGGATCCTCGGCTCGGCGTCGGGCCAGCCGTTGTTCCAGGGCAGCACGTCGGCCAGCGCGACGCGGAGGCCGAGCTCCTTTCCGCGCCGCACCATGGCGCGCAGGCCCGAGGCCGCCTCGTCGACGCCGCGCCCCTGGGCGATGTCGTTGATGCCGCCCTGGACGATCAGCACGTCCGCGCCCCGCACACACCCGTCGAGCCGAGCCGCGATCTCGTCCGTCCGCTGGCCATAGACCCCGCAGTTACGTATATCCAGCCGCGGATCGGCGCGGGCAGCCCAGACGTCCCACCCACGCAGGCCCGGCGATCCCTCTGTGATCGAGTCACCAAGGGCCACGACCACGATGGAGGGCCGGGACAACGGAGCTATCATCGACGTCAGAGCATTGGAACGGAGAGGCGTGCCGCCTGACGACCACACAACTGGGCACGACATCGTCGTCGTGGGCGCGTCAGCCGGCGGGGTCGAGGCGCTGCGCAAGATCACTGCGAGGCTTCCCGCGGATCTGCCCGCGAGCGTCTTCGTCGTCTTGCACGTCCCGGCGATCGCCACGAGCGTGCTGCCGGCCATCCTGGAACGCGTGGGCGAGCTCCCGGCAGCCCACGCCGAGGACGAGGGACAGATCGAGCGCGGCCGGATCTACGTCGCGCCCCCTGACCACCATCTCCTGATCCAGTCCGGCGTCATGCGCGTGAACCGCGGCCCGCGCGAGAACGGGTATCGGCCCGCCATCGACCCGACATTCCGCACCGCCGCCGCGACCTACGGCTCGCGCGTCGTCGGGGTGATCCTCTCCGGCGTGCTCGACGACGGAACGGC
>Ga0075435_100001430_pt1 | contig 15360 bp, 16 predicted proteins | sample RhiMethybrSRZTD4_FD_75302 | JGI IMG/M metagenome (GOLD analysis project Ga0075435, IMG submission 75302) | Populus rhizosphere microbial communities from Tennessee, USA - Rhizosphere MetaG P. TD hybrid SRZTD4 | ecosystem: Host-associated > Plants > Roots > Rhizosphere > Soil | place: USA...
AGCCGAGAGCTGGGAGACCGGTGCGGGTTCTGCCTGCGCTGCGGCTGGGGCCGGCGGTTCATGGCCCCGAACGCCGACACCGTGCCGACGGCCTGCCCGGACTGCGGCGGCCAGGTGATCACCGCGTGCCCCAGGTGCGGGACCGGGATCGTCTCGATGATGGCGCTCACCTGCGCCGGCTGCGGCGAGGAGCTGCGGCCCGCGCACCTGTTCGGCACGGAGATCCGGCGCAAGCCCGAGCGGCACCGCCGCCTTGACTCCGGCGGCGCCGCGCGCGATAACGAGAGAACACCCTCGTGAGCCTCGCGATCCTTCTCCCCTTCCTGGTCGTCGCGGTGGCAGCGCTGGCCGCTGCCGTCGTGTTCGCCGTCCGTGAGCACCGCCGTGCCGGCACGCTCGCCGACGAGCTGCAGACCGCCCGCACCGAGGCAACGCTGCTCGAACGCCGCGACGACGACACCGGCCTGTGGAACAGCCGCTTCTTCGTGGAGGCGCTGACGCGCGAGATCGAGCGGTCGCGCACCTACGACCGGCCGGTGGCGCTGGCGCTCGCGAGCGTCGACGACGTGTCCGCCGACGAGGTCGAGGCCTCGATGCGGACGCTCGGCGCCGCCATCGGCGGCAGCGTCCGGGCGCTCGACGTCGCCTGCCGGGTGGGCACGACCGAGTTCGGCGTGATCATGCCGGAGACCGACTCGCGCTCGGCCTCGGTCGCCTCGGAGCGCGTCCTGCGCGCCATCGCCCGGGCCCGCACCGAGGGCGGGTCGACGCCGCAGGCCGCGGTCGGAATCGCCAGCTGCCCGGCCCACGCCGAGTCCTTCGAGGAGCTGGTCGAGCGGGCCGGCTCCGCCCTTCGCAGCGCTCGCCGCGCCGTCCGCGACGAGCCGATCAAGCCGGGCACGGTGCCCGTCGCGATGGCCGTCTGGGACGACGAGGACTGAAGGACCCGCCAAACGGGGTCTGACCCCTTCTGGCGGGTAGGGTGCCCGGCGTGGAGCAGATCGCCGACGGCATCTGGAGCTGGAGGGCCCGGCATCCCGAGTGGCACCCCGGCGTCTTCGGCGCGCGGGTCGTGTCGTTCGCCCTGCCGGGCGACGGCCGCACCATTCTGATCGATCCGCTCGCGCCCGAGGACGACGCCGGGTTCTGGATGCAGCTCGACGGCGTCGTCTCCGGCCCGGTGGTCGTGCTCGTCACGATCGGCTACCACGTTCGCAGCAGCGAGGCCGTCTGCGCCCGCTACCCCAAGACGACGGTGTGGGGCCACGCGAACGCCCGCCGCCGGCTGGCCGACCGCTCGGCCTTCCGCGAGCTCGCGCCGGACTCGACCCCGTCCGGGGTGCGGGCGTACCACATCGGCAAGCCCCGTCGCGCCGAGCTGCCGGTGCTGGTCGAGTCGCACGCCGCCCTTGCCTTCGGCGACGCCATCGTCGGCACCGACGAGGGCCTGCGCATGTGGTGCAACGAGCCGCTGAACGACCGCCGCGTGGCCTTCTACGCCGAGCGGTTCGCGCCGACGGTCGCCCCGATCCTGGACGAGCCCTTCGAGCACGCCCTGATGACGCATGGGCCGTCTGCGATCGGCGACGGGCGGGAGGCGCTGCGGGCGTGCCTCGAGGCGCCGCCCTGGTACCACCGCGGCTGAGGCCGGGCTAGCCCCGGATCTCGGAGAAGTGGATGACGGTGACCGTGGCCTCCTCGGTCACCTCGCGGTTGTACAGCTGGCCGAGGAAGTGGGTGAACTCGTCGATGTGCCGGATCTCCGGGTTGTCGTGCTGGATCTCGCGCGGCGACACCTCCTGCAGCTGCTTCACCTCGACCTTGTCGATGACGGCGTCGAAGACCTTCTCGCGCACGCCGAAGCGCTGCCCCACGAGCACGCACACGACCTGACCTTTCTTGTACTTCCCGCTCTTGTCGCCGAGACGGATGGTCGCGGTCTTGCGATGGTGGCGGAGCTGGTCGGCGACGACCGGGGAGTAGAAGTTGAGGGCGTTCACGGCGCGTGCATCATAACCAGGCCAGAAGGGCGTCAACCTCCCGGCTCGGGCTGTCATGCCTGCGCTAGGGTCGGGCCATGCGACGGCAGCCGCGCGCGCTCTACTGGGTGGTGTTCCTCGACGCCCTGCTGATGTTTGCGATCGTGCCCCTCCTGCCGGGGTACGTGCGCGACCTGCACCTGTCGAAGACCGAGGTCGGCCTCGTGGTCGGCATCTACAGCGGCGCCGTCCTCGTCGGGTCGGTGCCGGTCGGCTACCTGGCCGCGCGGGTCGGCGCCCGCGGCCTCACGATCTTCGGCGTCGCCCTGCTGGCCGTGGCGACCTTCGGCTGCGCGTTCGCCGGCGGCTTCTGGGCGCTGCTGGCTGCCCGCACCGGCCAGGGGCTCTCCTCCGCGGTCTCGTGGACCGCCGGTATGGCCTGGCTCTCCGAGGCCAGCGAGCCGAACGCCCGCGGCCGCGTGCTCGGCACCGCGATGTCGTTTGCGACCGTCGGGACGCTGGTCGGGCCGGTGATCGGCGGCGTGCTCGGCGGCGCGTACGGGCTGCGCACGCCGTTCATCCTGCTCGGGATCGTGACGGTCGTGCTGACGATCGTCGTCGCCCGTGCTCCGGCGGGGCCGCCCGCCCCGGCGCCGGTCGGGGTCGGCGAGCTCGTGCGGGCGGTTGCCGGGAGCCGGACGATGGTGGCCGCCCTCTCGGTGATGCTGCTCGTCGCGGTCGTCTCGGGCACGATCGACACCCTGGTGCCCCTGCGCCTCGGGGTCGACGGGTACTCGGCTGTCGCGATCACCGTCGTCCTGACCACGGCGGGCGTGCTCGCGAGCGCGACCAACTACGGCGTCGGGCGCATCTTCGACCGGTTCGGCGGGATCCCCATCGCGGTCGCGTCGATCGTCGGCATGGCGGCCGTCGTGGCGGGCCTCGCCGCGGCGCCGTCGGCGCTCGTGCTGGCGGTGCTGTTCGTGGCGGCGACGCTGCCCATCAGCGGCCAGTACGCAGTCGGGTTCCCGCTCTGCGCGGAGGGCGCCGACGGGGCCGGCCTCGCCCATGCCAACGTGTTCGGGCTGCTCAACCTCGTGTGGGGCGCAGGCTTTCTGATCGGCCCCGCCGCGGGCGCCGCGCTGGCCCAGGCGACGTCCGACCGCCTCACCTACGTGGTCCTCGTGCTCATGTCGCTCGTCGTGGCCGTCGCGCTGCGTCCTCTGGCACTCTCGGTTCGAGAGTGCCAACCTTCTCGGTTGAACGCCTGAAGCCGGGCTGCTAATCTGCCTCCTGGCACTCACGATACGAGAGTGCCAGTGATTCCAGACATGGTATTTCCGAGGAGGGATGCATGGATCTGAAGCCTCTGGGCGATCGCGTGATCGTCGAGGTCCTGGACGAGGAGGAGGTCACCTACAGCGGGATCGTCCTCCCCGACACGGCGAAGGAGAAGCCGCAGCGCGGCAAGGTTCTCGCCGTTGGTCCCGGCCGTTACGAGGACGGCAAGCTCGTCGCGCTCGACGTGAAGAAGGGCGACGAGATCATCTTTTCGAAGTATGGCGGCACCGAGATCAAGCTGTCGGGGGACGAGTACCTCATCCTGCGCGAGTCCGACATCCTGGCCAAGGTCGTCAGCAGCAAGGTCGCCGCGAAGGCGTAGGAGGAGAGGACTGAATGGCACACAAGGAGCTCAAGTTCAACGAGGAAGCGCGCCGCTCGCTTCAGCGGGGTGTCGACACCCTCGCTGACGCGGTCAAGGTGACGCTCGGCCCCAAGGGCCGCTACGTCGTGCTGGACAAGAAGTTCGGCGCGCCCACCATCACGAACGACGGCGTCACGATCGCGCGTGAGATCGAGGTCGAGGACGTCTTCGAGAACCAGGGCGCACAGCTCGTGCGCGAGGTCGCCACGGCGACCAACGACGTCGCCGGCGACGGCACCACCACGGCGACCGTGCTCGCGCAGGCGATCGTCCGCGAGGGCCTGAAGAACGTCTCGGCCGGCGCCAACCCGATGGCGCTCAAGCGCGGCATCGAGACCGCCGTCGACGCGGTCGTCAAGGACATCAAGAGCCAGTCGAAGGAGATCTCGGGCAAGGAGGACATCGCCCGGGTCGCCACGATCTCGGCCCGCGACCGCGAGATCGGCGACGTCATCGCCGACGCGATCGAGAAGGTCGGCAAGGACGGCGTCGTGAACGTCGAGGAGGGCCAGACCTTCGGCCTCGAGCTCGAGTTCACCGAGGGCATGCAGTTCGACAAGGGCTACCTGTCCCCGTACATGATCACCGACTCCGAGCGCATGGAGGCGGTGCTGGACGACCCGTACATCCTCATCGCCAACTCGAAGATCGGCGCCGTGAAGGACCTCCTGCCCGTGCTCGAGCAGGTCATCCAGAACGGCCGGCCGCTGCTGATCGTGGCCGAGGACGTCGAGGGCGAGTCGCTCGCGACGGTCGTCGTCAACAAGCTCCGCGGCACCTTCACCGCCGTCGCCGTCAAGGCGCCGGGCTTCGGTGACCGCCGCAAGCGCATGCTCGAGGACATCGGCATCCTCACGGGTGGCGAGGTCATCACCGAGGACATGGGCCTCAAGCTCGAGAACACCACGCTGGCCCAGCTCGGCAAGGCCCGCAAGGTCGTCGTCGACAAGGACGCCACCACCATCATCGACGGTGCCGGCGACAGCGAGGCCATCAAGGGCCGCATCAAGCAGATCAAGGCGGAGATCGAGTCCACGGACTCCGACTTCGACCGCGAGAAGCTGCAGGAGCGGCTGGCCAAGCTGGCCGGCGGCGTTGCGGTGGTCAAGGTCGGCGCTGCCACCGAGACCGAGATGAAGGAGAAGAAGCACCGCGTCGAGGACGCGCTGCAGGCCACCCGGGCCGCCCTCGAGGAGGGCATCGTCCCGGGCGGTGGCGTGGCGCTCCTGCACGCCATCAAGGCCGTCGGCGCCTCGAACCTCGAGGGCGACGAGAAGACCGGCGCCGCCATCGTCGAGCGCGCGCTCGAGGAGCCGCTCCGCCAGCTGGCCGAGAACGCCGGCCTGGAGGGCTCGGTCGTCGTCAACGAGGTGCGGTCGGCCAAGGCCGGCTTTGGCCTCAACGTCGACTCGGGCGAGGTCGTGGACATGGTCAAGTCGGGCATCATCGACCCGGCCATGGTCACGCGCTCCGCGCTGCAGAACGCTGCTTCCATCGGCAAGAACATCCTCACCACCGAGGCTGTCGTCGCCGAGGCCCCGGAGAAGGAGAAGGCTCCGATGGGCGGCGGCGGGATGCCGGACATGATGTAAGCGATCACGGGGGGAGCAGGCTCCCCCCGTGGGCCCCCCACAGGGGCACTCGATCGTTTGGTGAGAGGCCCGGAGCTCGGCTCCGGGCCTCAGCCGTTTAAGGGGCGAGCGGTGAATATCCGGTGCCAGACCCCTTATTCATGGCGCACCAGGCGGGGTCAGACCCCTTTTGGTGCGGCGCAACGGGGCCAGGCCCGGTCTACTCGGGCAGGCCGTTCGCGCTGATGTCCGCGATGAAGGCGACGATCAGATCCGCCGCCTTGTCGACGTCGTCCAGGTGGACGCAGCCCACCGCGGAGTGGATGTAGCGCGACGGCACCGAGATGCATCCGGTCAGCACGCCCGTCCCCGAGAGCTGGATCCCGTAGGCGTCGGTCGCGCCGCCGAGGAGCACCTCGCGCTGGTATTCGATGCCGGCGCCCTCGGCCGCCCGCTCGAGGCGGTCGGTCAGCCGCCGCGGCACCGCGGTGCCGTAGCCGGCCGCCGGCGCCCAGTCGAAGTACTTGATGGCCGGCCCCGCGCCGAGCTTGATCGGCAGGCGCGAGTACTCGACTCCGGGCGTGTCGCCGCACAGCGTCACGTCGATCGCGAGCGCGACGTCCGGCTTCACGCGCAGCGCCGCCGGCCCGGCGCCGCGGATGCCGAGCTCCTCCTGCACGGCGGCGGTGGCGCACACGGTCGCGGCCACGTCGGCCGGGAGCCGGCGCATGACCTCGACCATGACGGCGCAGCCGGAGCGGTCGTCGACCGCCTTGCCGGTGAAGACCTTCGTCCCGTTCAGCAGGCCTGCCGGGCGGGCGAAGGTGACCAGGTCGCCGACGCACACGCCCAGCTCCTCCGTCTCGGCCCGGCTCGACGTGCCGACGTCGACGAACATCTCCTCCATCGGGATCGCCTTCTTCGCCTCCTCGGGCGGGAGGACGTGCGCCGGCTTCGCGCCGGTGACGCCGTCGACCGGGCCCTTGCGGCCGTGGATACGCAGATCCTGGTCGATCACCATGCGGTCGTCGTGGTAGCCGACCGGCCCGATGCGGACGAAGCCCTCGTCCTCGACGTGCTGGACGATGAAGCCGAGCTCATCCATGTGGGCGCACAGCATCACCGTGGGAGCGCCCTCGGTGCCGGTGCGCGTGAAGAAGTGGTTCCCGAGCGGGTCGGAGTCGTGCGTGTCGTGGTGGCCGGCGAGCTCGTCGGCGATCACCTCGGCGACCGCCGACTCTTCGCCGGAGACGCCGACGGCCGCGTCGAGGCGGCCGAGCAGGGAGAGGAGGTTGTCAGGCATGGCGCCAACCCTACCGGCGGCGAGCACTAGGGTGCCCAAGGTGCCGATCCCGCTCCCCGACCCGTACGACTTCCACCGCTCGACGTTCCGCTTCCGCACGTTCGGGCGCGACGCCGCGAGCGTCTGGCATGACGATGCGCTCTACCGGGTGCTGCGCTCCGGCGCCGTCGTGCGGGTCTCCGCCGACGGCGTCGCGAGCGACCGGCAGACCGATGCGCGCGACGAAGCGGAGGTGTTGCACATCCTCGGCGCAAGCTTCGACCTCGAGGGCTTCGCCCGCGCCCAGCCGGAGATCGCAGCGCGCGCGCCAGGCTTCCGGCCGCCACTCGTCTACGACCCGTTCGAGTCGCTCGTGACGTCGGTGACCGCCCAGCAGGTGTCGCTCCAGTCGGCCTGCGCGATGCGCAGCCGCTTCGTGCAGCGGCACGGGCAGCGGCACGAGCTCGATGCGGTTGAGGTGTGGCGTTTCCCCGGCCAGGAGGACGTCGCCGGCGCAGACCTCGAGGGCCTCGGCCTCTCGCGAGCGAAGATGCGCTCGATCGCCGCGCTGGCCGAGGCCGACCTCGACCTGACCGGGCTCGACGACGGCGAGGTGCGCGAGCACCTGACGGCGCTACCCGGGATCGGCGGCTGGACGGTCGACTGGTTCCTGGCCCGATGCCTCGGCCGCCCCGACGCCTTCGCCCCCGGCGACCTGGGCGTGCGCAAGGCGGTCGCCCGCTGGTTCTCCGAGGACGACATCTGGCCGGAGCAGCGCGTCCGCGAGGCGGTCGCCCCGTTCCGCGAGCACGCCAACCTGGCCGTGCACTACCTGCTCGCGCCGGCTGCTGCGGCCGTCGTCAGGGCGTGAATGTCCGGGCCGTGAAGGTGATCATCACGAGCGCCCCCAGGAGCAGCGGGAAGCTCGTCTTCACGAACGTGTCGACGCGCTCGTCGTTGCCCCATTCCGCCAGCGCCCAGAAGAGCGGGAACGCCACCATCCCGAACCGGCCCATCGAGACCAGCAGCCCGCCGCTCGTCGGCAGCAGCACCGCCAGCGCGGCGAAGATCAGGTACTCGCCCGGCATCCGCATCCGCCAGGCCTTGTAGAAGAGTCCGCACCAGAGCAGCGTGAAGCCGATATGGATCAGGAAGCGCAGGTGGCCGCCCTCGATCACGTCGTGCCAGAGGGTGTGCACCACGACCCACGGCAGGATCGAGACGCCGCGGCCCCAGCCCCGCTCCTGCGCGTCCGGGTTGGCCATGAAGTTGCCCGTGCGCCAGCCCAGGTAGAGGAAGAATGCGAGCTCGGCCGCGGGCATGAGCAGCAGCGGCAGGTACGCCTTCCAGCGCAGGCCCTCCCTGCGGTAGCGGCGCCAGGCCAGCGCAGGCACGAGCGCGATCCCGACGGGCCGGGCCAGCACCGCCAGCGCCCCGACGGCGCAGCCCCACCACCAGCGGCCGTGCCAGGTCAGCACGAACGCGCCGAGCGCGAGTAGCAGAAAGAGGCTCTCGGCGTACGGCAGGGCGAACACGAACGTGAGCGGGAAGATCGCCAGGTAGAGCACCGTGCGCCGGGCCAGGCGCTCGTCGTAGCGGCCCTGCGTCATCGCGTAGAGCAGGCACAGCGCCGCGGCGAAGAGGACCGACGAGAGCAGGCTGCCCCAGAGCGGCATCGGCCCGGGCAGGACGCCGACGACCCGCCAGGTGAGCGGGTAGAGCGGGAAGAACGCGGCCGAGTTGCCATGGCCGATGGCCGGGTCGTACCCGTGCTGGGCGATCCACTCGTACCAGACCGCGTCCCACTGGCCGAGCGGGGCGAACAGGCCGTGGTAGGAGAGGCCGGACTCGCGCGGCACGCGCGACGTCCATCCCGCCGCCGCGAGCAGCCCGTACACGCCGACGCGGCTGACGGCGAACACGGTCAGCGGGTAGCGCATCGACGCCAGCAGCCCCCGCAGGCCACGGGGCCCGGGCGCCGGGTCGGGCGTCGCCGGGGCGGCGATCAGCGTGTCGCTCACTCCGGCCATCCCAGCCGCCGCCACAGCCGGCGCACGCCGAAGACCGCGGCGGCCGCGTAGAGCGCGCCGATCAGCAGGTCGACCACGTAGTGGTTGGCGGTGTAGACGACCGCGATCGACTGGATGATGGGGTAGAGCAGGCCGACGCCGAACACCGGCCAGCGCCAGCGCGTGTTCCAGGCCAGCATGACGACCGTCAGGAAGATGAGCATCGCGTAGCCCTCGTGCAGCGAAGGGACGGCGGCGTAGGGGTTGTCGGACACGAGGTGGTAGAGCGGGCCGGAGTCGGTCGGCAGGGGCGACGTCGCCGCCTGCGCTCCCGCGGGGTTCGCCACGGGCGGGATCAGTCCCTTGAACGACGCGGCCCACGGCGGCGCCGCCGGGTACAGCCAGAACGTGAACGCACCGGCGAACGAGAGGACGAGCAGCGTCGCCGCGAACCGGTAGTAGAGCGCCCGCCGCTTCAGCCACAGGCAGAACGCCAGCGTCGGTGGCACGATGAAGTGCACCCGGGTCATGAACGACAGGAACTGGTCGTACCAGTGCAGCTGCCCCGTCCACAGCCAGTCCTGCAGGACGATGGTCGGGACGTGGCCGAAGAAGAGGAACTTCTCGGCGTCGAGCTGCGGCCGGTAGAAGGGACTGGGGTGCAGGCTGTGTGCGATTCCGCGAGACTCCTCGTAGAGCACGATCAGCGCCACGAAGGGAACGAAATCGAGCAGAAACCGGCGGCCCCGCCCGATCACGAGCGCGGGGGCCAGCAGCACGAGGACGTAGCGGTCGGGCGTGAGGGAAACCCCGAAGGTCAGGAGCTGCGCGAAGAGGGCGATCGCGAACGCCACCGCAGCGAGGACGGCCGTGGGCCGGTCGACGTTGCGCCGGGGTGGCCCCCAGCGCTCGCCGTCGCGGGCGCCATGCTGCTCGCCGTGCTCGCCCGCCTGCCCTTCCTGCACACGCCCCTGACCGCGGACGAGGGCGGGTACGCCGAGGTCGCCCGCCTCTGGAGTCACGGCGCCGTTCTGTACCAGGGTGCCTGGGTCGACCGCCCGCAGGGACTCCTGATCATCTTTCGGGCGATGCTCCATGTGGATGGCGGCTCCGCGGAGGCGTTACGCGCGCTGGCGGCGGTCGCGGGGGCGCTGGTGGTGGCCGTGACCATGGTCGTCACCGCCAGGCTGGCGGGGAGGATACCCGCAACGATCGCCGGTCTGGCGATGGCAACCGTCGGAGCGGCCCCGTTCATTGAATCGTTCACATTGTCCGGCGAGCTGCTCGCGTCGTTCTTCGCGGCCGCCTCGCTGCTCGCGTTCATCCTCTACCTGGAGCGGGCCGCCCCGGGCTGGTTGATCGCCGCGGGCCTCCTGACCGGCTGCGCGGTGCTCGTCAAGCAGTCGGCGTTCGACGCAGGCGCGGCAGCGGCCGTGTACCTGGTGTGGACGCGGCGCCGGGACGGCATCGCGCCGGCGGCCACGCTCATCGCGGCGGCGTTCGTGCCTGTCGTCATCGCCGCCGCGACCGCCCAGAGCTTCCACGACTGGTGGTATGCGATGGTGACCTACCGCGACCAGGCCGACTCGATCCTGACGGGCTCGTTCCACGAGCGGCTCCATCAGGCACGGCAGTCGTTGCCCGCGGCCGAGCGCGGGCTGGGGGTGCTCCTGCTGCTCGCGGTTGGCGGCTGGCGGCGGTGGCCGCTGCTCGGCGTGCTCTGGCTCGCGTTCGCCACGCTGGCCGTGATCGGCGGCGGCAACTTCCACAACCACTACTACCAGCAGATGGTGCCGCCGCTCGCGCTCCTGGCGGGGATCGGCGGGGCCGAGCTCTGGCGCCGCCGCAACGTCGCCTGGGCGGTGGTCGTGGCGGTCGCGCTCGCCGCCACGGTGTTCGTGACGGCCCCGCTCTGGTTCGACTCGCCCGCCGCCCAGGCCCGCACCATCTTCCCCGACGACCCCCATCTTCAGAGCGACACGGCCGTCGTCCGGTACGTGCGCGCCCATACGCGCCCGGGTCAACGCATCTTCGTCATGTGGGCCGCCGCCGACCTCTACTACCTGTCCGGCCGCGACCCGTCGTTCCGGTACATGTGGTTCCGCAACATCCAGGCCATCCCGGGGGCGCTCGGGGAGGCGCGGCGGATGCTCGCCGGGCCGCGCCCACCCGCGCTCGTCGTCGGGATCAACTCGCCCGCGTCGATGGATCCGTCCGGCCGGACGCAGCGGATCCTGGACACGCGCTTCCGGAGGGTGGCGATGGTCGCGGGCGTGCCGATCTACGCGCCCCGGTAGTGTGGGCGGGATGGGCGGGGACTCACACGCGGAGCAGTACCTGCGGCTCGGGCTCCAGCTCGGCCGGCACGACGACGATGTCGTCGATGCGTACTTCGGGCCGCCCGAGCTGAAGGCCGCGGTCGACGCCGCCGACCCGGTCGATCCGGCCCGTCTGGCGGCCTCGGCCGACGGCCTCCTGAACGAGCTCGGCGACGGCTGGCTGCGCGACCAGGTCTCCGGCGTGCATGCCTACGCGGAGGTGCTCGCGGGCGCCCCGCGGCCGTACGCGGAGGAGGTCGAGGCCTGCTACCTGCTGCGGCCGAAGCGCACCGACGAGGCGGTCTTCGCCGAGGTGCACGAGCGTCTGGAAGAGCTGCTCCCGGGCGCGGGCGCCCTGGCCGAGCGCTACGACGCCTACCGGAAATCGGCCTTCGTTCCCCGGGAACGGGTCGAGCAGGTGGCGGGCGAGGTGATCGAGGCGGCGCGCAGGGGCACCCGCGAGCTGGTCGACCTCCCGGACGGCGAGGACGTCGACCTCGAGATCGTGCACGACGTGCCCTGGATGGGCTACTGCGAATACGTCGGCGGCCTGCGCAGCCGCATCTCGATCAACGGCGACCTGCCGCTCTCGTTCATCGACCTCGTCCGCCTGATCATCCACGAGACCTATCCGGGCCACCACGTCGAGCGCTGCCGCAAGGACGAGTTGCTGGTGCGCGAGCGCGGCCTGCTCGAGGAGACGATCGTGCTGCTGCCGACGCCCCAGTCGGTGATCGCCGAGGGGATCGCGACGATCGCGCCCGGCATCCTGCTCGACCGGACGCCGGAGGCCTTCGCGGGCCTGGCGGCCGCGGCCGGGATCGACATGGATTTCGCGCGTGCCGTCGCCATCGAGTCGGCGCTCGAGGACGCCGGCTGGGTGGAGCTGAACGCCGCGCACATGCTCTACACCGACGGCAAGGGTGAGGACGAGGTGCGCGCCTACTTCGAGCGCTGGGCGCTGCTCGACGCCGATCTCTCGGCGCACGCGATCCGGTTCCTGCGCGGCACGACGTCGCGCTCGTACGTCATCTGCTACCCGGCCGGTCGCGAGCTCTGCACCGCCTACATCGCGGGCGATCCGGCACGGTTCCGGTGGCTGCTTTCCGAGCAGGTGCGGGTCGGCGAGCTGGTGGCCGCGGCCGGTAGATGATTGACTCACGCCCCTGTGTGGCCTGGGCGGCTGCGAACCGAGCAGCGCAAGGACTAAAGGGAGGTCATACCCTGTTGTATGGGCGCGACCGAGGACGCGGCGATGCGACGGTTCGCAGCCGCAGCCCCATCAGCGTGTCGAACCCCCGCCACAGCCTGACGTCCAGGTGCGCGGGGGCGTGGAGTCAATCGTCTAGCGCGCGCAGATCGATCGGATCAGGCGCACCACGAGCTCGAGGCGGCGCTCGAACGTGGCGATCTCGATCCACTCGGCCCCGGTATGGTCGTCGCCCCCGACCGGGCCGAGGCCGTCCAGCGTCGGGATGCCCCAGGCGCCTGTCCAGCAGCCGTCCGAGACGCCGCCCGAGAGCTCGGTGCCGATGTCCAGGCCGACGTCGCGGGCGTGGCCGAGCGCGATCCGCACGAGCTCCTCTGCGAGGGGCATCGGCGGCCATGTACCGCGGTCGGAGAGCTCTGCGCGGACGCCGTCGTAGGGGCTGGGCTGCTCGAGCTCGGCGTGGGCGTGCTCGAGGTCCTCGGCGACGGCGGAGCGGATGTCGATGGTCGCGCGGGCCTCGCCCGGGACCGTGTTTGCGGAGTCGCCCGCAGTCACGGTCGTGACGACCGAGGTCATGTCCGGCCGGCCCTCGACGAGGCCCTCGATGCGGAGGATCTCGTGGGCGAGGGCCGAGACGGCGCTGCGGCCGAGGGCGGTGTCGGCGCCGGCGTGAGCCGCGCGGCCGTGCAGGTGGAGCGTCCGCCACAGCGCTCCCTTGCGGGCTGAGACGAGGTCGCCGTTGCGGCGCCCGCACTCGAACACGAGCGCCGCGGCTGTGCCGCGGGCGCGCTCGGCGGCCGCGGGGGCGCGCAGGCGCACCTCCTCGTCGGCGCAGATCAGCAGCCGCAGCTCAGAGAACGGCCGGGCGGGCATCGCCGCCAGCCGCTCCACCGCCATCGCGGCGAGCACGAGCCCGCCCTTCATGTCGGCGACGCCGGGCCCCGTGCAGAGGTCGCCGTCGCGCCGGAACGACCACCGCGCCGTCGTGCCGGCGGCGAAGACGGTGTCGGGATGGCCGAGCAGCGCGACGGCCGGGCCGCCGTCGCCGGAGAGCGTGAGGACGAGGCTGCGGGCGGGGTTGTCGGGCTCTTCGACCCACTCCAGCGTGCAGCCGATTCGCGCGAGCCACTCGCCGATCAGCGCGGCAACCGCCTCCTGCTCCGTGCCCTCGGACGGGGAGTCGATGTCGACCAGGGCCTGCAGCCGGTCGCAGAAGACGTCGGTGGGCGAGGCGGCCAAGGCGCGGGTGACTCTACCTGCAGGTGTACGCTGCGGGCATGGCAGCGGTGCTCGACCGGGCGTTCGTGCGGGCCAGCGGGCCCGACGCGGTGGCGTACCTGCAGAGCATGGTCACGAACGACGTCGAGGCCGTCGAGCCGGGCGGCGGGACGTACGCGCTGCTGCTGACCCCCAAGGCGCGGGTGATCTCGGATCTCGAGGTATTCCGGGTCGACGGCGACCTCGTTCTGGCCTGCCCCCCACAGACCGTCGACGATGTCGTCGAGACGCTCGTCCGGGCCCGGTTCCGCAAGAAGGTGGCGTTCGACCCCGTCGACTATGCGCTCGTCTGGGGCGATGCCGACGACGCGCTGGCGGAGCTGCAGACGCCGGCGGGCGTCGAGCGGCTGCTGGCGGCGGCGCCCGTCAACGGCGCGGCCACGGAGGCCGACTGGGAGCTGGCCCGCATCGAGGTCGGCATGCCCCGCTTCGGGCACGAGTTCGACGCCTCCTCGATGCCCGCCGAGGCCGGCCTCGAGACGCGCGCGATCAGCTTCACGAAGGGCTGCTACCCGGGTCAAGAGCCTGTGGCGCGCCTGCACTACCGCGGCCACGCCAACCGCGGCGTCCGCGGCGTCCGCTTCGACGGCGCGGTGGTCGAGCCCGGCGCCGAGGTGCGCGTCGACGGCGCAGCGGTCGGTCGGATCACGTCCGTGGTCGACTCGCCCCGTTTCGGCCCGATCGGCCTTGGCGTCCTCCGCCGCGAGGTGGCGGATGGGGCGCAGGGCGAGGCGGCCGGCACGCCGCTCACGGTCGTCGCACTGCCGTTCTCCTAGCCGTCAGCGCTCCGCACGAGTGGCCGCCCCCTGCGTGGGCGGTGCCTTCGCGGAGCTACCCCCGCTGGGTACGAGCGGTTGGCGGTGTTGGCATCTGTCATTTGCAGTTTCCGGACTCTTTCGTGACACCCTGACACGCTCGAGTGATACGGGCGCTACTTCTCCCACCCGCCGACCTCGTACGCCGCCCCCGGCGTGCCGCCGACGCAGAGCACGGTGGTGGGCGACGCGGTCGACTCGAGCTTGCGGGTGACGTTCGGCTCGACGCCGATCAGGCCGCCCGAGGGCACCGTCACGCGCTCGCCGTCGAGCGTGGCCACGACCTCGCCGGCGTGGACGAAGTAGATCTCCTCCTGGCCGGACGCGCGCTCGTCGTGCTCGGGTATCAGCACCTGGTCCGCATCCTTCGTGACGGCGTTGATGCCGAACGCCGTGATGCCGAAGTGGTGCCGGATCGACTTCCACGTCTGCGGCCAGTCCGGCTTCACCGGCGGCACGTCGTTCACCTCGGCCACCTGCCAGCCGGTGCCCTGCGTTGCTCCACTCATGCGACTCCTCCCAGGCTCGGGTGGAGCGATCCTACTCTCCGCAGTAGTCCATGATCTGGAGGCCGCGGTGGCGGAAGCCCTGCTTCGTGTAGAAGTCGGGGATCCCGAGCTCGCGGTCGTCCGGGGTCACGCGGAGCTCGATCGACTCGATGCCGCGCCGGCGGCACTCCTCGATCGCGTTTCGCAGGAGGCTCGCGCCCAGGCCGCGCCCGCGGGCCGACGGCTGCACCCAGATCTCCTCGATCTCGGCGCTCGCGCCGCCGCTGGCCGAGATGCGGATCGTGGTCGTCGCGACTGCGGCCTCGTCGGCCACCATGAAGAATCCGCGGCCCGGGTCGCACAGGATCGCCTCGACGTTCTGCTGCAGGTGGCGCACCACCCGGCCCTCGTGGCTGAAGAACGCCTTCAGGAGCTTGGTCACCGTCGCCGCGTCGTCGGGGTTCGCGATCCGGGGCGTCTGCGTCGTCACTCCGCCACCCCGCAGTGCTCGACCGCCGCGATCGCGAGCGCGCCCGCGCACGCGACCAGGTCGTCCACCGGCACGTACTCGTCGACGGTGTGCGCCCACGCGATGCTGCGCGGCCCGTACCCGATCGAGGGCGTGTCGCCGAAGCGGGTGAAGGTCGCGGCGTCGTACCAGGAGTCGAGTCCGCCCAGCACGCCCGGCTTCCCGGCCGCCGCCGT
>Ga0075435_100001432_pt1 | contig 15351 bp, 14 predicted proteins | sample RhiMethybrSRZTD4_FD_75302 | JGI IMG/M metagenome (GOLD analysis project Ga0075435, IMG submission 75302) | Populus rhizosphere microbial communities from Tennessee, USA - Rhizosphere MetaG P. TD hybrid SRZTD4 | ecosystem: Host-associated > Plants > Roots > Rhizosphere > Soil | place: USA...
CTCAACATGGCGGCGGCGATGGTCGACGGCGTCTACACCGACATCGCCGAGGCGCTCAAGCCCGGCATCCAGGAATCGCAGATCGTGGCGCTCGCCACCAAGCGCCTCTACGAGATGGGCTCGGACTGCGTCGAGGCGATCAACTCGATTTCCGGCGAGCGCTGCAGCCCGCACCCGCACAACTTCACCGACCGGCTGATTCGCCCCGGCGACCAGGCCTTCTTCGACGTCATCCAGTCGTTCATGGGCTACCGCACGTGCTACTACCGTACTTTCAACGTCGGGCGCGCTACGTCGGCGCAGCGCACCGCCTACCGCAAGGCGCGCGAGTGGATGGACAGCGTCATCGAGCTCCTGAAACCCGGCATGAGCACCGACCGCGTCGCCGCCAAGCTGCCCAAGGCGCAGGCGGCGGGCTTCGCCAGCGAGATGGACGCCTTCGGCCTCAATTTCTGCCATGGCCTGGGCCTCGGCCTGCACGAACGCCCGCTGATCTCGCGGCTCAACTCGTTCCGCGAGCCGATCGAGCTGAAGGCCGGCATGGTGTTCGCCGTCGAGACCTACTGCCCGGCCGCCGACGGCGTGTCCGCCGCACGCATCGAGGAAGAAGTCATCCTCACGCCCAAGGGCGCCAAGATCATTTCGCTCTACCCCGCCGAGGAGCTGCCGATTGCCAACCCCTACTAAGCAGACACTTGGCTGGATCGGCGCCGGCCGCATGGGCTACGCCATGGCCGAGAGGCTCGCCAAGGGCGGCTGCGACCTCTCGGTCTGGAACCGGACGAAAAGCAAGGCCGATCCGCTGGCGAATCACGGCGCCAAGGTGGTGAACCAGCTGGGCGAGCTTTCCACCAAGGACATCGTCTTCTGCATGGTGTCGACCTACGACGACGTCAAGGAAGTCATCGGCAAGGTCCTGGCCAAGGGCAAGCCGAAAATGGTCGTGGATTGCTCTTCCATTTCGCTCGAAGGCTCCGCAGAATTAAGGCAGATTCTCGAAAGGAAACAGGTCCAATACCTGGCCGCGCCCGTCAGCGGCAATGCCAAGGTGATCGAGGCCGGAAAATTGATCTTCGTGGTCTCCGGCCCCAAGGCTGCCTACGAGAAGGCGCGCCCCTACCTCGACATGATCGGCGCCGGCTCGAGCTACGTCGGCGAGGGCGAGCTCGCGCGCATCGCCAAGATCTGCCACAACGTGCACCTGGGCGTGGTGATCCAGTCGCTCGCCGAAATCGTCGTCCTCGCGGAGAAGGCCGGCATGGCGCGCCACGCCTTCCTTGATTTTTTCAACAAGAGCGTGATGGGTTCGACGTTCACGCGCTACAAGACGCCGGCGCTGGTGAATCTGGATTTCCAAGTCACATTCACGCCAAAGCTGTTGCGCAAGGACCTCGACCTGGGCCTCGACGCCGGGCGCGAATTCAAGGTACCGATGCCACTGGCGTCGCTGACGCGTGAGCTGCTGCAGCAGATGATCGACCATGGCATGACCGAGCAGGATTTCGCGACGCTGCTCCTGATGCAGGCGCAGGCCGCGGGCATCAAGCTCAAGCCGGAGAACAAGGAGGTAAGCGATGGCCTCGCGTCGTGAATTTCTCGGCTCCACCGCCGCGCTTGGCGCGGCCGCGGCGGCCGGCGGCTGCGCCTCGATGATGGGCAAGGAGCCCGCCGACACGCTAATCGTCAACGCGCGCGTCGCTACGCTCGATCCGCGCCGGCCGAGTGCCGAGGCGATCGCTATCCGGGGCGAAAAAATTCTGGCGGTTGGAACTGAAGCTGAACTGCGTTCATTGAAAAACGAAAAGACGGCGGTGATCGACGCCGGCCGCCGCACCGTCATTCCGGGGCTCAACGACGCGCACACCCACTTCATCCGCGGCGGCCTGACCTACACCAACGAAGTGCGCTGGGACGGCGTGCCTTCGCTTGCCGAAGGCCTGCGGCGGGTGCGCGAGCAGGCGCGGCGCACGCCGGCGCCGCACTGGGTGCAGGTGATCGGCGGCTGGACCTGGGCGCAATTCGCCGAGAAGCGCCATCCGACGCTCGACGAGATCAACGCCGCCACCGGCGACACGCCGTGCATGATCATGCACCTCTACGACCGCGCCTGGCTGAACCGCGCGGCGATCCGCGTGCTCGGCTGGGAAAAAGAGTCGCCGAAGCTGTTCGGCGGCTACGTCGAGCGCGACGCCGGCGGCACCGCCACCGGCCTGGTGATGTCCACCACCAGCCTGGCGAGCCTGGTCGCGGTGTGGCTGCGGGTGCCGCGCCTCTCGCCCGAGGAGCAGATCACCTCGACGCGCCACTTCATGCGCGAGCACAACCGCCTCGGCCTCACCAGCGTGGTGGACGCGGGCGGCGGCGGGCAGAATTTTCCCGACAACTACGCCGCCATTGCCAAGCTCGCCGCCGACAACCAGCTCACGCTGCGCATCGGCTACCAGCTGTTCGCGCAGACGCCCGGCAAGGAACTCGAGAACTACCAGGCGTGGGCGAAGCTGGTGCAGATGGGACAGGGCAACGACTACTACCGGATGGTCGGGGCGGGCGAATACATCGCCTATTCGGCGGGCGATCCCGCCAACTTCGCCAAGGACTGGGTGGTGGCGCCCCCCGGCGTGATGGAGGCGCAGTTCAGCGCCGTGACGCGCCACCTCGCCGGCCTCGGCTGGCCCTTCCGGCAGCACACCACCTTCGATTCCACCGCCAGCCGCGTGCTGAACGTTCTCGAGCAGGTGAACCGCGACGTGCCGCTGAAGAAACTACGCTGGGGCCTGGACCACTGCGAGACGCTGACGCCGCAGACGCTGGAACGCGTCGCGGCGCTCGGCGGCAGCATCAGCATCCAGAACCGCATGACGCTCGACGGCGAGGCGTTCCTGGCCAAGTACGGCGCGCAGGTGGCCGCCGACGCGCCGCCGATCCGCCGCATCCGCGAGATGGGCATCCCGCTCGCCTGCGGCACCGACGGCAATCGCGCCACCAGCTACAACCCCTGGCTCGGCGTGCAATGGCTGCTCACCGGGAAGACGCTGGGCGGCGCGAAGCTGCAGGGCGACCGCAACCTGCTCGACCGCACCGAGGCGCTGCGCCTGTACACGGCGGGCGGCGCCTGGATCGCCGGGGAGGAAGACAAGAAGGGCCGCATCGCGCCGGGCATGCTCGCCGACCTCGCGATCCTGTCGGCCGATTACTTCGCGGTCTCCTACGACCAGGTGGGGCAGCTCGAGTCGCTGCTCACCATGGTGGGCGGCCGGGTGGTCTATGCCGCGGGCGCCTACGCGCGCCTCGATCCGCCGCCGCCGCCGTCGCTGCCCGACTGGCTGCCGGTGCGCCACTACGGCGGCTATCATCGCCAGGCGGCGGGCCCGATGCCGGCGGTGGCGAAGCACGCGCACCCGATGATCATCGGGGATGCCGGCGCCTGGTCCATGGAATGTCCTTGCGGAGCGCTGTGACATGAACCCCAAGCAACGCATCAGCTATTTCCCGGTGGAGCGGATGGACGCCGAGATGCAGAAGGAAATGGATCGCTGCCGGCGCGAGGGCACGCCGCGGCCCGAAAGCTCGGCGGTGCGCGCGCATGTGCCCGCGGCCTTCTGGTCCTTCGCCAATTCCTGGCGCGACCTGTTCAGGAACGGCGTCTGCGAGCATCCGATCAAGGAGCTGTGCCGGCTCTACGTGTCGCGCTCGGTGCAGTGCGACTATTGCGGCAACCAGCGCTCGGTCAAGGCGGCCGGCGCCGGCATGATCGAGGACGACGTCAAGGACCTGCTCAACTTCGAGAAATCGACGCGCTATTCGGACCGGCAGAAGGCGGCGCTCGCCTACGCCGAGGCCATCACCTGGCACCTCGACACCGACGACGCGTTCTGGGCGCGGCTGCACCGCCACTTCAACGAGCCCGAGCTGGTGGAGCTGGGCTGCTTCATTGCGCTCACCATGGGGCAGCAGAGCTGGCTGCGGCTGTTGAACATCGATCATCACCAGGTGCTGGCGGGCACCACGGCGTCGATGGCGCCGGGCTACCAGAGCGCGGAGGAACTGCAGCGCTCCAAGGCCGATCCCGCGTACTGGGCAAAGCACAGACCCACATCACAATAGACAGGAGGAACCGATGAACCGCTGGAAAATCGCAGTTGTCGCGGCGCTCGCCGCATGCTCGCTGCAGGCCGCGGCGCAGGGCTACCCGAACAAGGCCGTGCGCGTCATCATCTCGTTCACGCCCGGCAGCTCGACCGACATCGTCGGGCGCATCGTGATGCACCGCCTGTCGGAGATCTGGGGCCAGCCGGTGGTGCCCGAGAACCGCGCCGGCGCCGGCGGCTCGATCGGCTCGGCGGTGGTGGCGCAGGCCGCGCCCGACGGCTACACGCTGCTGATCAATTCCAACGCGCACTCGGTGAACCCGGCGATCTACGCCAAGCTGCCTTATGAAACGACCAAGGACTTCACCGACATCGTGCCGCTCGCCAGCCAGCCGAACGTGCTGGTGGTGAACGCCGGCTCGCCGTGGAAGACGGTGGCCGACCTGGTCGCCGGCGCCAAGGCGAAGCCTGAAGTCATCAACTGGGGTCACGCCGGGATCGGCAGCGGCACGCACCTCAGCACCGAGAAGTTCGTCGCCGCCGCCAACATCAAGGTGACGCAGATTCCGTTCAAGGGCACGCCGGAGGTGGTGCAGGCGATGTTCAGCGGCTCGGTGGACTGCTACTGGGTGCCGATTTCCGCGGGCCTGCCGCACATCAAGAGCGGCAGGCTGCGCGCGCTCGCCGTCAGCACGCCGGCGCGCAACCCCACGCTGCCTGACGTGCCCACCACCGGCGAGGCCGGGGTGAAGCATGCCGATTCGCCATTGTGGTTCGGCGTCTGGGGACCGGCGGGCGTGCCCTCCGACCTGGTGGCCAAGATCAACGCCGACGTGCGCAAGGCGCTGCAGGACCCGCAGGTGAAGGAGCGCCTGGCCAACGGCGGCAACACGCCGATGGACATGTCGCCGCAGGAATTCGCGCGCCACGTGCGCAGCGAAATCGAGGACTACCAGCGCGTCATCAAGGCCGCGGGGATCAAGCCGCAGTAAGGAATTTCTTCAGGGACACTCCGGTCAGCCGCTGGAGTTCCTCGAAGCTCAGGCCATCGACCAGGTCGACGACGTGAAGCCCGTCGGGCTTCACGTCGATCACCGCCAGGTCGGTGTAGATGCGGTTGACGCAGCGCGCGCCGGTGAGGGGATAGGTGCAGCGCTCGACGATCTTGCTTTTGCCGTCCTTGGTCAGGTGCTCCATCATCACCAGCACCTGCTTCGCGCCTACCGCCAGGTCCATGGCGCCGCCGACCGCGGGGATGTCGCCTTCGCCGCCGGTGTGCCAGTTGGCGAGGTCGCCGGCCACCGACACCTGGAAGGCGCCGAGCACGGCGAAATCGAGGTGGCGGCCGCGGATCATGCCGAACGAGTCGGCGTGGTGGAAATAGGCGCCGCCGGTGATCAGCGTCGCCGGCTCCTTGCCGGCGTTGGTCAGGTCCTCGTCCTCCGCACCCGGCGCCGGGCGCGGGCCGAGGCCGAGCACGCCGTTCTCGCTGTGCACGATGATCTCGCGCCCCTTCGGCAGGTGGTCGGCGATCAGCGTCGGCAGGCCGATGCCCAGGTTGACGTAGGCACCCTCGGGAATGTCGCGCGCCACGCGCGCTGCCAGCTGCTTCCGGTCGAGTTTTTTCATCACGCCGCTTTCCTCAGGGTCGTCGCGACCTTGACCACCCGCTTGACGTAGATCCCGGGCGTCACGACCACCTCGGGGTCGATGCCGCCCAGGTCGACGATCTCGCGCACCTGCACCACGGTGCATTTTGCCGCCGACGCCATGATGGGGGCGAAATTGCGCGCGGTCATCCGGTAGGTGAGGTTGCCCCAGCGGTCGGCGCGGTCGGCCTTGATCAGCGCGTAGTCGGCGTGGATCGGGTACTCGAGGACGTAGTCACGCTCGCCGATGCGGCGCGTCTCCTTGCCCTCGGCGAGCCGCGTGCCGAACGCGGTCGGCGTGTAGAACGCGCCGATGCCGGCGCCGGCGGCGCGGATGCGCTCGGCCAGCGTGCCCTGCGGCACGAGTTCCAGCTCGATCTCGCCGGCGCGGTACAGCCGGTCGAAATGCCAGGAATCGGTCTGGCGCGGGAAGGAGCAGAGGACCTTGCGCACGCGCTTCGCTCCGACCAGCGCAGCGAGGCCGGTATCGGCGTTGCCCGCGTTGTTGTTCACGATGGTGAGGTTGCTCGCGCCCTGCGCGATGAGGGCATCGATCAGGGCAGTCGGCATGCCGGCATTGCCGAAGCCGCCGATCATGATCGTCGCCCCATCCGGGATGTCGGCGAGGGCGGCTTCCGCGCTGGGCACGATCTTGTCGATCACGGGGCCGAATTATGGCACCCCGATATTCTTGATATTCCACATTGAGTTGATTTTATAAGGTATTGATTTATTTAATTAGTTTTTCTATAGAACTGACTCCCAAAAGATGTTGTAAGTGCTTGTCTCGGCTAATAAAAATGGCTTGACCGTCTCCCACATTACCGTTTAGAGTGGCAAAAGGTAGAAAAAAGTGGCGGAAAAGCCAGATGACGGGAGGGTTTCACGGAGCGGCAGTCATTACGCTCGACGCGAAGGGTCGCGTCGCTATCCCGACTCGCCATCGCCCGGGCCTGCTGGACAACGCCAAAACCCTCGTCCTGACCGCCCATCCCGAGGGCTGCGTGCTGATCTATCCCGAGACCGAGTGGGAGCCGGTTCGCGCCCGCGTCGACACTCTGCCGAGCACGCAGTCGGGGGCGGCCTGGTGGAAGCGTGTCCTGCTCGGCTTCGAGGAGCATGTCGAGCCCGACGGCTCGGGGCGCATCCTGCTGCCCCCGGCGCTGCGCCAGCATGCGCGGCTCGAGCGCGACGCGATGATGGTCGGGCAGGGGCGCTACTTCGAGCTGTGGGATTCCGGCGTCTGGACCACCAAGCTGGGCCAGGCATTCGCCGGCGGCGGCGCACCGCCGGCCGGCATGGAAGATTTTTCCCTGTGAGCGGGGATGGTTCACACCCCGGTCCTCGCCGCCGAAGCGCTCGCGGCGCTCGCCATCCGCGCCAATGGCACCTACGTCGACGGCACCTTCGGGCGCGGCGGGCACAGCCGGCTGATTCTCGAGCGGCTCGGTCCGAAAGGGCGCCTCATTGCCCTCGATCGGGATCCGCAAGCGGCGCTGGCGGCGCGCGACCTGCGCGATGCGCGCTTCACCTTTGCGCAGTCCCGGTTTTCCGACCTGTCGGCGTTGCCGGCCAGTGTGGACGGCATGCTGTTCGACCTGGGCGTGTCCTCGCCACAGCTCGACGACCCCGCACGCGGCTTCTCCTTCCGGCACGACGGCCCGCTCGACATGCGCATGGACCCGTCCTCGGGGTCGAGCGCGGCGCAATGGCTGGCGCAGGCGGAGCAACAGGAGATCGAGCGGGTGATCCGGGACTATGGCGAAGAACGGTTTGCTAAACAGGTTGCAGCGGCGATTGTTGCTGCTCGCCGCAGCGAACCCCTCGTCCGCACCCGGCAACTGGCCGATCTCGTGGGTCAGGCGGTCCGCACACGCGAGCCGGGGCAGGATCCGGCGACGCGCACCTTTCAGGCTTTACGGATTCACGTCAATCGGGAGCTTGAGGAAGTGTCGCTGATGCTGCCCCGGGCGGTGGCCAGGCTCGCGCCGGCCGGGCGGCTGGCGGTGATCAGCTTCCACTCGCTCGAGGACCGCATCGTCAAGCGCTTCCTGCAGGGCCTGGCGCGCCCCGAAGTGCCGCGCCGCCTGCCGCTGCGCGAGGATGAAATGCCGCAGCCTGCGCTGCGCCTGGTCGGGCGCGCGCAGCGCGCCGGCGAGCAAGAGACAAGAAGAAACCCGCGGGCGCGAAGCGCCACCCTCCGGGTGGCCGAGCGCACCGCGGGCACCTATCAACCGGCAATCCCACAGAACATCCGAATCGAGCCCGGCGCGCGGTGGCGAAACTGAACCTCCTCCTCCTCGCGGTTCTCGTCGCCTGCGCGCTCGGGCTCGTTACTTCCCAGCACAAGGCCAGGAAGCTGTTCTCCGACCTCGAGCGCGAGCACAACCGTGCCCGCGAGCTCGACGTCGAGTACGGGCAGCTGCAACTGGAGGCCAGCACCTGGGGCCTGCATTCCAGGGTCGAGAAGATCGCCACCGGGGCGCTCGGCATGCGCGCGGTTGACCCGCGCCGCGTGCGGATCGTGACGCGAGAACGGCGGTGAGCGCGGCAACGCAGGGCCTGGTGCGGCTGCCGCCGTGGCGCGCGCGCATCGTGGTGGCGGTGCTGCTGGGCGCCTTCGCCGTGCTGGCGTCGCGCGCGGTCTTCCTGCAGCACATGGAAACCAATTTCCTGCAGGAGAAGGGCGACGCGCGCTACTCGCGGGTGCTCGAAGTGCCGGCGACGCGCGGGCGGATCCTCGACCGCAATGGCGAGGCGCTGGCGGTTTCGACGCCGGTCAAGTCGCTCTGGGCGATCCCGGCGGACGTCGAGTCGACGGCGAAGCAGCGCCGCGCGCTGGCGAGCCTGCTCGGGCTCGAGGCGCGCGAGCTCGACCGCCGGCTGAGCGATGTCTCGCGCGATTTCGTCTATCTCAAGCGCCAGGTTCCGCCGGAGCAGGCGGCGGCCGCGCTGGCGCTCGGCCTCAAGGGGGTGTACCAGCACCCGGAATACCGGCGCTATTACCCGGGCGGCGAAGTCACCGCCCACGTCATCGGCTTCACCGGCGTCGACGACGGCGGCCAGGAGGGCATCGAGCTCGCGCACCAGTCAACGCTGGGCGGCCTGGCGGGCAGCCGCCGGGTGATCAAGGACCGCCTCGGCCGCGTGGTCGAAGACGTCGAGTCCATCCGCCTGGCGCAGGACGGCGCCGACCTGGTGCTGTCGATCGACAGCAAGCTGCAGAACATCGCCTACGGCGCGCTCAAGGCCGCCGTCGAGCAGCACCGCGCCAAGGCCGGCGCGCTGGTGGCCCTCGACGTGCGCAGCGGCGAGGTCCTGGCGCTGGTCAACGTGCCCTCGTTCAATCCGAACAATCGCGCCCGGCTGACCGGCGCCCAGCTGCGCAACCGCGCCATCACCGACCTGTTCGAGCCGGGCTCGACCCTCAAGCCCTTCACCGTCGCGCTGGCGCTGGAAAGCGGCAAGGTGACGCCCTCCACCCTGGTGTCCACGGCGCCGGGCAGCATGACCATGGCCCACTTCACCATCCGCGACGTCCACCCGGCGTCGGTGATGAGCGTGGCGCAGGTGCTGCAGAAGTCCTCCAACGTCGGCGCCGCCAAGCTCGCCCTCGCCATGCCGCGCGAGCAGCTGTGGGACTTCTTCCACCGCGTCGGCTTCGGCGCCGCGCCGCAGATCGCCTTCCCGGGCGCAACCGGCGGCAAGTTGCGCCCCTGGAAGAGCTGGAAGCCGATCGAGCAGGCGACGATGGCCTACGGCCACGGCATCTCGGTCAGCCTGCTGCAGCTGGCGCACGCGTACACCATTTTTGCGGGCGACGGGGAATTGGTGCCGCTGACGCTGGTCAAAACCGGGATGGCCGCGAGCGGGGAGCGGGTGATCTCCGCCGAGACGGCGCGCGCCGTGCGCGCGATGCTCGAGCAGGCGGTACAGCCCGGCGGCACCGGCCCGCGGGCGAGGATCATGGGCTGGCGCGTCGGCGGCAAGACCGGCACCGCGCACAAGCAGGAGAACGGCGGCTATGCCGCGGATCGCTATTTGTCGTCCTTCGTCGGCTTCGCGCCGGCCTCGGCGCCGCGCCTGGTGATTGCCGTGATGATCGACGAGCCCGCCTACGGCGGGCACTACGGCGGCACCGTTGCCGCCCCGGTGTTCTCGCAGGTGATGCAGGGCGCGCTGCGACTGCTCGGCGTGCCGCACGACGCGCCCCTCGAGCCGCTCGAATTGCCGGGCGAAGCCGAGGAGGCCAACGAGAGCACGTGAGCCGACCATGGCGGAACTCTCGGAGCACGACCAGCTTGCCCGGCTCGCCGCCCAGGGGGCGATGATCGAGCGACTCTCCTCGGACAGCCGCCGCTGCGCCCCGGGAGTGGCATTTTTCGCCTACCCGGGGGAGATGGCCGACGGCCGCGCCTATATCGGCGACGCCATCGGCCGCGGCGTGCCCGCGGTGCTGTGGGAAGAAGCGGGCTTTGCCTGGCGCGCCGACTGGCGCGTGCCGAACCTGGCGGTGCGCGGCCTCAAGGAGCGTTGCGGGCACCTGGCGCACGCTTTCTACGGCCGGCCCTCCGAATCGCTGTGGGTGTGCGGCGTCACCGGGACCAATGGCAAGACCTCCTGCAGCCACTGGGTGGCCGCGGCGCTGGCGCGGCGGGGATTGCGCACCGGCGTCATCGGTACCATCGGCAGCGGCTTTCCCGGCGCGCTGTCGGCGCCCGGCAACACCACCCCCGACGCCCTCGACCTGCACCGCGAGCTGGCGGGCTTTCGCACCGCGGGTGCCGGCGCGGCGGCAATCGAAGTGTCCTCGCACGGCCTGGACCAGGGACGGGTCAATGGCGTGCGCTTCGCCTGTGCCCTGTTTACCAACCTGTCGCACGACCACCTCGATTACCACGGCTCGATGCGCGCCTATGCCGAGGCCAAGGCGCGGCTGTTCGACATGCCGGGTCTCGGCGCCGCAGTGCTGAACCTCGACGACGTGGTGGGGGTGCAGCTCGCGCAGAAGCTGGCGCGGCGCGGCACGCGCACCATCGGCTACAGCCTGCACGGGCCGGCCGGCGTGCGCGGCGAATTCCTGCGCGCCCGCATGCAGGGCGCGCAGCTCGAGATCGAATCTTCGTGGGGCAAGGCGCGTGTCGCCACCGGCCAGCTCGGGCGCTTCAATGCCGCCAATGCGCTCGGCGTGCTCGGCTGCATCATTGCCCAGGGCGTGCCGTTCAAGGAGGCGGCCGGGCTGATCGAGAACCTGCCGCCGGTCCCCGGCCGCATGCAGGCGCTTGGCGAGCGGCCGCTGGTCGTGATCGACTTCGCGCACAGCCCCGACGCCCTGGAGAAAGTGCTGGTCGCGCTGCGTCCGATCGCGGACAGCCGCGGCGGTCGGCTGGTGGCGGTATTCGGCGCCGGCGGCGACCGCGATGCCGCGAAGCGCCCGGCGATGGGCGCCGCCGCGGCGCGCGTCGCCGATCGCCTGCTGCTCACCACCGACAACCCGCGCGGCGAGGATCCGCAGTCGATCATCGCCCAGATCGCGCAGGGGATCGACAAGGGCTACGAGATCGAGGCCGACCGCGGCCGCGCGATCGAAAGGGCGGTGGCCGAGGCGGCCCCCGGCGACGTGGTGCTGATCGCCGGCAAGGGTCACGAGAACTACCAGGAGGTCGCCGGCAGGCGCGCGCCGTTCTCCGACGAGGCCGCGGCGCAAGCCGCCCTGGATGCGCGCGCCGCGCTCACGGCGAGGGGAGCGCGATGATGAGCCTCGCCGAGGCTGCCGCCGTGCTCGGGGGCCGCGCCAGCAGCGCCGAGCTGCGCTTCGGCGGCGTGTCCACCGACAGCCGCCGCATCGAGCGCGGCGACCTGTTCGTCGCGCTGCGCGGCGAACGCTTCGACGGCCACGAATTCCTTGCCGCCGCCGCGGCGGCCGGCGCCGCCGCGGCGCTCATCGACCGACGCTACGCCGGCCCGGCGCCGCTGCCGGCGGTGACGGTCGAGGACAGCCGCCGGGCGCTCGGCGAGCTGGCGCGCCACTGGCGCGCGCGCTACTCGCCCGCATTGATCGCCGTCACCGGCTCGAACGGCAAGACCACCGTCAAGGAAATGCTGGCGGCGATCCTGCGCAGCCACGCCGGCGAGGACGCGGTGCTCGCCACCGCAGGCAACCTCAACAACGACATCGGCCTGCCGCTGACGCTGCTGCGCCTGCGGCACGCGCACCGCTGGTGCGCGATCGAGCTCGGCATGAACCACAGGGGCGAGATCGCCCATCTCGCGGCGATCGCGCGCCCGACGGTGGCGCTGGTCAACAACGCGCAGCGCGAGCACCTCGAGTTCATGCGCTCGGTGGAGGAGGTGGCGACGGAAAACGCCAGCGTCTACGGCGCGCTGCCCGACGACGGCGTGGCGGTGGTCAATGCCGACGATCCGCAGGCCGCGCTGTTCCGGCGCGCGGCCGGCGCGCGCCGCGTGCTGGATTTCGGCCTGGAGGCGAACGCGGCGCTCGGCGCGAGCGTCAAGCCCGCCGCGCTCACCAGCGAGCTCCGGCTGCGCCTGCCCGACGGCGAGGCGCACGCCACGCTGGCGATCGCCGGGCGGCATAACGTGATGAATGCGCTTGCCGCCGCGGCCTGCGCCCATGCCGCCGGCATTCCCGCCGCGGCCATCGGCTCGGGGCTCTCCGCGTTCCGGCCCTATACCGGCCGCCTGCAGGTCAAGCGCGCGGCCGGCGGCGCCACGGTGATCGACGACAGCTACAACGCCAACCCCGATTCGGTGCGCGCGGCGATCGATGTGCTCGCCGCCTGCCCGGCGCCGACCGCGCTGGTGCTGGGCGACATGGGGGAGGTTGGTGAGCAAGGCGCCGAATTCCATCGCGAGGTCGGCACTTACGCATCTGCAAAGCAAATCACCAGGCTGTATGCGCTCGGGGACGCCACCCGGCACGCGGTGGAGGCTTTCGGCGCGGGCGCGCGGCATTTCGACAGCGTCGAGTCGCTGGTCGCCAGCATCGAGGGCCAGAGCATCCTGGTGAAGGGCTCGCGCTTCATGAAGATGGAGCGCGTGGTGTCCGCGCTCACTGGAAACGGCACGGGAGGCCACTGAATGCTGCTCGAGCTCGCCCAATGGCTCGCCAAGGACCTGCGGGTATTCAACGTCTTCAACTACATCACGCTGCGCGCGGTGCTCGCCTGCCTCACCGCGCTCGCAGTGTCCCTGGTCCTCGGGCCGGCGATGATCCGCAAGCTCACCGCCTACAAGATCGGCCAGGCCGTGCGCGACGACGGCCCGCGCTCGCATCTCACCAAGGCCGGCACGCCGACCATGGGCGGGGCGCTGATCCTGGTGTCGATCGTCCTTACCACGCTGCTGTGGGGCGACCTGCGCAACCGCCTGGTCTGGGTGGTGCTGCTGGTGACGCTCGCCTTCGGCACCATCGGCTGGGTCGACGACTACCGCAAGGTGGTGCATCGCAACGCCAAGGGCCTCAGCGCGCGCTCGAAATTCTTCTGGCAGTCGGTGGTGGGCCTGGTGGCGGCGGGCTACATGGTGACGCTGATCCCGAGCATGCCGGCGCTGAACGAGCTGATCGTGCCGTTCTTCAAGTTCGTCGCCTATCCGCTCGGGCCGATCGGCTTCATCGTGCTCACCTTCTGCGTCATCGTCGGCACCTCCAATGCCGTCAACCTGACCGACGGGCTCGACGGCCTCGCCATCATGCCGACGGTGATGATCGGCAGCGCCCTCGGCATCTTCGCCTACGTCGCCGGCCACTCGGTGTTCTCCAAGTACCTCGGGCTGCCGTTCATCCCGGGCGCGGGCGAGCTCACCGTGATCTGCGGCGCGCTCGCCGGCGCCGGCCTCGGCTTCCTCTGGTTCAACGCCTACCCGGCCGAGGTGTTCATGGGCGACGTCGGCGCGCTGGCGCTCGGCGCCGCGCTCGGCACCATGGCGGTGATCGTGCGCCAGGAGATCGTGCTGTTCATCATGGGCGGCGTGTTCGTCGCCGAGACGCTGTCGGTGATGATCCAGGTGCTGTACTTCAAGTGGACCGGCGGCAAGCGCATCTTCCGCATGGCGCCGCTGCACCACCACTACGAGCTGGAAGGCTGGAAGGAATCGCAGGTGGTGGTGCGCTTCTGGATCATCACCATGATGCTGGTGCTGTTCGGCCTGTCGACGCTCAAGCTCCGATGATGCGCGATCCCGCCTTCGGGTCCCTGCAAAAACCCACCCCCCTGGAACTGCGGGGACGGCGCGTGCTGATCCTCGGCCTGGGCGACACCGGGCTTTCCGCGGCGCGCTGGGTCGAGCGCGCCGGCGGCACGCCGCGCGTCGCCGATACGCGGAGCCATCCGCCGCGCCGGGCGGATTTCGCTGGCGAATTTCGCGGCGGGGCGTTTTCCGGCGAGCTGCTGCACGGGATCGACCTGCTGTGCATCAGCCCCGGCCTGTCGCTCGAGGAAAAGATCGTCCGCGACGCCGTCGGCCAGGGGATCCCTGTCGTCGGCGACGTCGAGCTGTTCGCCTGGGAAAACAAGGCGAAGGTGCTCGCCGTCACCGGCACCAACGGCAAGAGCACGGTCACCGCGCTCACCGGGCACCTGCTGCGCGCCGCCGGCGTGGATTGCGAAGTGGCGGGAAATATCTCGCCTCCGGTCCTGAGTGCCTTTCTGAACAGAAAGGAAGCGCCCCAGGTCTGGGTGCTCGAACTTTCCAGCTACCAGCTCGAGACCACCTGGTCCCTGGCGCCGCACGCCGCGGCGATGCTCAACCTGTCGGAGGACCACCTGGACCGCTACGCCGGCATCGATGACTACGCGGCGGCGAAGGCGCGCGTATTCCAGGGCGACGGCGTGCAGGTACTGAACGGCGACGACCCGCGCTCGATGGCGATGGCGCTGCCGGGGCGAAGGATGGTGACGTTCGGGCGCAGCGGCGATTTCAACTTTGCCGGGCAGAGGCTTTTCCATGGAAAGCAGGAAATCATCGGCGCGAAGGACCTGCAAATCCATGGCGAGCACAACGTCGCCAATGCGCTCGCAGCCTGCGCGCTGGCGGCCTCAACGGGTGTTTCCCTGCAGCAGATTGCCTCGGGCCTGAAGTCTTTCAAGGGACTTCCGCACCGCCTCGAGCTCGTCGCGCAGCGCCGCGGCGTCGAGTGGTACGACGACTCGAAGGGCACCAATGTCGGGGCGACCGTCGCCGCGCTTCGGGGATTGGGCAAGAAGACGGTGCTGATCCTGGGCGGGGAGGGCAAGGGCCAGGACTTCTCGCCCTTGAGAGAGCCGGTGAAGAAATACGCCAGCCTGGTCCTGCTGATCGGCCGCGATGCGCCGCTGCTCGAGAAGGCGCTGGCGGGACTGAACACCCTGCGCTGCGCCAGCCTGGAAGAAGCGGTGCGCAAGGCCTCCAACATCCAGTGCGAGGCGGTACTGCTGTCGCCCGCCTGCGCCAGCTTCGACATGTTCCGCGACTACCGGCACCGCGGCGAGGTCTTTGCCGCCGCGGTAAAGGCCCTTCCCCCGGCGACCGGAGGGCCTGCTGCGTGAGCCGCACCTACGTCTTCGCGCGCAGCGCGCCCGACGCCGAGTACGACCGCTCGCTCGCCTGGGCGG
>Ga0075435_100001434_pt1 | contig 15331 bp, 15 predicted proteins | sample RhiMethybrSRZTD4_FD_75302 | JGI IMG/M metagenome (GOLD analysis project Ga0075435, IMG submission 75302) | Populus rhizosphere microbial communities from Tennessee, USA - Rhizosphere MetaG P. TD hybrid SRZTD4 | ecosystem: Host-associated > Plants > Roots > Rhizosphere > Soil | place: USA...
GATTTTCTCCGCGCCAAGATCGCCGCGGAGACGACGAACGACATCGCCGCGATCATCGTCGAGCCGATCCAGGGCACCGCGGGGAACGTGGTCCCACCTCCGGGCTATCTGCGCGAGCTACGCGCGTTCGCGACGGAGCTCGGCGCGCTGCTGATCTGTGATGAGATGATCACCGGTTTCGGCCGCACCGGCAAAATGTTCGGCGTCGAGCACGACGCGATCGTTCCCGACGTGTTGCTCGTCGGCAAGGGGTTCGGCGGCGGCTTCCCGGTCAGCGGCATCGTGATCCGCGAGCCGATCGCGTTTTCCAAACCGTGGGCCAACCCGAGCGGCAGCTCGTCCAGTTACGGCGGCAACCCGCTCGCCGCGGCAGCGGCTCACGTCACGATCCAGACGATCGTCGATGAAGGGCTGGTCGAGCACAGCCGCCGCCTCGGCGCCGCGATGCTCGCCGAAATGCGGGGGTGGGAGCGCGAGCTCCCGATCGTCAGCGACGTGCGCGGCCGCGGCCTGATGCTCGGCATGGATCTCGTCGTCCCGGGCACGCGCAAGCTGCTCGACAAGAAGATCACGCGCTGGATCTTCGACACCCTGCTGCGCCGCGGCGTGATCGCGATGATCTACAATCCCGAAGTGCGCCTCAATCCGCCGCTCGTGATCACGGATGAACAGGCGATGGAAGCGCTCGGCGCGATCAAGTCCGTTCTCGAAGAGGCGACCGCGCGTGTACGCGAGTAAGGGCCCCGTCGTCGAAGAGTGGGCCGACCGCTGGTTCTTCCGGCCGGTCGGCTGGCGTGTGGCCAACGCGCTGTTGCCGACGCCGGTCTCGGCCGACGTCGTGACACTCATGAGTCTCGTGCTGGGCGTGATCGCGGGACACCTGATGTGGTATGCGAGCTCGCGAATCAATGCCTGGGGCGTCGCGCTGTTCATTGTGTCCGACATCTTCGACAGCGCGGACGGGCAGCTCGCCCGGCTGCGCGGCACGTCGACGCGGATGGGACGAATCCTCGACGGCCTGGCGGATACGGGACGGTTCGTCAGTCTCTACGGCCATCTCGCCGCGCGCTTGTACGTGTCGGGCTGGGGTTGGGGCGGCGCGGTCTTGGCGTTCGCGGCATTGGCGTCGCATTCGTATCAGGCGGCGGTCGCCGATTTCATTCGCCAGGCATATCTCCACTTCGCGGTGGGCAAGGGCAGCGAGCTCGATATCCCGGAGCAGTCCGCGATGCCGCGGGGCACTTCTCTTGTGGCGCGCCTGTCTTCCTGGATCTACGGGGATTACATCCGGCGCCAGGCGCTGCTCTTCCCACGGACGGCTGCGCTGGTGCGCGCGCTCGCGGGACGCGGCATCCCGGCGTCACTGCAGCGCGCCTGGGCGGAGCGGCAGCGCTGGGTCGTCAGCGGCTCCGCGTGGATCGCTCAGAACATTCGGTTCCTGCTGCTGGCCGTGACCGTCGTGCCTGGATATCCGGCCGCGTATTGCTGGATCGTCGTAGGCCCACTCAACGCCGTCATGGTCGCGCTCATTCTTGCTCACGAGCGCGAGCCCAAGCTGCATGCGCCCCCCCAGCTCGCATAAAGCGTATCGCGGGGTGTTGCTGGGGTTGGGCGGCATTGCCCGCTCCGGCCATCTTCCCGCGTTCCTGACGGACCCCAGGGTCGCCTCGCGACTGCACATCGTTGGCGTCATGGATGAGTCCCCGGCGGCGGCCGCGGTCGACGGCATTCCGTTGTTGCGAAGTCCCGACCAGCTCGCGGACCTCGGACCGATAGACTTCGTCGATGTGTGCACGCCCACGGCATCGCATCTGTCACTCTCGCTGTGGGGCCTGTCGCAGGGCTATCACGTCCTGTGCGAAAAGCCCGTCGCGACTACGCGCGCTGAAGCCGCGGCGCTGGCGGCGGCGGCGGGCCGGGCCGGGCGAGTCGTCGTGCCCTGCCATCAGTACCGCTTCAATCCGGTATGGCGTCGCGTGCGCCGCTGGCTGGATGAAGGGATGATCGGCCACTGGTATCTCGCCGAGTTTCGCGTCTATCGCATGGCCGCGGATCCTGGAGTCGACCGCAGCGCAGTCCCGTGGCGTGGGCGGCGGGCCGACGGCCGGGGTGGCGTTGTGCTCGATCATGGCACGCACCTCGTCTACGAGCTGCTCGACGTGGCGGGGCCGCCCTCCAAGGTGCGCGCCTGGACCGGCCGGCTGCGCCACGGCGGCTATGATGTCGAAGACACGGCGCAGCTGTTGTTCGAGTATCCCGATCGCATGGCGACCATGTTCCTGACGTGGGCGGCGCGCCGGCGTGAGAACGAGATCCGCTTCATTGGCGACCGCGGCAGCATCACCTGGACGGGCGGCGTGCTCACGCTGGAGCGCGACGGGCAGGTGGAGTCGTTCGATCACTCCGCCGAGCTGGATAAGGCGTCATACGCCAAATGGTTCGCGGATCTGTTTCAGGGCTTCGCGGACACTATGGATTCGGGAGACAGCACCTCCCACATCGCCGACATCGCGCAGGTCGCCGCCGTTCTCGAAGCTGCTTACGCCGCATGAGTCGCACGTGGCAGGTCGCGCTGTTCATCCTCGGCGCGACGGTGTTCGGCTATCTCGTCGCCCAGATCGGAGTCGCCCAGCTCGCCGCTGACGCAGCCCGCACCGGCTGGATTTTCGTTCCCATTGTCGCGCTGTACGCACTGGTGTTTGCCTGCAGCACCGGCGCGTGGCGGCTCATCATGGCGAGCGATGCAAATCGGCCGTCGTACTGGCGGACCTACGTCACCCTCGTCTGCGCCAGCTCGCTCAACTTCCTGACCCCGCTCGTCAACGCGGGTGGCGAGCCCTACCGCGCCGCTGCCATGGCCCCGTGGCTCGGCAAGCGCCGCGCGGCTGGATCTGTAATCCTGCACCGGCTCCTGCATTCGTTCGCGTACGTCCTGATTTGGCTCAGCGCGGTCATCGTCGCGTTCGTGCTGCTGCCGGCGCACACGCGGCCGGTCGTCTATCTGTTGCTCGGCGTCGCTGGATCGCTGCTGCTGGGCATCCTCGCGCTCTTTGTGTCCGCGCACCGCCGAGGATTGCTCGAGCGCATTCTCAACCGCATGCACCGCATCCCGTTGATCCGCCGGCTCGCGGTGCTGCTCGAACCGCGACGCGCGTTGCTGGTCGAGCTCGATACCCAGATCACCGCTTTTTACCACCGTCATCCGCAGCGCTTCATCAAAGCCGTCGCCCTGGAGTACCTGGGCCGCTGCCTGTTCATGATCGAGCTGCTGCTGATCGCCGCGAGCCTCGGGATCAGGCTCGGGTATTTCCGTGCGTTCGCGATCGGCGGGCTCGAGGCGATTCTCAACAACGCAATGTTCGTCGTGCCGTTCGAGCTGGGCGCGCGGGAAGGCGCGTTTTACGTCTTGTTTGGCCTGTTCGGACTGGACCCACAGCTGGGTTTTTACACGTCGATCGTTGGGCGACTCCGTGACTTCGCGTGGATTGCGGCAGGTCTGTCGCTGATCTGGCTGACAACCCGGGACTCCTCGGCCGCCCCCGCCGCCCCTGCCGCGCCTGCCGCCCGTTCAGAATGACCATCGTCACCCACGTGCTCGCGACGACGCTCGGCGTGAGAGCGCTGAAGCTCACGGGGGGCGACGCCGTGCTTGCGTATGTATTCGGCTGCGGCGTGGACATCGATCACGCCATCAAGGCGCCCTTCTATCTGAAGGCCGTCGGGCCGAGGCGGCAGTTGGGCTATTACTGGCGCAGCTCGCTCCAGGAGCCCGTCGCGCTGCTCTGGATCGTTCCACTTTGCTTCCTTCTCGGTACCTGGATCCCCGCGCTCTTCTTTCTGATTCACGTCGCGATGGATTACAGCGTGAGCTTCGAGAAGATGCCGTGGTATCCCTACTCGTCCGTCGTGACCCAGGGGTTCCTGCTCGGGGTCTCCGACAAGACCAAAGAAGCCGTTCTCATCGTGGTGCTCCTATGTATGAATTTGCTCCTGTTCTTGGTTCCGCTGTAGACCGCAGCACCCGCCCGGTGCTGCGCTTCCTGCACGTCACCCTCGGGCTCTCGCCCGATCACGTGACGTGGGGGGCGTTCGGGGCGAGCCTCGTCGCCGGCGCGCTCTTCGCGACCGGCTCCACGGGCCCGGCGCTCGCGGTCATGGCATTCGGCCAGGTGCTGGACGGGCTCGATGGTGGCATCGCCCGGCAGTACGGCCTCGTGTCGGAAGCAGGCCGTCGTCTGGACACGAGGCTCGATCGCGCGTCGGAAATCGCAATCTTTCTCGGCTGCGCGGCGGGGGGTCTCGTTTCTCTCAAGCTCGCCCTGCTGGCGTCAGTCGCGGTGCTGCTCCTTACCACCATCGTCGACCGCACGCGACTCGATCCAGGCCTCAAGCGGTTTGCGCTGTATTTCGGCATCTGGTTGCCGTACTCGCTGATCTTCACCGTGATCTTCCTCGCCAACCTCACGGCGTACGTCGTGGGATTGCTGCTCATCGACCTCCGCTTCCAGCGGCGGATGGATGCGCTTGGCGGGGACCTGAATACGGTCGCGTCACGCGCCGCTCGCCTCGAGACCCCGTAGTGATGTTCCAGCATCCGTACGTGGTCGTCGCGCCGGCGGAAACGGTGCACGTCGAGGCCTGGGCGGGAAACGGACGTCCCATCGCGGTCATTCCCGGATTGTTCGGCGCGGCGTTCGCCTTCCGAAAGGTCACCTCGCTCCTCGGCGCCGACGGCTACCGCCCCATTGTCATCGAGCCGCTTGGCACCGGCTCGTCGAGCCGACCCGACAAGGCCGACTACTCGCTGGCGGCGCAGGCGCGCCGCATCGCGGCGGTGCTCGACTCGCTGCACTCGGGACCGGTGTTGATCCTCGCCCACTCCCTCGGCGCCTCGATGGCGTTCCGGCTCGCCCTCGACAGACCCGATCTGGTTGACGGGATCGTCTCGCTCGAAGGGGGACCGACGGAAGAAGCCACGACTCCGGTCTTCCGCCATGCCATGCGCTACATCCCGTGGGTCAAGGTATTCGGTGGAATCGATCTCATCCGCCGCAAGATCCACGGCATGCTGCTTGCTTCCTCGGGCGACCCGTCGTGGGTCACCGACGGCGTCGTGTTTGCCTATACGCTGGGTGAGGCGCGCAATCTCGACGCGACGCTCAAGGCATTTCTCGCCATGTCGCGGGCGCGCGAGCCCGTGAAGCTGGTGCCGCGGCTGTCGGGCCTCACCTGTCCGGTCACACTCATGGTCGGCACCGCGCACCACGACGGCGACGTCCCGCCACAGGAAGTCGCGCTGCTGTCACGCACGCTCCGGTCATTTGCTGTGGACAGCGAGCTGGGGGCAGGGCACTACCTCCAGGAGGAGCGACCAGCGGCGGTCGTGTCCGCGGTCGCTCAGCTCGCCCAGCTTGCCCCGCGAGCCTCGCGATGAGCCGGCTGCGCATAGCGCTGGTCGCCGAAGATTACTACCCGCAGCTCGGCGGAGTGCCCGAGCATGTGCACCACCTCGCCAGAGAGCTCGATAGTCTCGGTCACAACACTACGATCGTCACGTCGAAAATGCGGGGACATCACGAGGAAGAGCATGCCGACGTGCGGCGCGTGGGCACCAGTCTCGTGATCTATGCGAACGGCGGCGTCGCCCGCGTGACCGTTGGGTGGCAGCTCACGGCCAGACTGGTAGCGCTGTTTCGCGCGGAACGGTTCGACGTCGTGCACGTGCACGGCGGCCTGCATCCGACCCTCGGACTCGTCGCCCCGCGCGCTGCGTGGCGTGTCAACATCCCGGTTGTCGCGACGTTCCATAGCTGGTTTCCGAGATCTATCGGATACCGCCTGCTCCGCAGACCGTTTCAGGGCATCCTCGATCGCCACGCGGCCACGATTGCCGTGAGCGCGGCGGCGCGCGATGCGATGGCGCGCTACTTCACAGCGCCGTGGGAAATCATTCCCAATGGCGTCGACACGACGTTCTTCCGCCCGGGCATGAACGGAGACAGCAGGCAATTCGCGGTGCGCAAGCCGCGGCTCCTGTGGCTGGGGCGCATCGAGCCGCGCAACGACCTCTCGACGATCCTCACCGCGATGCCGCGCATTATCGACCGCCACCCTGGCACCCATCTCACCGTGGTGGGCGATGGTCCATGGCGCTCGCGCATGGAGCACGCGGCGCGACACCTGGGAACCGCGGTGCGCTTTGCCGGATACGCCAACGGCGATCGGCCAGGCTATTATCGCAGCGCCGATGTCTACATGTGTTCGACCACGCGCGCGTCATTCGGTGTGACGCTGCTCGAGGCCATGGCGTGCGGCACGCCGCTCGTGGTTTCGGATCTTCCGGCCTTCCGCGACGTCGCCAGGCATGCGGTATTCGCGCCGCCGCGCGACGCGGGCGGGTGGGCCGATGCGGTGAGCGGGCTGATCGACGATCCCGACAAACGTGAGGTCATGACGCAGCGGGGGCGCGTGATCGCCGAGCGACACTCGTGGTCGCTCATCGCGCAGCGTGTGCTCGCCGTGTACCGCCGAGTGCTCCGATGATGGGCTTCGATTTGATCTTCGGGCCGTCGGTGGAGCGAGGCCCGAAGGACCGGCGGATCTATTTGACGTTCGACGACGGACCGAACGAGCGCGCCACGCCGGCAATTCTGGCGACGCTCGCCGCCGAGCGGGTGCCGGCGGCGTTTTTCATGGTGGGTGACCACGTGCGACGCTTTCCGGAGCTTGCGAAACAGGTGTTGTGGCAGGGCCATACGATCGGCAATCACACCTACAACCACACGAAGCTGCATTTTTTCGGTCCGCAACGGATTCGCACGCAACTCCAAAAAACGCACGACGTCATTGCGACCACGACGGGTGTGGCGCCGCGCGCCTTCCGGGCGCCGCACGGCTACAGGAGTCCATTTCTCAATTCAAGAATTCTTGAAATGAGCTATACGGTGTTTGGCTGGACGTTCGGCGTCTTCGATACCGCGAAGCCCGGTGCCGATGTGATTCGGCGGCGCGTCCACAAGCGGCTGAAGCCGGGAGCAATTGTCTTGCTCCACGACGGGGACGGCTATGACCCCGAAGGCGATCGCATGCAGACGGCCGAAGCGCTGCCCGGGATCATCGCGGATGCGCGGAACGCGGGCTACGAATTTGCACCCCTGAGCGAACTGCTAAGCAATCATTCCTGACCGGACACTCAGGGCATTTTGGTTTTCTGGCGGTACAGACCAACGCACCAAGCTCCATCAGCGCCTGATTGAAGCGCCACGCTCGTTGACCGTTCCTCGGCACCAACCGCTCCGCCAGCTTCCAAACGTCCTTCGAGCCGAAGACTCTCCCGAGGACTCGTCGGACGTTCGTGTCGACGGTGGGTACTGGTTTCTCGTATGCGAAGCAGGCGACTGCGCCAGCTGTGTACCGTCCGACACCGGGCAACTGCTGCAATTCCTCAGGCTTGTCGGAGATCCGGCCGGCGTGTGTCGCGCTGACCACGCGCGCGAGCTTATGAAGATTCCTGGCCCGTGCGTAGTAGCCGAGTCCGTCCCACTCCTCCATTACGGCCTTGGCGCGCGCGCCCGCGAGTCGTTCGATTGTCGGGAAACGCGCCATGAAACGGGGGAAGTATTCGAGCACGCGGCTGACCTGTGTCTGCTGCAGCATGAACTCCGAGACGAGAATGGCATACGGATTGCGCGTGGAACGCCACGGCAGATCGCGGCCGTTGCGCTTGTACCAGGCTAAGAGCTTGCGCGTGAAGCTCATAGCTACACAAGATAAGGGGCCATGAGACCAATCACCGCCGCCCTCGACCTGCGGCGATACGTCGGGCGGTGGTCGCTGCGAAGCGCCAGCCACGCGGGGCGCTTCTTTTTTATGCTCCTCGACCTGGTGCGCGGCATCCTGGAATGGCGCGTCTGGGTTCCCCGCACCATCGACCAGACGACGTCCGTCGGCTACGGCAGCCTGTTTATCGTGCTGCTGGTGGCGGGCTTTGCGGGCGCCGTGACCAGCCTGCAGGCGGGCTACCAGTTTACCGGCCAGCTGCCTCTCTACGTCGCCGGCGGAGTCATCTCGGAGTCGATGATTCTCGAGTTGGGCCCCGTCCTGACGGGGCTCATCCTGGCGGGCCGGATCGGGGCGCGCTACGCGGCGGAGCTCGGCAGTATGCGGGTGACCGAGCAAATCGACGCGCTCGAGAGCCTGGGCCGCTCTCCCGTCACCCACCTGCTGCTACCGCGGATTCTGGCCGGCCTGTTCGCGATTCCGGTGCTTGTCATGCTCGCGAACGCCTTCGGCATCGTGGTCGGGTACATCACGGCCCAGTCGTCGCTCGGCCTGACGTACGCCGACTTCGAGTTCGGGTCGCGTTACTTCTTCAGGCCGCTCGACTTGTGGTACTCCCTGATCAAATCGTACGCCTTCGCCGGGGCCGTCACGATCATCCCCTGCTACGTCGGCTTCAACACCCAGCAGGGGGCCGAGGGGGTTGGGCGGTCGACGACCCAGGCCGTGGTGGCATCGTCCGTGGCAGTGCTTATGCTCGATACGATTCTGACCAAGCTCATCCTGGGGACCGCGAAGTGAGCATCGAGCTGAAGAAGGTCTCCAAACGCTTCGTAGACAACGTCGTGCTCGACGGCGTCGACTTTTTTGTCGCCGAAGGGGAGACCGTGGCGTTGTTGGGCCCATCGGGGGTCGGTAAGAGTGTGCTGCTCAAGCACATCATCGGCCTGATCAAGCCCGATTCTGGCGAAGTGTGGGTAGATGGCCAGCTCGTGCCGACGCTCGGCCGCACGGCGCTCGCCGCGCTGCGCAGCCGTATCGGCTACGTCTTTCAGAACGGGGCCCTGTTCGACTCGATGGACGTGTTCGAGAACATCCGCCTCGGCATCACGGACGAGATGCAATACGACGACAAGGACTACTGCATCGAGCGTGTGAAAGAATGCTTGCGGCTGGTGAACCTGGGGGAGGACGTCGGTCGCAAGTACCCCTCCGAGCTATCCGGCGGCATGCGCAAGCGCGTGGGCATCGCGCGGGCGATCGCCGGAAAGCCGGTATACTTGCTGTACGACGAACCGACCTCGGGACTCGATCCGGTGAACGCGGATGTAATCGATTCCCTGATCGAACGGCTGCAGCAGGAGATTGGCGTGACGAGCGTGGTGGTAACCCATGACGTGCGCGGATCGTTTCGAGTGGCCGACCGCATCGCGCTGCTGGCGCAGGCCAAGATTCGCGCGGTCGGGACAGCGGAGGAGATCATTGCGTCCAAGGATCCGGTGGTGCAGCAATTCCTGGAGCGCGATCTCGAGATGGCGGTGATTCAAGCTGGTCGTTTGATATTCGAGACTCCGGCGCGGAGACGCTCTGGAGGATTTGACCTCGGAGGAGCGCCGTAGTGGACCTCACGTACAAGCAGGAAGTCGGGGTCGGGGCGTTTGTGCTCGTCGGGGTCGCGGTGTTCCTGGCGGGCATGTTCTGGCTCACCGGTCGATCCCTGCATCCCACCGGGATGTCGCAGGACGTGATGTTCGAGAGCGTCGCCGGGCTGAAGCAGGGTGACCCCGTGCTCGTGTCCGGCGTGAAAAAGGGTCGCGTCGCCCGTGTGGCGCTCGAGCGCGTGCACAGCGTGCGCGTCACGATCGAAATCGCCAAGGACGTGCGGCCGCACATCGACGCCAGCGCGGCGGTCGCGGCACTCGATCTCTTCGGCGCCAAATTCATCGACTACAGTCCCGGCACGCCCGAGAAAGAGCTGTTGCCATCGGGCCGCGTGCTGACCGGCGCGAATCAGCCCGATATCACGGATGTGGCGCAGGGTGTGGCGAACCGCGCCAACGAGCTCATGGAAAATGCCGCGAACATCGTCTCCGATCGTCTGGGCGAGGACATCCATAACACGCTGATCGTCACACAGCGCGCGATGGCCGCGCTCGCGAACGCGCCCGAAGGCCCGTTCGTCAAGCAGACGACCCGCACCCTGCAGGCCACCGAGCGCGTGATGCAGCGCGTGGATTCGATGCTCTCAGCCGGAACCGGACGCAACATCGATTCGATCGCCGCCAATCTGAATAAGCTGACGAACGAGCTTGCTCGAACGACGACCTCCATCGATACCCTGCTGCAGCGGATCAACCGCGGCCAGGGGACGCTGGGCCGGATGGCGTCGGACACGATGATGTACGCCAATCTGCGCGACCTCTCGGCCTCGCTGACGGCACTACTGAACGATCTCCGGGAGCATCCCGACAAGTACATGAAGCCGGGGCTGGTGAGGGTGAAGATGTTCTAACCGTTTATATTCGCCCTCCATGCTCACCGTCACTTTCCTGGGCACCTCCGCCGCCCGCCCTACAGTTGAACGCAACGTCTCCGGCCTCGCCATCCATCGCGAAGGCGAGACGCTGCTGTTCGAATGTGGCGAGGGGACCCAGCGCCAGATGATGCGCTACGGGGTGAGCTTCGCCCTGTCCGAAATCTTCTTTACCCACTTTCACGCCGATCACTTCCTCGGGGTGATCGGGCTGATTCGCACGTTAGGGCTCCAGGGCCGGCCCGAGCCGCTGTTTCTCTACGGTCCCAAAGGGGCCAAAAAGGTCCTGAGCACCGCCCTTCAGCTCGGGGTGGAACGCGTGCCGTTCCCGATTGAGATCACCGAGGTGAAGGGGGGCGACACCGTGCGCCGCGCGGGCGGCAATGCGCGCGACGGCTACGACATTGACGCGTTTCCCACCGAGCACGGCGGCGGGCCGTCGCTCGGCTACGTCCTGAAGGAGCACGTGCGTCGTGGGCGATTCGACGTCGAGAAGGCAAAGGCCGCAGGCGTACCGGAGGGACCGCTGTGGGGCAAGCTCTCGAAGGGCGAACCGATCGAGCTGGAGGACGGGCGGCGGTTCACGGCCGACGGGTTCGTCGGCCCGGCGAGGGCGGGCCGGCTCGTCGTGTTCACGGGTGACACGCGCCCGTGTGCGGCGACCGTCGACGCCGCCTCGGGCGCCGACCTGCTGGTTCACGAAGCAACATTCGGCGAGGAAGAGCGCGATCGCGCGCGCGACACCGGTCACTCGACCGCGAAAGAAGCTGCGCAAGTCGCGCTCGCCGCGAAAGCGAAAAAACTCGTGCTGTCGCACGTTTCGGCTCGCTACTCGATCAGCGCGGACGAGCTGGCTCGCGAGGCGCGCGAAGTGTTTCCGAATGCAAGCGTCGCGAAGGATGGACTGGAGGTCGACGTTCCATTTGCCGAGTGAAACGCGTGCGGTGACTGTGGCGTGAGGGGCCGGGTCGTCACGTAACACACTCAGTGAGGACGTATGACGACCCGGTTCGTTTTCATCGGCCTGCTCATCGCTGCGTCGCCCGTCGCGGCACAGCAGCTTCAGCCCCAACAACCGCAGCGCTGGATTCTCGGCGCGAACGTCGGCGGCAGCTCCTCGGGCACGGATCTCCAATCGACCGCAGATTGGAAGACCGGCTTTTCGGCTGGCGCAAACCTCGCGTATCGCCTCGAGCCGAAATTTGCCGTGCGCGCCGATGCGAACTATGCGAAGAACGACCTCTCCACGACCGGCACGACTCCCACCACGACGACGTTCGACAAGACGTCGCTCATGGGCAACGCGGTGTGGGACTTCAAGGGACGTGAGAACAAGCTCTCACCCTACGTGCTCGGCGGTCTGGGTGCGGTCAAGGTGAAGGACAAGACGTTGTCAGAGTCGTTTTCGCAGTTCGGCGGCGATGTCGGGCTGGGCGCCGATTACAATCTCGGCCGGCTCGGGCTCAGGGCAGAAGGCCGAGACGTGATTTATAAATTCGACCACTTCGGCTATAACAAGACCCAAAATGACTTTATGTGGCAGGGCGGCTTGACGATAGGTCTCTGACCGGGCGGGACTCATGACGGCGATTATATTCAGCGCCTCATGGGTCCCGTTTCCTTTACCTACTCCGGTACCGTTCCCGCACCGATCGACAAAGTCTTCGCGCTCATCTCAAATCCGGCACGCATGCCGGAATGGCTGCCGCGCTGCGTCGACGTGAAAGCCACGACGCACGAAAAATCGCCGGGCAAGGGCGCCCGCTACAAACTCACGTTCCAGCGCGACATGCATCAGCACGAGTCGGTCATCGAGATTATCGATTTCTCTCCACCCCACACGTTCGGGTGGGTCGAGATCTATCACCGCGCCGGCTCCAAGACGTTTTTCGGGCTCGGCTTCGAAGGTGGCTCCACCAAGGTCACGTTCAAGCACATCTGGGTGCCCAATGGCTTCCGCTCCTGGCTCAACGGCCAGTTTTACCGTCGCCGAAACGCGCATCGGATGTTCGATGGGTTGATCAACAATCTGCGAAAGGCATTGATTCGCTAGCTCAGCGCTGGCAGAGTTGCTTGGAGAATAGAGTGGGTGGGGTTATTTTCCGGGCCCGTCATGCGGGGCTGTAGCTCAGCTGGGAGAGCGCCTGGATCGCACCCAGGAGGTCAGGGGTTCGAGCCCCCTCAGCTCCATCGCTGCCCCTTGGTGTAACTGGCAACACGCCTGACTCTGGATCAGGAGAGTCCTGGTTCGATCCCAGGAGGGGCAATCCAAGCGGCCGCGTTCGCGGCCGCTTTGTCTTAAGGGCCGTGACGCATCCGTAACACAGCGCTGACCGCGCCGTTGCCTGCCGGCTCCAACTTCTCCGGGACTTCGAACCCACACCCGGAGCTACCGCGATGCCGCGTCCCGCCTCACACCTCTTGCTCGCCTTCGGTCTCGTCATCCTGAGCAGCAGCTGCTCGAAGGAGGCCGCCGCACCCACCAGTCCATCCATCCTCGCCGATCGCCAGGGCGAGGATAGCGAAGACCGTGCCGTGACGTATGCCGTGATCGGCGACGTGCCGTACCTGCCTTTTGCGACGGCGACCAACCGGTTTCCGGCGCTGATCAACGCCATAAACGCCGATCCGGCGGTCGAGCGCGTCATCCACGTGGGCGACATCAAGTCGGGCAGCTCCGTGTGCTCCGACGCGTACTTCCAAACTATCGCGACCGCCTTCACGACCTTCGCCGATCCGCTGGTCTACGCCATCGGCGACAACGAGTGGACCGACTGCCACCGCGCCAACAACGGCGGCTACAATCCGCTCGACCGGCTCGCCAAGATCCGCGAGCTGTTCTTCGCCAATCCCGGCTACACGCTGGGCGGGCAGCAGGTACGGATCAAGGAGCAGAACGGCTATCCCGAGAACCAGGAATGGCGGGCCTCGGGCGTCGTCTTCTCCGTCTTCCATATCATCGGGTCGAACAACGGCCGAGCGCCCTGGTTTGGAGACCGGACGGTGCCGCCTGGGCCGGGGGAGACCGCCGCGGAGACGGCGGCGCGGGAAGCCGAATGGGCCGCGCGCGACCGGGCGAACCTGAAATGGCTCGACCGCACCTTCGAGATCGCCCGTGAAGAGCAGGCCAAGGGTGTGGCGCTGTTCTTCCAGGCCGACATGTGGAATCAGCCGGACCGGGACGGGGGCGTTCCATTCACCGCCTTCACGGGTTTCGTGACCCGGCTGGCCGAGCTGGCGACCGAGTTCGGGCGCCCGGTCTTGGTCGTGGTCGGCGACTACCACGACTACCGCGTGGACGTCGGCGTGCCGTGGTTCAACACCTTCTACGGCGTGCCGGGGCCGGCGAATATCACGCAGGTCGTCGTGGATCGGAGCATCGAGGCGACGACGGATGCGTCGCCGATCGATTATCTGCGGCTCACGATCGACCCTGCATCTCCCGCCGTCTTCAGCTGGGAACAGGTCATCATTCCCTGAGACGTCCCAGCAGGGGAAGAATCCAAGGGCCGCCGCGTTTCGCTGGCGGCCCTTCTTCTTGCCTGCCAGTCCTGGTTCGGGCCTCGGCGCTTGCTGCGCTGCGCGCTCGATCCCAGGAGACGACGGGGTGGCGCGGCGGGGGGCCCCGCTTCCATATTGGGTCCCCGACTTGTCGAGCCACCGCGTGACGACTCCCCACCTCCCCCCGCCGACCCTCAGCCCCTCCGCTCCGCCCGATGAAACCTGGGCGGTAGACGAGCGGTCCCTGAAGCTCTTCGCCGAGCAGCTGAAGGGGCCCCCCACAGACCGCGCCTGGTACGACCTGCGGCGCGAGGCCGAGCGGATCGCTCTCGTGCCGGGCTTCGATCGGCTGATCACCCTCGACGCCAACGCGATCAAGGAGCTGCCCCACCAAATCGACGTCGCCCAGCGCGTGCTGCGGCAGATGGGTGGGCGCGCGATCCTCGCCGACGAAGTCGGGCTCGGGAAGACAATCGAGGCGAGCATCATCTATAAGGAGCTGGCGATCCGCGGGCTCGCCCGCCGCGCCCTGATCCTGACGCCGGCCTCGCTCGTGGGGCAGTGGCAGGGAGAGCTCGAGGAGAAGTTCTTCGAGCGCTTCGAGGCCCCGACCGATCCGGATGACTGGCAGCACGTCACCAAAGCGGTCGTGTCGCACGACCGTGCGCGCTCGCGCCGCCACGCCGAGGAAATCCTGCGGCACCACTGGGACCTCGTGATCGTGGACGAGGCGCACAAAATCAAAAGCCACCGCGGCGCCACCTACCAGTTTATCGAGAAGATCGAGCGGGACTTCATTCTCCTGCTCACGGCGACGCCCCTGCAGAACGACCTCCGCGAGCTGTACAACCTGGTCACCCTGCTCCGGCCCGGCCAGCTCGGCACTTGGGAGGAGTTCCGCGAAGCACACCTCGTTGCGGGCGACCACCGCCAGCCCCGCGACCCCGAAGCCCTCCGCGACTTGACGCACGAAGTGATGATCCGCACGCGGCGCTCGAGCGTCGTCGACGACCTGAACCTGCCGCCACGTCGGCCTCGGCACCCCGAGGTCAAGCTCACCACCGCCGAGCGAGACCTGTACGATCGCACCACGGAGTTCCTGCGCCGCCTCTACCGGGAAGGGCTCGTCGAGCCGGTCGAGGCCGAAGAGTCGGAGGACGAGACGCCCACTCCCCGCCGGCGCACCAAGAAAGGAATCCTGCAGCTCGCGGTCATCCATCTGCGCCAGCGGCTGTGCTCATCCTCCAAGGCGCTCGCCGAATCGCTCGAGCATCTCGCCGAGAGCGAGCGCATCAGCCCCGCGTACCGCACCGTCGCGCGGCGGCTCGCGGAGCGGGCGCGGAAGATCAAGACGCACGCCAAGCTGAACGTCCTGACCGCCATCTTGAAGGAAACGCCAGACCGCGTGGTGGTCTTTAGCGACCACCGGCCCACGATCGAGTTGATCGCGCAGCGGGTGGAAGCTCTGGGCCGCCAGGCAATCGTCTACTGGGGTGCGCACACGACGCCCGAGCGGGA
>Ga0075435_100001436_pt1 | contig 15312 bp, 8 predicted proteins | sample RhiMethybrSRZTD4_FD_75302 | JGI IMG/M metagenome (GOLD analysis project Ga0075435, IMG submission 75302) | Populus rhizosphere microbial communities from Tennessee, USA - Rhizosphere MetaG P. TD hybrid SRZTD4 | ecosystem: Host-associated > Plants > Roots > Rhizosphere > Soil | place: USA...
GGTGCTGCTCCGCCGTGCGCGCTCGCTCTCACGTTCCGCTGGGATCAGTCGATACACACGATCGAGCATTCTGCCGGTCGCGCGGGAACTACTGTCCCGACTGCGGCAGATCCGGCACAGAGTGCTACCACCGAGCATGGCTAACAAAGGACAAACTGGTCCGGCGCGACGTCCAAATCCGAGGGCCGCGCCGCGTCGATCCGCACGATCGACCGGACCCGAGTTGGTTGTGCTGTCGATGTCGCGAGCGACAGCGTACGAGCCTTCGCGACATGAGGTTTGTATTTCGATCACCGATCCGCATAGCGAGCCGGTCCAGCTGTCCCCCAGGTTTGCCGAAGTATTAAGACTCTCGTTCAGCGACATCATTGAACCGATCCCGTTGCCGAGCCATCGGTTGTTCGCGCAAGAGCACGCGACCGCGATCCTCGAATTCATCGGCCGCTGGCCGAATGTCGAACGGATCGTCGTTCATTGCGTTGCGGGATTGAGCCGCTCGCCCGCCGTGGCGCTGGCGATCGCTGATTTGTACGAACGGCCGACGGGAGAACTCGAGCGTCAGTTCCCGATGTGGAACACGTGGGTGCGGCAGCAGTTGCTGGAGGCAGGGCGCACTCGCTCTGCGCACCGCCGAACACGCCGGCGGCGCGCGCCCGACTAAACCACCGTCGACTCTCGACTGTTGACTGTCGACTTCATCACACTCCTGCACCGGCCGCGACACGATCGTAAGTGCGCGAACGATGCGCGTGCGCGAAGCCCCGCAAATCCGCGCTCCTCCGCGCAGGCGGATCTCGCCGCGCTTTTGCACTCTCACGGCCCGCCCGGAACACCACCATGCTGATAACGAGACCGTCCCCAACGTGCCTTGCCTGGGTGCTGTTTGCCTCGCAGGCCTTGCTCAACGCTCAGTCGACTGCGCTCGCGGTGCGTGCCGCCGCCCCTGACTACTCGCAGGAGCCGTTCGTCGTCGAGCAGTCGCGCACGACCTGGCGCTTCGAAAACGACGGTACCGGCCGGCGCGACCTGTACATGCGCGTCAAAGTGCAGAACGAGGCGGCGGTGCAGGCATTCGGTCAGCTCGCGTTTGCGTACAACGCGGCGAGCGAGCGAATGGACGTCGTGCTCGCCCGCGTGATGAAAAGCGACGGCACGATCGTGACCGCATCGGCCGACGCCGTGCAGGATCTCAGTTCGGCAGTCCAGCGCGACGCGCCGGTTTATACGGACACGCGCGAGAAGCACATCACCGTACCCGGGCTGCGTCCCGGTGACGTGCTGGAGCTGTCGCTCGCCACGATCATCCACACGCCGCTCGCGCGCGGGCAGTTCTGGACCGAGCATGATTTCACACGCGCCGGCATCGTCCTCGACGAGCAGCTGCGGATCGACGTTCCGGTCGAACGGCAGATCACGGTGAAGACGCGGCCCGGGTTCGAGCCGACGATCTCCGACCGCGACGGCCGCCGCATTTACGAGTGGCACAGCTCGCGCCTGACCAGTAAGGACGCGGGCGGTGACGCCGCTGACGGCGACCGCAAGCCGTCGGCACAGCCATCGAAGCGCGAGCCGGCGGCGGTTCGACTGACGACCTTCACGAGCTGGCGGGAGCTCGGCGAGTGGTACGCGGATCTCGAGCGGCCGCAGCGGATGCCAACCTCCGACGTTCGCGCGAAAGCGATCGCGCTCACCGCCGGACGCACGACCGACATGGACAAGCTCCAGGCGTTGTATGAGTACGTCGCGACGAATTTCAGGTACGTGAGCCTTTCGTTCGGTGTCGGCCGCTTCCAGCCGCACGCGGCAGCCGACGTCCTCCACAACGAGTACGGCGACTGCAAGGACAAGCACACGCTGCTCGCGAGCCTGGCCGAAAGCATCGGTCTGCGCGCTTCCGCGGCGCTCGTCAACTCGTCCACGCCGCTCGATCCCGATTTTCCGTCGCCGTCACAGTTCGATCATGTGATGACGCAGGTGAAGGTCGGCGCGGAGAAGGTGTGGCTCGACACGACCACCGAAGTCGCGCCGTTCCGCCTGCTGGCGCCCGGTCTTCGAAGGAAGCAGGCGCTCGTCGTCGACGCGCAGCGCGGCGCGCACCTCGAAGAGTCCCCGGCGGCGACGCCGAGGCCGAACACGACGACGGCCGAAGTCGACGGCGCGCTGAGCGAGTCCGGCACTCTCACCGCGAAAGTCCGCCTGACGTTCAGCGGCGACTACGAGCTGTTGATGCGCACGATCTTCCGCCGCATGTCGACCGCCGACTGGAAGACGATGCTCGATCGCGTGTCGGGCGCGTCGGGTGGCGGCAACATCAGCGATATGAACGTCGCGAATCCCGCGGCGCTCGCCGAGCCGTTCACGCTCGATTACAGGATCACGAAGCCGAACTTCGTCACGTGGACCAAGAAGCAGTTCGATCTGGATCTGCCGCTCGCCGACATGATTTCGATCGGGCCGTACGACTCCGGAGACGCAGACGACTCGACGATAGAGCTGGGCCCAGAGCGGAAGGAGACCTACAAGGTTCGTCTCGCGCTGCCTGCAGCGTTCGCGGCCCACGCGCCGGTTCCCGTGTCCCTCGCGCGCGACTACGCCGATTACCGCGCGAGCTACGCACTCGACGCGCACGTGTTCACGGCCGAACGGGCGCTTCAGTTCCGCCAGCCGGAGTTGCCCTCGTCGCGTCGAAGCGACTACGCCGCGTTCGCGCGGGCGGTGTCGGCGGATCTGGATCAATCGGTCGCGGTCGAGACGAGCGTCGCCCCGAGCCTCGAAGGATCCGCGCAGCTGAAAGCCGAGGAGCTGTACAACAGCGGCACGGACGCCGTGAACAACTCGCGGTACACGCAGGCTGTGATGCTGCTGAAGCGCGCGGTTGAACTGCAGCCGGCGCACAAGCTGGCCTGGACCAATCTGGGACGCGCGTACCTCGGACTGCACCAGACCGACGCCGCCATCGAGGCGTTCAAGAAGCAGATCGACATCAACCCGTACGATTCGTACGTGTACAACAACCTCGGTTACGCGTACAGGACGCAGCAGAACTACGTCGAGGCGGAAGCGGCATTCACGAAGCAGCTCGAGATCGATCCGCTGAACAAGTTCGCATACCAGAGCCTTGGCGGGCTGTATCTCGAGCAGCACAAATATGAGGCGTCGGCCGCGGCGCTCGAAAAAGCGATCGCGCTCTCGCCGAAGAGCGCGTCGCTGCAGGTTCGGCTCGGCGAGGCGCTGCTGAACCTCGGTGAGCACGATCGCGCGCTCGCGGCGTTCGGCCGCGCCGTCGAGATCGATCCGAATCCCGGCATCTGGAACGACATCGCGTATCAGCTTGCGCTGAAGAAGACGGATCTCGACATGGCGCAGCGCTACGCAGAGTCGGCGATTGCCGCGGTCACCGCTGCGACGCGGACCATCTCGCTCGATCACGTGACGGCGCGCGAGGTCGCGCAGGCCGGATCGCTTGCGGCGTACTGGGACACGCTCGGGTGGGTGTACTTCGCGAAGGGCGACACCGATCGGGCGGAGAACCTCGTTCGCGCCTCGTGGAACATCGTGCAGCACGCGGAGGTCGGCGATCATCTCGGGCAGATCCGCGAACGACAGGGACGCCGGGACGAAGCGATCCGCGCATACGCGCTCGCGTTGACTGCCGAGCGTCCCGATGCCGGCATCCGCGATCGCCTCGCGCGCGTCGCCGGAGCGGACCGCGTCGATGAAATCGTTCGAAAAGAGCGTGACAGGCTCGTCGAAGAGCGGACGCTTGCGCTGGACGTGAAGGCGCCTGCGGAGGGCAGCGCAGATTTCTTCGTGTTGCTGGACAACACGTCATCGGCCCCGATCGAAGACGTCGCGTTCATCGCCGGCGATGCGGCGCTCCGTCCGCTGACGGACGCGCTGCGCAAGATGACGTTCGATCGCCCGTTTCCCGACGCGGCGCCCGCGAAAATTCTGCGGCGGGGAACCGCGTCGTGCACGCAGTCCGACCGCGAGCGATCGTGTCGCTTCGTGCTGATGCCGCCTTCTGACGCGCAGACCGCTCAGGATCGGTAAGCCGTCGTCGCAGGGGTGTCAGACACGGGGTGTCAGACACGGGGTGTCAGACACGGGGTGTCAGACACGGGGTGTCAGACACCTGCCTTCGCCGCGTCAAAATAATGTCCGTTCCCGGAACGCGCGATCGAGCGCGGCGGTGACGCGGTCGCGCGCGAACTCGTGCTCGCCGCACAGGAACGCGACGACACCGTCGATATCGGGTTCGCCGAACGCGATGTCGAAATCGTCGGTGACGTTCGGTTCCAGGTAGATGCGCCGCACGCCGGCGACGTCACCGACGGCCTCGCGAATCTGCTCGGGCATCGCTTCGATCGCGCCATGCTCCTGAACGAGCCTCAGCGCCTTCTTCGGGCCGATGCCTTTCACGCCGGTGTTGAAGTCGGTGCCGATCAGGATGGCGAGGTCCACGAGCTGTTCGCGCGTGACGCCCCATCCCTGCAGCAGGCGATCGAGATCGATGATCTCGGGGACGATCGGCCTGAACGTGCCCTGACTCGGCAGAAACTCCTTTCCGGAGATCGTCAGAAAGCGCAGCAGCCTCGGCGCACCGAACAGCAGCGAGTCGTAGTCCTTGCTCGCGGCGGCCCACACGCGTCCGGCGCGAGCCATGTGCGCGGCCTGTGCTTCGGCTTCGGACGGCGCCTGCACGGTCGGAATGCCCATCAGGCGCAGGAGCTCGCGCGCTTCGTCGATCATCTCGCGCGTCAACCGCGAGGTCATCGTCGCCTTCGAGTAGGCGCGTGCCAGGTCTCCCTCCCGCACCGCTTCCGCGTGCTCGGCTTCGTACCGCTCGCGAATGTCGCGGCGCCGCTGAATCTCCGCCATCTTGAGCGCCGGCGGCGCGCCGTCGAACACGAACGTCATCTTCAGCTGGTAGTCCGCGATGAGCCGCGTGGTTCGGTAGAAGAGGCCGGCGAGATGCGATGTGATGCGACCCTTCGAGTCGCGGAGCGGCGTCCCGTCCCGCAGGCGGATGAGTGCGAGAAACTGATAGAGCTCGCCGTGGGCGTCGATCGACAGCGTGCGGCCGCGCAGGTCGTCGAGCTCCAGCGTCTCCTTTGTGATGATGGGGGTGAGAAGAACGCCCATGGGTATCAAGAATGGGTATCAAGAACGCCGAGTTCGCAAAGTTCGCAAAGATCGGGACCAATCAGCAAATGGCTTGGTCGCGCGCCTATGGACAGCGTACAACGTGTAGGAACGGATGAAGAGTTCAGAACTGGGAACGTCCGGCACGTCCCTCGAGCGGGAGCTCGCCGGCACTGGCTACGCGTTCGTCCATGCGTCGACGATGAGCGATCGGCTGAGCGCAACGGGACCGCTGACCGATTGGCCGGCCTTCGCGTCGAGCTGGGACCATCTCGACGTCGACGCGTATCTCGGGGACGGCGAACGGTATCGCCGCCGCCGCTTTGCCGTGTACCGCATCGCACCGGATGGAGCCATCGAACGCCAGGCGCATCAACCGCACTTTCAGCACGTCGAGTACAACCGGCTGTTCGGCGGCGTGGAGCGCTGGTTCTCGCCAATTGCCGACGACATCGGCGCGGGACCGACGATGACGACCGTGCTCCGGTTCTGCGATCGGCTGTTCTCTGGTCTGTCGGTCGCGGCGCTGAACGGAGCGCGCCCGGACAGGAACGCCTGGCACGTCGAAGTCCACCAGTTTCGAATCGAAGCGCGCGCCGACGCGCCCGGCCGTCCGACGCCCGAGGGCGTTCACCGCGACGGCGTCGACTACGTCCTCGTCCTGCTCGTCAATCGGGAGAACATCGTCAGCGGCACGACGACCGTGTACGACCTCGACGGCCGTGCGCTTGGCAGCTTCACGCTCACCGATCCGCTCGATGCCGCGCTCGTCGACGATACGCGCGTCGCTCACGGCGTGACGCCGGTCGCGCCCCTGGATCCCTTGCGTGCGGGCCATCGCGACGTGCTCGTCGTCACGTTCCGCTGTTTGCAGGCGCCCGCTTCCAGCTGACGGTTTCGCCATATACTTCGCGAGCATCAAGGCAACCACGAAAACACGAAGATCCACGAAAAGCACGAAAGAAAACCATTTAAGGTTTCTTTTTCCTGCTTTCGTGCTCTTTCGTGATGTCGTGGTTGCACTGATGCTCGGAAGTAAGGAGGAGCCAACGATGCTGAAACGGATCGTGTTGCTCGCGACAGTGATTGCTGCCGCCGGTACAGCGTTGACTGCGCAGGCAGGCGGCGGGCAGCCGACGCCCCCGCAGAAGCTGACGGCCATTCGCGCGGGACGCCTGATCGATCCGGAGGCCGGCACGGCGGCGGCGAACCAGATCATCCTCGTCGAAGGCGAGCGCATTCGAGACGTCGGGCCGAACGTCACGATTCCGCCGAACGCCGAGGTGATCGATCTGTCGCGCCAGACGGTGCTGCCGGGCCTGGTCGACACGCACACGCACGAAGCGATCACCTACAAGGAAATCCCCGAGAACAACATCTATTACTACACGTACATCACGGACCCGACGCCGCTGCGCGCCATCCAGGCTGCGTCGAGCGCGCTGCAGCTTCTCAGCTCGGGATTCACGGTCGTCTGCGACGTCGGCAACAACGGGCTCTACGCAGACACCGCGCTTCGACAGGCGATCGAGCAGGGTTGGATGCCGGGACCGACGATCATTCCATCGGGACTCATCATCAGCACCACCGGCGGCCAGTTCACGCCGTCGCCGGAAATGTACCGGTACCACAACATCGTCTACCCGGAGTACCTCGAGGCGAACTCGCATGACGAGATCGTCAAGGCGGTCCGCGAGAACCTGCTCTTCGGCGCCAAGGTGATCAAGATCTGCCTCGACTGCAAGCCGTGGGGCTACTCGGTCGACGACATCAGGCTCTTCATCGCCGAAGCGGCGAAGGGCGGCGCCAAAGTGAACGCGCACGTGCAGACGCGCGACGGCGCGCAGCGGGCGATAGACGCCGGCCTGCACGTCATCTCGCACGGCCAGCAGCTGACGCCCGAGCAGCACGCGCAGATGGCGCAGAAGAAGATCTACCTTGCGAGCACCGACACGCCGTTCACAGCCTATCGCGGCTCGGCAGAGGGACAGCAGCATGCGGCCGACGAACTCAAGTCGGCGTGGCAGAAAGGGGTGCCGATCACCTTCTCGACCGACATGGATTACTGGAACGAGAAGATGAAAAAAGAGAACGGCGAGTGGATGAATCGCGGCGATCTCACGATCAACTTCCTGCTGACGTGGAAGGCCGCCGGCATTCCCGCGAAGGACACGCTGAAAGCGCTGACGATGAACGGCTACGCGGCGGCCGACGTCCTGAAGGATCAGCGCGGGCCGATCAAACCCGGCTTCTACGCCGACATCGTTGCCGTGAACGGCGATCCGCTGACGAACATCGACGCCGTGCGCGACGTCCAGTTCGTCATGAAGAACGGAGAGGTGTTCAAGAAGAACGGCGTCATGACGATCGACAAGCTGCTGCACCCCGGCCCGGTGAACGGGTTCCGCAGGCGTTAAAGAGCGGGAACTGAGAACTGAGAACTGAGAACTGAGAACTGAGAACTGAGAACTGAGAACTGAGAACTGAGAACTGAAGTTTTAAGTTTAAGTTTTTGGTTCTAAGTTCTCAGTTCTAAGTTCTCAGTTCTTAATCGACGAAGCGGTAGCCGAGACCGATCACCGTTTCGATGTGACGTCCGGCGGTGCGCAGCTTGTTGCGCAGGCGGCCGACGTGGACGTCGACCGACCGCGGTTCGACGGCGCGTTCCATGCCCCAGACCCGCTCGAGCAGGCGGTCGCGCGACACGACGCGGTTCTTGTTGTGGACGAGAAATCGCAGGAGCTCGAACTCACGCCGCGTCAGCCGTACGGGATGGCGGTCGACTTCGACGGCAACCGCTTCGAAATCCGCCATCAGATGCTCTCCGCGATAGACCTGCGTCACATCCGCGCTCGCCACGGGCCGGCGCAGGGCGGCGCGCACGCGCGCCGCGAGCTCGCGCAGGCTGAACGGCTTCGCGATGTAGTCGTCGGCCCCGATCTCGAGGCCCATCACGCGATCGTCTTCGGTCGATCGGGCCGACACGACGATGATCGGCACGTGCTGCGCGTCGCGGCGCGCGCGCAGGACCTTGCACACCTCGATGCCGCTGACGATCGGCAGGTTGAGATCGAGGAGGATCAGATCCGGCCGGCGATCCGCGACCGCGGCGAGCGCCGCGTCGCCGCTGCCGACGATCTCGGCCTCGGCTTCACCGGCGCGCTCGACTGCGTGCTTCATCAAGCCCGCGATGTCGTTCTCGTCTTCGACGATCAGGACTCTGTGTTTCGCCATGGCGACACTCGCGGGCAGTACAGCAACCACGAAGACACGAAGAACACGAAGACTCACGAAGAAACGATTTGTACAAATTCTTTCTTCTTCGTGTTTCTTCGCGCTCTTCGTGGTTTCGTGGTTGCACTAATGCTCGCCATTTAGAAGCTCAGTCGCACTCCGAACTGCACCTGACGGTTCGTTCCGAGGCCGACGGTGCGGCCGACGGTGCTCGTCAGCTTGCCGAACTGACCGGCGGCCGCGGCGGTGTACGCCTGTCCCGGCTGGAGCTTTCCGGCTTCCGTGACGCTGTTGGCCGGCAGCGCCAGCGGAAGCGTCGCGACCGGGTTGCTGAAGTTGTCGGCGTTGAACACGTTGAACACCTCGGCTCGCAGCTCGATTTTCGACGTCCCGGCCAGATCGAAGAGCTTCGAGGCGACGAGGTCGACCTGACGGAAGTTCGGACCGTGCAGCGCGCCGCGTTCGAGGTTGCCGAACGTGCCCGGTGCCGGCGTCGCGAACGCCGCCGGGTTCAGGAACAGCAGACCGCCGTCGTGAATGAACGGATCGACGCCCGGCACGAGATCGGGGCGTCGCACGTTGCGCGACGCGCCGCCGCCCGGCGTGTTGACGACCGCGATGCGATCGGCGGACGGATTCGCGAACACCGCGCCGGTCCCGTCGACGTAGACGACGTCGGGGCGCGTGATGCGCACGTCAACCGGCAGTCCGCTGCGCGCGTTCACGATGCCGCCGACATTCCAGCCGTGCGGCAGTGAGTAGAGCGCGCTGATGTTGAACGTGTGGCGCACGTCGAACGCGTTGTATCCGAGGTCGTAGTCGAACTGACCGAGCGCGCGCGCGTTGTTGGCGGCCGTCAGCGCCTCGTTCGACCCGCCGGTGTTGCCGAAGCTCTTCGACAACGTGTACTGCGCGTTCATCGTCAGACCGCGCGCCGACCGCCGCGTCAGCGACAGCTGCATCGCGTTGTAGCTGTCGTGGCCGCCGGATGTCTTGTAGTCGACTTCGGCGTACGGATTCAGCACGCTGCCGTCAGCGTTCACGATCGAGAACTCGCGGACCACGATCGCGGCCCTGGTCGGATCCGCGTTCGTCGTCACGCGCGTGATCTGGTTCGCGACGCTGCGCAGGAAGAGATTGCGCCCCTGGCTGCCGACGTATGCCGCCGTAGCCGCGAGGGCGCCCGGCAGCTCGCGCTGCACGGAAGCCGTGTACTGGTAGATGCGTTCGGGAATGCTGTAGTCGTTGGCGTAGGCGCGCGGCTGGAACGACCGGTTGTTCGGGTTGTTGACGAAGTTGCTGCGCAGCACCGCGGGATCGATCGGGAACGCGCCGCCGGTCAGCGTCGAGCTGATGCGATCGCTTTCAACCGGCTGAATCTGATCCTCGGTCTGGCCCGGTCCGACGAAGATGCCGAATCCGCCGCGCACGACGGTTCTCGAGTCGGCCGCGAACGTCGCCGACACGCGCGGCTGGAAGCTGTTCTTGCGCGAGATGTACAGCGGCGTCGTGTTCGGGTCGATGACGCCGCTGTCGATGTTGAACTTCACGATCAGGTTGTCCTCTTCGCGAAGCGGCGTGTAGTAGTCGTAGCGGAGGCCGGCGTTGAGCGTCAGCGCCGAGCTCACGCGCCATTCGTCCTGCGCGTAGCCGACGTAGTACTCCTGCGCGATGTGGCGCTCACCCGTCGCGCCGTTGTTGAACACGCTCGGCTCGCTGACGTCGCCGAGGTACTGGATGTTCTGCGCCTGATTCGCGAGGAAGCTGTTGACGTTCGCGAAGGTGTACGTCGTGCCGCCGAGACGATCCGTGCTCATGCGGATCGCGCGGAACTCGCCGCCCACCTTCACGTAGTGGTTGCCGCTGATGCGGCTCAACGAATCGGCGAGCGTCACCGAGTACGGGTCGTACGGCTGGCCGCGGCCGTTCGTCGCGCTGTTGGCGCGAACGAGCCCTCCGGGAATCGCAATGCCGGACGAAGCGCCCTGACCCGCGATGCCGGTGTTCGCCACCGATCCGCTCAGGTTGATGACGATGTTCGACAGATCGATCCCGTTGACGACCGGCGCAACGCCGTTGATGCGCGTCGGCGCCGCGTTGTAGCCGACCTTCAGCTCGTTCACCGTCCGATCGCTGAGCGCGCCCTGCATGTTGAACACCGCGTTGCTCGGGTTGTCGGTGATGTGCACGACGCGGCCGGTCACGCCCTCAGGCTGATCGTTCGTCCCCTGATCGTGGAAGACGCGGACGTACATCGACCACCGGTCGTTCGCCCGATAGTCGACCCGTCCGCTGAACGCGTTTTCGTGCACGGTCTGAGTGCCCTGCAGCTGCGCGATGTCGAAGTCCGGGTTGGCCGCGGCGCCAGGAAGGATGACGGCGGAGGGCGCTTTGAACGCGTCGCGCAGCGGCGCGATCGCCGGCACCGCGCGCGCCCAGGCCGAGGCGCTCGGGATCGCCTCGATGGCATTGATGCCCGATTTCAGCTGATAGCCCTCGTAACTGGCGAAGAAGAACGCCTTGTCCTTCGCGAGCGGTCCGCCGAGCGAGCCGCCGAACTGATTCTGGCGCAGCATCGATTTGGGAAGGCCGGCCGCGGTGTCGAAGTAGTTCGGCGCGTCGAGCCCGTCGTGCCGCAGATACTCGAAGATCGCGCCGCGATAGTTGTTGCTGCCCGATTTCGTGATGACGCTCACCTGACCGCCGGTGCCGGTTCCGTACTCCGCGGGATAGCTGTTCGATTCGATCCGGAACTCCTGCACGTTCTCGAGGCTTGCCTGCAGCTTGAACGGCGTCGCGATCTCGCCGTTCAGGTTTCCAGGCGCGGAGTCGATGATGGCCGACCCTTCGATGCCGTCGTAGCGAATGACGTTCTGCTCGACGGCGCGTCCGCTGAAGCGGATGTCCTGCCACGTGCCGGTGCCCGCGTTCTGCGATCCGGGCGCCTGCAGCATGAGCTGCGACATCTGGCGGCCGTTCACCGGCAGGCCGGCGACTTCGCGCTCGCCGACGTTCGCGCCGATGCGCGCCGAGCTGAGGTCGAGCATCGGCGCCGTCCCGACGACGGTGACCGATTCCTGAACCCCGGCGGGCTTGAACTCGAAATCGAGGTGCAATTCCTGGCCGACCGACACCGGCACGTTCGTGTACTCGACCGGCGCGAAGCCCGACTTCGTGACGCGGACCAGGTATGTCGACGGCCTCAGCGAGCCGACCAGATATGCGCCGTCCGCCGCGCTCGTGGCGACGCGTTCGTCGCCCGTTCGTTCGTTCTTCACCGTCACCGTCGCGCCGGCAACGAATCCGGCGGTTTCGTCGCGCACCGTACCCGTAATGCGTCCCTGTTCGGTCTGGGCGGACGCGACGTTCGTCGTCACTGCGATCACCACCGCCGCAAGCACGCAGCTCGAAAGCTTCATCGTCCCTCCTGCCATTCGTGTTCGGTGGGACAGCGTATAAGGGGCGTGTAATCAGGGGATGACGCGACGGTTTCGTCGATGTTAATTACGGGCGCGATTGGTTTTTGTGTATCCTTTGCTGGTCTTGTTCACCCAAATTCGGTCTTTAGCCCTCCTCATCGTCAACGTCCTGTGTGTCGCTGCGGCCGCCGGCTGCGGCAGCGCGGCCACCGCCGTCGCCTCTCATCCGCCCATCGTCCAGCCCGGCGCGCCGGGACAGGCGAGCCACGAGATCACCGCCGACAAGGCGGCTGATCTGTCGCACGTGCAGTTCACGGATGCCGACGCGAAGTTCATGCAGGGGATGATCGGTCATCACGCGCAGGCAATCGAGATGACCGATCTGCTGTACTCGCGGACGAACCGCGACGACATGCGCGCGCTCGCGAAGCGGATCGACATCTCGCAGGCCGACGAGATCAACATGATGAAGCACTGGCTCGAGGTGCGCGGCCAGGAGGTACCGAACGAGCATGCGCATCACATGCACGGCGCGACGCTGATGCCCGGCATGCTGACGCAGGAGGAAATGGATCGGCTCGCCGCGGCGAAGGGCGACGAGTTCGATCGCCTGTTCCTCGAAGGGATGATCAAGCACCACGGCGGCGCGCTGACGATGGTGAAGGACCTGTTCGCCACGCCGGGCGCCGGGCAGGAAGTGGAGATCTTCTCGTTCGCGTCGGACGTCGACGCCGATCAGCGGATGGAAATCGATCGCATGGGCGCGATGCTCAACACACTCGTCAAGGAGCTTCAGCGATGAGAATCAGGTCCGCCGGATTCCTCTGCACGTCGGCCCTGCTGCTGACGGTCGCGATTCGCGGCGCGGCGCAGCAGATCCCGGCCGTGCCGGCCACCAACGATCCGCGCGTCGGGCTGAAGGCCGGGCTGCACGATGCCGGCGAAGCCGCGAAGAACATGGAGCACATCGCGAGCCTGCCGAAGCCGGAGGGGTTCTTCGATCCGAACGCGCCTGCCGGGCGCGGCTCTCCACCGGAGACCGCGAATCCGCAGCCGCCCGCGCGCAGCAACGAGCCGCCGCCCTTCGATCCGGTCGCGTCGAACCGTCTCGGGTATACGAACTCGGATCTCGCGTTCAGCGGCAATCACGTGTTCGTCGGGAACTACCACGGGTTCAACACGTATGACGTAGAGCGGCCGAACCGGCCGCGGCTGCTCGCCTCGATCGTCTGTCCCGGCGGACAGGGCGACGTCTCCGTGCACGGCAACCTGCTGTTCCTGTCGGTGGAGCAGACGCGCGGACGGCTCGACTGCGGCACGCAGGGCGTTGTGACGCCGGTCAGCGCCGAGCGTTTCCGTGGCATCAGGATCTTCGACATCAGCGACATCAACAAGCCGAAGCAGCTCGCCGCCATTCAGACGTGCCGTGGATCGCACACGCACACGCTCGTCGCGGATCCGAAAGATCCGTCGAATCTGTACGTCTACGGATCGGGCACGAGCTCGGTCCGCTCGGGCGAAGAGCTCGAGGGCTGTTCCAACGCGAAGCCCGAGGATGATCCGAACACGGCGCTCTTCAGCATCGATGTGATCAAAGTACCGCTCGCGGCGCCCGAGAAAGCGGCGATCGTGAACCGTCCGCGGATTTTCGCCGACGAGGGCACGGGCACGATCGCGGGGCTGCAGCGCGCGGGCGATCGCGGTCCCGGCACCCAGCCGGCGCGCGAGACGAACCAGTGCCACGACATCACGGTGTTCTCCGAGATCGGACTCGCGGCCGGCGCGTGCTCGGGCAACGGCATCCTGCTCGACATCTCCGATCCCGTTCACCCGAAGCGCCTCGATGCCGTCGCCGACAAGAACTTCGCGTACTGGCATTCGGCGACGTTCAACAACGACGGCACGAAGGTCATCTTCACCGACGAGTGGGGCGGCGGTGGCCGTCCGCGGTGCCGCGCGACCGATCCGCCCAACTGGGGCGCCGACGCCATCTTCGACATCGTCGACAGGAAGCTGAAGTTCGAGTCGTATTTCAAGATGCCGGCGCCGCAGACCGAGCAGGAGAACTGCGTCGCGCACAACGGATCGCTGATTCCCGTGCCGGGCCGCGACATCATGGTGCAGGCGTGGTATCAGGGCGGCATCTCGGTGTTCGATTTCACCGAATCCAGCAAGCCGGTCGAGATCGCGTTCTTCGATCGCGGGCCGATCGACGCGAAGGAGCTGCACAGCGGCGGGTTCTGGTCCGCGTACTGGTACAACGGGCAGATCTACGGATCCGAGCTGACGCGCGGCGTGGACGTGTTCAAGCTGAAGCCGAGCGAGTACCTGACGCAGAACGAAATCGACGCCGCGAGCCTCGTGCGCAACGAAGAATTGAACACTCAGCAGCAGATGCGCGTGAAATGGCCCGACAGCACCGTCGTCGCGCTTGCGTACGTGGATCAGCTGACACGCAGCCACGCGATGCCGCAGGAGCGCGCGCGCGCGATCAAAACGGCGCTCGAGCGCGCCGACGATCTGCGGTCCGGTCAGGACAAGAATGCGTCGGCCGTGGCAGGTCAGCTCGAAACGATCGTCACGCAGCTCGAACGCGACGCCGGATCGGCGAGCGGGCGCGACGCCGGGCACCTGCGTTCGCTGGCCGCGACAATCAAAGGCCGCGCGACCCGATTGAAGGGATAGCAGACTGCCGAGGCAGGGTCGGATCACAATTTTCGTTCGCGGGGACAGACGGACAGAAACCGAACGGAACGCGATCCGACCCCGCTGCGTCATAATGGCAGACTGTGCCGAGCGCGCCATCGTCTGACGTCCACGCGGCCGACTTCCTCACCTGGTATCGCCGCAACCGCGAGCGATCGCGAATCCTCTTCGATCTGCTGACCGACGACGCGTACTACAGTCAGCCGATTGCGCTGCGGCATCCGATTGTTTTTTACGAGGGACATCTTCCGGCGTTCAGCTTCAATACGCTCGTCAAGCGCGCGCTCGATCGGGGCAGCATCGACGCGCACCTGGAGCAGCTGTTCGCACGCGGGATCGATCCCGCCTCGGTTGATGCCACCGCCCGGTCCGCGCGCGAGATGTGGCCGAGCCGCGCCGAGGTGCGAGCGTTTGCCGACGAAGCGGATCGGCGCGTGCTCGATGCTCTCGCGCACGAAGATCTCGATCGTCCCGGTCATCCGCTGCTCGACCGCAGCGAGGCGGCGTTCGCAATCCTCGAGCACGAGGCGATGCACCAGGAGACGCTGCTCTACATGTGGCATCGCCTGCCGTTCGAGCAGAAGCAGGCGCCCGCCGGCTATTCGCCACACGTCAGCGGCGACGTCCCCGCGCAGGAATGGATCGACGTTCCCGCCGGACGCGCGACGCTTGGCGTCGATCGCGGATCGATAGCGTTCGGCTGGGACAACGAGTTCCCTGAGCGCACGGTTGATGTCGGCGCGTTCGCGGTCAATCGCCACAACGTGACGAATGCGGCGTTCCTCGAGTTCGTGGAAGCTGGCGGCTA
>Ga0075435_100001437_pt1 | contig 15311 bp, 15 predicted proteins | sample RhiMethybrSRZTD4_FD_75302 | JGI IMG/M metagenome (GOLD analysis project Ga0075435, IMG submission 75302) | Populus rhizosphere microbial communities from Tennessee, USA - Rhizosphere MetaG P. TD hybrid SRZTD4 | ecosystem: Host-associated > Plants > Roots > Rhizosphere > Soil | place: USA...
CGCAATTCCAAATTCCAAATCCCTCATTCCGAATTGTGCAACACGCTCTTAGACGGAGCCCGCGGCCGGCGTGTTTCGCGCGTACACGAGCTGACCGGCCACGTAAGTCTGGACCACGTCGAACGTGCTGTCCAGTACCACGAGATCGGCAACCGCCTCAGGCGCCAGGAGGCCGTGACCGACGAGTCCGAGTTCGCGCGCCGGCGTGGTCGAGCAGAGCGTGGCGGCGTCGATCAGCGACAGGCCGACCTTGCCGACGAGCGTGAAGAACGCCCGATCCATCGTCAACGTGCTGCCGGCGATGGTGCCGTCCTCGAGGAGCGCCGCCGAGCGTGCGGCGGTGATCGTGCGGCCGCCCAGGCGCGCCTGGCCGCCCACCGGGAGTCCAGCCGCGGCCGTGCCGTCGGTGATCGCAAACACACGCGACGGACCTTTCGCCGCGATCGCGGTACGGACGACAGCCGGATGCACGTGAAACCCGTCGCAGATGATCTCCGCCGCGATGTCCTCGCTGTGAAGGACGGCGCCGGCCAGTCCCGGCGCGCGATGCGCGAGCGGCGGCATGCGGTTGAACAGGTGCGTCGCATGACGCGCGCCGGCGCCGACCGCATCGAGTCCCTGCTCGAACGTCGCGCCCGAATGCCCGACCGACACGCGGTGTCCGCGCGCCACGAGCCAGCGGATCAGTTCGAGTCCCCCGTCGATCTCCGGAGCCACGGTCACGATGCCGACGTCGGGCGCCGCGCGCTCGATCTCGCGAAGGATGTCGACGGCCGTGAACGCGCCGTCCTCACGAACTTCCTCGGTGGGCCGCCGCAGGCACGCCTGCGGCTGCGCGCCGCGAAAATCAGGGTTGATGAAATTGCTTTCGAGATGCGCGGGCAGCACGCGCGCGCTGTGCGCCGGCTGCAGCTCGCGCGCGCGCCGCACCTGATCCAGCACCCCTCGTAACGCACTCGGATCGCACGCGACCGTCGTCGGACAGAACGCCGTCACGCCGTAGCGCGGCAGCTGTGCGGCAATCGTCGCGATCGCCTCGCCCGCGTCGAGCGAATCGACGCCGTCCACACCGTGGACGTGGACGTCGATGAACCCGGGGACGATGTAGTGGCCGTGGAAGGCGAAGTGGGACTGCTGGCCGGCGGAGGGAACGTCGTGGCGGATCTCGGCGATGCGGCCTTCCTCGATCACGAGCGTGCCCGGAGACAGAATCCGGTCAGGCAGCACCAGCGAGGCGCCCGAGAGGACGATCATCGCGCGGCCGCGCCGGCAAGTCGCGCGGCGCCGATCGCCGCCGCTTCCGCTCCGAGCGCGGCCGGCGCGATGGTGAGCGCATCGAACATCATTCGCGGAAGGCGGCGGGAGATTTCAGCGCGTACGAGATCGAGCAGCAGAGCGTCTTCGCCGGCGATGATGCCTCCGAGGACGAGCATCTCTGGATCGATCACCGCAACGAGATTCGCGGCGGCCATCCCGAGATACTTCGCGGTGTCGCGCACCACCGAGATCGCGACGCCGTCGTGTTCGCGCGCAGCCGCGAGAATGTGAGAGACGGTGACCTTCGCGAGATCGTTCGCGACCTCGTCCTGAATGCGCGACGCGTCGCCCGATTTGATCCGCCAGATGAAGCGTCGCACGATTCCCGCAGCCGAGACCTCCGCCTCGAGGCAGCCGACGCGCCGATAGTCCTCGCGCTCGACCGGGTTCAGCGCAAGCCACGCGACCGACCCTGCGCGACCGCGTGAGCCGGTCACCGGCACGCCCGCCCGCAGGATGCCGGCGCTCGTGTGATCGTCGACGGCGAAGTAGACGACATCGCCGACGCCTTTCGCAGCACCCACCCACGCCTCGGCGACCACGGCGGCGACGCCCGACGAGGTCGGCGCCGCGTGTTCCGGTGCGCCGCCGTACTCGCGCGCGAGCGCGTCAATCGCCGCGGCGAACGCCGACGATTCCGGCGCGATGCACGCGACGCCGAGCGTCACGTCACGCGAATCAGCCGCCGACTGACGAACCTTTTGCAGCGCCGTCCGGGCGGCGCCGGCGACATCGGCGGAGGCTTCGGCGATCGACCGCGCGAGTACCTCTCCGCCGCCGTTCACCGCGACGGCGACGGCGCGCGCGTCGTGAAGCTCCACGCCGAACATCATTCGTCCGTGCGGCCCCAATCGGTGTTGACCTGCAGTTTGCGGCCGACGAGCGGCAGCGCGACGACTTCGTCGACCCCGTCGTTGTGGAACAGCGCACGGTCGACGCGATCCAGCAGCGACGAGAGCTGTCGTTCGTCCGGCGCCTGGATGACGAGCACGCCGCCGCTCTCGTGCGGCGGGAAGCGTCGATCGTCGAGGTAGTCGCGATCGAGCGTCACGAGCGTGCGGCGCAGCTGCTGCGCGAGCTGATAGTGCTTCACGTCGGGCGCGCGGCGCAGATCGTGCTCCTCCAGGACGAACAGCACATCCCAGTGCAGCCGCGTGCGCATATGCGCCACGATGCCGGCGGGTACGTTGGCGTCGGCATAAATGCGCGGGCGCGCCGCAAGGCGTTCGGCGTGGGCGGCCAGCTCCGATGACAGCGTTCCCATGGCAAATTAGAACTGAGAACTGAGAACTGAGAACTTAAGAACTGAGAACTTGGAACTTGGAACTCAAACCCGGAAATTCAATTCCGAACTGAGAGCTCCGGGTTGCCACAGCGGCGAGTTCTGAGTTTTCAAGTGGGCATCTACACTTCAATTTTGCAGTTTGAGGTTTCAGTTGTGAGTTCTCAGTTCTCAGTTCTCAGTTCTCAGTTCTCAGTTCCAGGTTCTTCTCCTGCACGGACTTGGCCTCGGCGGTGAGATCGGCGACGAGCCTCTCGCGGTGATCGATCAGTTCTTTCCGGCGCCGGCGGCCGTTTGCCGATCCAACCGCGTACTCGCAAAACAGCGGAAACGCGATCGTCGAGTCGCAGTACGCAACGACGGTGTCGGGCAGCACGCCCGGATTCACTTTCCCCCAGCTGACCGCTTCGGCAGGCGTCGCTCCCGACAGTCCGCCCCACACGACCTGATCGGTCGTGATCTGGATGAAGTAGTCGTTGCCGCCCTTTGGAATGCCGTATACCTCCCACAGCGTAGGCTGCGCCTGCAGGTAGAAATTCTTCGGCGATCCGCCTCCGAGGATGACGCAGCCGTTCCTGCGGCCCGCGAGCACGATCGCGCACACCTCGTTCACATCCTTGTTCGGATCGATCATCAACCGGCTGCCGGTCATCAGCTCGTGATACGCGATGTTCATCCCGATCGAACTGTCGCCGGGCGACGATGTGTAGAGCGGGACGCCGTCCTGCGCGGCGCGCGCGACGACCGAGTGTTCTTCGCAGCCCGGAAAGCGCGCCATCAGATCGAGACCGAGCCGGTAGTGGAACTCGGAGGTGGAGATCGGCTCGTTCAGCTTCGATCGGACGAGGAACTCGCGAATGTACGCGTCGGTCTGCAGCAGCACGTCCGCGGGAAACAGCACGTCGTAGATGCGAATGACGCCGTCTTCGTACAGCTCGCGATCGTCGACGAACGGCGAGCCGCGGCGCAGCGTGAAGTTCAACGCGTAGTGGAGATCGTGATAGAGGTTCGCGCCCGTCGAGATGATGAAATCGACGAGGCCACGGTCCATCATCTCGATGACGCAGCCGCCGAGTCCGGCGGGCGTCATCGCGCCGGCGATCGTCAGGCCGATCGTCGTATCGTCCTCCGGCCGCAGCATCTTCTCGGTGAAGATGTGGCACGCCTCCGACAGCCGCCCCGCGTTGAACGCCTGGAACCCCTCGTCGACGAGATGCCGGATCTCGGCGCTTCCCTTGGGTCTGTAATACTGAATCGGTTTACCCGAAAGAAAGTGCTGACGGGAGTGCCCGGGCGAGCCGGGAGCGCGATGTGGCAATTTGGTGTGCTCCTTTGCGACTGTGTGAAATAGCTTAACATCTGCCCTTGTGACTGGCGAAAACGTTTGGCTGTGGTGGACGCTCGGCGCAGCGTCCATCGTCGTTCTGGTGATCGGCGTGTGGGTGTGGCTCAAGGGACAGCCGTTCATGCAGGGCGACGTCTTTCGCGCGAGCCGCCTGAGCCGCGGCAATCGTCTGTTCTCCACTCAGGTGGCGATCACACCAACGAGCGTCGTGCAGTACACGCCACGATGGATCGGACGGCGCGAAGAAACGATCCACATGGCGCACATCGCATCGGTGAAAATTGAAACTGGCGCGATGCTGTCGAACGTCCTCATCGAAACCAGCGGCGGCAGCGATCCCATCGTGTGTCACGGCCACCGGAAACGCGACGCCGTGCGCATCAAAGAGCTGATCGAGCGCTATCAGACCGACTATTACCGGGGGTCTGTCGGACGAGCTTCGACTGACCGATAAAAGTATTCGCCGGTAATGGACGATCTCAGTTTCAGCGCGCGACGCGCCAGTGCGGCGGCCGCGGCCCGAACCGTGGAACCCGCCGATTACGAAACGCGTTTCCGTACGCTGGTGCAGTCGCCGCTGCGCGCCGGCATCCTGCGCTATCTCAGCGCGCGCCCCGAAGAGAGCTTCGACGTCGAATCGTTGATGCAGACCTTCGGACGGCTGCGCCTCGACGTCGAGAACTGCGTGCGCGAGCTCGTCGACTTCGGGGTCGCGCAGGCGATCCCGGGCAATCCGCCACGCTACATGGCGGAGCGCCCCGCCGACGAGACGCTCGCCGATCTCCTCGACCACTTCCTCGAACGCCGCGCCGCCGTCAGCACCGAAGATCAGTCGCCGTCCGTCCAGCGTTTCCGCGAAATGATCGGACGCGACGAGAAGATGCTGATCGTCTTCGAGTGGATTCGCACCGCGGCGAAATCCGACATCTCGGTGCTCATCCTCGGGCCGACCGGATCGGGCAAGGAAGTCGTCGCGCGCATGATCCACGAGCTCAGTCGCCGAAGCGTCGCGAAGTTCCAGGCGGTGAACTGCGCCGCGCTGCCCGACACGCTGTTCGAGTCGGAGATTTTCGGCTACGAGAAGGGCGCGTTCACCGGCGCGCACGATCGCAAACCCGGCCGCCTCGAGCTCGCGAACGATGGCACGCTGTTCCTCGACGAGATCGGCGACATGTCGCTCATCGCGCAGGCCAAGCTCCTGCGCGTCCTCGAGGAGCGCCGGTTCGAGCGGCTCGGCGGCCACAAATCCATTTCGGTCGACTTCCGTCTGATCTCGGCGACCAACCGTCCGCTCGAGCAGTTCGTGCGCGACGGACGGTTCCGTGAAGATCTGTATTACCGCGTGAACGCGTTCGCGATTCGCCTGCCTTCGCTTCGCGAGCGGCAGGTCGACATTCCGGTGCTCGCCCAGCGGTTCCTGGCGCGTTACTGCGCCGCGCAGGGGCTGCCGCTCGACAGCAAGTCGTTCTCGCGCGAGGCGCTGGATCTACTCGTCGGCTACCACTGGCCAGGTAACATCCGCGAGCTCGAAAGCACGGTGTCGCGCGCCGCGCTGTCGGCGCCGGGCCGCGCGATTCGCGCGACGGACGTCGAGTTCCTGCACGCGGTGCCGACGGCGCCGCAGGCGACCGGCGAGCACCTGCCGACGCTCGCCGACGCCGAGCGCGCCCACATCGTGCGCGTGCTCGAAGCGGCGCACTGGAACAAGAAGGAAGCGGCGCGTGTGCTCGACATCAGCCGCGGCACGCTCTATCGAAAGATTGTCGAATATCAGCTGGAGCCCGAGTCGCGATCGGCCGCCGGGCGCAAGCCGCGCGAAAACGAAGCGTAACCGCCTGGGGAAGGCGTCCGGTACCGGCGGTCCCAAGCTGTCGTATCATTGAGGACCGCCTTCGGCTCCCCAAGGCCGGCATCTATGAAGGACCTTCCGCTTGCCGGACGACTGTACGTCGGCGCCGTCCTGGCAGCGGGCGCCGTCATCCTGGTCCTGTTCGCACCCCACAGCATCCAGAATGTCTGGCTGTTCCTGGCGCTGCTCTGCTTCTCCTCGCTCGCGTCCGCGCTGAAGGTCAGCCTGCCGCTCGCGACCAGCGGCTCGACGATGTCGGTGTCGTACGCCGTGGACTTCGCGGCGCTGCTGATGCTCGGCGCGAACGAGACGATGCTCGTCGCCGCAGCCAGCGCGTGGAGCCAGTGCACCTTCCGCACGCAGTCGCGGTCCCCGCTGTACAAAACGCTCTTCAGCATGGCCTCGCTCGTCGTCACGGTGAAGGCCGCGGGACTCGTGTACACGTGGCTCGGCGGAACGCCGCCGCAGCAGGTGTTCTCCTTCTTCGACATCCCGAAGCCGCTGGTCGGCGCGGCCACGACGTATTTCATCTGCAACACGGCCCTCGTCGCGACGGCCATCGGCCTGTCGACGCGGCAGTCGATCCCGCGCGTGTGGAACGAGAATTTCCTCTGGAGCGCGCCGAGCTATTTCGTCGGCGCCGGCGCCGCGGCGCTTGCGACGACGGTGGTGTATCACGGCGGCTACTGGATGGCGCTCCTCGCCGCAGCGCCGCCGTACTTCATCTACCGGACCTACAAGGTCTACATGGGCCGCATCCACGATCAGCAGCGGCACGTGCAGCAGGTGTCGGATCTCCATCTCGCGACGATTGAAGCGCTGGCGCTCGCGATCGACGCGAAAGATCAGACCGCGCAAAGTCACATCCGGCGCGTGCAGGTGTACGCCGCGGGTCTCGCGCAGGCGCTCGGCATGTCCGAGAACGAAATCCAGGGCGTGAAGACGGCCGCGCTGCTGCACGACATCGGCAAGCTCGCCGTGCCGGAGCACATCCTCTCGAAGCCGGGACCGCTGACGCAGGAAGAATTCCAGAAGATCCGGATTCACCCGCAGGTCGGCGCCGAGATCATCAGCGGCGTGCCGTTTCCGTATCCGGTTGCGCCGCTGATTCTCAGCCACCATGAGCGGTGGGACGGCAAAGGCTACCCGGCGGGCCTGCGCGGCGACGAGATTCCGCTCGGCGCGCGCATCCTGTCCGTCGTCGACTACTTCGACGCGCTGATGTCGGAGCGTCCGTATCACAAGGCGATGAGCCTCGAGGCGGCGCTCGGCCTGCTGCGGCAGGAGACGGGCAAGGCGCTCGATCCGCGTGTCGTGCAGACGTTCATCGACATGTACCCGGCGCTCAGCGCCGCCGCGGAGTCGACGCAGGAGACGATCAGGAAGCTGACGCGCGTGCCGGCGCACGCGCCGAGCGCGCAGCCGGCCGTCGGGCTCGTCCACGAGTCGCCGGTGCGCAGCAATGTCTTCCAGGACATCGCGCTCGCGCATCGGGAGATCTACGCGCTGTACGAAATCGCGCAGGCGATGGGCAGCAGCCTCGGCGTGTCGGACACGATGGCGCTCATCTCGTCGAAGTTGAGCAACATCGTGCCGTTCTCATGCTGCGCGCTGTTCCTCTACAGCGACGAGAACGAGACGCTGCGGTGCCGTTTCGCGACGGGCGTCGAAGCCGAGACCATCCAGCAGCTGACGATCCGCAACGGCCACGGTCTCACCGGCTGGGTCGCGCGCAACCGCCGGCCGCTCGTCAACGCGCGGCCGAGCGCGGATCTCGAAGCCGCCGGCGTGCCGTCCGATCGCACCGCGCTGCATTCAGCGCTGGTGTGCCCGCTCGTCTTCAACGAGCGCTTCATCGGAACGATTTCCGTGTATCACACCGAGCCGTCGGTCTACACCGACGACCATCGCCGTCTGCTCGACCGCATCTCGGAACAGGCGGCCGCGGTCATCTACAACTCGATGGTGTTCGAGCAGACGCAGGAAGATTCGCTCACCGATCCGCTGACCGGCTTGCCGAACACGCGGTTCATGTTCATGCACCTGACGCGCGAGCTCGCGCGTGCGGATCGTCTGAAGTCGGAGGTCTCGCTGCTCGTGATGGACCTCGACAACTTCAAGGACATCAACGATACCTACGGCCATCACGTGGGCGACCGCGCGCTGCGCGAAGTTGCTGCCGTGCTGCGCGCCGGAATCCGACCGTACGACATCTGCGTCCGCTACGCGGGCGACGAGTTCATCGTCGTGCTGTCGGGGTGCGGCGGCGATGAGGCGGAGCGGAAACGGCTGGAACTCCAGACGGCGGTCGATGCGCTTCAGTTCGAAGCGCGGCCCGGCAAGATGCTGCCGCTCGCCATCAGCGTCGGCGCGTCGATCTTCCCGCACGACGGCGACTCGTACGAGACGCTCCTCGCGACAGCCGACAGCCGCATGTACCGCGACAAGACGCGCCGCAAGCGAGGCGACGACGCCTCGCGCCGATCGCAACCGTCGGGCCTGTCCGAGAGCGATCTGCAGCGCGCCGCTATTGGGGTGCTGTAAGAATTTGGAATTTGGAATTTGGAATTTGGAATGCTGAACTCAGGGGTGCGGCCGCATGGATTGCTGCATTCCTGATTCAAATTCTTAATTCAATTCCAAATTCCAAATTCCAAATTCTAAATTCTTTCAATCCAGTCCGGACTCGAGCCGGTCAATCCGATCCATACGAGCGCGATGCCTGTTGCGCCGGCGACGAGGGCGAAACCGTTCACCCACCACTCGTCGTAGCCGCCGCTCATCTCGATCCACGCTGCCGGCGCGACGAGCGCCGCGCCGACGACGATGGCCAGCGCACGCCGCCGTGCGAGGCGGAGGATGACGCCGCGGAGCCGTCGCAAAGTCATCGTGCGATAGCATTATCGTCCGTGTTGCTCACGCTGCCGATTCGTGAGGTCCTCACTGCGACGCCGCGCGCGCGCATCGTGCGGCTGGATCTGGCGGGTCGGTCGTTCGAGTACGCGCCGGGTCAGGCGGTCATGGTCGCGACGCACGGCCAGCCGAAGCGTCGGCCGTACTCGATTGCGGCAGCGCCGGAAGACGCCGGGCGCGACGGATGGCTCGAGCTGCTCGTCGGCGTGGACGAATCGGGTCAGCCGGGTCCGCACCTGACGCTCGAGGCTGGATCGACGGTCGACATCGAGGGACCGCTCGGTGCGTTCATGTTTCCGCCGAATCCAGAGGAACGGCGGTTTGTGTTCATCGCGGGCGGCACCGGCATCGCGCCGCTGCGCGCGATGCTGCGGCACGCGCTCGTCATTCCGCACAGCGACGTCGGCCTGTTTTACAGCGCACGCACGCCCGACGACTTCGCGTATCAGCCGGAGTTTCGGGCGCTCGCGAAAGACGGGTTGATCGCGCTGCGCGAGACCGTCACGCGCGACAGCGATCCGGATTGGCGCGGCGCGCGCGGCCGCCTCGATCGCGCCACCCTGAGCGAGCTCGTCCGCGACCCGGCGACGCTCTGTTTCGTGTGCGGCCCGCCGCCGCTCGTCGAGGAGATGAAGGCGCTGCTCGCCGATCTCGGCATCCCGTCGTCGAGAATCCGCATGGAGGAATGGCGCTGACGCGCAGAACTGAGAACTGAGAACTGAGAACTGAGAACTTAGAACTCGGATGGGTTCAAAGCATCGAGTTTTCAGTTTTCAGTTCTAAGTTCTCAGTTCTGAGTTCTCAGTTCTCAGTTCTCAGTTGCGAAACGACGTCCCTGACGCCTTGCACCCGGCGCGCGAGGTCGATGGCGCGCGCCTCGTCGCGCTTTGTCGGGACAGAGCCCGACAACGTCACGACGCCGTCGTGCGTGGCCACGTCGATCTTCACCGCACCGATCTCCGGATCGTTCAGCAGCGCCGTCTTCACGCGCGCGGTGATCGCGTCGTCTTCGAAGGAGATTGAATGTGGCGGATGCACCCCACCGCGGCTGCACGCCGGCAGCGCGGACGCCAGACAGATGAGGAGGAGCAGTCGCGCGCCCACGGACCGCGACAAGCGCGTCTACGCGCCGCCCACAACGTGGAAGCCGGCGTCGACCATGACGATCTCACCCGTGACCGCGCGTGATGCGGTGCCGAGCAGGAACACCGCCGCGTCGGCGACTTCGCCGAGCTCGACGTTGCGCCGCAGCGGCGCGCGTTCGCGGTAGACCTGCAGGATGTTCGAGAACCCCGAGATCCCCGACGCGGCGAGCGTCTTGATCGGACCGGCGGAGATGGCGTTCACGCGGATGTTGCGCGGACCGAGATCGGATGCGAGATACCGCATCGACGATTCGAGCGCCGCTTTCGCAACGCCCATCACGTTGTAGTTCGTGAACACGCGCGCGCTGCCGAGATAGGTGAGGGTCAGGATGCTGCCGCCGCCGCGCTTCTCCATCAGCGGCACGACCGCGCGGGTCAGCGCGATGAGCGAGTACGCGCTGACGTCGAGCGCGATCCGGAACCCTTCGCGCGAAGTCTGCACGAACGGATTCGACAGCTCCGGCTGCGGCGCGAACGCGGCGCCGTGCACGAAGAAGTCGAGGCCGCCGAATTCGCGATCGAGCGTCGATGCGAGCTCGGTGATTTGCTGATCGCTCGCGACGTCGCACGGGGCGACGACCGGATTTTCGAGCTTCGCGGCGAGCTCGCGAACGTTTTCCTCGAGGCGCTCGCTCGGATAGGTGAGCGCCAGCCGCGCGCCGGCGGCCGCCGCCGCCTGCGCAATCGCCCACGAAATCGATCGTTTGTTCGCGACGCCGACGATGAGGCCGTGTTTTCCCGAGAGGTCGGTCACTTCGAACGTTTGTTGCGGCCGGAGCCGCCGTGCCGCTTCATCATCGGGGGCCGATTGCCGCCGCCGTGACGCGGCATGCCGCCGCGCGGTGCGCCGCCGCCGAAGTTGCCGTTCGCGCGGTTCCCCTGGAACTGGCCGCCCTGCTGTCCCCCGCGCTGATGACGCGGACGAAACCGGTTCGGCCGTCCACCCGGCTGCCGGATGGTGAACTCGGGCATGGGACGCGTTTGCGGCGGCTGTCCTTCGGGACGCGGCAGCGACGCGCGAATGAGCGGCCGGTGCACCGGGCCGTCGTCTTCGAGCGCACCGCCGGATTCGAGATCGGTGTCGCTCTCGGCATCACCGACGTCGTCCGGCGTCGCCGTGCCGGCGACGTGTTCCGGCGGCGCAGCAGACTGCGCGGGCGGGGAGGGCGGCTCGTTGCTGGGAGCAGGCATCGCGTCGATGTGCGGCTGCTGGTGCTGCTCGTGGTGATGCGGTTGGGACTCCGGATGCCCCTCGTGCTGATCGATGACGCTCATTGGTTCCTCGACATCGCTCGTGCGCTGTGCGCTGCCGTTGGACGGCACCGCTTCCGTGCTGGCGCGCTTCGGACCACTGGCGAGCACCTGCGAATACAACGCGCCCGGCGACTCCGCCTTGCGCCGCTGGCGCGGCACCTTGGCGTGCTTGTATTCGTGTTCCGCGTCGCACGTCGTACAACGCGTCTGCTTGACGTCGGTGCCGATCATCGCGACGACGGCGTGATTCGTCACGCGCCGCTCGCGCGGACAGTAATCGTCCAGAATGTCACCAAGCCGAAGCTGGCGCTGCTGCATCAACGCTCCCGAATACCGCTGGCAGGGAAATGAAGCGAAAGGGTCTTGCCATGTTAGCAGAGCTGGCTTGCCTCGTCCAGCCACTTGCGCACCATTGCCAACCGCGAGTGAACTGCCTCCGGCGCCGTCGACTGCGGTGTCTCCTTCGCGGCGACCGAGACACGTGGTGTGACGCGGAATCGGACGTCGGCGTCGAACGACTCGCTGGCCGCACGCCACTCCTCGAGTGTCAGCGATTCGAAATCCCGTGATTCGGCGACAAGTTTTCGCACGAGACCGCCGACGATCTCGTGCGCGCGGCGGAATGGCACTCCCCGGCCAACCAGGTAGTCCGCGACGTCGGTAGCCAGCAGCAATCCGGATGCCGCGGCTTCCATGCGTGCGCGGTCAAGCGTAAGGCCCGCGACTACCGAACGGACGACGGCCAGCGAGCCGGCGAGCGTGTCTTCGGCGCCGAACACCGCCTCTTTGTCTTCCTGGAGATCCTTGTTGTATCCGGTCGGCAGCCCTTTGATTGCCACCAATATCCCCACCAAATGGCCAATAGCACGGCCGGATTTCCCTCGGACCAGTTCGAGCGGATCGGGATTCTTCTTCTGCGGCATCATGCTGCTGCCGGTACTGAGCGCGTCGGAGAGCTCGAAGAAGCGATGGGCGTCGCCGCTCAGGATGATGAGGTCCTCAGCCAGCCGGCTGAGATGCACCATCGTCATCGACACGGCATACAGAAACGTCGCTGCGAAATCGCGATCGGAGGACGCATCGATGCTGTTGTCGACGATGCGCGAGAAGCCGAGGTCGCGGGCCAGCGCATCGACGTCGACGGCGTAGGCTGTCCCGGCGATGGCGCCCGACCCCAGAGGCAGCGCGTCGCACTCGGCGCGCGCGGCGGCGAGGCGTTCGAAATCGCGTCGGAGCGGCGCGACGTGTGACAGAAAGAAATGCGCCGCGAGGACCGGCTGCGCCGGCCGAAAATGTGTGAAAGACGGCATCAGCGTGTCGCCCGCGGCAGCCGCCTGGGCGGCGAGCGCCTCGACGAGTCCGGCGACGGCCCGCTGAAGGCGCGGAATCGTGCGGCGCAGGTACAGCCGCAGATCGAGCGAGACTTGTTCGTTTCGCGATCGTCCGGTGTGAAGACGGCGCCCTGCGTCGCCGAGGCGCTCGACGAGCACGCGTTCGACGAAGCTGTGCACGTCTTCGTCGGCGCCCGAGACGAATGCCGGGTTGGCGCGTCCTTGTTCGAGAATCGTGCGGAGCGCGTCCTCGATCTGTCCCGCCTCGCCGGCCGGCAGGACGCCGGCGGCGCCGAGCGCCCGCGCCCACGCCATGCTGCCGGTGACGTCGTCCTCGAACAGGCGTCGATCGAAGCGGAAGGACGCGCCGAACTCGAACGCTTCGGCGTCAGGCGCGGAATCGAAGCGGCCGGACCACAGCGTAGTCATCACCCTCCCGTTGACGATCGTCGGTCGTGGCCGCGACGATCTCGCACGCGCCCTTGAACAGCTTCAATCGAACGACGCCCGACAGTGGCTCCTGCATCGCGTCGATCGACGCGTCGAGCGCGCGGTGCAGCGGCGCGAACCACGCGCCCGACTCGATGACGTCGCGATACTCGCGCGCGATGCTCTCGGCGAACCGCAGGACGTCGGCTGAGAGCACGGCCTTCCTGAGATTGACATGCGCCGAATACAGCACCGCCGCACCCGGCGTCTCGAGGTGGTCCAGGTGTCCGACGCCGTGCGCGCCGGCAATGATGTCGAGGCTGGCAATCAGATCGACGGGCGGCATCGCGATGCCGTTGATCGCCGAGGGCTTGCCGCGGTGAACGGCGATCGTGACGAACGCGGGCTCGTCGGGACACTCGGATGGAATTCTGCGCGGCCGCCGCGGCGTATCGATTGCGCCGAGCGGCGGAGGCGCGACCACCGAGACGGCCGGCGCCAGCGTCTGGATGGCCGTGGCGATGCGCGAATCGCCGTCGACGCATGCGTGGGCCACGGTGGTGGTCTGCTCGATGCGCGCGATCTCGACGAGGCGTTTCGCGATGAGCGGACGGCCGAGCGCGGTCGCGTTCGACGCGCCGCGATCGTACAGGACGCCGGCCCTGAGCGCGCGCAGCAGGTACTCGGTAATGAATTCCTCGCGCACGTCCAGAACGTGCGCGCGAATTGCGCCGGCGGCGAGCGCGCGATCGCGCACATCCTCGAGATCGCCGCCCTGCCCGATGTCGAGCGTCAGCGCGACGACTTCGGCGCCATGCTGCTCCGCGAGCCATCGCACCGCTGCGTCCGCTGCGGCGCTGCCCGAATACGCGAGAACGATTCGCTGCATCCCTCCTGCCCCTCCTGCCCGTGCCGCCCGTCCCGCCCGCTCACTCCGACGAATAGTCCTTCAACCGCCGGGCCAGCGCGCTGGCGCCGCGCGCGCCGCGCGCGATGACCAGAATCGTGTCGTCGCCGCCGATGGTCCCGACCACCTCCGGCAGCTGCGCGCGATCGAGCGCGATCGCGAGCGTCTGCGCCTGGCCCGGACCGGTTCGCACGACGACGAGCTGCTGCACGCGCTCGACGCGGCGCAGGAACTCGGCCGCCGCGCGCTCGAGCGCGGTGAGCGCCGTCTCGGGATTGCCCGCGTCCGCGCCCGGCCGCTGATACGCGCCGTCGCCGGCCTGCTTCACGAGGCCGAGCTCCTTGATGTCGCGCGAGATCGTCGCCTGCGTCGTCTCGAAGCCGCGCTGACGCAGGCGGCGGCGCAGCTGCTCCTGACTGTGCAGCGCTTCGCGATCGATGAGCTCCAGGATGACGGCTTGCCTGCGCGCTTTCATGCAGAGACGAAACACGATTATACATCGATTTTTGTTGCGTGCTCTTGTACCTCGGTGTATAAGTATGAGTTCTGATGCATACGGTTCTGCAGCCGGTGGGCGACGCGCGGGATCGGACCGGCGCCTCCGCGCGCGTGGCCATCGCCGGCGCCACCGGCTACACCGGCCAGGAGCTGCTCCGCATCCTCTCGCGCCATCCCCGCGTCACGATCGCCGCGGCCATGTCCTCGGGCAGCAGCGCCGCCGCGTCGCGGAAGCTGCCGGCGCTCGCGCGCGTCTGGGACGGCGCACTGACGCCGCTCGCGCCCGACGCGCTCGCGCGCGACGTCGACGTCGTGTTCCTGGCGCTGCCCGATTCGGCGGCGGCGGAGCTCGCGCCGACGCTCGTCGATGCGGGCGTGCGCGTCGTCGATCTGTCAGGGGCGTTCCGGCTGCGGGATGCGGGGGCGCGGGCGCGCTGGTATCCCGAGACGCACCGCGTGCCGGCAGACGTCGCGTATGGACTCACCGAGCGCGAGCGCGGCAGCATCGCCGCGGCGCGCCTCGTCGCGAACCCCGGCTGCTATCCGACGGCCACGCTCCTCGCGCTCGCGCCGCTCGTCGACGCCGGCCTGCTCGTCTCCGGCGCGGACATCGTCGTCGACGCCAAATCGGGCCTGTCGGGCGCAGGCAAGACGCCGTCCGAGCGGACGCACTTCTCCGAGTGCCACGGCAGCCTCTCGGCGTACGGCGTGTTTCATCATCGCCACGGCGCGGAGATCGAACAGGGCGTCGGCGGCGCGGTCACGTTCACCCCGCATCTCGTTCCCCTCGATCGCGGGATCCTCTCGACCATTTACGTCCGCGTCGCGCCGGGCACGACGGAAGAAGCGATCGGCGACCTCCTCGAACGCGCGTACGCCGGCTCGCGGTTCGTGCGCATCGTCGGATCGGCGCTGCCTGAAATCAAGCACGTCGCGCATACGAATTTCTGCGACATCGGCTGGCGCGTCGATCCATCCGGGCGCGCGATTCTCGTGTCGGTCATCGACAACCTGTTGAAGGGCGCGTCCGGGCAGGCCGTG
>Ga0075435_100001439_pt1 | contig 15299 bp, 13 predicted proteins | sample RhiMethybrSRZTD4_FD_75302 | JGI IMG/M metagenome (GOLD analysis project Ga0075435, IMG submission 75302) | Populus rhizosphere microbial communities from Tennessee, USA - Rhizosphere MetaG P. TD hybrid SRZTD4 | ecosystem: Host-associated > Plants > Roots > Rhizosphere > Soil | place: USA...
GTCGAGATCATCGGCGTCGTCGGCGACGTGAAGCACCGCGCGCTCGACGAGCCGTTGCTGCCGACTGTTTATGTGTCCGCGCTCCAGTCTCCGTCGCCGTCCAGCATCGTGGCGGTGCGCAGCGCGCGCGCTGACGCCGATGTGATCGCTGTGCTACGCGAAGAGACGGCGCGGCTCGATGCCAACCTGCCGGTCTACGGCGCGCGCCGGCTGGAGGAACTCGTCGGTACGTCCCCGGGCATCCCGGCGCGACGGCTGCTGACGGCGGCGTTCACCGCCTTTGCACTGCTTGCGGTGGTCCTCAGCGCCATTGGACTGTTTGGCGTCGTCGCACACGACATCGCCAGCCGGCGCACGGAACTGGCGCTGCGGCTGGCGCTCGGTGCGGATCCGATTCGCCTCGCCATCGCGACCCTGCGACAAGGCGCAGTGATGGTCGGCGCTGGTCTGGCTGCCGGCGCTGTACTGTCGACGTGGACCACACGCGGCCTCGGTACGCTGGTGATGTCGTCGATCGAGTCGGACGTCGTCAGCGCTGCAGCAGCCGCAGCCATCCTCGTCGCCGCCGGGACGGCTGCCGTGCTTCCGGCCGCGCTGCGCGCCGCGCGCACGGATCCGCTGATCACGCTGAGAGCCGAATGACCCCGGCGCGACCGTCCGGCTAAAGCCGCCTGCCAGGTGAGATACGGCTTGAACGTGTCCGCCGCGTCTGGAGCGGCAATCTCGAACGATCCGATGAGGAGGCCCGATAGCGGCGGGTCCAATCGGCGCGTCTGTGGAGGGCGCCTTCGCGTCTGGTACAGTGTTGCGCGTCGATGGCAGCTTCACCGAGCAACGACATCGTGCTGATCAGGCCCTATGACGCCTCGGACTGGCCGCGCGTCTGGGCGATCCTACAGCCAGTATTTCGTGCCGGCGAGACCTACGCGTTTCCGCGGGAGATCTCGGCCGAGCAGGCGCGCGACGCATGGACCGCGACCGGCAAGCACGTCTTCGTCGCCGTCGACGACGCGACCGGCGCGATGCTCGGCACCTACTATCTGAAGCCGAACTTCGAGGGCGCCGCCTCGCACATCTGCAACTGCGGCTACGTCGTGTCGGAAGGCGCGCGGGGCCGGGGGATCGCGGCGCGGATGTGCGAACACTCGCAGCGGGAGGCGCTCGCCCACGGCTTCCGCGCGATGCAGTACAACCTCGTCGTGTCGTCGAACGAGAGCGCGGTCCATCTATGGAAGAAGATGGGCTTCACAATCGTCGGGACGATTCCGGAAGCGTTCCGCCACCCGCGGCTCGGCTTCGTCGATGCGTATGTAATGTACAAGCGCCTGCGCGCCGCCGAGCCGAGTGCGTAGAATGGATCCGATGAAGATATTTGCGAGCGCCATCGCGATCGCTGCCGCGCTGAGCACGGCGCTCGCGGGCCAGGAAAGAAAGCCGGTGCCGAAGGACTCGGTGCGGGTCGCGGTCCCCGGCTGCACCAAGGGCTACATCTTCACGGCCGGTCCGAGGACACTCGAGGAGCCCGGCAACTTTGAGATTCGCGACGGCATGCATCTGCGGATGAACGGGCCGAAGAAGCTGCTCAACGAGATCAAGGCGCACGAAGGCTCGATGATCGAGCTCACCGGGCTGATGAAGAAGGGCCAGTTCAACGAAGGCGTCAACATCGGCGGCGGCGTCCGCATCTCGCCCGGCCCGAACGGCGTCGGCGGCGGGATGAGTCCCGCCACCAGTCAGATTCAGATCGACGTCGAAGGCTGGCGTCAGATCGAAGGCGCCTGCCGCACGCAGTAGCCGATCGCCGTCTTCAGCTGCGTAAGACTCGTGTGGCCACCTACCGCGTCGCGTCCCGTGGCGATGGGTTGCATGCGGCTGTCGACCAGTGCCGATCGCGACGACGCTGCGGCGGTCGCGGTGCTTCGGGCGGCGCTCGAGGCGGGCGTGACCCTGTTCGATACCGCCGACGCCTACTGCCGCGACGACACGGACTTCAATCACAACGAGCGGCTGATCGCGACCGCCCTGGCGAGCTCGACGCTGGATCGTTCGCGCGTGCTCGTGGCCAGCAAAGGTGGCCTGACCCGCCCGGACGGCCGCTGGGTTCCCGACGGCCGGGCGCGGCACCTCGCCGCCGCGTGCGAGGCCAGCCTGTCGGCGCTCGGCCTCGAGCGGATCGCCTTGTATCAACTGCACACGCCCGATCCGCGCACCCCGCTGACGACCAGCGTCCGCGCACTCGCCGCGCTGCAGCGGCGGGGGCTCGTCGACGAGATCGGCCTGTGCAACGTGACCGTCGGGCAGATCGCGCAGGCGCGCACGATCGTCGACATCGCGAGCGTGCAGGTGGAGTTGAACCCATGGAAGGACGCCAATGTGTTGAGCGGCGTCGTCCGGTATTGCATCGACCACCGCATTCGCCTGCTCGCGCATCGGCCACTCGGCGGACCTGAGCGAGCGCGGAAGGCGGCACGCGACGGCGTGTTGCTCGATGTCGCAGCGCGACACGCGGCCCCCCCTGCCGAGATCGCGTTGGCGTGGCTGATGGATCTCTCGGATGTCGTCGTGCCGCTTCCAGGCGCGACGCGCGTCGAGACCGCACAATCGATCGCGCGTGCGCACGCGATCCACCTGACCGATGCCGATCGCGCGCAGCTCGACGCGCACTTCCCGTCCGGCATCCTGCGCCGTGCGCCGCGCGTCTCGGTCCCAGCCTCACGCGCAACGGCTGTCGGCGGCGATGCGGTGCTCATCATGGGCCTGCCCGGCGCCGGCAAGACGACCGCAGCAGAAGGGTTCGTCGCGCAGGGCTACACGCGAGTCAATCGCGACGAACAGGGTGGATCGCTGCGCAGCCTTGTTCCGGAGCTGACACGCCTCGTCGAAGCCGGCCGCACCCGCCTCGTGCTCGACAACACGTATGTGACGCGGAAATCGCGCGCGCCAGTGATCTCAGCGACCGCCGAAGCCGGTGTGCCGCTGCGCTGCGTATGGCTGACGACGAGCATCGAGGACGCGCAGGTGAACGCCTGCTGGCGGATGCTCGATCGATACGGTCGGCTGCTCGAGCCCTCAGAGATGCGCGACGCGGTGAAGGCCGATGTTTCCGCGTTCGGCCCGGCAGTGCAGTTTCGTTACCAGCGCGAGCTCGAACCGCCCGAGGTCGCGGAAGGCTTTTCACGCGTCGACGCCGCGGTCTTCAACCGCCGGCGCGATGCATCGTTCACCGGCCGCGCGGTGCTGGTGTGGTGCGACGGCGTCCTGATCCACAGTCGATCGGATCGACGTGCGGTCTGCTCGACCGGCGATCTCGAGGTGGTGGCTGGACGCGCTGCAGCGTTGCAGCGATACGCGGCGGAAGGGTGGACGCTCGCCGGCATCGCGTGGCGACCCGAAGTCGCCGACGGTACGGCCAGCCGCGAACAGATCGCCGCCGTGTTTGCGCGGATGCAGGAGCAGCTCGGCGTGGCCCTCGACGTCCGCTACTGTTCGCATGCGGGCGGACCGCCGGTGTGCTGGTGCCGCAAACCGCTGCCGGGCATCGGCGTCGAATTCATCCGCCGCTACCGCCTCGATCCATCGCGGTGCGTGTATGTCGGCAACGGGCCGCAGGATCCCGGCTTCGCGCGACGACTCGGCTTCGAGTACCGCGACGCCGACGCGTTTTTCGATTAACGGGCCCCGCCTGCTACGACTCGACGCCGAAAAACGATTGCACGTGCGGCGCCGTCTGCGGCGGTTCCGACCGCGTCAACCGCACGCCGGGCTTCGGCGCGCGCATCGCTGAGAAGAATTCAATCGCGGCGTTGACGTTGCGCTGGCGGACGTCCTCGTCTGGCTCGAGCGACCAGTTGCCGGGGTCCTGGAGGTTCCCGACGATCAAACCGTCGCTGCGCGGGTTCATCGTCGCGTTGACACCGCTCGAGGTCGGCCCACCGGCGCGATAGTCGAGCTCCGGCTGCGGGACGAGTGCGGTGAGCTGGCCTTTGATCGGCACCAGTTCCTTGTCGTTGAAGAGCGTGAAGGAGCCGAGACCTGTGCAGTTGACGACCACCGGCTCGGACAGCGACATCAGATCGCGCGGCGTATCGAACTTGCGAATGACGATGTGCCCTCCGAACATCAGGAAGTCGCGGACGAGCGCGTCGAGATACAGCGACGGCTCGATCGCGAGCGCCAGCGTGCGCACCGCGTATTTCGTCGGAAATGGGTGCTCGCCCGGGCCAAGCAGCTCGCGAAAGCGATTCGGCCGGAGCGCGTCCGGCAGCATCTCGTCGTCGGTCGCGTAGTTGCCGCGCCCCTCGCCGCGCCCACCGCCGCGGCCAGTGCCCGAAGTGGGCGTCTCGGTAGCGTTGTAGGAATCCATCCAGTAGACGCCGTAGGTGCGGCCGGTCATCAGCTGCAGTTGCCGATACGAGATTTCGGCCGCGCGCAGGAACTGCGCATCCCATTCCGGCGTCCGCTTGTCCTTGTTGACGAGCGCCGTTGTCGGCGTGAAGCCGGCAAGCGACATGTTCGACGTCGTGTCGGGTGGGACAGTCGCCGCGTAGATCGTCACGTCGAAGCCACGACGCTGGAGCTGGCGGGCCGTCGTCAACCCGGGTGATCCGCACCCGATCACCGCGGCGCGGCGGCCACTCGCCTGCAGCGCGAACTCGGACACGAGCACGCCGCATCCCCAGCCGAGCGACATGCCGGCGCCGGAGTGACCGTAGTTGTGAATCAGCGTCTTGTCGTCGAGGCGGTCGGCACGCAGAACGAATCCCGAATCGCGATGCGGACGCAGGCCGACGGTGGTGCGCAGGACCCGGTCCCACGACACGTGGACCGGCGCGAGCACGGCCGGCGCCGGGCGGACACGCTGGCCGGCGGTCGTCGTCGGCGCCGCGGTGCGGCAACCGCCGACACCGAGTCCGATGAGCGCCATGCTGCTCGTCTTGAGCATGCTGCGCCTGTTCACGGAATCCTCCTCAACGCCAGTGGCGACGCTGCGCCGGGACCAGTTTTGATAGCCGCCGTATCATACGGCCATCGCGGTTCTCCGCGTTGCGCGTGCGGACAAGCGCGGTGTTGGTGCGGATGCGGGCTACTTCGTGACGATCTTCGCGGTCGTAATAATCTGTCCGGCGTGTCGCGTGGTGTGCTCCGCGACATGAACCAGCAGTCCGATCACCGTTGACGGAAGCCGTTGGCGGCCAACCGCGCGCGCGTCGGTCAGGGTCGCCACGCTCGTGCCGCGCAATTGCCACAGCGCGCGTTCGACCGCCTCGTCGACGAGCGCGATGAGCGCTGCGGCGTCAGCCGGCGGGGTGCCGGGAGCGCTCTCCATTTCCAGGTAGGCAAGTTGCGCCGCCGTAAGCGCTTCGCCGCGGGCGTAGGACATCAGGCGATCGAGGCTGCCGCAGAGGTGCTTCACGTGAAAGCCGATGGAGGCAGCGCCCTGCGGTGTCATCCAGAGGTGTTCGGCGGGCGTGTGCGAGAGCGCGGCGGCAACGTCTTCGCGGGCCTGACACAAGGAGTGTGCGACCGGCTGCAGCAACGGCGCGAACCCATCGATCGGTCCGCGGAGCCAGTATTCAGGTTCAGGCATTGCGCCGCATCATGGACGCAACGTCTTCCCCGATGATCGTTTTCGCGTGTTCGTCGTGGAGCTCTTCGCGGATGCGATCCTCGGCGCGACGGCGCTCCTGCTCCTCGAACCGCTTCATTTCCATTTCCTCGCGGAAGCGGCGCATCTGATCGAGTGAACGGCGGGCGAGCCGATCGGCCGCGATCGCCAGCTGAGGCGCCGCTGAAACGTTGCGCACTTCACGTGGCGCGGTGGCGTAGTGCGCCACCGCCCATTGCTCTGCAATAAGTAGTTCAGCGTCGCGGCGCGGCAACTCGATGACGTCCCCCTGCTGGTATGCAGTGACATCAATACCGTCGAGGTGGTTGGCGAGCTTACGAACCAGTTGAATCTGCATCGGAACCGGACGTGAGTACATCGCGGGTTACTGAAAACCTGACGCCCGCGAGCCACTTTGTGGCGTTGATGGAAGCATTTATTACGTCGCGCCATCAACTGGCCCGGCTAGAGCAACTCTCGAACCACCCACGCCTGCGACCGGCGTCGCAACTTCTCGGGACGACACGAACGTACAAAAGGCGCGTCGGCCGACAGGCGTTCGTCCCACCTCATTTCACGTTCAAGTGGATCCCTATTCGACATGCGACTCTGGAACCGCCGCGGCGGCGATCACGCCGCAGCGCCGGCGCGCTTCAACGCCGCGAGATCCAGTTTTTTCATCTGCATCAGCGACTGCATCATCCGGGTCGATTTCTGCGGGTCCGGCTCCTTCAGGAGTTCCATCAGGCCCGCCGGCACGACCTGCCAGCTCACGCCAAAGCGGTCGGTGAGCCAGCCGCACTGCCCTTCCTTGCCGCCGGCAGTGAGCTTCGCCCAGAATTCGTCCACGTCCGCCTGCGTCTCACAATTGATGACGAACGAGATCGCCGGCGTGAACGGGAACGTCGGACCGCCGTTGAGCGCGGTAAACTGCTGTCCGTCGAGCAGGAAGCTGACGGTCATGACCGTGCCGCTCGGTCCCGGTCCAGCATCTCCATAACGCGTGATACCGAGGACGCGTGAATTCTTGAAGATGGAGACGTAGAAGTTCGCCGCCTCCTCGGCCTTGTCGTCAAACCACAGGAAGGGGGTAATCGCCTGCACTGGTTTCGCTGCCATTCTCGATCCTCCACGGGGTTGTCGAACGGGACCCGCACGATTCGACAGCCGCGGTTGCGCCAGGTCCACCGCGCCGCCGCGAACGTCTAAACCTCTGCAGGGGTTTGGAGATGTTGTGCAACGCGAGCGAGTGTATCCAGTGGCTTTAATCGTTCACCCGGACGGCGAGGCGCGCGCCACGATCCGCCGCAGCCTCCGGGATGCCGGGTTCCAGGCGGTCGCCGTCGACACCTTCGATGCCGCCCGACACATGCTGGGATTGGAACCGGTCGACGTGCTCGTGACGGAAGCGCGCCTCGGCGACTTCCATGGCCTGCATCTGTTGCTGCTGGCGCGCAGCGCCAACCCGGCGGTGTTCGCCTTGGTGCTGACCCGCGAACAGGACGATGTACTCGAGCGCGACGTGGACAGAGCTGGCGGCGTGTTGCTTGTCGGCAATCAGGCCGAAGCGATTGTCGCGCACATCGAGCGGATGTCGCTGCCGCGCGCGGCTGGCGGCAGCGTGCAGTAACCGGCGGCCGGCGCAGGTTTCAGCGCGCCGGCTTCGCCGTGATCACGAAATCACGTCCCGAATCGAGATCGCTGTTGTTCACCTTCGTGGTGTCCGGCTGCTTGGCGAGCGCTTCGCCGGGCCGCAACTCGACCTCGATCCGGTACGTGCCTTCCGGAACCTGGATCGTGTAGCCGCCATTGGCGGCCGTGGTCGTGTCGTAGCGCGATCCTTTCGTCGTCTCCACAGCCGTTACTTTCCGTCCGGGCACCGCGACCGCCGGATCCGGCGTGCTCACCACGCCCGCGATCGTGCCGCCAACTGAAGGCTGTTTCGCGCCGGCATTCACGACCGGGCCAGGATGGCACCCGGCAGCCAATAGCGCCGACACCAGCAATATCCACCTGAACATGACTCACCTCAACTGTCTGCCCAGGTGCAATCGGCGCGCCTCGGGAAGCCGCAAGCCTCAGGCTTTCAGCCTTCAGCGCCGGTTCCAGGAACGCGCTGAGCGTGAACCCGGGGGCAATCGGCGCGCGCAGGTAGTCCTCGAGCGGCCGGTGTCGCCGCACGATCGGAGCGCGAAATGACGTCCCACGTCACTCCTGCCTCAGTGCGATCAACGGATCGACACGGCTGGCACGCCGCGCGGGTAGCCAGCACGCCGCCGCGGCCACTGAGAGCAATACCGCCGGGACGCCGGCAAAGACTGAAAAGTACAGCGGTCCGCGGACCAGGTGCAGGCTGACGATCGCGGCAAGCGACCAGCCGACCGCTGCCCCCTTCGTCACCACGCGCATGCTGTCGACGAGCACCTCGGTGAGCACGCGTCGCGGCGTCGCGCCGAGCGCGAGACGGATACCGATTTCCGCACTGCGGTGCGTGACCGTGTAGGCGACAACGGCGTAGATCCCTATCGCCGCGAGCAGCAGGAGCGCCGGTCCGAGCACCACGAACATCCGCGCCGGGATCCGCCTCAGGAACAGGTTCTTGTCGATGTGCTCGGCGAGGGTGCGCACGTCGTAGACGGGCAGGCTTGGATCGAGGTCGCGCACCACGCGCTCGATTTCCGGTGCCAGCAGCGCTTCGGCGCCGGCGCGTGTGCGCAGGTGAATCTCGCCGCGCGCCGATGGCCGGTCGCGGTACGACAGGTAGATCACCGGCGTTGGCGGCTCACCGAACGACTCGCTGACGGTCGTGTCGACCACGCCGGCAATGGTGTAGGTGTCGCCGCGCGTCGCCAGGCGGCGGCCGATGGTTTCGCCGTTGCCGATGACGCGGCGCACGAATTCCGTGTTGACGATCGCCTGCTTTGGCGCCGATTCGTCGCCGAGATCGGCGAAGTCGCCGCCCGTCCGAATCGCGATGCCCATCGTGCGGAAGTAGTCGGGCGTCACGGTATTGGTCAGCGCGAGGTCGGGCGCGGCGTCGCTGTGGGCGCGGCCCTCGACGGTGAAGCTGCGCATCGGGAGACCGTGAATGTCGAGCGGGACCGATGCTGCGATCGCGGCGCTTTCGACGGCGGGAAGCGCATGCGCGCGCTCGAGCAGCCGCCGCGTGAACTCGCGCACCGTGGCCGTGCTCGCGTTCCGTCCGCTCAGGTCGTAGGCGACCAGCAGCACGCCGTCGCGGCGGAATCCCGGATCGGCGTCGCGCGCGTCGCCGAAGCTGCGGAGGAACATCGCCGCCGCCAGCAGCACGACGAGCGCCAGGCCGACTTCGATCGCCATCAGCGCGTTGCGCAACGGGCTGCGGCTGGCAGCGCGCGTGCCCGCTCGGATGGCGGCCTGCGGATCGACACGAGCGAGGTGCAGGGCGGGAGCGAGGCCGAAGACGAGGCCGCACATCAGCGCCAGCGTCACGGCAAAGGCGATGCTGACGAGGTCGAGCTCGGTCTGGAAGCGAATCGGGAAGGCGCCGATGATTGGCACGGCGCGCAGCGCATCGGTCGCCCAGATCGCCAGGACGATGCCGCCAGTCACACCGCCGGCTGCCAGCAACAGGCTCTCGCTGAGCATCAGCAGCGCGATTTGCCGGCGTGCTGCGCCGAGCGCCAGGCGCACGCCCATTTCACGCTGCCGCGTCGTCGCGCGCGCGAGCAGCAGGTTGGCGGTGTTGCCGCAGACGGCGAGGAGCAACAGCAGCATGATCGTCTGCAGCAGCGCGAGCGCTTCGGCGAGCATTCGCTGCGGCCCGCGCGGCGCCTGCCAGAAGGGCAGCACTTCGCCGCGCAGCTTTCCGTCGGTGTCGGGATACAGGCGCGCGAGATCGTCGAGCGCGCGATCGAGTTCGGTTTGTGCCTGCAGCCGCGTGCTGTGCGCGCTGAGCCGCCCGACCACCGAATACCCGCGCAGCGATCGATCGGTCAGTTCCGGCGAACCGCCGAGGAGCGCCGGCGCCATCGTCGCCGGCGCCCACATGTCGAAGTTGAGCCCGAGGACGGTGCCTTGAAACCGCGGCGCCGTGACGCCGACAACGGTGAGCAGCCGATCGTTGACGCGGAGCGATCGGCCGATCGCCGCGGGATCGCCGCCGAGCCGCGTCTTCCAGTAGTCGTAGGACACGACCAGCACCGGTTCGCCGCCAGGACGGACGGCCTCGTCGTCGCGCAGCAAGCGGCCAAGCGCCGGACGCAGACCGAGCATGGTGAAGTAGTTGCCCGAGACGAGCAGTCCGTAGGCACGCTGCACACGCCCCGGTTCGCCGACGCTGAACGGCGCCATCCGATAGGCAATCGGATCGGAGATGCTCGTCAGCCGCTCGCGCAGATCCACGTACTCGCGCCAGGAGACCCCAGGATACGAGCCGGTGTCGGCGCGCGGCTCAATGAGATAGATGCCGCTCGCGTCGGCGACGCCCGGCAGCGGCCGCAGGACCACGGCCTGTACCCAAGAGAACACCGCGGTGTTGACGCCAATACCGACCGCCAGCGACAGAACCACAACGCACGACACAACCGGCATCCGCATCAAGGCGCGAACGGAGTGGCGGAGGTTCAACAACACGTCGGTTCCAAGTCACAAGTCCGAAGTCACAAGTCAGTCGCAAGTCGCGAGTCGCACGTCAGTCGCAAGTCGCGGCTAGTCTCGAACAGCTAGCCGCAAGCCCCGACAGAGGTCTCCTCCCACGCGACGATATCGCGATCGGCGTGAACGGTTCGTGAACGCGGCGTTCAGCTGCCGTTCAGGTGCGTATGCAGTATAAGGGGACGCCGTATGCGAGTGCTGCTGGTGGAGGATGAACCGCGGATTGCGAGCCAGTTGGCCGGCACGCCGCTGCTGCGGCTGTACGCCGAACGCGGCGTCACGATCGCGATCGAGGTGCCGCCCGAGCATGCGGTGCGCGGTCAGCGGGAAGATCTCGACGAGATGCTCGGGAATCTCCTCGACAACGCGTGCAAATGGGCGCGCTCGCGGGTCGCGCGGGCGCCTATTGCCGCGGCACGCGGCGCTTCAATTCGTCGGTCCAGTTGAGCACGACGTGCAGCGATGTGACCGGCTTGTCGCCGCTCGCGTCGTTTCTGACGAGCAGCAGCCGCTGGCCGTCCGCCGTCGCGTCCCACGCGCGGTCGGGAGCCGTCCGGTCGTACTCGCCGGTCTTCGCCTCGAACAGCAGATGCGGCACGCCGACACGCAGCGGCGATCCCGGCTCGATCGCTGCCGAGAAGATCGGCATCGTTGTCTGAGTAGCGCCGCGGAACAGCAGCTCACGGCCGTGTGCCGTCCAGATCGGCTCGCTGCCGAACGCGGTCGAGACCTGCGTCTTCGCGCCCGGCCCGGGAAACGGCTGTATGTAGACTTCCGATCGTCCTGATTCGCTCGAGACGTATGCGATCCAGTGCCCGTCGGGCGAGAAGTCCGGATGCCACAAGACGTCGCGAGACTCGAGGAACAGCGACGGCTTGCGTGCCGAGGGTCCGTCCATCAGCAGCACGTAGATGCCGAACGTATCCGGCGTCGGTCGCTGGATGAACGCGATGGCGTTCGCACCCGGCGACCACGACGTCGGCGTCTGCGGGATGTCGCTCGTCGTCAGGCGCTCGGGCTTGCCGCTGCCATCGGCATTGATCATGTACAGGTTCGACGCACTGTTGTGTCCGAACGCATAGACGACCCGCGCGCCGTCGGGCGACCACACCGGGTAGGCGCCCCCATCTCGCGTCAACCGCGTCGTCGTTCCGCGCTCGATGTCGTGGACCCACACGTCGGTGTCGCGCGTGCCTTCCCGTCTGAGTGCCGTCAGGATCTTGCGGCCATCGGGCGACAGCCTCGGGTTGAAGAAGCCTCGCCCCGACGCATTGGGCAACGGCTGCGCGGCGCCGCGCCGGTCGACCCACGTGAGCGTCGCCTTGCGGCCCGGCGCGATGCCGCCGAGCGCGTAGACCAGCGTTCCGGACTTCGAGATCGCGAACTGTCCGACCTCGGTTTCGTCATTGCCGTTCCCGGCGTTGACCGCGTGCATCACGCCTTCGATCAGCGCGACCGGCGCGCCGGTCACCTTCAGCGACTTCACGTCGAACGGCACCGCCATCAGCGTGCCGGTCTTCATGTAGACGAGATGTCCCGTCTCGACGTAGCGTGCGTCGGTGCCGCCCTCAATCAGCGTGCGCTGCGCCCCGTCGGCGAGCGTGAGCAGGATGATGTCGGGCGGCGCCGTGAAGAGCAGCGCCTTGCCGCCCGGTAAGAGCTGCGGCAGCAGCTGTCGATCGGATCCTTTGAGCGGCTCCGCCGTCTTGATCGCCGACGGCTGTCCGCCGCCAGACGCGACGGTAAAGATGTTGGTACGTGCAGCGAAGTAGACGATCCCGTCCTCGCCCCAGCTCGCGCCCCAGAACGGTCCGGCCGGCAGATCGCAGACGGTAGCCACGGCGCCACCGGCGACCGGCATCTTCTTGATCTTCCCGTCGGCGACGAACGCGACCCACTCGCCATCGGGTGAGAGGAACGGCGCGGTGGCGCCTTCGGTTCCAGCCAGCGCCACGGCCTCCGCGCTGTCGAGCGACCGTTCGTAGATCTGCGATTGCGGCGAGCCGCGCGAACCGACGAACAGCGCGCGGCGGCCGTCCGGCGTGAGCACGATCGACACGCGCGCCGGCCGCTCGAGGGCGAAAAGGCTCACCGCGAGCTGCGCGGCTGGCGCCACAGCCATCTCGAGGTGCGTTACCGGACGCGAAGCGACCGGTCGCCGCAGCAGCCAGCCGATCGCGGCGCCGATGAGCAGTGCCGCCGCGATCCACGGCGCCAGCTGACCCCAGCGTTGCGCGGCCGCCTCAGGAAGCGGCGGCGGCGCGGTCGCGCGGGCGGCGATCGCCGCGTCGCCCGACAGCAGGAACCGCGCGACGGCGATGTCGCCGATCCGCGTCTTCCGATCCTTCTCGAGGCACTGCTGGATCAGCGTGACGACGTGCGGAGGGACGTCGGCCGGAATCGCCGACCAGTCCGGCGTCGTCTTCAGGACGGCAGCGATCAGCTCGCTGAGGTCGTCGCCGTCGAAGGCGCGTTTTCCGGTCAGCATCTCGTAGAGCACGGCGCCGAACGCCCAGACGTCGGTGCGCTTGTCCACGGCCCGCCCGCGCGCCTGTTCCGGCGACATGTACGCCGCTGTGCCGAGGATCGCGCCGGCCTGGGACAGCGCCGGTGCGCCGGAGCGATCGCGGCCGGGCGCGAAGGTCGGCGACGACGTAACGTTGACGGTGGCATCGATGGCGTTCGACGAGTCGCCGCTCGTCTCGCGCGCCTTCGCGAGACCGAAGTCGAGCACCTTGACGTGCCCGTCGTCGCGAATCTTGATGTTGGCCGGCTTGAGATCGCGGTGGACGATGCCCTGCTCGTGCGCCGCCTCGAGCGCCTCGGCGATCTGCCTGGCGAGCGGCAGCGCTTCCTCGAACGGAATCGGGCCCTCGGCGATGCGGTCGGCGAGCGTCGGGCCTTCGACAAGCTCCATCACCAGCGCCCGGACGCCGGCCGATTCCTCGATTCCATAGATCGCGCCTACATGCTGATGGTTGAGCGAGGCGAGGACCTCGGCCTCGCGCTGGAACCGTGCGAGGCGCGCCGGGTCGGCGGCGAGATCGGACGGAAGAATCTTGATCGCGACCTGACGCTTCAGCCGGGTGTCGGTGGCGCGGTAGACCTCGCCCATTCCGCCCACGCCGAGCGGCGCGAGAATTTCGTGGGGACCGAGCCGCGTGCCCGCAGCCAGAGCCATCGAGGCGCGGAGATTCTAACCGCCCGGCGGCCAGGCGCGAAATCGCGATGCGCACGAGGAAAGCGCCGCGTTCTTGCCGTACCTGGTGATCCTCACCGCGGATCCGCTCGATGACATCGGCAACATCCGCAAGGTCGCCGCGGTCTGGAAAGACGGACGCGCCGTCGATCGCGAACATCTGCCGCGCACGCGCGTTCTGTCCGCGGCGCCGCGAGGGTCGGGCGGGCCGGCAAACTAAATGGTAGGGGCATCCTTTCAGGGCGCCTGTGTCGTCGGAGCGCGAAGGCTTTAGCCGAGCGACGGGACGCTCGGCTGAAACCTTCGCGCTCCACTGACTGCTGCTAGAATCGCGCGCGGAGGTGCGGGATGCACCGTCAAATCGTCGCGTCGGGTGTTACCGTCGGCGCTGTCCTCGTCTGCACGCTCTCCGCCGCGCCCGCGAAACTGCCGACGATGCCGTGGGGCGATCCGAGCTTCGAAGGCGTGTGGAACTACGCGACGATGACGCCGCTCGAACGGCCGCGCGATTTCGCGGAGAAGGCCATCCTCAGCGAGGAAGAGGCGGCGGACTACGAGCGGCAGATACTCGATCGCCAGGCAGTGACGAACAATACCGCCGGTCCCGACTGGTGGGACGCCGGCACGCGGCGTCTCGTCGATCGCCGCACCTCGCTCATCGTCGATCCGCCGAACGGACGGATCCCGCCCCTTACCGCCGACGCGCAGCAGCGCGCCGTCGCACGCGCGCAGGCGCGGCCGCGCAACGCGCTGCCCGACGGCCCGGAAGATCTCGGCTTGAATGTCCGCTGCCTGCAGTGGGCGATCGCAGGCCCGCCGCTCACGCCTGGCGTCTACAACAACAACGTCCAGTTCGTCCAAACGCGCGACACGATCGCGATCGTCAGCGAGATGATCCACGACGCGCGGCTGGTGCCGATGGACGGCCGCCCGCACGGCCCCATGCGCCGCTGGATGGGCGACCCGCGCGGCCACTGGGACGGCCAGACGCTCGTCGTCGACACGATCAACATGTCAGAGAAAAACGAGTTCCGCGGCTCGGCGGAGCACCTGCACCTCGTCGAACGCTTCACGCGCGTCGACAGCAACACCATCGACTATCGCTTCACCGTCGACGACCCCACCACGTTCACGAAGCCATGGACCGCGGCCTTCCCGCTGAAAAAAATCAACGAGCCGATGTACGAATACGCCTGCCACGAAGGGAATGCGCGCAGCGTCGAAGGGATTCTACGAGCCGCGGCGGTTCAGAGATAGCGCGCGCGCGAAGGCAGGAAAGCAGAAGGCAGCAAGGCAGGAATTCAAGGCAGGAAGCTGAAAGGCCGAAAGCAAAGCAGAAAGGCCGCAAGCGAAGGCAGGAAGGCGTCATTTCGCCTTCCTGCCTTTCTGCCTTGAATTCCTGCCTTCCTGCCTTCTGCTTTCCTGCCTTACGTCAGAAGCCCACCACGAAGCCGACCTTCATGATGCGCGGCGATACGATGGCCGTCGGTATGAGGTACGTGGTCCCGACGCCGGCGTTGAGCGACGTGATCGTCGACGCGTTGCCGAGGTTGAAAATGTCGAACGTCGGCTCGATGCGCCGGCCGTTGGCGAAGCGGAACGAGCGCGAGAGTCGCAGGTCGATCAGCGTCACCGCCGGCAGCCGTTCGTCACCGCGCTGGCTGAGGAAGATCGTCTGGTTCGCCCGCGTCAGCGCGACGCCGGCGGCCGCGGCCGCCGCGCGGGTCACCGAGTAGGTCGAGACGAACGGATAGCCGGTGTTCGATACCAGGCTGCCGGCGACGTTGATGTCGTACGGCGCGCGGTAGCTGCCCGACAGACGGAACGCCACCAGCGAATCGTTGCCGACGATGCCGTTGG
>Ga0075435_100001443_pt1 | contig 15270 bp, 13 predicted proteins | sample RhiMethybrSRZTD4_FD_75302 | JGI IMG/M metagenome (GOLD analysis project Ga0075435, IMG submission 75302) | Populus rhizosphere microbial communities from Tennessee, USA - Rhizosphere MetaG P. TD hybrid SRZTD4 | ecosystem: Host-associated > Plants > Roots > Rhizosphere > Soil | place: USA...
CGCGACGCTGACGAGAGCGTCCTCTTCGCTGATCCCCGCGGCGGCCCACTGCAGGACGGTCGCGCACATCTGCTCGGTCCGGTCCACGAGTTCCAGCGACAGCATCGCGTGCCAGCGCAGCTCCTCGAGCGCCTGCTTCCGCCATTGACGCCCGCGATCGACGGCGAGCTCGAAGCGGTCGCGATGAAACGGCTTGATGAGAAGGTCCGCGACCGGCGGCGCCGGGCGTCCGTCGTTCAGAAGATCCGAATACGCGGTGGCGATGACGACCGCGGTGTTCGGGTGATCGCGCTGCAACTCGGACGCGAGCCAGAGGCCGTCGTGCCCCGGCATCATCACGTCGATCACGGCGAGGTCGTAGTGCTGGGTGCGCAGCGTCGCGAGCGCTTCATCGGCATTCGCCGCGGTCTTCGGCCGGAGTCCAAGCGATTTCACCCAGCGCGCCATGATGTCGCGCACCGCCGGTTCATCATCAACAATGAGCACAGACGTCAATGGAGTCATATCGAGTGGTAGGGCGACTGGCAAAACCACTGCCAAGCACTTGCGTGCGGTCTACACAAAAGAGCACAATGCGCGCTGTGCGTACGCGCACACAGGCGCACACGGTTGCGACTGCAAGCGCACACTGTGCGCAGCACAGCGACTCGGTGCGGCGAATGGCCCCGTTTCCCTGAACTCGAGCCGATAGAGTGGCTCCAGGGGCGCGCGCTGGCGCTCGAACCAGCGCGCGGTGCTGTGCGTCGATTTTGAGCGTGTGACCAAAACCGTTGCCCGCCCGCTTCTCCTGGTCGTCGACGACGAGCAGCCGGTGCTGCGCGTGGTGGAACGCCTCGCGGCAAGGGCCGGCTACGACGTGATGACATGCGGCAGCGGCAGCGAGGCGATGCGCGCGCTCGGCCGGCGGCCGGCCGACCTCGCGATGGTCGACCTCCGGATGCCGGACGTCAACGGCCTCGATCTTCTGCGCCAGATCCGCGTGGTGGTTCCAAGCTGCGACGTCATCCTGATGACCGCGCACGCCGCCGTCGACAGCGCCGTCGAAGCCATCAAACTCGGCGCGCGTGAATACCTCACGAAACCGTTCGATTTCGATCGGGTGCGTCAGGTGCTCGGCGACATCCGCGACGAACTCGAGCGCCGCGCACACGTGGTGGCGCTCGAAAGCCAGGTGGCGCGGCAGCTCGAATTCTGCGGGATGCTCGGACGCAGCCCCGCGATGCAGGACGTCTTCAGCCTCATTCAGCGCCTGGCGCCGCACGCCAAAGTGGTGTTGATCACGGGTGAGACCGGAACGGGCAAGGAGCTCGCCGCGCGGGCGTTCCATCAGGCGGGACCGCGCCGCACGCGGCCGTTCGTCACGATCAACTGCTCGGCGGTCGTCGACACGCTGTTCGAGAGCGAGTTGTTCGGCCACGTGCGCGGCGCGTTTACCGGTGCCGTGGATTCGAAGCCGGGCCTGTTCGAGGCGGCTCAGGGCGGCACGCTGTTCCTCGACGAAGTGGGGGAGCTGCCGGTGTCGGTGCAGGCGAAGCTGCTGCGGGCGCTCGAATACGGCGAAGTACAGCGCGTGGGATCGCTGCAGCTGAAACGCGTGGACGTGGCGGTCATTGCCGCGACGAACCGCGATCTGCGCGCCGAAGTCGCCGCCGGCCGTTTTCGCGGCGACCTGTTCTACCGGCTGAACGTCGTCGACGTCGCGCTGCCGCCGCTGCGCGGCCGGCGTGAAGACATTCCGTATCTGACCGCTGCGTTCGTCCGCGACTCCGCGAAACGGATGCACAAGACGTTGACCGGGTTGACGCCACACGCCGAGCGGCTGCTGCTGAACGCGCGGTGGGATGGAAACGTCCGCGAGCTCAAGAACGTGGTCGAGCGCGCGTGCATGCTTGCCGAAGGGACGGTATTGAGCGAGCGCGAGTTGACCGGCGCGTTCGGTCCCGAGAGTTCGGCACCCGCGGTCGCACGCACGCGGCAGGCCGAGGCGCCGCGTTCGTCCGATACAACCGTACCGCTCGACGCGGTCGAGCGCGAGCACATCCTCGATGTCCTCAGGCAGGTGAACGGCAATCGCATGGCGGCGGCGCGGCTGCTCGGCATCAGCCGTCGTGCGTTGTATCGCCGTCTCGAGCGTCATCAGCTGACCGGCGAGGCGCCCGGTCCCGCCTCCACTCGCCGCGCGTGAGCACCACGCGTGAACGCCGTGCGCCGTCATCGCACACGCGCACGGTAATCTGACGATCCCCCGCGCGCGATCCGCCCGCGGCCGCACGGTTCTTCACACCGCGACAAAGTGGCAAGCTCTTCGCTTCGTACTCAGTCGCACTCAGGCAGTCACCTGGTATCCCTATGCCGAACCCATCGATGTTTTCATCCAAGAGTGAACGCACATCTCCATCGAACTCCCTGCCGGACGCGCCCATTCGCGTGCTGGTGATTGATGACGAGCAGCCGGTGCGCAAGTACATCGAGCGCGTGCTGCGCGAAGCCGGCTACGATCCGACCGCGGCGAGCGACGGCCCGGAGGCGCTCGACATCGCCACCAAACAGCCGCCGTTCAAACTGGTCGTCACCGATCTGATGATGCCGAAGATGAACGGCGACGAGCTGGCGCGGCGCCTGCGTCAGTGCGATCCGTCGTTGAAAGTGCTCTACCTCACCGGCTTCAGCGATCGCCTGTTCAAGGACAAGGTGACGCTCTGGGAAGACGAGGCCTTTCTCGAGAAGCCGTGCAGCATCAAGGCGGTGCTCGAAGCGGTGTCGCTGCTGCTGTTCGGGACCTGCGAACGGCCGCAGGCGATCGCCCGTCAGTAATGGCGGTCGCGGCGGACCGCGTCACCGCAGCCATCGTTCAGCACGAAGAGCAGCTGCGGCAGACGCAGAAGATGGAGATGCTCGGCCAGCTGGCCGGCGGCATCGCGCACGACTTCAACAACCTGCTCACGGCCATCCTCGGTCACGTCGAGCTGCTCGCTGACGATCTCGCCGCCGGCGATCCGCGTGGCACGCAGGTCGACGGCATCCGTCAGGCGGCCGAGACGGCGTCGGCGCTGACGCAGCAGCTGCTCGCGTTCAGCCGCAAACAGATGCTGCAGCCGTGCGTCCTCGACGTGAACGCCGTCGTCGATCGGACGCGGCGAGTGCTGGCGCGAATCATCGGCGAGCAGATCGAGCTCGTCACGTGGATGCCGCGCGATCTCTGGCGCGTGAAGGCGGACTCCAGCCAGCTCGAGCAGATTCTGCTGAACCTCGCGGTCAACGCGCGCGACGCGATGCCGGACGGCGGACGGCTCACGATTGAGACCCGCAATGTCGTGCTCGAGGGCGATGCCGCGCGCATGCGCGCGGTCGAACCAGGCCGGTACGTCGAGCTTGCGGTCGCCGACACGGGCGTCGGCATGGATGACGAGGTGCAGCAGCACCTGTTCGAGCCGTTCTTCACGACCAAAGCGCGCGGCCGCGGAACGGGACTCGGGCTGGCGACGGTGTACGGGATCGTGAAGCAGAGCGGCGGCCACATCTTCGTGGACAGCGACGGGACGCGTGGATCGCGCTTCGCCATTTATCTGCCGACCACGAGCGAATCGGCTGACGATCGAGCGGAGCGCGCGTCGCAGATGCGCGGCGACGGCGGATCCGAAACTGTGCTGGTCGTCGAGGACGACAGCGCGGTGCGATCGCTGATGGCCACGGTGCTGCGGCGTCGAGGCTATCGCGTGCTCGTCGCGCACGACGGCGCCCACGCGCTGCGGATCTGCGACGAGTACCTGGCGCCGATTCACCTGCTGATCACCGACGTCGTCATGCCGCGGATGAACGGCGTCGCTGTCGCGGACGCCGTCCGCGAGCGCCGCCCTGAGACGCGCGTGCTGTTCGTGTCGGGATATACGGCCGATGCGCCGATCGATCTGAGCGGCCGCGGCGCGGAAGGATTCCTGCCGAAACCGTTTACACCCGACGCGCTCGCGAGGAAGGTCCGCGCAGTATTAGCACCCTGAGGATCTAGAAGCAGAAATTCGAGATTCGGAATTGGCACCTTGCGTAAGTACGCATTCCAAATTCCAAATTCCTAATTCCAAATTTCTTATCCGCCTCGCGTATGCATCTCGAGGTGCGGATCTTTTCGCAGCAGATCCTGGACGGGGACGAACGCGCGGCGATCGCCGAGTGCGAGCCGTTCCTCGGCGCCGCGATCGGCGCGTCCGCGCCATCCGTCCGCGATCGCCGACCGCAGCGCGTCGAGCGACGCTCCGCCGCGCAGCGGCGCGCGCAGATCGATTCCGTGCGACGCGTAGAGGCACAGATACCACATGCCGTCTGCCGTCAGGCGGCTGCGGTCGCACGTGCGGCAGAACGGCGCGGTCGTCGACGCGATGATCCCGAACGTCGTGCCGTCGGGCAGCGCGTAGCGATCGGCGGGCGCCGACGTGTTCTCGTCGAGCGGTTCGATGCGGCCGTAGTGGCGCGTCAGCGTATCGAGAATGTCGCGCTGCGAGAGGACGCGTGACGGCGCCCAGCGCGACGCGCCGCCGACGTCCATGTACTCGATGAACCGCACTTCGCCCTTCACCGATTTCCCGTACTCAATCAGCGCCACGAGTTCGTCGTCGTTCACGCCTTTGATGGCAACCGTGTCGATCTTCAGCCGCCCGTAGACGCGTTGCGCCGACGCAATGCCTGCGAGCACGGCGTCGAGCTGATCGAAGCGGGTGAGTGCCTTGAAGCGATCGCGCCGAAGCGTGTCGAGGCTGACCGTGATGCGGCCGAGCCCCGCCGCCTTGAGCGCGTCGATCTGATCGGGCAGCAGGACGCCGTTCGTGGTGAGCGCGAGATCCGTCAGCCCCGGTTTGGCCGCGAGCATTGCGACGAGCGACGAGAGATCGCGCCGCAGCAGCGGTTCGCCGCCCGTGAGCCGCACTTTGTCGACGCCGAGCGACAGGAACGCGTCGACGAGCGTGCACGTTTCCTCGAAGTGCAGGACGTCTTCGCGCGGCAGCCACACGTAGTCGTCCTCCGGCATGCAGTACTCGCAGCGCAGGTTGCAGCGGTCGGTGACCGACAACCGGAGGTTGCGCAGGGGCCGCCCGAGAAGATCGTCGAGATCGCTCATCGCGCGCTGAGGATTGTAAATCGCCGGCTGCCCGGAATGAAAGGCCGAGACGTGATTTGACCGTCGAACCCCGCGCTCCACCGGCCCGGAACCGACGTCGCGCAGGATGGACAGCGGCCGTCGGCGGTGATGCGATAGTCGCGAATGTGATAGCCGTAGCGCGCGATGAGGACCTGGCCGCACGTGATGCAGCGCGTGTCCTCGAGATCGCCGACGCTGCCGGGCAGGTTGCCGGCATACACGTATCGCAGGCCGTTTGCGCGGCCGATCTCGGCCGCCTCGATCAGCATCTCGGGCGTCGTGTTCTCCGGATCGGTCATCTTGTAGTCCTGGTGAAACGCCGTGACGTGCCACGGGATGTCCGGCGACACGCTGGCGACGAACGATGTCAGCCGCGTGATCTCGTCGCGCGAGTCGTTGAAGCCCGGAATCAGCAGTGTGACGATCTCGAGCCAGAACTCCATCGCGTGCAGTCTGCGGATCGTGTCGAGGATCGGGTCGATGCGTCCGCCGAGCTGCCGGTAATGGCGATCGTCGAAGCTCTTGAGATCGACTTTATACAAATCAACCCACGGCTTCAGATATTCGAGTACTTTCGGCGTCCCGTTGCCGTTCGACACGAAGCCGGTCGTGAGGCCCGCGGCCCTGGCTTCCTTGAATACGGCGACCGCCCACTCGCTGGTGATCAACGGCTCGTTGTACGTGCTGACCAGGACGCGCGCACGTTGACGCATCGCATCGCGGACCAGATCCTCGGGCGAGGCCTTCAGCGGAGGGGCGACCGCCGCCGGATCGCGCAGCGCCTGTGAGGTGACCCAGTTCTGACAATACGAGCAGTGCAGATCGCATCCGAGCATCCCGAAGCTGTACGCGAGCGCGCCGGGATGCGCGTGGAAGAACGGCTTCTTCTCGATCGGATCGCACTGCACGCCGCCGACGTAGCCCCAGGGCACGAACAGACGTCCGCCTTCGTTGAAGCGCACCTTGCAGACGCCAATCGCGCCTTCGGGCAGCGGACAGCAGTGGCCGCACGCGTAACATCGCAGGCGCCCGTCGGGCAGGACGTCGTACAGTTCGCCTTCACGCGTCTCGCGCGCGAGCACTTCAGCCAGGGACGACATGAGACGTAAGTATTGTACGACGACCGATTGGCGCGTGAGCCGATGAGCCAGAGCCGAGATTCGCGAATGCCGTCACGATTGCCGCGCGCCGTCTGGCTGCTCGGGTGGGTGAGTCTTGCCACCGATTCCGCGAGTGAAGCCGTTTATCCACTGCTTCCTTTCTTCCTGACCCGGCTGCTCGGAGCCGGCGCCATCTCGCTGGGCGTCATCGAGGGTGTCGCGGAAGCGGTCAACAGCGCGCTGAAGATTGCGTCGGGGCGCATTGCGGACCGATCGCGCGCGAAACGGCCGCTCGTGCTCATCGGGTACGGCGTCTCGTCGCTCGCGCGTCCGTTCATGGCGATCGCGCACACCTGGACGCACGTGTTGACGGTGCGCGTAATCGACCGTTTCGGCAAAGGCGTTCGCGGCGCGCCGCGCGACGCGATGCTCGCGACGTGGGCGACGCCCGATACACGCGGCAAAATCTACGGCTTCCATCGCGCGATGGATCACGCCGGCGCGGTCGTCGGCCCGACGGTCGCGTCGGTGTTCCTCTTCTTCTATCCGGATCACTACCGCACGCTGTTCGCGTTGACGATCATCCCGGGCGCAATCGCGGTTGCGCTGATCCTGCTCGTTCCGGAACGCGACGAAAAATCGGCCAACGACCAACAACTAACGACCAACGGACCAGCAACCAATGACCAACAACCAACGACCAACGACCAACGACTACCCTCCGACTTCACGCGATTCATGATCGTCCTCGCGATATTCACGCTCGGCAATTCAAGCGATGCGTTCCTCCTTCTGAAGCTGACCGACGCCGCCGGCAGCGCGAAGGTGGTTCCGCTCATGTGGGCCGCGCTGCACATCATCAAAGCCACCGTTTCCGTCGCGGGCGGCAGTTGGTCCGATCGGATCGGCCGCCGCGCGGTCATCGCGCTCGGGTGGGGCGTGTACACGCTCGTGTACGTCGGCTTCGCGGCAAGCACGACGCTGGCTGCGCTGTTTTCGTGGTTCCTGTTCTACGGCTTCTACTTCGGTCTCACGGAAGGAACCGAGCGAGCGCTGGTGGCCGATATCGCGCCCGCGCCGCGGCGCGGCTTCGCGTTCGGGATCTACAACGCGGTGCAGGGACTCGGCGCGCTCGCGGCGAGCGTGTTGTTCGGCGTCGTCTGGACCGCGTACGGAACGGCGGCGGCGTTCGGCCTCGGCGCCGCCCTGGCGATTCTCGCGACGACGCTGTTGGTCGTGACGGTCCGGGTCGGCGCGAAGCGCGCGCAGACAGCGACGTTATAATTGTGATCTTCCATGCCGCGCATCCTCGTCACCAACGACGATGGCTATCGCTCGGAAGGCATTCGAGCGCTGGCTGACGCACTGCGCGCGATCGGCGACGTGACGATCGTGGCGCCGATGACCGAGGCGAGCGCCATCGGCCACGCGCTGACGCTGCGTCATCCGTTGCGCCTCGAGCGCATCGACGATCACACCTTCGGCGTCGACGGCACACCGACCGATTGCGTGAACGTTGCCGTGGCGCACGTCTTCAAGGGTCTGCCCGACCTCGTCGTGTCCGGCATTAATAAAGGATGGAATGTCGGCGACGATGTGACGTATTCCGGCACCGTCGCCGGCGCGCTCGAAGGCGCGCTGCTCGGTGTGCCGAGCATGGCAGTGTCGCTGCGCGCCACGCGGGGCGATTACGATTTCTCGTACGCCGCGCGCGCCGCGGCCACGTTGAGCGATGCGATGCTGCGCCATCCGCTGCCGTCGCGCACGTTTCTCAACGTCAACCTGCCGAAGGGTGAGCCGAAAGGCACGCGCGTCACCGTCCAGGCGAAGCGCAATCACATCACGTCCGTCGCCGAGCGCCACGATCCGAAAGGTCGTCCGTATTACTGGATCGAGGAAGGCCAGAACGAGTGGGAGCCGCACGACCGCTCCGATTACCAGGCGGTCCGCGACGGCTACGTCTCGGTGACACCGCTCCAGCCCGACCTGACCGCGCGCGACGCGCTGTCGCTCGTCGAACGGCTTGCCGCGGAAAACGATCGCGAAAACGTCCGTCAGCTGAGGTAAGGTATGCGCGTCATGCGCAGCCGCGTCATCGCGCTCACATCGGTCGCGATCGTCATGAACGTCGCGGCACGCGGCGCCGAACCGCCGCGCAGAAAGCCGCTCGATCCCGCCGAGCGCGCAACCCTCGTCGCGTTGCTCGGCGCCGTCGACGCCGCGCAGCATCGCGACGCGGGAGACACGTCGACGGTCGAGTCGCCCGCGCCGCTCGCGTTCGAACATCACGTGCTCAAGTCCGCCGATCAGTACGGCTACGTGCCGTTCCGCGTGTCGCTTCCGGCGAGCGCCGAGCCGCTCAAGGCGCCGATGCTGTACGTGCGCGCGGTGACGCGTCACGAAGGCTTCCGCGCCGAAGAACGATCCTCGCTGCGTGAGTGGCTCGCACGCGGCGGCGACCAGCCGCTGCCGCGGCAGGAAACCGTCTTCGTCGGACCCGGTGAGCTGCCCGTCGGCGGCCCCGCGTCCTCGTCATCGCGGCGATCCGTGCAGGCGCCGGCCGAAGCGTCCGCGCTGCTGACGCTGCAGCAGCGCGACTACGAAAAGCAGAAAGCCGCGGCGGAAGCGGCGAAGCAGCGACGGGAAACGCGTGAGCCGGATCTCTTCCCGTTCGAGGAGTTCTATCAGGTCGATGTCAAATCGACGCGTGCGGTCGAACGCGCGCTGTCGTTGCCGGCCGGCGACTTCGACGTGTACGTCGCGGTGCTGGATCGCGGGCACGCCAAGGACGGGACGCCAATCGTCGCGAAACGTGAGGTGACGATTCCGGATTACTGGAATACCGGTCTTGCGTTGAGCAGCCTGATGCTCATCAGCAGCATCAATACATTGAAGGCGCCGCTGCCGCCGGAGCAGCAGGTGCAGCGTCCGTACACGTTCGGCCGCGCCGAAGTGGTCCCGGTCAAAGAGACGACGTTCAGCACGCGTGACGTGCTGTCGGTAGCGTTTCAGATCTGCAACTACGGCGCACCCGATTCGGATCTGACCGCCGACTACAACTTCTATCGGATTGCGTCGGGCAGTCGAACGTTGTTCAACCACACACCGCCGCAGACGTTGACCGACGTCGATCTGCCGCCGCCGTCTCCGTGGGAAACCCAGGCGTTCACGAGTCAGTCGGTGCCGCTCACCAGCTTCCCGGCCGGCGAGTACGAGCTCGAGGTCGTCGTGCGCGATCGGCTCACGCGCGGCGTCGCAAAGCAGATGGTCAGGTTCACGGTTCAATGAGGAGATCGGCGTGGAGCGAAACGCATTTGTTCGTCGTCGACTGACCGGAGCGCTGCTGACACTCGTCCTTGGCAGCTGGATCGTCACGACGGCGGCGGCCGATTGGACGCCGAAGGTCGGCGAGTGGCCGACGTACGGCGCCGACACCGCGAACACGCGGTACTCGCCGCTCGATCAGATCAACGCGACGAACTTCAGCAAGCTCGAGCTGGCGTGGCGCTTCAAGACCGATTCGCTCGGCTCCCGTCCCGAGTTCCAGTTCGAGGGCACACCGCTGATGGTGAACGGCGTCGTGTACTCGACGGCAGGAACGCGGCGGGCTGTCGTCGCACTCGACGCGGCGACCGGCGAGATGCTGTGGATGCACAGCGAGCGCGAGGGCGCGCGCGGCGCGGCGGCTCCGCGTCAGCTCTCCGGTCGCGGTCTCGCGTACTGGTCCGATGGCGCCAACGACAACCGCGTGTTGTACGTCACGCCTGGATATCGTCTCATCGCGCTCGACGCGAAGACCGGCGCGCTCGTCACGACGTTCGGCGAGAACGGAGTCGTCGATCTGAAAAAAGACGACGATCAGGAAGTCGATCTCGTCACCGGCGAGCTCGGTCTGCATGCGACGCCGGTCGTCGCGAAAGACGTCGTCATTGTCGGCGCCGCGCATCGATCCGGCGGCGTGCCGCGCAGCCGGATGAACGTCAAGGGATACGTGCGCGGCTTCGACGTCCGCACCGGCAAGCGCCTCTGGATCTTCCACACCATTCCGCAGCCGGGCGAGTACGGGAACGACACCTGGGAAAAAGATTCGTGGACGTATACCGGCAATACCGGCGTGTGGGCGCAGATTTCAGTCGACCAGGAGCTCGGCACGGTGTACTTGCCGGTCGAACTCCCGACTGGTGATTACTACGGTGGTCATCGTCCGGGCAGCGGGCTGTTTGGAGAAAGCCTCGTCGCCGTCGATCTCAGAACCGGCAAGCGCAAGTGGCACTATCAGCTCGTCCATCACGGGATCTGGGACATGGACATCCCGTGCGCGCCGATTCTCGTCGACGTGACGATGAACGGTCGCACGATCAAGGCCGTGGCGCAGCCGACGAAGCAGGCGTTCCTGTATGTGTTCGATCGCGTCACCGGTCAGCCGATCTGGCCGATCGAAGATCGTCCTGTTCCGAAGGGTGATGTGCCCGGCGAGTGGTACGCGCCGACGCAGCCGTTCCCGACCAGGCCGCCTGCGTACGATCGACAAGGTTCGTCGATCGACGAGCTGATCGATTTCACACCGCAGCTGCGCGCGGAGGCCGTGCAGGTCGTGTCGAAGTACAAACTCGGTCCGATATTCACGCCGCCGGTCGTCAGTAAAGTCGAAGGGCCGCTCGCAACGCTGATGGGCGCGTTCGCGACGAACTGGCCGGGCGGCTCGTACGATCCGGAGGCGCACATTCTGTATGTGCATTCGCAGTCCGGCGTGACGCCGCTCGGTCTCGTCAAGCCATCGGATCCGAAGATCGATCTGAATTACGTACAGGGATCCGCCGCGACCGGGATGCGTACGACGCTTGGGTCGGGCGGCGGCGCAGGCGCGGATGCGTCGGCGGCCGATCGCGCCGCTGCGCGAACGCCCGCGCCCGCGCCCGCGGCGGCGGAAGGCGGCGGCGGTGGCGGACTGACCGTGCAAGGGCTGCCGCTGGTGAAGCCGCCGTACGGCCGCATCAGCGCGATCGACATCAACAAGGGCGACATCATCTGGCAGGTACCGCACGGCGAAACGCCGGACAACGTGAAGAACCATCCGGCGCTCAAAGGATTGAACATCGCGCGCACGGGGCAGTCGGGAAACGTCGGGACGCTGGTGACGAAGACGCTCGTCATCGCCGGCGAGCCACGCGTGACGACGACGTCGACGGGGCAGCGCGGCGCGATGCTGCGCGCGTACAACAAAGCTGATGGTCACGAGGTGGGCGCGGTGTACATGCCGGCGCCGCAGAGCGGATCGCCGATGACCTATCTGCACAACGGCAGGCAGTACATCGTCGTCGCGATCAGCGGCGGGAACTATTCAGGTGAGCTGATCGCGTTTCGGCTGCCGCAGGAAACGACGTCGAGCGGGGAGCGGTAGGGAGATCCAGGAGGAGACATGAGACGCGTGGCGCTCACGCTTGTTATCGCTGGCGCGCTATATCCGGTCACGTTTGCGCAGCAGCCGCCGTCCACCGTGACGTTCACGAGAGACGTCGCGCCGATTCTCCAGAAGTCGTGTCAGAGCTGCCATCGGCCCGGCGCCATCGCGCCGATGTCACTGCTGACCTACCAGGACGCGCGGCCGTGGGCCCGCTCGATCAAGCAGAAGGTGACCGCGCGTGAGATGCCGCCGTGGTACATCGATCGCCACATCGGCATTTCGAAATTCAAGGACGATCCATCTTTGACCGATGCCGAGATCGCGACGATCGTCAAATGGGTGGACGCGGGCGCGCCGCAGGGAAATCCGGCCGACATGCCGAAGCCGCGTGTGTTCGTCGACGACGACAAATGGCACATCGGCAAGCCGGACATGATCGTGTCGCTGCCGAAACCGTATGAGCTGCGCGCGAATGGGCCCGACGAGTTCTACGACGTCGATGTGGATCCAGGGTTCAAAGAGGACCTGTACATCGCCGCCGTCGAAACCAAGCCGGAGCCGTACAGCTTCAAGGTGGTCCATCACGCGACGGCGAACATGATCGAGGACGAAGAAGAAGATCCGGTCGGCCTGTTCTTCAACGAATACGCGCTCGGCAAGAACGGCGACATCTTTCCGGAGAACTCAGGACGCCTGATCAAGGCGGGCTCGAAGATTCACTTCAACCTGCATCTTCATCCGAGCGGCGAGCGCGCGCTGGTGAATGTGTCGATTGGCTTCAAGCTGTACCCGAAAGGTCAGGTGCCGAAGTACGTCGCGTTCACGCAGCACATGGGCGACAACAACGATCTGGATATCCCGCCCGGCGAGATCGCGCGGACCGACGGTTACTTCCGATTGCCGAAGCCGGCGGTCATCTCCGCCTTCCAGCCGCACATGCACAACCGCGGCAAGGCGATGTGCATGGAGGCGATTTATCCGGACATCCGGCCCGATTCCGCGCGGCCCGGTCCTGCGCGCACGGAAACTCTGAGCTGCGTCAGCAACTACCAGTTTGGCTGGCACATCACGTATCCGTACGCGGACGATGTGCAGCCGCTGCTGCCGGCGGGAACGATCGTTCACATCACCGCGTGGCACGACAACACGGCGTCGAACAAGTACAACCCGAACCCGCGCAACTGGGTCGGCTACGGCCAGCGCACGATCGACGAAATGAGCTTCGCGTGGGTGAGCCTCTATTACATCGACGAAGCCGACTATCAGCAGCGCGTCGAGGCGCGCAAGAAGGCGACGCATGAATAGACGCGTAGCCTATCTGTCGCTTGTTCCCTTTGTGTCCTTCGCCTCCTTTGTGTCCTTCGTCTCCTTTGTGTCCTTCGTGGCGGTGGGTGCCCAGCAACTGCCCACCGCGATCCCGCAAACGAAGTGGGCGAGCGGCCAGGACGTCGTCCCGTATTTCGAAGGCTGGATCCGCAACGCGGACGGCAGCTTCGACATGGTGTTCGGCTACTTCAACCGGAACTGGGAAGAGGAGCTCGTCGTACCGGCGGGGTTCGAGAACAACGTGGAACCCGGCGGTCCCGATCGCGGGCAGCCGACGTTCTTCGCGCCGCGGCGTCAGGGCTGGGTGTATCGCGTCCGCGTGCCGAAGGATTTCGGCACACAGGTCGTGACGTGGACGGTCACGTCGAACGGCAAAACGAACAAAGCGTACGGCGAGCTGCTGCCGGTCGAGGAGATCACCGAGCGGATCATCATGGCGCGCGGCAATCTGAATCCGGGCGAGGACGATCCGAACAAGCCGCCGGCAATTACGATTGCGCCCGTGTCGAACGTCGGCGTGTCCGCGCCGGTCACCATCGTCGCGAACGTCACCGATGATGGCCTGCCCAAGCCGAGGGCCGAGTCGACGAAGGCGAAGTCGGTGAGCGACGCGACGAAGATTCAGGCGCAGGCAAACTCGTCGGCGGCGCCGCGGCCGCGCGGGCTGACCGTCAGTTGGATGCAGCTTCGCGGTCCGGCGAAGGTATCGTTCGAGCCGAAGGGCGCGAGTCCCGTCGCTGACGGCAAAGCGTCGATCACCGCGCGGTTCGCGCAGCGCGGCACGTACGTGCTGCGCGCGACGGCAAACGACGGCTCGCTGTCGACGAGAGCTGACGTCACGATCACGGTCGGCGACGGCAACCCGTCGTCCGATCGGCCCGATGGACCCGATGGACCCGATGGACCCGATGGACCCGATGAACAATGACATATTCGAGGGCGAGCGCCATGCAGACGGTGCGATCGATTGCCTTGGTGACGTTCGTCGCCGGTGCCGCTGCGCTCCTGGCGCAGAGTCCGCCGGCAAAGCCGATCATCGACAACGATCGCGTCACCGTGTGGGATCTTCCCGCGATCAACGGGGAGACGACGGCCGCTCATAAACCCGCGGGCGACTTCGTCGTCGTGACCGTCGGTCCGCCGCCCGCCGCGGCGTTCCACAAGAAAGGATCGGCGATCGATCCGGCCGCCGGCCGCACGATCGTCATCGATCTCAAAGACAAACCGGTCGCGCCGCTCGAGAACAAGTCGGGGCACCCCAACGCGTTCCCGCGGCCCGGATCGAAGAAGCTCGTCGAGAACGATCGCGTCATCGTCTGGGACTATTCGTGGACGCCCGGCGTCCCGTCGCCGATGCACTTCCACGATAAGGACGTCGTCGTCGTGTACGTCGAGGATGGCGCGCTGAAGTCCACGACGCCCGACGGCCAGAGCACGGTCAACGAGTTCAAGGCCGGCACGACGCGCTTCAACACGCGCGATCGCACACACACCGAGCTGATGACGAGCCCGAAGGCGCGAGCGATTATCACGGAGCTCAAATGATCACGTTCTATCCGCGTGCACTGCTCAAAGCTGCGCTCGTGCTCGGCGCCTTCGCAGGGCTGCTCGCGTTGGGCCTCGACGTCCGGTGGGGTGCGCTGGCGATCGCCGCGACAGCGATCGTGGACGCGCTATCCTTCCAGATTCCGCTCGTTTTCGGCGCCCGCTATCGATCAGACCAGAGGTAGGTTAGAATACTGATTCGCCTCGGTCGGGGCGTGGCTCAGCCTGGTAGAGCACTCGGTTCGGGACCGAGGGGTCGGAGGTTCGAATCCTCTCGCCCCGACCATTAACAATCCCGAGGAAGATGCCGTAGAGGGCCCTGGAAACAGGGCCTTTCGTGTGTACGGGCAATCCTTTCACGACGTGCCGGGAAGTGTTACCAGGTGCGGGGAGGCTTCGCTCCAGTTGCCGATCTGGTTGCCAGAGTGTTACCGAAAAGCCTAGCTCCCGTAAACGCCGAATCGGCTGGCGAACGCCGGCCGATTGGAGAGGAGCGTTCATCTACAAGGAGTCTGATCGACGAGGAACTGCGCACGCGATTCGCGGTGGATCGCTTCGATACAATCGCGGAGCTCGCGGTCAATGGTATAGAGCTGACACCGCAGGAATCGACCTGTTCGTCCAGTCCGATGTGCGCCTGTGGTTCAGCGACAAGCCTTACCTACTTGTGCTCGGCACTAACCTGAGGCTTAGTGGCCGCGAAACACGTGGGCGTGATCCTTCGCGAACTCCGCAAGAGATCGCGGAGGTCGTCCAAGGACTTG
>Ga0075435_100001444_pt1 | contig 15266 bp, 15 predicted proteins | sample RhiMethybrSRZTD4_FD_75302 | JGI IMG/M metagenome (GOLD analysis project Ga0075435, IMG submission 75302) | Populus rhizosphere microbial communities from Tennessee, USA - Rhizosphere MetaG P. TD hybrid SRZTD4 | ecosystem: Host-associated > Plants > Roots > Rhizosphere > Soil | place: USA...
GTCCCCCTGTACCAGACCGCGCCGTTCATTTTCGACGACATGGAAGAGTTCGCCGCCGTCGGCAAGGCGCGGATCTCGGGCGGCTACCTCTACACGCGATGGGGCAATCCCACCGTAGATGCGTTCACCTCCACGGTGGCGTCACTCGAGGGGGCGGAAGCGGCCGCGGGATTCGCGAGCGGCATGGGCGCGATCCACGCGACGCTGGCGTCGCTCGTGCGCGCCGGCGACCGGATCCTGAGCGCCAAGCAGATCTACGGCGGGACCTATGGCTTGTACCACGACGTGTTCGAACGCGGCGGCGTCGAGGTTGATCTCGCCGACATCACCGACCTCGACGCGGTGCGGGCTTCGTTTCGCGACGAGACGCGGGTGTTGTACTTCGAGGTGATCGGCAATCCGGCGCTCGCGGTTGCAGACGTGGACGCGCTCGTCGCGATCGCGCGCGAGCACGACGACGTCTCGGTCGTCATCGATGGAACCTTCACGCCTCCGTACCTGTACCGCCCGATCGAACATGGGGTCGACGTGGTCGTGCACTCGGCGACGAAGTACATCGGCGGTCACAACGACGTGACCGCGGGCGTCGTCGCCGGCTCGGCGGACGCGATCGCGGCGATCCGTAATATCGGCATCGAGATGGGGGGCGTGCTCGCGCCGTTCGAGGCGTGGCTCGCATTGCGCGGCATCCAGACGCTTGCGTTGCGGATGGACCGGGTAAGTGCGAACGCGATGGCGGTGGCGGCCGCGTTGGAGAAGCACCCAGGCGTCGAGCGCGTTATCTATCCGGGTTTGGCGTCGCATCCACAGCATGAGCTCGCTGCGAAGCAATTGGTGAAAGGGTTCGGCGGGATGCTCGCATGTGAGGTTTCGGGCGGCATCGAGGCCGGACGCCGCGCGATGGAACGGGTCCGGGTCTTCTCGCCCGCTGCGTCGCTCGGCGGGACGAAGTCGCTGATCGTGCATCCCGCGTCGGTGACGCACTCGCAGCTTGCGCGCGAGGCGCGCGAGGCCGCCGGCGTTACCGACGGGCTCATGCGCCTGTCGATCGGGATCGAGGATCCCGAGGATCTGATCGCCGACCTCGACCGGGCGTTCTCTTGAGCGATCGCAAGATCCGGCTCGCGATCCTGTACGGCGGCCGCTCCGCCGAGCACGAGGTCTCCGTCGTCAGCGCGCGCAGCGTGATGGCCGCGGTCGATCGCGCCAAATACGAGGTCGTTCCGATCGCGATCACGAAGGCCGGGCGCTGGATGCTGCCGGCGAAAGCGCCTGAGGAGCTTTCCTCGGCGATCGGAACGCTTCCGGGCACCGGCGAGGAAGGGACCGACGTCGCAGTCACGAGCGAGCCCGGGACTCCCGGATCGGTCGACGTCGTGTTCCCGGTCCTGCATGGGCCGTACGGCGAGGACGGCACGGTGCAGGGAATGCTCGAGCTCGCCGGGGTGCCCTACGTCGGGGCTGGTGTGCTCGCGTCTGCGCTCGGCATGGACAAGGAGATTCAGAAGCAGCTTTTCCGCGCCCGCGGATTGCCGGTCGTGCCCAACATCCACGTTCATGCCGAGGACTGGGAACGCGGCGCCGACTCGGTCCTCGAGCTGGCGAAGGAGGAGATCGGGCTGCCGTGCTTCACGAAGCCGTCGAGCCTCGGGTCGAGTATCGGTGTGTCGAAGTGCCGGTCGGTTGACGAGTTGCGCGCCGGGCTGGACCTCGCGCTGAAACACGACCGCAAGGCCCTCGTGGAGAAGGCGATCAGCGGGCGCGAGCTCGAATGTGCGGTCCTCGGCAACGAGGAGCCGGAAGCGTCGGTGGTCGGCGAGATCGTTCCGATCCACGACTTCTACGACTTCGACGCGAAGTACATCGCCGAAGGCAGCGAGCTGCGGATCCCCGCCCCCGTCCCCGAGACGGTGTCGGAGGAGGTTCGCCGCTTGGCGCTCGAGGCGTTCCGTGCGATCGATTGCGCCGGCATGGCGCGCGTCGACTTCTTCTACGACGAGGCGACGGGCGCCGTGTGGCTCAACGAGATCAACACGATCCCCGGCTTCACGCCGATCTCGATGTATCCGAAGCTGTGGGAAGAAAGCGGCATCCCCTACGCGAAACTGATCGACCGCTTGATCGAGCTGGCGCTCGAGCGCAACACGCGATAGACGTTCGAAAACGAACCGGCGGACCTCGCGGTCCGCCGGCGTTCGTTTCGCGAAATGTTAGAGGTGCACGACTGGACAGGTCAGTGTGCGCGTGATGCCCTCGACGCCCTGGATCTTGGCGACGACGAGCTTGCCGAGATCGTCCACGGTTCGGGCTTCAGCACGCACGATCACGTCGTAGGGGCCGGTGACATCCTCCGCGGAGGTGACACCCTTGATCTTCGATACCTCCTTGGCGACCTGAGCGGCACGGCCTACCTCGGTCTGGATCAGGATGTACGCGTTGACCACAACCCCCACCTCCTTCGCGCCGGTTGCTTTCTTCGCGGTTGCCATCGCGCGGGATTCTATACGTCGGGTCGTCGGGCCCGACAAGTCCGCCCGCGTCACGCGCGACTAGACTCGCGAACGTGATCTTCTCCGACCGTCGCGAGGCGGGGCGGAAGCTGGGCGAGGCGCTCGGCGAGCGGCCGGGCGCGCTGATCCTCGGCATCCCGCGGGGCGGCGTGATCGTCGCGCGCGAGGCCGCTGAGGTCACCGGCGGCGAGCTCGACGTGATGGTGACGCGCAAGCTCGGGGCGCCGATGAACTCCGAACTCGGCATCGGCGCGGTCGCGCCCGACGGAACGACCGTGCTCGACGAGAACCTCGTCCGGCAACTGCAGGTATCCGACGCGTATCTCGCCAAGGAAGTCGCGCGCCAGGTGGGCGAGATCGCGCGGCGGCTCGAGCTCTACCGCGCCGGACGCGAGCCGCTGGTTGTCGCCGGTCGAGCGTGCGTGGTGGTGGACGACGGGATCGCGACGGGTGGCACCGCAGAGGTAGCGCTGCGCTCGCTGGCGAAGCAGGAGGCCGCGAAGGTCACGCTGGCCGTTCCGGTCGCCCCGCGCGAAACGGTCGCGCGCCTTGCGGACGTATGCGATGAGGTCGTGTGCCTTTCAACGCCCGAACCGTTCGCCGCGGTCGGACAATGGTTCGACCGCTTCGACCAGGTGTCGGACGACGAGGTCCTCGAGGCGCTTAGTACGCTGCGTTGAACGTGTGCGTGTCGTGGTAGTAGGGCGGGCCTTGCAGGTCGCGTTGTTGCGTGTCACCCCAGAGCGTGACCGGACACATCGTCTGGCGCGTTCCCGACGACTTGCCGCCGCAGATGGTGTTGTCGGCCTCGTTGAAGTGGCCGATCCCGTCGCCGTCGGTGCCCGCGATCGAGCCGGACATGTGACCCCATTCGTGGGTGAGCACCGACCACAGGTCGACCTGCACCGCTCCCGGCGTCTGGTATGACGTGTACCAGTTCTCGGAGCTGTCGACCTGAACGTTCACCGACCGGAGCTCGTACGCGAACGCCGACCCGGCGGGTGCGACCTGTAGGCAGGGAGCCGTCACGGCGACCTTGTTCCCCGGTCCGTCGAGCGCGCCGTAGTGCAGGGCGTTCTCTTGGTACCACGTGATGCCGCAGTCGTCGTAGATGAAGTTGGTGAGGTCGGGACTGACTTGATGCCATTGCATCGGCTGGCCGAGACCATTCCACGCGGCGACGGCGTTGAGCGCACGGGCGCGCCAGGTGCCGGCCGGGAAGCCGACCGTGAAGCGCCACGCGACGCTCTGATCGGATATCCAGTGGTACCGGTAGAAGTTGCACTCTGCATCGCCAGAGCACGATTGATACGGGGCATGGGCCGGCGCGGGCGCGGCCGTGCCACCGACGACGCTCGCTGCCAAGACGATGAACAGCGCGGCCGAGCTCGTTATCCGTTTCATCCTAGGGTCCCGTCGCTGAGAGCCGGTTAGCGGTACCGGCCGATAACTGCGGTACACGACGCGGTGCGGACGACGCGCCAGGTCGTTCCGCCTTCGACGTCGATCACGATCCCCGGCCGCCCGTCGGTGAAGAACGCGAACTGCTCCTGCCCATCGGCCGTTGCGGTTCCGCGCCTCGAGTACGTGTTACCGAACTGCGCGGCGTTGAGGCGCGGAGCGATCTGCTTGAGCTCCGCGCTGAGCGCTTGTTGCGCCGTCGTATACGACGTGACCGGGGGAGCGTCCTCGTTCGCCGGGTTGCCGGCGTAGTCGGGGATCGTCAGCCCGATCGTGTCGCCCGGCGCGCACGCAGGCATATCGAGCCGACCGCTCGACGGTTGCTGCGATGTGGTGGGTGCCGGCTCAAGAGCGACACGCCTCGCGGGCAATCCACACGCCGCGAGCAGGACGATCGGAACGATCAATCCTTTCCGAAACGCCGAAGCCCATCGTTGATGCATGCGCGCATGAAAGACCGCGAGGCGTGCCGAATCAAGTGCGAATATCTGCTCGAGCGGAACCGTCCACTCGTATGCGCCTAGCCGCCTGCCGAGGCGGGCAGCACGGTGATCTCTCCGCTCATGTACGGCGAGTGCTCCGGGATCGAGCAGAAGAACCGGTACGTTCCCACCTTCTCCGCGATGAAGGAGGTGTGGCTCGAACCGTTGCCTTTGATCGCTTGATTCACGCCGAGCTCGGTGATCGTGAAGGTATGTGGATCGTCGCCGGGGTTGAGGATCGAAACATCTACGTTGTCGCCCGCATAGACGGTGATGTGGTCGATGGAGAAGCCCCACACCTCTTTGCCATCGAGCAAACCGCCCTTCTTGAACGCGGCCCCGAGCCAGTCGAACGTCGCGCTCTGCTCGTGAACGAGAAACGGCACGGCTGCGATATCAACCGTGCGCGTCTGGGGGCGGTACGTCGGAGCCGACGCCGTCGCGGACCGTTCCGCGCACGCGGAACCAGTCGCCAGCAGCGCCGCCAGCGCGATCGCGATCATGATCCGTCTCGTCCGCCACATGTCCATCCTCCTCCTGATCGTTCGGGAGGATCATCGGACGGATCTGCGCGGCAGCCACGGGCCGAACGGCCCGCCGGGTACGGGACTATCTAGGTCCGAAAGACCTGAGCTCTAGGAAACCGCGGCGGTGATCGAGGCGCCGAGTCCCGGGTACTTCTTGAGATATTCGGCGCGGCCCGACTTCAGTTGCGCCACGACCTCGCGGTACTCCTCGGCGCGACCTTGCCGCTGGTACAGCATGGCCGGCTTGAGGAACTCCGGGTCGTCGATGCCCGGCACCGACGTCGCGATCTCGTAGCCGAAGTCGTTGTCGTGCTCCCAGGTGATGGTCTGCTCGGCGACGGCCTTCACCACCGCCGAGGAGATCGGGATCTTGACCTTCTTCGCGACGCCGGCCTTCTCGGCCGTGTCGTCGCCGCCGATCCATCCGGTGTTCATCAGGTAGACGTCCATCGTGTGCGTCTTAAGCAGCTCGAGGAAGCGGTTTCCCTGGAGCTCGTGGGGGAGCGGGAAGAAGGGGTTCGTGCCCGGCACGCGCAATGCTTTGCCGGCCTCGTCCTTGCCACCGGCCGACGTGCCCTGCGTCTCGCCGAGCATGAAGTACGCCGCGGCTTGATCGGCGGTCAGCCGCGCGACCGCCGGGATGATGCTCGTGTTGCGGTTCAGGATCAGCAGATAGTCGACCGAGCCGATCTCGCGCGGGTCCTTGAACCAGCCGAGCTTCTCCATCGCGAACACGGCGCGCCCGTTCGCGGTGAACGACTCGTCGAAGAAATCGAGATCCCCGTTCTTCTGCGACACGTTCTCCAGGTACGCGCCGGGGCCGGTCACCGCGCCGTAGATCGTCGGCTCGTACTCGGCCGAAAGCGCGTAGGTCTTGGCGAAGCAGCCGTTCTCGGTGCCGTACACCTTGCCGCCGGGCATGAGCGCGATGAAATCGTCCTGCACCGGCTTCGAGTCGTTCTGACGCGTGAAGGTCGTCGTGGTCTTGCCGGTTCCGGATAGGCCGATGATGAGGAACGTCTTGTCGCCGGCCGGCGTGGGGATCACCTTGCATCCCGCGTGCAAGCCGAGTCCGCCGCGCTCATGGACGATCGCGTTCCACATGCGCAGGCCGCCCTTCTTCGATTCGCCGAAGTAGTCGGAGTTGAGGATGCGGGTGACGTTGTTCTCCAGGTCGACGGCGATCAAGCGGTCGTTCGGATATCCCTCGGCCGCGAGGTTGGGCGTGTAGATGATCGTGACTTCCGGCTCGTGGTCGGGCGTCTGTCCTTCGTGGAAGTACAGGAGGTCCTGCGACCCCGCGACGTTCGCGTTGCGCGCCTCGATGATGAGTCGCGCGGGCGTTCGGAACGACGCGTCGTTCCCGATGAATCCGTTGATCACGACGATGTCCTGGTCACGGATATACGCGTCCTGCAGGTCGGCGACGCGCGTGAACTCCTCGCGGGTGATCGTCTGATGCCCCGCGTGGCGGTCGGGGTGATCGGTCGCGATGAACGTCGACTTCGCGCTGCGCGAATCGACGCGCGTCGTCACGTTCAGGTTCTCGTAGCCGGTCCAGCGAGCGTTCGGCATCTTTGCCGTCAGCTCGATCAGCTCGTCCTGGCTGGGGTCGATGAGGATCGAGCGCGCCTCGAGGAGATAGGAAGGTCCTTCGATCTTCTGCGCCACGACGGAACTCCTGTTCGCGGACGGGCCCCCGCCCTTCTTGTGAAAGTGTTCACTAATTGTACCCGGGACCCCCGGGAACGGTAAACCTGAGGCGACGGTTGGGTAACGGTTCTGCCGCTTCGAGCGACCAGCCCAGGAGTTGGGCGGCCGCCGCGCTCAGCGACTGGGTTCGACGTTGAAGTACAAGCGCACCTGGGTGCGGTACTCGAGGATCTTGTTGTCCTTGACCGAGCACGCGGTATCGATGACGTCCATCTTCTGGATATGACGGATCGTCTTCGCCGCCTCACGCAGGGCCTCGCGCGCCGCCTCGCCCCAGGACTCGGACGAGACGCCTTCGAGGTCGATGGTGTTGATGACGCCCATGCGCAACCTCCTTGAGGAACGGTAGACGGATTCTCCCGCGTCCCGCCGCCTCGGAGCAAGGCGGCCTGAGCGGTTCGCGCGGAACTATGCTGGCCGCGTGGGCGAATCTGCGTCCGACCTCGGCGAGTTCGCGCTGATCGAGCGGCTCTTGTCGCGTGTCCGGCCGTTCGTGGGCGACGGTTCCACGTTCGGGCCCGGCGACGACGCGGCCTCGCTGCCGGTCGAGGGCGATTCCGTTCTGGTCACGACCGATCTGTTGATCGAAGGAATCCATTTCGACCTGGAGATCTCGTCGTTCGAAGACGTCGGCTGGAAGGCGCTGGCCGTCAACGTGTCCGACATCGCGGCGATGGGCGGCGAGCCCTCCTACGCGCTGGTCGGTCTCGGCGCCCCGCCGGAGATCGCAGTTGCCGACCTCGAGCGCTTGTACGCGGGGTTCGGCGCCTGTGCGCGCGCATTCCACGTCGCCCTGGCAGGCGGCGACTCGGTGCGGGCCGACCGGGTGACGATAGCGGTCACGCTGCTGGGGAACACCGGCGATGCGAGCCCGGTGCGGCGGAACGGCGCAGCAGTGGGCGACGTGGTGTGCGTGACCGGCGCGGTCGGCGGCGCCGCTGCCGGGTTGGCGTTGCTCCGGGGTGCGAAGGAGGGAGACGCCGGCGCCGTTGCGCTCCTCGAACGCTTCCCCGCCCTTGCGACGTCGCACCGGCGTCCGGTGCCGCGGGTCCGGGAAGGACGCGGGGCCGCGACGACGGGCGCGACCGCGATGATCGACGTGTCGGACGGTCTCGGCCAGGACCTCGACCACATCCGCGCTGCGTCCGACGCCGGCGCATCCATCGCCACGTCCTCGGTTCCGATCTCGGAAGGCGTGGAAGCGGTGGCTGAATGGCGTGGTGTCGATCCGATCCGCCTCGCCGTTGGAGGCGGCGACGACTACGAGCTGCTGATCACCGTAAAGCCCGGCGACCTCGACGCGCTGATCGCCGCCGTCGCGCCGACGCCTCTGACGCCGATCGGCGAGATCATCCGCGGCGACCGGACGACGTTGGTGGACGGCAGCGACCAGATCGACCTCGCCGGATGGGGCTGGGACTCGTTCTTGGAGGAGGAATGATCCCGCGCGCGTTGACGATCGCCGGCTCGGATTCCGGCGGCGGCGCCGGGATCCAGCAGGACCTCAAGACCTTCCAAGCGCACGGCGTGTGGGGGATGTCGGCGATCACCGCGGTCACCGTCCAGAACACGATCGGCGTCAGCGGATTCGTCGAACTACCGGCCGACACCGTCGCCGCTCAGATCGAAGCGGTCGCGTCCGACATCGGCGTGGACGCGGCGAAGACCGGGATGCTCGCGAACGCGGCGATCGTCGAGGCGGTAGCGGGCGCCGTCCGCGACGCGGAGATCGACCGGCTCGTCGTCGATCCGGTGTTCATCTCGAAGCACGGGGATCCCTTGCTGCGGTCCGATGCCGTCGACGCATTGCGCTCGCAGATCCTGCCGCTGGCGTTGATCGTGACGCCGAACGCGCACGAGGCTGCGGAGCTGGCGGGCGCGTCGGTGAAGACGCGTGCCGATCAGGTCGAATCGGCGCGGGCGATCCTGGCGCTCGGGCCCCGTGCCGTGTTGGTCAAAGGCGGCCACGTCGACGGGCGCGAGGCGGTCGACGTGCTTGCGACGGCGGACGGCGTCGTCGAGATCGCCGGGCCACGCATCGATTCTCCGAACACGCACGGGACCGGCTGCATGCTGTCGGCCGGGATCGCTGCGTGCCTTGCAAAGGGGATGCACCTTGAAGCCGCGGTCAGGGAGTCAAAGCTTTTCGTCACCGGCGCGATCGAGCATTCACTCGCGATCGGGAAAGGGATCGGCCCCGTGAACCCGTCCTGGAGGCTTGAGGCTGGGGAGTGAACGTCTAGCCGGCGCGCTGGACCTTGCCGGCCTTGATGCAGCGGGTACAGACGTTCAGGCGCTTTGGGGCCCCATTCACCAGCGCGCGTACCCGCTGGATGTTCGGGTTCCACCGGCGCGAGGAGCGCCGGTGGGAGTGGGAAACCTGCATGCCGAAACTGGGTTTCCGGCCGCAAACGTCGCAGACAGCTGCCATGGCCCGGCTATGGTACCGGCCGTCTTACCCTGCGGCAACGCGCTCGCTGAGGCGGTCCGAGGCCGTTGTTAGGATGCGAATGTGACCTCCAGGCTGAGCGCGCAGGACCTGCGGCGTGTGGTTCTTGCGGGGCTCGAGGCCCTGCGATCTCGCCAGGACGAGATCGACGCCGCCAACGTCTATCCGGTCCCCGACGGAGACACGGGAACCAACCTGGTGCTGACGATGAACGCCGTCGCCGAGGCCGTCTCGGTCGCGGCCGACCGACCAAAGGACCTCGCCGCGGCACTGGGGCGCGGTGCGCTGATGGGGGCACGGGGGAACTCCGGCGTGATCCTCGCGCAGGTGCTCCGCGGACTCGCGGAGCTCGTCGACGAAGACGGCCTGGATGCGCGGGGGCTTGCGAAGGGCCTCGCACGTGGCGCCGACCTCGCGTACGAAGCGATGCTCGCCCCCGTGGAAGGAACGATGCTGACGGTCGCGCGCGCCGCCGCGGTCGCGGTGGAACATGCCGACACCGAGGACTGCGTCGTCGTCCTCGATGCCGCCGCACGCGCGGCGCACGATGCGCTCGAGCGCACCCCCGAGCTGTTGCCGATCCTCCGCGATGCAGGCGTCGTGGACGCCGGCGGCATCGGGCTGTGCGTCGTGCTGGACGCGGCGGCGGCGACGGTCGCTGGGCGACCGCTCGCCATGACCTCGGCCGCGCTGCGACCGATCGTGCGCGCACGCGAGGCGGGTTCGAGCGCCTTCGCGTACGAGGTGCAGTACTTGCTCGAGGAAGCTGCCGACGAGGAAGCGACCGCGCTGCGACAACGTCTCGGCGCGATCGGAGATTCGGTCGCCGTGATCGGCGGGGCGGGACTCTGGAACGTGCACGTCCACACCAACGAGGTCGGGCGCGCGATCGAGATCGGCATGGCCGCCGGCCGCCCGCACGACATCTCCGTCGTCGCGTTCGCCGACCAGATCGCCGGCGCGACCGGCGCGCGCACGGTTCCGCTTGCGACCGCGTCGGGCGCCGTCGCTCTCGTCGCCGTCGTGTCGGGCGACGGGCTGGCCGAGCTGTTCGCTTCGCTCGGGGCGGGCGTGATCGTCGACGGGGGCCGCACGATGAACCCGTCGGTCGGCGAGCTGGTCGCGGCGATCGAGCGGGCGCCCGCTGGCGACGTGATCCTCGTAGCGGGCAACGACGACGCGTTCCCGGCGGCGCGCGCGGCGATCGACGACGTTCACGGCAAAAGGGTCGCGCTGGCGAGCGCGCGCGACCTCGCGCAGTCGTTCGCGGCGATGGTGGCGTTCTCCGACGCACGCTCGCTCGAGGACAACGTGGCGGACATCGAAGAAGCGCTGACGCGTACGCGCACCGGCCGGGTCGCGATCGCGGTGCGCGACGACCCGGCGACGACGATCGGCGCCGGCGACGCGGTGGGTTTCGTCGACGGGCGTCCGATCGCCAACGGACGCGATCCCGTCGCCGTCGCGCGCGCGGTCGTGCAGGCGCTGGCGCCGGGTGAAGCGCTTACGATCCTCAGCGGACTCGACGCGCCGCCGGAGGAGGCGGAGGCCGTCGCCCGCGAGGCCGTCGTGGTCCTCGCCGGCGGCGAGGTCGAGATACGCCACGGCGGCCAGCCCGTCGACCGTTACCTCTTCGCCCTCGAGTGAGCTCGAAACCGGCAGCACCGTCGACGCGCAACGTCGACCAACCGCTGGCGAAGGCCGGCATCCCTGGGCTCGGCCCTGCCGCCGCGGCGAAGCTGGCGCGCAAAGGGGTGCGAACGGTGCGCGATCTCCTCGAGTACGTGCCGCGCACGTACATGGACCTCTCCAAGACGAAGCCGATGGGCGATTTGAAGATCGGCGAGCAGGCGACCGTCAAAGGCGTGATCAAGCGTGTCGACGGGCGCTACCTGCGCGGCCGTAAGCACATGCTCACGGTGACGGTGGCCGACGGAACCGGCGTCGTGAACGTCGTCTTCTGGAACCAGCCGTTCCGCGCGAAGTCGTACCCAGAAGGCAAGACCGTCGCCCTCGCCGGCCGCTTCGAGCGTCGCGCCGGCAAGTGGCAGCTCATGGGCGTGCCGCACGTCGAAATCGTGCGCGACGGAGACGAGAGCGTCCACACCGGGCGCGTGATCCCGGTCCATCCGGCGACCGAAGGCGTATCGACCACGATGATCCGCCGGGCGGTGGACTCCGCGCTGAAGCGCTACGCGGCCGCACTGGAAGATCCGCTGCCGCCGGCGATCGCCCGCAAGCATGGTTTCGTCGCGCGCGGAGCCGCGTTGCAGGAGATGCATTTCCCCACGGACCGAGGGCGCTTCGTGAAAGCGCGTCGCCGGCTCGTGTTCGAGGAGTTGTTCGTTCTCGAGGCGGGGCTCGCGGCGCAGAAGCGGCGCATCGAGAGCGAGACCCGCGGGATCGAACAGCCGGGAGGCGACGACCTCGTCGAGCGGTTCCTCACGTCGCTGCCGTTCCGGCCGACCGCCGCGCAACGCAGAACGATCGGAGAGATCGCGGGCGACATGGCGCTCGGACGGCCGATGCACCGGCTCCTGCAGGGAGAGGTGGGCAGCGGCAAGACCGTCGTCGCCGTCGCAGCGGCCTTGGTCGCCGCGGCGTCGGGGTCGCAGACGGCGTTCATGGCACCGACCGAGGTGCTGGCGGAACAGCACTTCCTCACCGTCCGCAAGCTCCTCGAGCCGCTGGCCGGCGATGCGCCCACCGAAGAGGGACGCTTGTTCGGCGAGGGGTTCGGCGTCGAGCTGCTCACCTCGTCGGTGACGGGCAAGGCGCGTGAGCGCGCGCTCGACGAAGCCGCGTCTGGGCGCGCGACGCTGCTCGTCGGCACCCACGCGCTGATCCAGGAAGGCGTCGCGTTCGACCGGCTCGGCTTGGCGATCGTCGATGAGCAACACCGCTTCGGCGTGCACCAGCGCATCGCGCTGAAAGGGAAAGGGCCCGGCGGCGCCGAGCCGGACGTACTGATCATGACCGCGACGCCGATCCCGCGGACGCTTGCGATGACGCTGTACGGGGACCTCGACGTTTCCGTGCTCGACGAGATGCCCGCCGGCCGCCGTCCGGTACGGACGCAAGTGATCAACGCCGCGCAGCGCGACGAGGCGTACGCGCTCATCCGCGAAGAGGTCGCGGCGGGACGTCAGGCGTTCATCGTTTGCCCGCTCGTCGCCGATTCCGAAGCGCTGGAGGTGAAGGCCGCAACGACCGAGCATGCACGTATCGCGGCAGACGTGTTCCCGGACCTGCGCGTGGGGTTGATCCACGGACGGCTTCGATCGGCGGAGAAGGAACAGGTCATGTCGTCGATGCGCGCCGGCGAGGTCGACGTCCTCGTCGCGACGACCGTGATCGAGGTGGGCGTCGATATCCCGAACGCGACGGTGATGCTCATCGAAGACGCCGATCGGTTCGGCCTGTCGCAGTTGCACCAGCTGCGCGGCCGGATCGGCCGCAGCGAGCACGCAGCAACCTGCCTCTTGCTCACGTCGATCGACGAACTGGAACCTGACGAGCGGCAAACGGCCCGCCAGCGGCTCGCCGCGATGGAAGAAAGCACCGACGGCTTCGAGCTCGCCGAGCGGGACCTGGTGATCCGCGGTGAAGGCCAGCTGTTCGGCAGGGGAGCGGTGGGCGAGGACACCTCCGACGCACCGGCCCAGGCCGGGCACTCCGACCTCCGGTTCGCCTCGCCGCTCGTGAAGCACGTCGACGTCCTCGCCGCGGCTAGAACCGAAGCGTTCGCACTGGTGGACGACGACCCGCACCTATCGGCGCCCGAGCACGAGCGGCTCCGCGCCGAGGTCGTCCGACGGTTCGGCGACCGCCTCGACTGGCTCCGGGCCGGCTGATGCGGGTCACCGGCGGCCTGGCCAAAGGAGCCAGGCTGCAGACCCTTCGAGGCCCCGAGACGCGTCCGACCGCCGACCAGGTCCGCAAGGCGATCTTCGACATCCTCGGTCCGCAGGTGGAAGGCGCCCGCGTGCTGGACCTGTTCGCCGGGACCGGGGCGCTCGGGATCGAGGCCCTGTCTCGCGAGGCCGCCGAGGCCATGTTCGTCGAGTCCGGCCGTCAGGCGTGCTCGGTGATCCTCGCCAACCTCGATGCGACGGGGTCGCGCGCCCGCGGCGTCGTCAAACGCGGCGACGTGGAACGCGTTCTCAGCCGCCCGCCGAAGGAGCCGTACGACCTGGCTTTTCTTGACCCCCCTTACGAGCGCGGTCTAGGATTCGTGGCCCGTATCCTGGGGAAACTCGCCTCGGGAGCGCCCCGAACGGAGGCAGGATCGGTGGCGGGAGGCGGGTGGATCCGAGCGGGGGGAACGGTTGTTGTCGAGTCCGTCGTGGGGGCGGTCCCCTGGCCCGAAGGGTTCCAACAGACACGCGTGCGGCCGTTCGGCCGGACGCAGATAGCCGTGGCGGTGCGCGACGACCATGCCTGACCTAGCCGTCTATCCCTGAACGTTCGACCCGATCACGAACGGCCACCTCGACATCATCGAGCGGGCCTCCAAACACGTCGCGAGGGTCATCGTCGCCGTGTCGCAGAATCCTTCGAAGCAACCGCTGTTCACCTTGGAGGAGCGACTTGCCATCGCCACGGAAGCGGTCGCGCGACTTCCCGGCGTCGAAGTCGACTCCTTCGAAGGCCTGCTCGTCGACTTCTGCACCCGGCGGGGCGCGAAACTTGTCGTCAAAGGGCTCCGCGCCGTGAGCGACTTCGAGTACGAGATGCAGATGGCGCAGATGAACCTGCGGCTCGCCGGCGTCGACACGCTGTTCATGGTCGCCAATCCGTCGTTCAGTTTCTTGTCGTCTTCCATCGTCAAAGAGGTCTCGCGTTTCGGTGGGTCGGTTGAAGGACTCGTCCCGCCCGAAGCCGCCGCGCGCTTGAAGGAGAAGACCGGTGGCCAAGCCTGAGCCGACCCCATCCAGCGGCCCGGTCGTGATCCGGACGAATGAGCCCGCCCCGGGGCCCATGATCGAAGCGGCGGCACCGGTGCCGGTTCCCGCGACCGGCCCCGAAAACCTGATCGAGCGACTTGCCGACCTCGTTCGCGAAGCGCGGTCCATGCCGCTGTCATCGTCGGCGCTGATCAATCGGGGTGAGGTGCTCGAGATCATCGAGTCGCTCCGGGCAGCGCTGCCGAACGAGATCACCCGCGCCCGGTCGATCCTCCGCGACGGCCAGGACGTGCTCGAACGGGCCGGCGAAGAGGCCCAGCGTGTGCTCGAGCGGGCTCGCCAGGAGCGCGAGCGGCTGCTCTCCAAGACAGAGATCGTCCAAGCCGCGGCGCGCGAGGCCGACCGGTTGGTGGCCGAGGCGCAGTCCACCGCCAAGCAGATCCGTTCCGAGGCGGAGGTCTACGTCGAGTCCAAGCTCGCGAACTTCGAGGTCGTGCTCTCCAAGACCCTCCAGGCCGTCGAGCGGGGTCGGCAACGGCTCGCCGGCCGGCTCGAAGCGGACGAATTGGCCCCCGCGGACACCGACGAGGCGGGGCCCGAGAAATAGCGCTTCAGCCCGTCGCGAGCCTCTCATATTGCCTGGTCAGAGCGCCAATGCGACATTGTGATATCCTTCTCGAAGATGGTGCCAGAGGGGTTGACCGCACTGCGTGAAGCAAGCCAACTCTCCGTAGAGATCTCGGAGCTTCTCCGGCATCCAGGAACCTCAAAGCACTACGAGTTCACCGCCGACGTCGAGGGTTTGGCCCTCGACATGGGGCACGTCCGGCCGACGCTGGACTTCGATCTCGAGCTCGCGAGCCTCGTCGAGGGCGTCCTGGTGTCGGGCCATGTCCGGGGTCTGTACGAGCTGGAGTGCAGCCGCTGCACGCGGCCGTTCGACGCGACCTTCGACGTCGAGCTGTCCGAGATGCTGGCGTACGAGGGGGAGGGCGGAACGGAGGACGGCTACGCCGTCTCCGCCGACCATGCGCACCTCGAGCCGGTCGTCCGCGACGCGGTGGTGCTCGCGATGCCGCTCAATCCGCTGTGCCGTCCCGACTGCAAAGGTCTGTGCCTGATCTGCGGCGCCGATCGCAACACGGTCGACTGCGGCCACCAAGCCGGGCGCGCCGACCTGCGTTGGGAACCGTTGGCTCGTTTGAAGGAAACGTTGG
>Ga0075435_100001447_pt1 | contig 15250 bp, 12 predicted proteins | sample RhiMethybrSRZTD4_FD_75302 | JGI IMG/M metagenome (GOLD analysis project Ga0075435, IMG submission 75302) | Populus rhizosphere microbial communities from Tennessee, USA - Rhizosphere MetaG P. TD hybrid SRZTD4 | ecosystem: Host-associated > Plants > Roots > Rhizosphere > Soil | place: USA...
TGTGGCCGCGCAGGTCGAGCTCCCAGCGCACTTCTTCGAGGATGCGGTAGAAGTCGCCGCGGCGTGACGAGGGCGTGTCCAGGCGCACGGCGTAGAGGTCCTTCCCGAGCGCCTCCGCGACACGGATCGCCTCGAACTTCTCGTCCTGCAGGGTGTCGATGAGCGCGACCCGACGCACTTTCGAGTCGATAACCGCGTCGAAGGCCCGGAGCGCCTCCACGGTGTCGCCGATCATGAGAACGAGCGAGTGCGGGATCGTCCCCATCGGGTCGGCGTCGATCAGCTCGGCCGATTTGGTGACCGCGACGCCGTCACAGCCCCCGATGAAGGCGTTGCGCTCGATCATCGGCGCGAGCGCGGGGTGCATACGCCGCGCCCCGAACGAGATAACCTGTCGCTCGCCCGCGGCCTTCTTGCAACGCGCCGCTTTGGTGGCAATGCCCGAGGCCTGGCAGAGGAGACCGAGCAGCGCCGTCTCGTACTGCGCCCACTCGACGTACGTGCCCTCGATGCGCACCACCGGCTGGTACGGCTCGAAGAGAACGCCCTCGTCCATCGCCCACACGTCCACCGGCTGCCCCTCGAGCAGGGCCGCCGCTTCCTCGACGCCGGCGAGAATTCCCCACTGCCAGTCCTCGGGAAGCGACTTCAGGTAGACCTCGGCCTTGACCCGCTTTCGATCACCGCGATGGGTGAGGATCTGTACAGTGCGCGAGAAGTAAACATCGGAGACCTCGCCGCGCTTGATGTCGGCATCGGCGGCGGTGTGAAACGGGCGCTTCGGGGCGTTCGGCATAGTCTCTGTGCCCCTCGGAGCAGTCCGAAGGTGGCGAAAAGTGTGTCAGAACCAGATGGTCAAGTCAAACTTGCCGCTTCTCGGTCGCTGTCGGGGTCGCTGAGGTAGGTGGGGGTCGAGCGGACCACGCGGCGCGCGTTCGCTGCCCCGGGGTGGCCGGGCTCCATCCGGGCGCACCTCTCCCGCCGCCGCACTCAGGGAACGGGTCCCTTCGACCCCCACCTACCTCAGCGACCCCGACAGCGACCGAGCCTCGGCGGTTATTTCTTTGCTTCGGAGCGGCCGATCAGCGTGGGCCCTGGTCGCGTCGCGTACCGCGACGGTCAGACGTCAGCGGGACCGCGGTTCAGACGTCAGGCCTTTGCGAGATTTCCGGGGCCTAGAGGGGGAGGGACTTCAGGTAGGCGCGGAATTCGTCGGAGAGGTCAGGACGGGCCAGGGCGAACTCGACGGTGGCCTTGAGGAAGCCGAACTTGTCGCCCGTGTCATAGCGGCGGCCCTCGAACTCGAGGGCGTACATGGGGCGACGGGTCCGGAGCGTGCGCAAGGCGTCGGTCAGCTGGATCTCGCCCCGCGAATCGGCCCGCGTCCCGGCCAGGATTTCGAAGATCTCGGGTGGCAGGACGTACCGGCCGATGATGGCCAGGTCGGACGGCGCGTCCTGCGGACGTGGCTTCTCGACCAGGTCGAGGATCTCGTGCACCCGGTCGCCGACCGGCTTCGCGGCGACCACGCCGTACTGCGAGATCCGGTCGCGGGGCACGCGCTGGACCGCGAGTACCGGGGCCTCGTACCGCTCGGCGACGTCGAGGAGCTGCCGCATACACGGCGACGGCGCCGCGCCGATGATGTCGTCGCCGAGGAACACGCCGAAGGGCTCGTCGCCGACCAGCGAGCGGGCACAGAGAATGGCGTGGCCGAGGCCGAGCGGCTCCTTCTGACGCACGTAGGAGACCGACGCCAGCTCGGAGATTGTCTTGATCTGCGCGAGCTCTTCCGTCTTGCCCCGGTCGCTCAGGTAGTACTCGAGCTCGAACGACGCGTCGAAGTGGTCCTCGATCGCGCGCTTGCCTCGCCCGGTCACGATGATGATCTCCGACAGGCCCGAGGCGACTGCTTCCTCGACGACGTACTGGATCATCGGCTTGTCGACGAGGGGGAGCATTTCCTTCGGCTGCGCCTTCGTGGCGGGAAGGAACCGCGTTCCGAGGCCCGCAGCGGGAAAGACACCCTTACGAACCTTCACGCGTTCATCATACCGCATACCGCGGGCACGCCTGAGGCCAAGGAAGACGGCGCCGGGCTCAGGGTCGCGGTCGCCAACGCCCGACGCCCTCCAGCACCGCCACGATGGCCAGGACACACGCGGCTTGAACCAGGATCAGCACTGCCTCATGGGGCGTCGCGGCCTTCAAGAGCAGCGCCGAGAGGCCAAGCGTCGAGGCGAGGAAGAAGATCAGCAGCACGCTCTGGCGCTTGGTGAGGCCGAGCTGCTCGAAGCGATGGTGGATGTGATCGCGCCCGGTGTAGGCGAGCCACTCCGTCAGCGAGTGCACCCTGCCGGTCACGATGCGCCCGATCCCGACGAAGGCGATGTCGAAAAGCGGCACGCCCAGAATGAGCGCCGGCGTGAGCAACGCGATGATCGGCGCGTCCTCGGCCCAGTCGCCCATCACCGCCAGCCCGGCGAGGGTGAAGCCGATGAATGTGGCGCCGCTGTCGCCGAGGAAGATCACGGCGCGGCCCGGCCGGAAGTTGTACGGCAGAAAGCCCAGACACGCGCCGACGAGCGCGGCCGAGAGGTACATGAGATAGCGCTGCTCCGTCTGGAGCGCGGCGATGCTGAAAAAGATGCCGGCGATGACGCCGAGGCCGCCGGCCAGCCCGTCCATGCCGTCGAGGAACTGGACGGCGTTGGTGACTGTGACGAACCAGAGGATCGTCAGCGCGACGTTCAGCCACGCGAAGCCGGGCACCCAGTAGGGCACGATGTTGAGGACCACGCCATAGGCGACCGCCACGAGCGCCGCGCCGACATGCCCCGCCAGCTTCAGGGACGCCCGGAGATCGGTCATGTCGTCCAGGATTCCGATCGCCACGACGAGGGTCGCTCCGACCGCCACCCCCTTGAGTGGGCGCGAGAAGTCGAAGCTCGTCAGCACAGTCACCGCGAAGGCGCCATAAACGGCCGCGCCCCCAAGGAGGGGCGTGACGACGTCATGCACCTTGCGGGCGCTGGGCACGTCGAGCACGCTCCACCGGATGGCGAGCGCCCGCATCAGCGGGGTGAGAAAGAGCGCGACCGCGAAGGCGAGCACGACCAGGTAGAGCCACGGCAGCCGCGCGGCGTGGTCGCGGCCCCAGATCGGCGTGAGCGCGAGCAGCCCCACGAGCGCCAGACGGGCCAGATGCGGCGTGAGAATCGCCGGGTCCGCGAGACCGGCCCGAGCCGCGAATGGTTCCAGCGGGATCGGGCCCGGCCCGGTCACGCGAGGGCCTCCAGGAGCGCCGCGGCGACGGTGTCGGCCTCGTCGTCGGTTAGCGAGGGATAGCACGGCAGCGAGAGGCTCTGCGCCCACAGCCGCTCGGCGTTCGGATAGCCGGAGAGGCCGACGGCGCGGTGCATCGGGCGGAAAACCGGCCGCCGCGCCGTCACCCCCCGACGCTCGAGGTGGCTCAACACCGGACCCAGTGGAGTCTCCACCGCGACGACGAAACGGTGGTAGACGTGACGGTCGCCCGCGTCCGACGGAACCCGGCAGCGCGGGGCGCGCGCGAGGGCCGCCCGGTAGCGAGTGGCCAGCGCGCGGCGTCGCGCGATGAATGCGTCGAGCCGGACGAGCTGACTCCGGCCAAGCGCCGCCTGCATGTCGGTCATCTTGTAATTGAAGCGCGGCGTGAGATCGGCTTGCTCGTCGTAGTCGCGCGCGCCGCGCGCGCGCGCGACCAGGTCGGCACCCCCGGTGACCGCGCCGCCCTCGCCGGTCGTGAGGAGCTTGGTGGCATAGAACGAGCACACGGCGAGCTCCCCGCGCGCCCCCACCGGACGGCCGTCGAGCACGGCGCCCAGCGTCTGGGCGCAGTCCTCCACGAGCGCCACGCCGAGCCGCTCGAAATCGCGGAGGTCGACGGCGAGCCCGAAGGGATGGACGACGACGACCGCGCGCGTGCGGGCCGTCCGCCGGCGCGCCGCGTCGGCCGCCGACAGGCCGAGCGTGTCGGGATCGGCGTCGGCGAGGACCGCGACGGCTCCGCAGCGCGTGACAGCGTGGTAGAGCGCGTCGCACGCGTACGTCGGAATGATCACCTCGTCCCCCGGCCCCACGTCGAGCGCGCGCAGCGCCAGCTCCAGCGCGGCGCTGCCGGAGCTGACCGCGGCGGCGTCGGCGACGCCCATGCGCTCGGCGAGGCCGCGCTCGAAGGCCGCCACCTCGGGCCCCTGCGCCAGGTGGCCGCCGCGAACGACGCGCGCGACGCGCTCGCCGTCGTCGTCGCCGAGGGTCGGCCGAGAGTGGGGAATCATGGGGCGAGTGGGTCAGAGGTTCAGCAGCAGCCGGACCGACTGAAATGCCTCCGCGTACTTGACCCGCGCCTGGATGCCTCGGAAGTTCGCGCACGATTGCGCCAGCTCGAGGATCGACAGGTCTTCGATGTTGGTCTTCGTCACTTGCGAGCGGTGCGCCTCCAGGCCGGCCAGCTTCGTGGCCAGCACGTCGGCGATATCCGTGTAGCAGTTCGGCGCGAAGTTCACCGTCGAGGGCACTTCGTAGAAGAGGAAGTTAGGGACGTAGCGCGTCGCCGACATCGCACTCTGGGCCAGGTGGCGATGATCCTGGTGCGTATCGTCGGGCGAGTTGACGAAGATCATCCGCGGCTCGATCTGGCGGATCACCGATTCCAGCCGCACGATCGTCTCGCGCGTCAGCGGCACCTCGGTATCCTGGTATTCGCCCCAGAAGACCTTCCGCACCCCGAGGATCTGCGCCGCCTCTTCCTGCTCGCGTCGCCGCACCGCGGGATCGCCACCGAGCGCGCCGTCCGAAGCGACGAAGATGTACACCGAATGCCCGCGTTGCGCGTACTTGGTCAGCATGCCGCCGCAGCCGTATTCGATGTCGTCGGGATGCGCGCCGAGCGCGAGGATGTTCACCTATCGCGGCTCGGGCGAAAGAGGTGACCACGTGTTCCCTTCACAGAGAAGGCCGAGGGCCTCATCGCCTTGCATCAATAGTAAGTCAAGGGACGAGAGAAACGGAGTGAATTCCCCGCGTCCCTGGCTGTACACGGGATGCTCGTAGCGCTGCGTCGCGACCGCGATGCTGGCGGCAGCGAATTGATCGGCGTCGAGGTAAAGCGCACCGTCTCGCCCCGCGAGGTACGTGTCGGCCCCGACGGCGCGACAGATCGCCACGAGCCGCGCCGTGGGGTCCGATCGCGGCCCGTCGGCGACGGCGAGCTCCGACGCCAGGCATGCCGGCGTCGACACGCCGAGCGCGCCGGCCAGCCACCGGGCGCTGTCGACGGCGAGCGGTGCCAGGCGCTCCCACTCGCGGGCGTAGAAGCTCCGGAGCTCGTCGCGATACCGCGGCCACTTCGGCGCCTTCCCGTATGCGTTCTCGATCGCGCGCAGGTGTCGCGCGCGCCAGGGCTGGCTCGTGTCGATGGGCACGACGCCCACGGCCATTCCGAGGTGGGCCTTGACCGGCACCGTGAGCCAGCGCGGCCCGTCGGGCGTCTTGATCCGGTTGCGGTTCTGCCAGCCGTTCTTCTCGTACTGCACTGTGTCGAGGAACACGAACAGGTCGGCGCTCGCCCACTTCGCCAAATAGCCGAGCCAGGGCAGATAGTGCGGCTGGTGAATGGCGATTTTCACCTGAGCCCCTTTTCTCGGGCCAGCGCCGCGTACAGCGACAAGAGCTTCGCGTCCGCGACCGTCGTCGAGAACGCCTCCGCCCGTTGCCGCCCGGCCTCGCCGAGCTTGCGGCGCAGGCCCGCGTCTTGCCCGAGCTCGACGAGCGCGTCCGCGAGCGCGTCGGGATCGTCGGGCGCGATCAGCCGCCCGCACTCGCTGTCGGCGATGACCGAGGGAATCCCGCCGACCGCGGTCGCAACGACCGCACGGCCGAGAGCCATCGCCTCGACGAGCACGCGTCCCATTCCCTCGTTCCGGGACGGCACCACCACCGCATCCGCCGCGGCGAGGTGCGACGCGACATCGGTCATCCCGCCCGTCATCCGCAAGCCATCGGCGACGTTCAGCGACACGGCCAGCGCCTCCAGCCCCGGCCGCTCGGGGCCGTCGCCGACGAGGAGCAGGCGTGCGTTGGGGATCGCTCCGCGGACCCGCGGCAGCGCGCGCACTGCGAGATCGAATCCCTTGATGCGAATGAGTCGGCCGAGCCCCAGGACGACGAACGCGCTCTGATCGAGCCCGAGGTGCCTGCGGGCCTCGGCTCGAGGCGGCGCGGACGCGCGAAGGCGCTCGGTCGGGACACCGCTCGGAATCGACACGTACTGCTCGGGCCGGCCGATGCTGTGCGCCAGGTGCTCCTCGGTGCCGCGCTCGGTCAGCGTGATGATCCGATCGGTCCACTTCGCCGCCAGCCGCTCGAGCGCGATGAAGAGTGCGGTCCGCCCGGCTCCGTAGTAGCCATAGAAGATGTGGCCGTGCGGCTGGTGGATCACGCCCGGCACGCGCGTGATCCGCGCGGCCAGGCGGCCGACGAACCCGGCCTTCGAGGTGTGCGTTTGCACGATTGCCGGACGCTCGCTCCTGATCAGCCCGGCCAGCTGTCGGAGCGACGCCAGGTCGGCGAGCGGCGCGACCTCTCGTCCGAGGGACGGAACGTCGACGACGCGGCATCCGCGGTGGCGCGCGTCAGCGAGCGACGTCGCGTCCGATTCGGCGAACGACGTGGCCAGCGTGCAGCGATGGCCCGCACGGGCGAGGGCGACGCACGACGCGATGGTGTTCTCCGACGAGCCGCCCAGCGTGAGGCGCGTGATCGCATGCAGGACGTGGATGCTCATCCAGCGCCCTTTCGGGCGTAGAGCTCCACGGACGGCCCGACGAGGCAACGATCGCCTGACACCGCGGCGAGCGCCCTGGCGGACGACGCGATCGCCACCCGTCCCCACCGCAGCAGCCGCACGGTGGCGGCGGACGCCGTGGCGGGCTCCCGGGCGACCATCGCGGAATTCCCGACCTCGAGCACCCCAAAGCCCGCGCGCTCCGCGAGGCGCCGGAGCCCCTCGGGCGTGAACGCGAAGTGGTGGACGATCGGATACGCGTCCCATCGCCGGGATCGAGCGAGCGGGCCGAGGGCGGTCAGGAAGCGCACCCACGGCCGATGGAAGCGGGCGTTGGGAACACGCACCGCGAGCAGGCCCCCCGCACGCAGCACGCGGTGCGCTTCTCTCAAGATGGCGAGCGGCTCGCGCGCCTGATCGAGGACGTTGACCAGGGTCACCGCGTCGACCGTGCCGGTCCCGACGGGCAGCAGCGTCCCATCAGCCTGGATCGCCGGGACCTCGCCGCCCCGGCGCGCCACCACGCACGGGGTGTGGGCGAGGTCGGCGCTCACCGCGAGCCACCGGCGCGCGCGGGCGAGCCCCGACAGATGGCCGCCGCCGCCGCCCACGTCGAGCAATCGCGGCTGATCGTCGCCGAGGCCGAGACTCGCCAAGCGGTCGAGGAGCGCCTGGAAGAGGCTCGCGCGCTCTGGGGTGAGACTGGCGGGCGGGAAGCGCTGGGGATAGTCGAGCTCATACGCCTGCTGAAGCTCCGCGCCCGTCGGCTGCACGGTCGCCAGAGAGCTTCCGCAGCCCCGGCACCAGCGATAACGCATGCCGCGATAGACGAGCTCGCTGGGGCGAGTGGCCCCTCCGCAGGCCGGACAGGCGGCCGCCGCGCCGCACTCCGCCGCCTCGACACGTGCCCTGGCCTCGTCTCTCCGCCTGTTGACGACGCGCCGCAGCGCCCGCTCGAGGTCGGTGGTGGCGCGCGTCCACGTGTAGTGTTGCTCAGAGTGCGCGCGGCAGGCCGCGCGAAGGCGCTCGTAGTGCGCCGGATCGCGCGTCCTGTCGTCGAGGAAGCGCTCGAGGCCGGCGGCCAGCATCTCGGGTGACGTGCCGCCGAAGATCAGGGACGAAGAGAGCGGCCTGAGGATCTCCGGCGTCGCGCCGACCGGCGTCCCGAGCACGGGCGTACCGCAGGCGAGCGCTTCCACGGTGACGAGCCCGAAGCCTTCGAGCTCGCGGGTGGGAAGCACGAAGGCGTCGGCCGCCTGGTAGTAGCGCGGGAGCGCCTCGTCGGGCAGGAAGCCCAGGAACTTCACGTGCGCCTCGAGGCCCAGCGCGTGGCTCTGCGCCTTGAGCAGCTCGGCGAGCGAGCCGATTCCCCCGATCAGCAGCAGCGCGTCGGGCCGCCGGGCCTTCACGATCGCCATCGCGCGCAGGAGGCTGTCGAGCCCCATGCGCGACTCGAGATTCCTGACGGTCAGCAGGAGCGGCCGGTCCGGCTCGATCCCGAGCTCGCGCCGGACCGCGCCGCGATCGGCCGCCGGATGGAACTGCTCCGTCGCCGCCGCGCCGGGGATCATGACGATCCGATCCCTCCGCACGGCGTAGAGCTTCCAGACCTGGTTGGCCGAGAAATCGCTGAGGACGTGGACGAGCCCGACCCGGCGCAGGCACGCGCGCTCGAACGCCCACAGTATCGCGGTTCCGGTTGCGCCCACCAGCCCGGCGCGGTGCCGGACGGTCATCCCGCGGCGCGAGCGGTATTCGAGCGGCGCGGGGGAGTAGAAGCTGTAGAGGCTCGGAAGCCCGCGGCCGGCCTGCGAGACGAGCGCGCCGTACCCCGCGAGCGGCTGATGCAAGTGCAGGACATCCGCCCCGTGCCGCGCGAGCTCGTCGGCCGTCGCCCGCCGAGCACCGAGAACGGAGCTTCTGATGAATCGCGCGATCGATCGCTGGTCGACCGGGAACGGCCGGATGCGGACATCATCCCGGTCGAGCGGGCGGGGCGCGTCGTCTCCCGGGTCGGCGCGGCTCACGACACGCACGTCGTGGCCCCGCGCGGCAAGCCGGCGGGCTTGCTCCCAGAGCATGCGCTCTCCCCCGCCCGCGGGATAGGAGGGGGAGACGTCGGAGACCATGAGGACGCGCAGCCCGACGCTCATCTGCCCCTCATCGGAACGTGGCGAGCCCGTGCTGGTCGAGGTACTCGCGCATCCACGTTTCCGCCATCATCAGCGTCCAGAGGCGGTCGGCGTGGGTCCGCGCGCCGCTCAGGTGCTCTCGCTTCAGCCGCTCGACAGCCTCGACCTCGAAGAGGCCGCGCGCGCGGACCCGATCGGGCGCCAGGAGCTCGTCCAGCGTCGGGCGAAGGTCGCGGCGGAGCCAGTCCCCGAGCGGGATCATGAAGCCCTGCTTGGGATGAGAGAACACCTCGTCGGGCAGCACACCGGCGAAGGCGGTCTTCAGGAGCGCCTTCAGGCGCCCTCTGGCCAGCTTCGTTCGCGACGGCAGCCCGAGGCTGGCCTCGATGAGCCGGTGGTCGCAGAACGGCGCGCGGACCTCGAGCGAGTGGCTCATGCTCATGCGATCGGCCATCGCCAGGAGATCGTCGGGAAGGTACGCGTCGAGATCGACGCGGAACGCGCCGTCCACGGGATCGCCAGGTGCGGCGGCGGCGAACGCGGCCCGGCGGGAAACGTCCAGCAAAGGCTCGCAGCGGGCGGCCAGCGCCGGCCGGGCCAGCGCATTTAGCTCGGCGTCGCCGAAGAAGCGCGTCCAGCCGATGTAGCGATCGCCGGGCGTGCCGTCGGGCTCCGCGGTGAAGCGGCGGACGCGGTCGCTCCAGTTCCGGCTCCCGCCCGCGTCGGGCAGTCGGCTGGCCAGCGCGCGCAAGGCATGGCGCAGCCAGCGCGGGAGTCGGCCGTGAATCTGCGACACGCGAAGACCGAGATAGCGCGGATAGCCGCCGAAGGTTTCGTCGCCGCCGATCCCCGACAGCGCCACCTTGACGTGGCACGCGGTCGCCTGGGCCACGATGGACGTCGGGATCGCCGAGGAGTCGGCGAACGGCTCGTCGAAGGCTCGGACGATCGCCGGAAGCATCGCGCGGACGTCGGGATTCAGGATCTCCTCGTGGTGATCGGTCTCGAAGCGCCGGGCGACCAAGCGCGCGTACGGCAGCTCGTCGTACGAGGGTGCCGCGCCGCCGCCGAACCCCACCGAGAAGGTCGCGATGCGGCTCGACGTGATCTCGCGCATGGTGGCGACCACCGCACTCGAGTCGATCCCGCCCGACAGAAAGACGCCAAGCGGGACGTCGCTCTCCAGTCGCAGCCGGACCGCTTCGCGCAATTCGTCGCGCATCGCCGCGGCGCTCTCGGCGAGCCCGGGCCGGTGATGGGGCGCCGAACCTGCTGGCGGAAGGCGCCAGTATCGGGCGAGCGTGAGGCGGCCGTCGGCAAGAGTCGCGGTGTGAGCCGGCGGGAGCTTGTGAATCGAGTCGAAGATCGACCGGGAGGCCGGCGTGTAGCCGAAGGCGAGGTAATGCTGGAACGCCGGCCAGTCGAGCGCGCGGGAGACCGCCGGATGACAGAGGAGCGCCTTGGGCTCCGACGCGAAGAGGAAGAGATGGCCCCGGTGCCAGTAGTAGAGCGGCTTCTTCCCCAGCCGATCGCGCGCCAGGAACAGCCGGCGCCGGGCGGTGTCCCAGACGGCGAAGGCGAACATGCCTCGGAGGCGCTCGACACACGCCTCGCCCCATGCGGCGTACGCCTGCAAGATCACCTCGGTATCGCTCCGCGTACGGAAGGTGCGCCCTTCCGCCTCGAGCGTCGTCCGGAGCTGGCGAAAGTTGTAGATCTCGCCGTTGAAAACGATCCAGTAGCGACCGGCCGGATCGCTCATGGGCTGCTGACCCGTCACCAGGTCGATGATCGCCAGGCGCGTCATCCCGAGTCCGACGTCGTCGGATGAATAGATTCCCGAGTCGTCGGGCCCGCGGTGCTTGAGGAGCCCGAGCATCGTGGGCAGGAGCTCGCGCGCGGTCGGCCCGACGTGACCAGCGATGCCGCACATCTAACAGGCCTCCGGCGGCGTCACGCCGACGCCCCGCCGCCGTGCGCGACGCCGCGCAGGAGATCGAGGACGCGCTCCGACGTCCGCGCCGAAGTGAACAGGCCGGCCCGCGCCAGCGCGCGCCGACGCAGGTCGTCGGCAAGGACGGCGTCGGTGAGAATGCGCGCGAGTGCCGCGGCCACCTCGTGCTCGCACTCCGGATCGAACAGGAGGCCGGCGTCGGCGACCACCTCGGGCAGCGCGGCGCGGTTCGAGACCGCCACGGGTGCTCCGCAGGCCATCGCCTCGAGCACGGTGGATCCGAATCCTTCCTCGAGAGACGCCGACACGTAGAGGGCGGCTCCCGAGTAGAGAGACGGAAGATCTCCGTCGTCGATGCGCCCGGGAAAAATCACCCGCTCGGCGACGCCAAGCTCTTCGGCGAGCCGGGCGAGCGCGGGCCGGCTTTCACCGTATCCGCCGGCCAGCACGAGCGTGTGGCGGCGGCGCTCGGCTTCGGCCAGCAGCGCGAAGGCGCGGATCAAGCAGGCGAGATTCTTGTGCGGCATGAAGTTCCCAACGTAGAGGACGTAAGGCGACGCGACACCGTAGCGCGCCGCGATCGTTGGGGTGAGCGGCGACGGCTTGAACTCGGGACCGAGCGCTACCGGGATCACGCTCACCTTCGATGAGCTGACGCCGAGCTGCGCCGCGATCGCGCGCTTGGAGTATTCCGAGTCGGTGACGATGGCCGCCGAGCGGCGCGCGTACATCCGGGCCAGGCGTGTGACGGTCGCGTCGTAAACGGGACGATGCCGTCCGGGGTAGCCGATGAAGTAGAGATCGTGAATCGTCACCACGACCGGGCACGGCGCCATCAGGGGCATCTTGTAATAGGGCGACAGGAACACGGCGGGCCGGTCGCGGGCGATGGCGCGCGGCAGGGTTACCTGATCGAACCACTGGGTCCACGGCGCCCGCAGCATCGCGAAGTCGACGCCCGGCAGCGCGTCGTCCAACCGAGCGCCGGCGTCACCGTAGACAACGCAGGAGGCGCCGGCGCGCGAGGCGGCGCGCAGGACCTCGAGCAGATACCGGCCGATTCCGGTGCGCACGCCCGGCCGCAGCTCGCGCCCGTCAACGGCGAGCCGCATGGTCCCCGAGCACCTCCGTGTACACGCGCTCGATTCCGTCGATGTGCGCCGTCAGGCTGAACCGCGACTCCGCGCGCTCGCGGCCGGCGGCGCCGAGCCGCGAGGCTCGGGCCGGATCGTCGAGCAGCGAGCGGACTGCGTCGGCGAGCGCGGCCGGGTCGGACGGCGGCACGAGGATCCCCGTCTCGCCGTCCTGGATGATCTCGGGAACGCCGCCGACGGCGGTGGCCACCACGGGATGGGCCATCGCCATTGCCTCCACCACCACGCGGCCAAATCCCTCGCTCTCCGACGGCAGTACGAATACGTCAGAGACCGCCAGCACGTCGGGGACGTCCTCACGCCATCCGGCGAAGTGCACTCGCGACTCGAGACCGAGTCCCCGTGCTTGACGCCGAAGTGGCGCCTCTAGCTCGCCCGCGCCCACGAGAACCCAGTGCGCTCCGGGTTTCGTCCGCTCGACCCGGGCGGCGGCCTCGAGCAAGTGTCGGTGGCCCTTCTCGGTCACGAAGCGCCCGATCGACAACACGAGGGGCGATGACGGCGGTACGCCGAGCGCGGCGCGCAGCGCCGCGGAAGGCGCGCGCGGCGTGAAGCGCGTCAGATCGATGCCGTTCGGAACCAGCCGCACCTTCGCCGCCGCGCGGCAGAACCGCCGAGCGACGGCGTCGGAGGTCGCGATCACGCCCGTGGCCAGGGCGTAGAGCGCGCGATCGACCACGCCGTCGCTCTGGGCGATCCGGACGTGCCAGACCGCGGGCCGGCCGGTCGTGCGCCCGATGAGGCCCCCGTACATCATGGCGCGCGAGCCGTTGGCGTGGATCAGCGCGGCGCCCGTACTCCGCGCGAGCCGGCCGAGCATCCGCACGCTGCTCGCCATCGCGTAACCGGGGCGCCGCAGCGTGGGCAGCGGGACTACGTGAATCGGCAGTCCGAGATCGCGCCCGTGGGCCGCGACCGCGCCGTCGACCGGGACGACCAGAGCCGGCGCCCAGCGGCGGCGATCCAGGCCGCGCAGCAGCTCCAGCATGCTCAGCTCGCCGCCGCCGACGACTGCGCCGTGGTTCGACACGACCAGGATGGGCGTGGGGCGCTCATCCATGCTCGCTCACCGCCAGGATTCGCAGCCGGTCACCCGGGGCAATATCGAAGTCGCGCAGCACGTCGAGCCCGGGCGGAGTCGGCCCCCAGAGCAACGGGATCAGGCGCCGTCGATCGAAGGGAAGCTCGCGGCTGTCGAGGATGACGAGGCGGGCGCCGGCCTTTCGGGCCGCGGCGAGCAGATCGTCGGGTCCGACGCGCGGCAGCGGGATCCAGCGCCGCTCGCTGTAGAAGGCGACGAATGGCTTCCGGTCGAGCAGCACTGCGTCGCGCGGCTGGGTCGAGGCGATCCAGCGCGCCGCCTCCCGGTACACGAGGGCGCCCGTGTCAGGCCGGAGGACGGGCTGGAACGTCCACGGCGCCAGGACCAACGCGACCAGGAGGACCACCGCCGCCGATAAGGGCAAGCCGCGTCGCGCGTCGGTGAGCGTCACGGAGGCCCAGAGCACACCGACCGCCGCGAAGGGCAGCACGAACGGCAGCGCGGGCAGGAAGATCCGCGAGTCGACGTGAAAGGCGAGCGATGCGAAGGGCGGCAGCGACGCCGCGAGCAAGAGCCCGTCGCGCGCGAGCCAGTTGGGCGCCTTCGAGCGCGCGAGCACGCCCGGAAGCACCAGCAGCATCAGGACCCACGGCAGGAGATCCGCCAGCGCGTATTTCTGAAAGAGGAGCGCGTTCTCGAGGACGCGCATCGGGAGCGGCTCGGGCTCCGGCGCGGCGCCCATCGCCAGCAGCAGGTTGTGGTCGATCTTCCCGCTGAGGGTCGGGTGACCCCAGACCTCGGTGAGGTACCACACATACGGCGTCGCGACGGTCACGAAGACGAGCACGGCCGCGCCCGCCCAGGGCATGAGCGCGGCGGCGCGGGCGCGGCCCTGCGCGATCAGGAAGATCACGATGGCGATCAGGCCGACGAGGTAGAGCGCCGCCTCCGGCCGCACGAGGTACGCAAGCCCGAAACACAGGCCGCCCAGGGCCACCAGCGCCCCCGGGCCGCGGACGAGGCCGCGCCGTGCGAGGCAGACACCGGAGACCAGGAAGAACGTGTAGGTCGCCTCGCAGAGCACCGAAGCCGAATTCAGGACCAGCCGGGGATGGATGGCGAGGAGGACGGCGGTCAGCAAGGCGGCTTGCCGGCCGATGGTCTCTCGCGCGAGCGCGAACGCAGGCACGATCACGAGCGCGCCGAAGAGCGCGGAGACCCATCGGCCCGTCGTCTCCCACTCGCCGATGAGCGGCTCGACGAGCGCGATGCAGAGCGGATAGAGCGGGTGATAGAGCGGGTCGAAGGGCGAGCCGCTTGCGCGGACCTGCTTCGCGATGGTCACATAGACCACGCCGTCAGGATCGATTACTGGCAGGTACTCGGCGACGAGCAGGCGGATCGCGAGCGCGACGGCGGCGACCGCCAGCGCCGGAATCATGCCCCGCCTCGCGCCAACGTCTCGTAGAGGGCCGCGGACGCCTTGGCGCTCTCAGCCCAGGACCACGCCGACGCGGCTAGCGAGCGCGCGGCGCGTGCCATCTGCGCCGCGCCCTCCGGAGCGGCCAGCACCGCGGCGAGCGCCGCGACCAGCGCCGGCGTGTCACCGGGCTCGACCAGGCGCGCGGTGACGCCGTCCGTGAGGAACTCCCGGAAGCTTCCGACCGCAGTGGCGACCACGGGGGTACCCAGATCGCAGGCGAGCCTCAGCGATCCGCTATCGGTGATGTCACGGTAGTTGAACAGGGCGACGTCGGCGGCGGTGAAATAGGCGGCGACCTCCTCGCCCGGGACGTAGCGGGGACGGAAGATCACCGCGTCGGCCGCCCCCTCTCGCCGGATCGCGTCTCGATACTCCTCCTCGCTTCCGACGAGGAGCGGACCGGCGATCACCAGACGCGCGTCGACGCGCCGGCGACGCAGCTCGGCGATGGCGGCGATCGCGCCGTGGAGCCCCTTGTACGGGCGGATCGCGCCGAAGGCGAGCACGATCTTTCCCTCGCGCGGCAGGCCGAGCTGCGCGCGCGCGCCGGACCGACCGGGTCGGTTCTCGGTCCCCAAGAAACCGGCGCTGCCGTGATGAATGAGCTTGATCCTTGCGCCGGCGCCGAGCCGCCGCCGGACCGCCTCCTCGGCTCGCCG
>Ga0075435_100001450_pt1 | contig 15228 bp, 12 predicted proteins | sample RhiMethybrSRZTD4_FD_75302 | JGI IMG/M metagenome (GOLD analysis project Ga0075435, IMG submission 75302) | Populus rhizosphere microbial communities from Tennessee, USA - Rhizosphere MetaG P. TD hybrid SRZTD4 | ecosystem: Host-associated > Plants > Roots > Rhizosphere > Soil | place: USA...
GGACTATCTCTCCCACGTCTTTCAGACGTTCACCGGCTGGGGTTACAGCTACTTCAAGCTCGATTTCCTGTACGCCGCCGCGATTCCAGGGATCGATGTGTATCGCCGCGGCATGCAGCTCGTCCGCGAGGCGGTCGGACCCGACGCGATCATCCTGATCGGCGGCGCACCGCTGCTGCCGAGCATCGGCCTGTGCGACGCGATGCGCGTCGGCCCCGATGTGCTTCCCGAAGACCCGGAGCCGCAGCTCGACCTGGACGCGGTCGTGCGGATTACCGCGCTTCGCTCGTGGATGAACGGGCGCCTGTGGGTCAACGATCCGGACTGCCTGGTTGCGCGGCCCGCGATCAGGGAGCGCGAGGCGTGGGCGGCGCACGTCCAGGGATATGGCGGAGTGCGCTTCTCGAGCGATCGCCTGGCCGCGCTCGACGCGCGAGGGCTCGAGCTAACCCGTCGTTTCTTGAGCCAGGCGGAGCAGCGTCAGTGAGTGGGCGGGAAAGGTGTACGCGAAGCTCGGGCCGATCTCTGGCAACGAGCGCTCGATCACGTTCACTGCAGCTGGGCAGTCAAAGGAGTTCGTCGTTTCGACCGAGGGAGCATTGAGCTCGAGCGCGCTCCCGCCCGACACGCCCGGGACCTCGATTCGCGCCTGCACGTCGCGCTCGAGCTCCCTGTTGACCACCGCAAGGTTCACCACGCCTGAGCGATCTCGCACCGAGGTGACGTCGAGGACTTTGAACGGACCCATGTCCGCGACGCGGTGCGGCCAGGGCGAGGTCTCGCCGTGGAGCTCGTGGGCATCGCACTCGACGTGGACGTCGACCGAGTCGCCTCGCATGTGGCGCGAAAAGAGGCGCAGGGGATGGAAGATCGTCTGCCGCACGATGCCTTCGGCGCTGGTCAGGATCGGCGCCAGCACGTTGACCACCTGCGCGATGTTCGCCATCCGTACCGCCGGGCAGTAGCGGACGAACGCGTTGAGGTAGGTGGCCACCGCCAGCGCGTCGGCGAGCGTGTAGCGCTCCTCCAGCCCGCCGTCGCTCGCCACCCACTGGTCCCACGGCGGCGTGCCGGCCCGAAACCACACGTTCCACTCGTCGTAGGCGATGTGGATCGGATGCCTGATGCCTTGCTGGTAGCGAACGCCCTCGATCACCCCCTGGCACGCGCGCACGGCTCGTTCGGCGAGGTGGGGCCCGAAGACGTTGCTGTAATAGTCGGGGCTCCCCGAATAGAGGTGCACGCTGTGGAAGTCGACGAATGGCGCCAGCCCCTCGAGGACGACGCGGTCCCAGCGACTCCAGCCGTTCAACCCGCTGCCGATAAGCTGGATCGTCGGGTCGGCCATCTTCATGACCTTCGCGAACTCGACCGCCCTCTTCACGTAGTCCTCGGCGCCCAGCGTGCCGATCGCCTGGCGGTTGTAGGCCTCGTTGCCGAGGCACCAGTACCTGACTCCGTGCGGCGCGTCGAATCCATTCGCACGACGCTTGCCGGCCCAGTATGTGCCCCCGGCGCCGTTGCAGTACTCGACCCACGCGGCCGCCTCTTCGATCGTGCCGGTGCCCATGTTCACGCAGATCACCGGCTCGGCGTCGACGCGGCGGCAGTACTGCAGGAATTCGTCGGTCCCGAAGCGGTTGGATTCCTCGGCACGCCAGGCCAGGTCGAGGCGCCGAGGCCTGGCGTCGCGAGGTCCGATCCCGTCCACCCAGTGATAGCCGCTCGCGAAAAGCCCGCCGGGCCACCGCAGCACCGAGAGGCCCAGATCGCAAACGGCCTCCATGACGTCGCGCCGAAATCCATGCTCGTCGCTCAGCTCGGAGTCCTCGTCGAAGATCCCGCCGTAGATGCACCGGCCGAGGTGCTCGATGAACCCGCCGTAGATGCGCGGATCGACCTCGCCGAGCTTCCGCGCCGGGTCGACCTTGATCAGCGCGCTCACGCGCCGCCGCTCGACTCGCGTGCCACCAGGTACACGGGGAGCATGACCTTGCGCGGAGCGTTCGACCCTGTGGTGATCATCTCGATCAGCAAACGCATCGCCTGGGCGCCCGTCTCGTAGAACGGCACGTGGACCGTGGTCAGCGGCGGCGCCGTGAACGCGGCGATGTCGATGTCATCGCAACCGACCACGGCGCAGTCGTTCGGCACGTCTTTTCCCTGCTCGCGCAGCGCGCTCAGGGTGCCGATGGCCATGTTGTCGTTCTGGGCGAAGATCGCGGTCAGGCGAGGGCGCCGCTTCAGGAGCTCGAGAGTTGCCTGCCTGGCCGTACCGATCTCCCAGTTTCCGTCCTCGACGAGCTCATCGTCGAAGGTGAGGCCGGCCCCCTCCAGCGCGCGGCGGTAGCCGCGAAGACGGCTCTGCGTCACGCGCCGCGACGGCCGGCCCGTGATGGTCGCGATCGCGCGGTGCCCCTTCGCGACCAGGTGGTCGGTGGCAAGAAAGCCCGTCAGCTCGTGGTCGGAGCCCACGGTCGAGACCCCGCCTCCGGGGACGTGGTGGAGGCTGACCACGGGTAGCGTGTTGTCGAGGACGTGGGCGACCCCGCTGTCCTCCTCCATCTGTGGGGCGGCGAGCAGGATCCCGTCGACACGCCGTTCCATCAACGCCGGCAGCGCGTACTCCGTGCCCGAGCCCTCCGGCTCGATGCTCGTGATGAGCACGCCGTAACCCTGGCGGCGCGCCTCTTGCTCTGCGCCCACGATGAAGCGGCTCAGGTTGTGGTCGCTGAAGTCGCTGGCCACCAGGCCGACCGTCCGCGTCCGCTGCATGACCAGGCTGCGGGCCTGGAGGTTCGGCACGTAGCCCAGGTCGCTGGCGACCTGGAGGATACGGGCGCGCGTGGTCTCGGAGACGGTGCCGCCGCCGTTGAGGACTTTGCTGGTGGTCTGAAAGCTCACGCCGGCGCGCGCGGCCACGTCTTTGACCGAGACATGCTTCATCGGTCTCCGGAGCGACACGCTGCGGTTTATTATGCGCGGGACAGCGAACGTTCGCCTAAACGGTTTAAGAGGGCCGATGACACCGAGACCCGAGTACCCACGTCCCACCTTCAGGCGCTCGGACTGGGTGAACCTGAACGGCGAGTGGGAATTCGGCGCGGGGGAGAGGCCGGTCTTCGACCGCCGCATCGTCGTTCCCTTCTGCCCCGAGTCCGAGCTGTCCGGGATCGGCGCGCCGCCGGGCGACGTGGTCTGGTACCGGCGCCGGTTTGACGCTGCGGAGGCAGAGCGCCTCGCGCTCCACTTCGGGGCGGTCGACTATCGCGCCACCGTATGGGTCAACGGCGTCGAGGTGGCGCGCCACGAGGGCGGTCACACCCCCTTCAGCGCCGACATCTCAGAGGTGGTCCGTTCTGGCGACAACGTCGTCGTCGTGCGCGCGGAAGACCCGCTGGCCGACAAGACGATTCCTCGCGGCAAGCAGTTCTGGGGCGAAACTCCCGAAGGGATCTTCTACACGCCCACGACGGGGATCTGGCAGACGGTATGGCTCGAACCACTGCCTGCGCTGCGCATCGAGTCCCTGCGCATGATTCCTGATCTCGAGGCGGGCGCGGTCGATCTCGAGGTCACCGGCCAGGGGCGCGTTGCGGTCACGGTTTCCTTTGAGGGCGAGGTCGTCGGCACGTGGTCGGGTCTGCCCGGTCGAGGCCGCATCGCGCTCGAGCACGTGACACCGTGGCGCCCGAGCTGGCCGAAGCTCTACTCCGTCGACGCCACGCTGCTCGACCCGGACGGGAAGGTCAGCGACCGCGTGGGGAGCTACTTCGGGCTGCGCAGCGTGGAGTGCAAGGACGGCCGTTTCTGGCTGAACGGGGAGCCATTCGTCCAGCGCCTCGTGCTCGACCAGGGCTACTTTCCCGGTGGCCTCCTGACCGCCGGCTCCGCCGAGGCGCTGCGGGGTGATATCGAGCTGGCGAAGGCCCTCGGCTTCAACGGGGCGAGGAAGCACCAGAAGGCCGAGGACCCGATCTGGCTCTACTACGCGGACGCGTTCGGATTCCTGGTCTGGACCGAGATGCCCAGCTTCCACGAGCACAGCAGCGAGGCCGAGCGCCGTCTGGCGGCCGAGTGGGCGGACGTCGTGCGCCGCGACCGCGGCCACCCCTCGGTCGTGGCGTGGGTCCCCGCCAACGAGAGCTTCGGCCTGCAGCACGTCGACCCGGCGATACGGTCCCGTTTCCTCGTCCGGCTCTACGAGCTCACCCACGAGATCGATTCCACCCGGCCGGTCGTGTCCAACGACGGATGGGAGCACGCGGTCACCGACCTGTGCACCCTGCACGACTACTCGACACCGGCCGACTTCGCGCGGCGCTACGGCAAGATGGAGACGGCGCTCGACGGCGCCGCCAGCGGCCATGCGCCCTACGACCCTGGCTACGGGTATCGCGGGGAGCCGCTTCTGATCACCGAGTTCGGCGGGTTGCAGGTCTCGGGGTCGGCCGGCTGGGGCTACGCCCAGGTCGGCGACCCCGGCCAGCTCCTCGAGGTGTATCGCGGGCTCGTCGCCGGCCTCATGGAGCCGGGGCCTGTCGAGGGTTTCTGCTACACGCAGCTGACCGACGTCGAGCAGGAGCAGAACGGCCTGCTTACCTTCGACCGCGAGCCGAAGGTGGACCCGACCCTGGTCGCGCCCATCACCAGGACGCCCAAGCTCCGCCAAGGGTGATATAGTCCGGCCTCAGCGAACGTTCGCCTAGGCCTTTTCAGGGCGAGCAGGAGGGGCACCCAAGCTGGAAGAGGACCCCGCGTCGGAGTCAGACGGTCATCCCGATACAGACCTCGAACCTTCGCGCCTCGAACCTTCGCCACTCGAACCTTCAATTGACGAGCTGCTGGCGAGGCTTCTGGTCGGGCGTTCGCGGGTGAAGGTGGACCTTTCCACGGGCGAGATCCTGGAGGAGGACGGTGCGCCTCCGCGGGACGGGCCCGAACTTCACTCTTGACAGCCTGCCCGGGAGGGCATACGATCAAGCTTAAACCGCTTTACTAAATCGGTTTACCCACCTTCCTTGGTTTGTCCGTTGGGGAGCGGCGCAACCATGACTGGAGATTCTCTGGGTGTCCCGGGTCACCATCGCTGACGTGGCCAGCGCGGCCGGTGTCTCGAAGACGGCTGTGTCTTTCGCGTTCAACAGCCCTGAGAGGCTGGGCCAGGCGACCCTGGAGCGCGTCCTGGGCGTGGCCCACGACCTCGGCTACGCCCCACATCCGGCCGCGCGAGCCCTCTCGACGCGGAGGAGCGGCACCATCGGCGTCCTCATCCCGCAGCGTCTCTCGACCGTCTTCGCCAACCCGTTCCTGGGCGAGCTCATCCAGGGGCTGGGCGAGCTGTGCGAGGAACACGACCTGACCCTGCTCCTGGTCCCGCCCCTCGACGGATCGCTGGAAGGCGCCATCCGACAGGCCTCGGTCGATGGGTTCATCAGCCTCGGCCTCAGCCCTGAGGATCGCGCCCTGGAGGTGCTCGACAGGATCGGGATCCCGACGGTGCTGGTCGATTCCGAAGGCTCGGCGTTGCATCCGGCCGTCAACATCGACGACGAGGGCGGCGCGCACGCAGCGGCTCGGCATCTACTCGAGCTGGGGCACCGCCGGCTCGCGATCATCGTCCTGCCGCCCGCCCGCTCCCAGCTCAACAGCACGCCGACAGCCGCGCGGCGGCTGGCCGGATACAGGGCCGCGATTCACGAGGCCGGCGCGCCCGAGCCTGACAGCGTCGTCGCGGGCATCTCGGTGGCGGCGGGGTCTCGGGCCTACGACTCGCTGCCCAGGGGCAGGCAGCGTCCCACGGGCGTCCTCGCCATGAGCGACATGGCGGCGATCGGCGTCGTGGTGGCGGCGCAGCAGGCCGGCCTGAACGTGCCGGTGGACCTCTCGGTGGTCGGTTTCGACGACATTCCGGCGTCGGCGTGGACGAATCCACCCCTGACGACGGTGCGCCAGCCCATCGTCGAGAAGGGTCGGCTGGCGGCGCGGTTGCTGATTCAGCGCATGAAAGGCAGGTCCGTGGAGTCGCCCGCGCCCCTCGCGACTAGCCTGATTGTTCGCAATTCGACATCCCGGGTCAAAAGCCCGGATTTGCCATTTAGGAGGAGGTAAATAGAATTGTTGGGTGAAGGGGTGTTCGCGGCATCCTGGGATGTGAGGGATTAGTGATATGGCATCAGTAACTTATGACCACGTAGTCAAGCGCTACACCTCGGATATCACGGTAGTCAAGGACTTCAACGTCGAGATCAAAGACAAGGAGTTCATGGTCCTTGTCGGGCCGTCCGGGTGTGGCAAGTCGACCGCTCTACGCATGCTCGCGGGACTCGAGCAGATCAGCGAGGGCCGGATCCTCATCGGCGACCGCGTCGTGAACAACGTCGCGGCGAAAGATCGCGACATAGCCATGGTGTTCCAGTCTTACGCCCTGTACCCGCACATGACGGTGTACGACAACATGGCCTTCCCGCTGCAGATGCAGCACATGAAGAAGACGGAGATCGACAAGCGCGTCAAGAACGCGTCGCGCATCCTCGGCCTCGACAACTTCCTGAAGCGCAAGCCGCGCGCACTGTCCGGCGGCCAGCGCCAGCGTGTCGCGCTCGGTCGAGCCATCGTCCGCAGCCCGAAGGTCTTCTTGCTCGACGAGCCGCTCTCGAACCTCGACGCCAAGCTCCGAGGCCAGACTCGCGTCGAGCTGCAGAAACTGCACCGCGACCTGCAGACCACGTTCATCTACGTCACCCACGACCAGGTCGAAGCCATGACGATGGGCGACCGGATCGCGATCATGAACGCCGGCATCCTGCAGCAGGTCGGCAGCCCGGGTGAGATCTACGACCACCCCGCGAACCTCTTCGTCGCCGGCTTCATCGGCACCCCGACCATGAACTTCGTCCCGGCCGCGATCAGCAACGGCTCGGCGAAGGCGTCCGGCTTCGAGGTCAAGCTGCCCAAGCCGCTCCCGGCGGGCAAGGGAACGCTGGGGTTCCGGCCGGAGGCTGTGACCGACCGCGTCGCCGATGGCGGCACGAGCTTTGAGATGAAGGTCGACGTCGTCGAACGGCTGGGGTCCGACCAGTTCCTTTACGGGAGCGTCGGCGGCGACCAGGTCACCGCTCGGGTCGACCCGAGGATGAGCGTGTCGCCGGGTGACCGGGTCAAGCTTGGGCTGGACACCCGCACGTTGCACTTCTTCGACGCCGAGAGCGAACAGGCGCTTCTCTAGATCTAACAGCCTTCCCCGGGCCGCGGTCGATTGGGCGTAGAGCGCATTCGCGCCATTCAGGACTTCGATTCTGCACGCGCGCGTGCATTCCGGCGTTCGTTGGGCGCGATCCTCACGGGTCGCGCGCAGCGTCTCCGCTCGATCGCACCGGCGCTGAGGGCGGCGGGTTTCGAGGGACGGGCGTTCGGGGGTGTGCGGGAGATTCCCGTCGACAAGATCGTCGGCTCGGCCGCGCCGGACGCGAAGACGTCGGACTTCGACCCCATGTTTCTCCCCGTCAACCGGCGGATGCGCGAGCGCTGGACGCGGATCTACCAGGCGATGGTCGAAGGTGACGAGCTGCCTCCGATCGACGTCTACAAGGTCGACGACTACTACTACGTGATCGACGGCCACCATCGCGTGTCGGTGGCGCGAAACCTGGGCCGCCCGATGATCAACGCGCGGGTGGTCAACGTCCGGACCCGCGCGCCCCTGAGTCCCGACACCGACACCGAGGCGCTGTTGAAGGCTGCCGAGTACGCCGCGTTCCTCGACGTGACCCAGCTGCACCGGACGCGGCCTGAGGCCAGGCTGGAGTGCAGCCGGCTCGGTCGCTACGACGAGATCCTGCAGCACATCATCGGACACCGTTATTTCCTCGCCCTGGAGCAGCACCGCGACGTCCCGCTGCAGGAGGCGGCGGCGAGCTGGTACGACCACGTCTACCACCCGATCGCCAGGGCCATCCGCTCGCATCACGTCCTCGAGCAGCTTCCCGGCTGGACCGAGGCGGACGTCTACGTCGAGGTCACGCGGCGATGGATGCAGCTGAGCAAGGAGGGCAAACCGGCCGGACCCGACCCTGCGATCCATGCGCTGCTCGCGGAGCACTCCAGGAGCTGGTGGCGGCGCCGGCGCAAGATTCAGCTCGGCATGAGCGAACCGTGATCGGCATCATCTTCGGTCCACCTGGGAGCGGCAAGGGGACGCAGGCCGCGAAGATCGAAGGCGAGTTCGGGCTGAAGCACCTGTCGACCGGAGCCATCCTGCGCGCGGAGGTCGCGAGCGGGTCGCCGACCGGAAGGGAGGCGGGCCGGATCATGGCCGCCGGCGACCTGGTCCCAGACGGGTTGATCGTCGACATCGTCCGCGCCCGTTTGCCGGAGGCGGAGGCCGGCGCGGGCGTGCTGCTCGACGGCTTTCCCCGCACGGTCCGCCAGGCCCAGGCGCTGGACGCCATGCTCTCGGACGAAGGCCACAAGGTCGACGTCGTGGTTGCGCTCGAGGTGCCGGAGAAGGAGCTGGTCGAGCGCCTTCTCCATCGCGCCCAGGTCGAAGGCAGGGCGGACGACACGCGCGACGCGATCACCGAGCGCATGCACGAGTACCACAAGCTGACCGAGGCCGTGCTCGGCCACTACGGCCGGCAGGGAGTGGCGGTGCAGCGGGTTGGCGGCGTGGGTTCGCCGGATGAGGTTTTTGGGCGCATCCGGCGGGCCATCGGCATATCCTCTCGATAGATAGATGGCAAGGAAGGCTGACGAATCCGACCTGGGCCAGTCGATGAAACCCATCGATGAAAGTCGCCCTGCGCGCGACCGGCAGAACGGCGACGGGTCGATACCGTTCTCGGAGATCCCCGAGCAGATGGAGCAAGCGCGGACCGACAGTCCGTTTCCTCCCATCGCCGAATACGCGTTCCTCTCCGACTGCGAGGTCAACTGCCTGGTCGCCCCCACCGGACGCGTCGAGTGGATGTGCGTACCCAGGGCGGACAGCCCCAGCGTGTTCGCGGCCATGCTCGACAGGGCCGCCGGCAGCTTCCGCTTCGGGCCTTCCGGCGTCCAGGTGCCTGCTGGGCGGCGCTACCTGCCGGGGACCCTGGTGCTCGAGACCACGTGGCGGACTCGCACGGGCTGGCTGATCGTCCGCGACGCGATGTGCATCGGGCCCTGGTACCACAGCCAGCGCCGCTCAGGGACTTACCGGCGGCCGCCGTCCGACTACGAGGCGGAGCACATCCTCCTGCGCACGGCTCGGTGCGTGGTCGGCAGCGTCGAGCTCAGCCTGGACTGCCAGCCGGTCTTCGACTACGGCGCAACCGAGGCGAAGTGGGAATACGCCGGACAGGGCTACAACGAAGCCATCGCCAGCGGCGGCGAGAACGAGGTGCCGATCCGGCTCGTCACCGACCTGCGCATGGGGTTCGAGGGTCCCGGCGCGCACGCGAGCAAGACGCTGCGCCAGGGTGAGCGCGCCTACGTGGCCATGGTGTGGCCGCGGTCGCGCCATTCCACCGCCAAGGAATACTGGGAAGAGCACCCGGCGCCCGCGACCGTGGAGGAGGCGTTCGAGCGCGTGGAGCGAACGGCCGACTTCTGGCGCGAGTGGATCAACCGGGGGGAGTTTCCAGAACACCCGTGGCAGAGCTTCCTGCAGAGGAGCGCCCTCACCCTCAAGGGCCTGACCTACAGCCCGACCGGCGCCTTGCTCGCGGCCCCGACCACCGCGCTGCCGGAGACCATCGGGGGCGAGCGCAACTGGGACTACCGCTACACGTGGATTCGCGACGGCACCTTCATGCTGTGGGGCCTCTACACGCTCGGCTTCGACCGCGAGGCCAACGACTTCTTCTACTTCATCGCCGACGTCGCGGCCGGCAAGCGCGACCTGCAGATCATGTATGGCATCGGCGGCGAGCACGAGCTGACCGAGAAGACGCTCGATCACCTCAGCGGCTACGAGGGCTCGCGCCCGGTGCGCGTCGGCAACGGCGCATTCAACCAGGAGCAGCACGACGTGTGGGGCGCGGTCCTCGACTCCGTCTACCTCCACACGAAATCACGTGACTATCTGCCCGAGGTCGTGTGGCCGATCCTGAAGCGCGCGGTCGAGTGCGCGATCGAGAAGTGGAAGATGCCGGATCGCGGAATCTGGGAGGTACGCGGCGAGCCGCAGCACTTCACGTCCTCGAAGCTGATGTGCTGGGTCGCGCTCGACCGCGGTGCGCGGCTGGCCGAGATGCACGGAGACATGGCGCTCGCCAGGAAATGGCAGAACATCGCGAACGAGATCAAAGAGGACATCTGCACGCGCGGCGTCGACGAGCGCGGCGTGTTCGTCCAGCACTACGGGGCGAAGACCCTCGACGCCTCAGTCTTGCTGATCCCGCTTGTCCGGTTCCTGCCTCCTGACGACCCGCGCGTGAGGGCGACGGTCCTTGCGATCGCGGATGAGCTCACGGTAGACGGGATGGTGCTTCGCTACCGCACCGCCGAGACCGACGACGGGATGCACGGCGAGGAGGGGACGTTCACTATCTGTTCCTTCTGGCTCGTCTCCGCGCTGTGCGAGATCGGCGAGCTCCAGCGGGGACGTGAGCTCTGCGAAAAGCTCCTCTCTTACGCGAGCCCCCTGCAGCTCTACGCCGAAGAGATCGACCCGCGCAGCGGCCGGCATCTCGGCAACTTTCCGCAGGCGTTCTCGCACCTGGCGCTCATCAACGCGGTCATGCACGTGATCCACGCCGAGACTGGCGTGACCAACAAGTTCAGCGCCGCCCCACAACCGTAGGTCCGGCCGCTTTGACCGACGTCAAAGTGGGCTGACGGAGCAGACCACCAGGCTGTCGCAGGCCACCGCAACCGGGATCGCGAGGGCTAATCCTTCCGCACCCGGATAGACGAGCTTGGCCGTCGCTATCCCGACCACGCGCCCGCGCGAATCGATCACCGGCCCGCCGCTGTTGCCGGGGCTTATCGCCGCCGAAAACTGGAGGTAGTTTGAGCCCTCGAGGCTGCGATAGCCCGACACGATGCCGATCGTGACCGTGCCGTCCAGTCCAAGCGGCGACCCGAGGGCCATCACCGCCGTGCCCGGCCGAGGTCTCTGGGTCGCCGAGCTCAGAGCCGCGAGCGGCCGCGACACTTCGATCACCGCCAGGTCGTCGCTTCGGTCGACCCTCACGACCGTGCCGGGCCACGCGCTGTCGAGCTGATGGACGCGCACGTCCGCGTGTCCGTTCGTCCAGGCGTCGGCCACGACGTGGAAGTTGGTGATGATCTCGGAGCTCTTGCCGTCGCTGTGCGCGACCCAGCCGGAGCCGATCGAATCGCCTGACTCGATCATCACCACCGATGCCTGGGTTCTAGCAGCGATCGCCGGCCAGTCGACCTGCGCCATCTCGATTCGCTGCTGGAGCGCCGCGATCGTCTTCTCCTGTGTGGCCACCTCGCGTCGCAGCGACGATTCGTCACGCCGCTCGTACGCGAAAGCGGCCGCGGCGACGGTCACCAGGACCGCCGCCGCAATGAACTTACTTGAGGTGGCTGCCAAGAGCCGCCTGCGCCTTGGCGATGTTCAGCATCGCCTGCTCGACCTTGTTGCCGCCTTCCTTGATCTTCGCCAGGTCGTCGTTGTCCATCCCGAGGATGAACTCCTGGTCGCCGGCGATACCCGCGCTCAGCGCGTCGCCGAGGTCGGCGTCGACGCTGCTCAGATCGGCGGGCACCCTCGCCGACTTGCGGTCCGACTGAAACGCCTGCATGTCACTCAGCAGCTGCTGCGCCGCGGTGCGGCATTCGCTGTAAGTGGTGCACTGGGCGATGTTCTGGTAGTCCATCTCGACCTTGCCCGAGTCGGACATGTACAGCGCCACGTAATCAGCGGTCACTTTGCGCGTGGCGGCGTCACTCTGCGCAGCCTTCAGCGCCGCCTGTGTGGTCGCGAGCCCGTGTAGGGCCGCGTCCCTCTGCTGGGACGTCGAGTACAGCAGGTACCCGAGCGTGCCCGATGCGATGAGGCCGACCACGCCGACCGCGACCGACGCGATCCAGGCCGGCCGCGCGCGCCTTGCCTTGACCTCAGGCCTCGCGACCGTCACGGTCACTGGAGCCTCAGGCGCCAGCACCGGCGCGATCTCCACGGGATGACCGTTGGCCACCGGATGACCATTGGCCGGCGACTCCGCCGGTTCGGCAACCGGCAGGGTCACGATTCCGTCGACTTCCGGATGACTTGACATTGGAAACCTTCCTCCTGAACGCGAGCTGGGCTGCGACGCGGCCAACTTTTCCCGACATCCGGTCTCAGGCGCAGTCTCAAGGGGTTTCGAAATCGGTCTCAAAGTCGGAGAGCGCCGTGGCCATGCCGCGTTCCCTCAAGTGGGCAGGCCGGCGCTATGGTTTGCCCGGGGAAGGACGCTGAAGCTCTTGCGCAGGTTCGTCGAGGAGCCGGCGGCGGTCGACGCCGTGGTGGTCGTGCTGGCCACCTGGTTCGTGCTCGGGGCTTACGTGATCGGCTACGCCTACGTCCACCAGCCGGGGGTGATCATCAGCGGGCCGCAAAAGGCCGGGTTCACGACGGTGACGGCCGCATGGTCGCTCCTGACCCTTTACCTCTTCGCGGGTTTTGCGGTCGGGTTGCGAGCGGGGCGGGTCTGGAACCGCGCGCTGCCCGACGGCCAGACCGGCACCTTTGCGGCCGCGCTCGTGTTCGGGGCCGCGTGGATCATCGACCAGGCATTCTGGTCACCCGCGTTCGGGACGGCCACCGTCGGCCTCGACAGCCTCTTCACGCCGCCACACCTGGTCGAGATGGCAGCCGCTGCGGTCATGGTGAGCGGTCCGTTGCGAGCGGCCACCAGGCGCGGCGAAACAGTGGCGAGCTCGGTGGTCCTGGCCTCGGCTGCGCTGCTCCTGTCGGTGTTCACCTTCGCGACGCAGTTCGCCCATCCGCTGATCGATCCGTGGCCGGCGGGCGACTACGAGTTCCGATCCCAGCTGAACGGGCTCACGTGGCTGGGGGAGAACATGGGCATGGCATCGCTGCTCGCGCAGACCGCCATCCTCGCCGCGGCCGGGCTGCTGCTCAACAGCGCATTCAAGCTGCGACCCGGATCGCTGACGTTCGTGTTCACCCTCAACGGCGTACTCGTCTGCATCACCAAGGGACATTTCGTTCTGCTGGGGGCGCCGGTCGTGACCGGGATCGCTGCCGACGCCTGGGTGGCGTGGAGCTCGCGCCGTCCTGGAAAGCCATCGGCCTCGTTGTGTGCGGTGATCGGCGGCACCTACGCCTTCGCGTACATGGCCGAGATCTCGCTTCTCCCGGCCGGGACCACGTGGAGCGCTTCACTGTGGGCCGGCGCCATCATCGCGTCGACGATGCTCAGCTGGTTGATGGGCCGCCTGCTCAGGGCGGGTCTGCCGGCTGCGATCATCGAGCCGTATCCGGTGTTCATGACCGCGGCGCCCATGCCGATGCCGGAGCGCTGGACGCTCGACCCGGACAGCAGCGCGCGCGAGGAGCTGGTGCATGCGGCGCTGGACGATCTCGGCACGCCCGAGGCGCTCGGGCGCAGCCCGCTCGCCAGGCTGCCGGGGCTGTCGAAGGGCGACTCGGCCGCCGCCGAGCTGCGCGCGCTCCTCGTCGAGGTGATCGAGGAGCTTGCCGCGCTCCAGGCGCCGCGAGACGCGGAGGCGGGCCACGTGCTGCTCGACTACTACGTCAGGAAGAGGGGAAGCCACGAGCTGGTGGCGGAGCGCCTGCACATGTCGAGGCCTACGTATTACCGCCGCCTGCACCACGGGTTTGAGCTCGTGGCCGACCGCCTCGACACGCTCAGCCTCGTGAAGCGGGTGTCGGTCAATGAGTAGTAGGTTCGTCGAGGTCAGCCACCCGGTCGTGGCCGGGATGAAGACGTACCCGGGCCTGCCCGAGCCGAAGGTCGAAGTGCTGCTGGATTACGAGGCGTCACACGAGCGCTACCAGGGCAAGGCGGAGTTCTTCATCGCGTCATTGCACCTGTGTGGCAACACCGGCACCTACGTCGATGCTCCTGTCCATCGGTACCGCGGAGGGACCGACCTTGCCTCGCTTCCGCTCGACCGCCTGGCCGACCTCGAGACCGTGGTGATCGATTGCACGGACTCGGAGCGGGCGATCGGTCCGGATTCGCTCGCCGCCGTCGAGCTGCGTTACCGCGCGGTGTTGATCAGGACCGACTTCTCTGTTCGGTGGGGGACGCCGGAGTATTTCGGCGAGAACCCGTTTCTCACCGCGGATGCGTGCGAGATGCTCGTGCGGGCGGGGGCGCTTTTCGTGGGGATCGATTCCCTGAACATCGACGACACGGCGGACGGGTCGCGGCCGGCGCACACGATGCTGCTGGGGGCGGGGATTCCGATCTGCGAGCACATGACCAACCTGGCGGCCGCGCCGACCTCGGGCGGGAGGCTGCACGCGGTGCCGATCGCGTGGGTGGGAGGGGCGTCGTTCCCCGTCCGGGCGTACGTGATCGCCCCCTGATTCGGTGCAGTTGGGAACAAAAGCACTGAATCGAGTCTCGGGTTAGGTGCTTTTGGGCGAAAAAGCACGTTAACGGGCTGGGCCGCCTGCCACCACGCGCTGTCTTCACAGGCTTCACAGCTGCATGGCTGTATCGCCTTGACGTTGACCCGATTCACCCAGTCGAAGTCGCGGTTCCTGCGGCATCCCATGCGCGATCGCGCGCGGGATTGGTGGTTCGGCGCGTCAGGTCCCTCGATGCGGTGGTGGTTAGAGGTCTGCGCGCGACAACCGCCCAGCGCACGCTGGCCGATCTCTGCCGCCGCCTCGAGCCGATCGAGGCGCTGGTCCTGCTCGACGAGGCGCTGCACAAAGGCCTCGGTCGCGTGAACACGTCACTTGGCGCACTCGCCGAGCCGGCCGAATCGCCGATGGAGACTCGCCTGCGCTGGTTGCTGATCAAGGCCGGCCTGCCACGTCCTGAGGTGCAGGTCGACCTGTCATTCGGCCGAGCGGACCTGTTTTACAGGGCTGCGCGGCTCGTCATCGAGTACGACGGCGCCAATCACCGCGACAGGCTCATGGAGGACAACCGCCGGCAGAATGCGCTGATCAGCGCGGGCTTCCGCCTCTTGCGCTACACAGCCTCAGACGTCTTTCAGAGGCCTGGCTTCGTCGTCACTCAGGTTCGGCAGGTTCTGGCTTCAGGAACAGCATCCCGAGTGGCGGCA
>Ga0075435_100001459_pt1 | contig 15190 bp, 13 predicted proteins | sample RhiMethybrSRZTD4_FD_75302 | JGI IMG/M metagenome (GOLD analysis project Ga0075435, IMG submission 75302) | Populus rhizosphere microbial communities from Tennessee, USA - Rhizosphere MetaG P. TD hybrid SRZTD4 | ecosystem: Host-associated > Plants > Roots > Rhizosphere > Soil | place: USA...
AACGCCGGATACACCGCCGACCAGAACGACTCGCCCTCTTTCACCATCCGGTCGTACACCGCGCCCGCCGCCGTGCGATGCGGCGCCTCGCTGGCGCGGCCGCTCGCGAGCAGCACGGTGACGATCTCCGACGGCAGGTCGGCGGCGACGATCGTCGCGCGCTCGCTGCGCGCGATGAGCCGCTCGGCGACGTTCTTCAACTGCCGGATGTTGCCGGGCCAGTCGTAGGCGACCACCGCCGCCATCGCCTCCGACGTCAGCGCCGGCCGCGGGATCCCGCGCGCCTCGGCGTAGCGCCGCAGGAAATGCTCGAACAGCGCGGAAATATCCTCGCGCCGCGCGCGCAGCGGCGGGATGCGGATGTCGATGACGTTCAGCCGGTAGTAGAGATCCTCGCGGAAGGTCTTGTTCGCGACCAGCTCCAGCGGCTCGCGGTTGGTCGCGGCAATCACGCGGACGTCCACGTGCGAGCGCGCGCGATCCGATCCGACGCGCTGAATCTCGCCGCTCTCCATGAAGCGCAGCAGCATCCCCTGCATGCGCGCGCTCATCTCGCACACTTCGTCGAGGAAGACCGTGCCGTTGTGCGCGAGCTCGAGCAGCCCCGCGCGATCGCGATACGCGCCGGTGAAGCTGCCGCGCACGTGCCCGAACAATTCCGATTCGAGCAGCGAATCGGGCACGCTCACGCAGTTGATCGTGACGAGCGGCATGCGGCCGCGCGCACTGAGCTGATGGATGACGCGGGCCACAATGTCTTTGCCGACGCCGCTTTCACCCGTCAGGAGAACTTTCGCATCCGATCGCGCCGCGCACTCGACTTCGGCGCGAATCTTCGCCATGACCGGACTGACACCAATGAGATGGTCGAGCGTGAGCTCCATACCCCCTCCACGTGTCCGCGAGTATGGGGGCGGAAAGAGTCGTCTAGAATCCTCCGAAGGTCCAAACCGATGGGACCAAGGTCGCATGCGCGGGGTGCGGCGCCGGCATAACTAATAAGGAAGCCAGAAACGCGGCGGCGGTCAGTTTTCTGTGTGCGCGGTGTGCACGAACATCACCGCTGCGCCACCGGGCACGACGGCGATGGCGACGGGGTAGTTCTCTCGTCCGTGCCGCGTGACGGTACGCCCCGCAATGATCCCCACCGTCGATCCGAATACCACGTCGCTCAACCAGTGTCGGTTCGCAGGCAGTCGTGACAGCGCGACATACGACGACAAGATGTACGCCGGGACGGCGCCGCGCCACCCGAGATGCCGTTCGAGCGCGGTCGCAAACGCGAACGTATCCGCGGCATGCCCCGACGGAAATGACGTCTTTCCACTGTCGTCCGGTCGCTCTCGTCTCGTCGTGTATTTCAGCGCCATCGTCATTCCCTCGGACAGCGCGAGCGACCGGATGAGATCCATGCCGACGTGCGAGACCTTCGGTTCATCCTGCGACCGGCCGATGATGTAGACCGTTACAGCGCTCCCGAGCAGTACGGGCAGCGACCCGAGAATCGCGCCCGGTTTGAAGATGTTTTCGGCTGTCGTGCTGCCGACGACGGCGTCATGGACGTTGTCATCGAACGGATGCGCGGCGAGCGCAAGGCCCCCACCGGCGAGCGTCCAGTACAGATTCGTCCGAGACGGGAGATTGGTGACGTCGACTCCAATCCCTTTCACCATCGCCTTGATGCCGGTGTGGCGCGGCGTAGGCGGAGGGCCGGCCGGCTGCTGCGCGGCGGCGGCGTCGTCAATAACTGGTGCGACGACATCGATCACGTGTAACGTCACGTCATCGTCATCGAACAGCGGCGCGACGGACGTGAGCAGCGGAGCCACATTGGTTTGAGCGCTTGCCAGCGTACTGGTGGCAACGAGCACCAGAGCCGCGCAGATGGGATTATGAAGATGGGGGAGACGTGACGTCATTTCGTTCCATGGTAACTCTACAGCGAGACCGCCACTCAGCGCGATGCACGGATTTCTGAACGATCGCCCGCTCCGGACTCCGGCGCGCCTTATCTTCGCCCTCATCTTTCTAATGGCAGTCCCGCTTGCCTGCTCGCGGCGGGCCAGGCACGCATCGCAATCGATCGACGCCGCCGCGGAGTCGTACGTTCGGCTTGTGCTCGCGCTCGCCGAGCGCGACGAGGACTCACTCGACAGCTATCACGGTCCTCAGAGCTGGCAGGACGACGCGCGCGCGCGGCATGCATCGCTCGAGTCGATCCGCTCGGACGCGTCCGGGCTTCGCGACGCGCTGTCGGCACGCGGCGCCGGCGACGGTCGCGATGACGAAGTCCGCCAGGCGTTCCTCATTCGACAGCTCGATGCTGTCGTCGCGCGCATCGACATCCTGCAAGGCAAGCGGCCGACCTTCGCCGCCGAGGCGCGCGCGCTGTTCGGGCTGAGCGTGGACGATCGTGCGCACGCCGCCGCTGACGGGTCTCCGTCGGTCGCAGCGGTCCGCACGGAGCTCAATCGTCTGCTTCCCGGACGCGGCGAACTGGCGGCGCGCTACGCGGCGTTCGACGCGCGCTATCGCGTCGCGCCCGCGCTGCTGCCGCAGTCCGTGTCGCGTGCACTGGCGGCATGCCGCGCCGCAACGGCCGCCCACGTTCCGTTGCCGGACGGCGAGCGGATCGAGATTGCGTACGTCCCGCAGCTCGTGTGGAGCGCGTTTACGCGGTACCAGGGCGCACTCGTCAGCCGGATCGAGATCAATCCGGCGCTCGGCATCACCGTCGATCGCGTTGTCGATCTCGCCTGCCACGAGGGATACCCGGGACATCACACCATCAGCACCCTCGTCGACGCGCGCTTCGGCGGCCGTCGCGCCGAGCTGCTGGTGCAGCCGCTCTACAGCCCGCAGTCGCTCCTGCACGAAGCCGCGGCGTCGATGGCGCCGTCGCTGGCGCTCGACGAAGAACAACGGATGGACGTGGAACGCGAGCTCTTCACACTCGCGGGCTTCGATCCGGCGGACGTTCCGCGCTACATCCGCGTCGCGCGCCTCGTCGACCGTCTGCACCGCGTCGAAGCCGACATCATGCGGCGCTATCTCGACGGCGACCTCGATTTCCCGCGCGCATCCGCGGCCCTCGAACGTGAGGCGCTGATGCCGTCTGCCGACGCGACACTGCAGTTCATCAATCGATTTCGCAGTTACGCCGCCACTTACACGATTGGACGCGATCGACTCGAGTCTGTTGTGGACCGCCAGTGGGCGGCGTACGTCGAAGCGGTCACCGATCCCGCGCAGAAACTGCCCGACGCCGCCGGAAAGTAAACCTTTGTCATTCGGAGTGTTCGATCGTTGACGCGCCGGCACGTGGCCGCATAGGCTCTCGTCACCCGTTTTTCGAGGAGGACGACTATGCGCTGGTGGCTGGCTCTCGGCTTATCCGTTCTGGCGATCGGCTGTTCGCGCGGCTCGGCGGTTCCCGCGGCAGCTGCAGCCGCCGCGCCGGCTACGCCGAAGCTCGGAATTCGCCCTGCCGGCGATACCGAGATTCAGCCGGATCTGAGCAAGATCCAGAACGAAGACCTGAAGAAAGTCTTCGCCTACATCGACGAGCACGTCGACGATCACGTCACCGCGCTGCAGAAATGGATTCGGCAGCCGAGCATCTCGAACAGCGGCGAAGGCATTCCGGAAAGCGCCGAGATGGTGAAGGGATTCTTCGAGCAGCTCGGATGCCAGGAGTCGCGCGTCTACGACGTGGGCATCACGGAGTGGGGCGCTCCGGGAAATCCAGTCGTCTACGCGCGGTGCGACGAAGGCGCACCACGTACGATCGCCATCTACTGGCAGTACGACACGATGCCGATTACGCAGCCTGACGCGTGGAAGGCGCCGCCGTTCGAAGCGCGCATCGTCGAGCAGCCGCCGTTCAAGAAGGTGCTCATCGGCCGCGGCGCGACGAACTCGAAAGGGCCGGAGATGGCGCAGTTCAACGCGCTGATGTCGATCAAGGCGGTGACGGGCAAGCTGCCGGTCAACATCGTGTTCGTCGCGGAAGGCGACGAGGAGCGCATGGACGTCGGCCTGCGCAAGTTCGTCAAGGATCATCCCGAGCTCTTCAAAAATATCGACGCGCTGATCGGCGAGTCGGGGCAGCAGTCGGCGAGCGGCGGCGGAAGCGTCGGCGGCGGCTCCGAGGGATGCGTGTACATCGAGCTGACGACGAGCGGCAAATCATGGGGACGCGGGCCGGTGGCGTCGGACATCCACGGCTCGAACAAGCGATCGGTCGACAGTCCGGCGTGGCGTCACATCAAGATGCTCGCGTCGCTCATTTCCGACGACGGCAATACGCCGCTCATCAAGGGATTCACGGACGGCGCGCAGCCGTTGTCGATGCGCGAGACCGAGCAGCTGAAAACGGCCGCCGCGAAGACCGACATGAAGATCGCCGCCGAGAACCTCGGCGTCGCCCGCTTCATCGCCGACGATCCGTTCACGATGCTGAAGATGGGACGCTACGGGACATCGTTCAACATGGACGGCATCTGGGGCGGCAACATGTATGCGGGCGGCGCAGGCGCGATTCTGCCGAACAAGATCACGTCGAAGCACAACATGCGCTACATCCCGAAGATGAACGGCCTCGAGATGGTGAAGCGCATCCGCGAGCAGCTGGATCGCAACGGCTACAAGGACGTCGAGATGAAGATCATCGGCGACGTCCCGTGGTCGAAGATGTCGTACGACACCGACATCGCGAAGGCCATGGTCCAGATGTACGACCAGTTCAACATCCCGCACGGTCAGCCGTCCACCGAGCCGACGATCCTCGGCGGCTACTGGCCGGCATATCTGTTCTCGAACGAGGAAGTCGGACAGAGAGTCGCCCCGGTGTCGATGCCGATCGCGATGGGCGGCGCGGGGCACGGCGGCGGCGCGCACGCCGCCAACGAGTTCTACGTGCTCGAAGGCGCCGGCAAGGTGTACGGCATCGCAGGCGCTGAGAAGGCGCAGGCGGCAATCATCTACAACTTCGCGGCGATCAAGGGCTCCGGCGCGGGCGCGCGGAAGACGGAATGAGTGCAGGTGCGACGGCACTCATCGCCGTCCGGGATCTCACGAAGACGTACGCGATGCAAGGCAGCGCCGTGCAGGCTCTGCGCGGCGTGTCGCTCGACATCGAGCGCGGCGAGTTCGTCGCCGTCGTCGGACCGTCCGGCTCGGGCAAGTCGACGTTCATGCACATCCTCGGCTGCCTCGATCGTCCGACGAGCGGCCGCTACGTGCTCGACGGAAGGGATGTGTCGGATCTCGGAGACGACGAACTGTCGGCGATCAGGAACCGGCAGATCGGATTCGTCTTCCAGGGATTCAATCTTCTGGCGCGGACCTCGGCGGTCGAGAACGTCGAGCTGCCTTTGCTCTACGCGCACGACCGGCGTGTGTCGGCGTCCGAGCGGCGAACGCGTGCGCTGCGCGCGCTCGCAGCGGTCGGGCTCGAGGATCGCGCGGAGCATCATCCGAATCAGCTGTCGGGCGGACAGCAGCAGCGCGTCGCGATCGCGCGTGCGCTGCTGAACGATCCGGCGATCCTCCTTGCGGACGAGCCGACCGGCAACCTCGACAGCCGGACGAGCATCGAGGTGATGGACATCTTTCAGAGACTCCGCGACGAGCGCGGAATCACGATCGTGCTGATCACGCACGAGCCGCAGGTTGCGGAGTACGGGTCGCGTATCATCAGATTCAGGGACGGTCAGATCGTGGCGGACGAACGCAACGTGTCACGGCGCGCGAGCGAGGAAATCCGGATCGTCGCGGCGAACGGAGCATCCCGATGATGCGTCCGTCACTCGCGATTGCGCTCCGGTCGCTCCGCCGCAACCGCCTGCAGACCGGCCTCACGGTTCTGGGCATGACGATCGGCGTCGCCGCCGTCCTCGCGATGATCGCGATCGGAACGGGCGCCGAGTCGGCGATCGAGGATCAGATTCGCGCCGCCGGCATGAATCTGATCATCGTCACGGCCGGCAATTACAAGGTGAAATCCACGGACGATTTCGGCGGCGGCGCCGTGGAACCATCGGCCGCGCTCCGGCTGCTCGACTGGTTCATGCCGCCGCTGCTCGCGCATCCCGAAGACGATCCGATGGAGAAGCACGATCACCCGACGGCGCGCCAGCGGCTCGGCGACAGCGAGGCGGGTCTGGGATCGGCGGCCACGCTGACGTCTGCTGATGCCGACGCGATCCGCCGCCTTCCCGGCGTGCAGTACGTCGCCGAGGGTCTGCATCAGAACGTCCACGTGAAGGCAGGCGAGAAGCGCTGGTTCACCCGGCTCCACGGCGCCGACGTGCGGCTGCCGCTCATCCGCCGCGCGTGGGTGTTTACACGCGGGCGCTTCTTCAACGAGCGCGAGCAGCGGCGCGCCGATCAGGTGATGGTCCTCGGCACGATCGCTGTGGAACATCTATACGGCAATGCCGATCCCGTCGGACGCGACGTGATCATGTGGAACCAGACGTTCCGCATCGTCGGCGTCGTCGATACGACGAGCACGCTGGTCGCGCCCGCGCCTGGCGACGATCAGTTCGATGCGGTGTACGTGCCGTTCAAGACGGTGCACAGTCTGCTCAACCTCACGAAGCTGAACGACATCACGATTACGGCCGCATCGACGGGCGACGTGTCGCGCGTGATGACCGACGTCACGAAGCTGCTGCGGCAGAGGCACGGCATCGGCGACGAGAAACCGGACGACTTCACGGTCACAACGCAGGCGCGGCAGGCGCTGGCGCGCGGCGGCCTGCGGCCCGATGTCGCGCGCGCCGTCGTGGGCAACGTCGGCGGCCTGGAGAAGGTGACGCTCGAGCAGCTCGGACGCACGCTCGATCGCGCCACGCGCACGATGACCGCGCTGCTGGCCGGCATCGCAGCGGTCTCGCTCATCGTCGGCGGCATCGGAATCATGAACATCATGCTGCTGTCGGTGACGGAGCGGACGCGCGAGATCGGCATCCGCCGCGCCGTCGGCGCGCGAGCGAGAGACGTTCGCGCGCAGTTCGTCGCGGAGGCGCTGACCCTGAGCGTCAGCGGCGGCTTCATCGGCGTTGCGTTGGGCGTCGTCGCGTCCATGACGCTCGGCCGCTACCTGCGCTGGTCGACGACGTTCTCACCCGGCGCCGTCCTTCTTGCCGTGGGCGTCGCTGCCGCCGTCGGCATCTTCTTCGGCTGGTATCCCGCGAAGCAGGCGGCAGCGGTCGATCCGATCCAATCCCTCCGGTACGAATAATCCGTGCTGCTGACCGGATTCCGCCTCGCGCTGCGTGGCTTCACCCGCAACAGACTGCGGACGCTCCTCACCATGCTCGGGATGATCATCGGCGTCGCCGCCGTGATGACGATGATGGCGCTCGGGAACGGCGCGCAGTCCAACGTCGAGCAGGACGTGCGATCGGCGGGCACGAGCCTCGTGCACGTGAACGCCGGCAACTACACGCGCGGCGGGGAGGATTCGAAAATCGCGACCGGACTCGGCGCGGCGACGACGCTCGTTCCCGCTGACGCCGACGCGATCGCGGCAAATGTCGCCGGTGTGAAAGCGCTCGCTCCCGGCGTTCGACTGCGCGGATGGATCGCGTCGGGCGGCCGCCGCTTCTACAGTCAGGTACTCGGCACCGACGCCGCGCTTCCGTCGATGTACGGATGGCAGCTCGACGAAGGCGCATTCTTCACCGCGCGCGATGTCGCGTCGCGCCGGCCGGTCGCGGTGCTCGGCCGCACGGCCCGCGATCAGGTGCTGACGCCGGGCGCGAAGGCGGTGGGTCAGCGCGTGACGATTCACGGGCGATCGTTCGACGTGGTCGGCGTCAGCGACACGACCGATCCGGATCAGATCGAGATGGTCTTCGTGCCTTACACCGCGCTTCAGGACGCGCTCGGGATCGACTATCTGCACACGATCACCGTCCAGGCCGCGCAGGCGGGAGAGGCGACTCGCGTTGCAGCCGACATCACCGCGCTGCTGCGCACGCGGCACGCCGGTCACATCAATGCTGCGATGGAGAAGCTGCGTCAGGCGGGCATCACCGGCAATCAGATGCCATCGAGCGGCCTCGGCGGCGTGCCGGACGATTTCACCGTGAAGACGCAGGCGTCCGAAGCGCTGACGCGCGGACTCTACACGTCGGTGGCCGCCTTCGTGCTCGCGAACATGCCGAAGCTCGACGCCGTGAACCTCGAGGAAATGAACGCGACGCTCGCGCGCGCCACCTCGACGATGACCGCGCTGCTCGCCGGGATCGCCGCCATCTCGCTCATCGTCGGCGGTGTGGGCATCATGAACATCATGCTGGTCGCGGTGAAGGAGCGCACGCGCGAGATCGGCGTCCGGCGCGCCGTCGGCGCCCGAAAGCGCGACGTGCTGGTGCAGTTCCTCGTCGAGGCGTTGACGCTGAGCACCGTGGCCGGCGCGCTCGGCATCGTGTGCGGCCTCGTTGCGTGCGCGGCGATGACCGCGCTGCTCGACTGGCCCACGCGCGTCTCGCTGCAGGCGCTCGCGCTCGCGTTCGGCATCTCGGCGGCGATTGGTATTTTCTTCGGGTACCACCCGGCGCGCCGCGCCGCGCAGCTGGATCCGATCGATGCGCTGCGCAGCGAGTAGCGCCGCGGCGAGCGTGCTCGTCTTCGCGCTTGCCGCGTGCGGCCGCCACGAGCCGCCGCCGGTCGACACGGTTCCGGCGCGGTCGAGGGTTCCCGCCCCGGTCCCCCACGGCGATCACAATCCCCACCACGGCGGCGTCGTCATGATGAAGGGTGAGGACCTTCACTACGAAGTCGTGCTCGATCCGTCGGGACGGTCGCATCAGGTGTTCTTCAGCGACGCGATGCGCGAGGATCTGCCGGCGTCGATTGCCACCGATGTGTCCATCACGTTGAAGCGGCCATCGGCCGACGACGAACGCATCACGCTGGCGATCGACGATGCGGGCGAATCGTGGATCGGCCACGGTACAACGGTGAGCGATCCCGATCGCACGACCGCGCGCGTGGCGTTTGCGATCCGCGGCGAATCGTACTGGATCGATCTGCCATTCCTTCAGCCGCCGGCACGAACGTCGAAATAGTCCTATAATCCGCCGCCATGGCAACTGTGATCGCAGCACGTGAGCACACGCTCGACAAGAGCAAGGTCCATCACAAGTGGGACAAGCGGATCGCGCCGGCCATTCGGATCGCATCCGGTGACACGGTTCATTGCGAGACGGCTGAAGTCACCAACAATCAAATCATCCCCGGCTGCCCGGCGTCGGCGCTCACGGCGATCGACTTCGCGCAGCTGTATCCGCTTGCCGGACCGATCTTCGTCGAAGGCGCCGAACCGGGCGACATTCTCGACGTCGAGATTCTGCGGCTCGAACCGTTGCGATGGGGCTGGGCCGGCATCATCCCGGGACTGGGCCTGCTGTCGGAAGATTTCACGGAGCCGTACATCCGCCACTTCGATCTCACCAACCGGTTCACGACCGCGCTGCGCGACGACATCCACATTCCCATTCAGCCGTTTTGCGGCACGATGGGTGTGGCCACCGATGAAGACGGCGCGCTCGATGTGCTGCCGCCGACCAAAGGCGCGGGCAACATAGACACGCGACACCTGACGGTCGGCGCGCGACTGCGTCTGCCGGTCTACGTCGAGGGCGCGCTGTTCTCGGCCGGCGACTGCCACGCGGCGCAGGGCGACGGCGAGGTGTGTGTGACCGGCATCGAGTGCCCGATGCAGTTCAGCCTGCGGTTCAACGTACTCGAAGGCCGCACGCTGCCGCCGTGGCGATACGAGTTCGTCACGCCGCCCGGATCGCTGCAGCCGCGCTCGGATGCGAAGGGCTATTTCGTTCACACCGCGCTTGGTCCAGACCTGATGACGAACGCGAAGAACGCGGTGCGCGGCGTCATCGATTGGCTCGTCCGCGAGAAAGATCTCAGCCGCCAGGACGCGTACGTGCTGTGCAGCCTCGCGGTCGATTTGAAGATCAGTCAGATTGTGGACGCACCGAACTGGGGCGTGTCCGCGTACCTGGCGCTGAGCGTGTTCGCGGACTGACGTCGCATGATGAAAGTGGTTACTGACACGGTCACGTAGCGCAACGATTTTCACACCATGCCGGATGCGAAGAATCCCGGCACCGCCGCCGTTCTGAGCGCGGTGATTCCCGGGATCGGGCAGTTCTACAACGGCGACTTCATCCGCGGCATCTTCTGGCTGATTGTCACGCCTGGCCTGTGGATCGGCAGCGGTGGTCTGCTCGGATGGGTGTGTCACGTCATCGCGGCGATTACCGCGCATCACCGCGCGAAGGTGAAGAATCGCCTGGCCGCCCCGCCGGGATCGTGAGACTGCGTCGTTCAGACTGCTGCTTGCACAATCGATCGTTTCTCTGGTCGCTGATTGACGGCCGCGGCGTGATTGTCGACGTCAGATCGATCGAGCAGGGCACTGTGTCCGCGATCAGATCCCCGGATACGTGGTTCTTCGTTCTCGCTACCGTCTGCATTGCCGCACCGTACCTGCTGCGTGTCGGTCCGAAGACGCCGCGGCAGCGGATGCAAATCGCCGTGACGATCGCCTTTCTCGCGTGGATCCTTCTGTTCATGGCGTCGCTGCGTTCGCGATGACCCGGTCTACAATCGCGCTCACATGAGGGGAGCGATATCGATATGTTCGGGTCTCTTGGTTTGCCGGAGCTGGCGATCGTCTTCGTCGTTGGCCTCTACTGGCTGCTGCCGATCGCGGCCGGCATCTGGGCAATCGTGACGCTGAATCGCATCGCGATCGCGCAGCACGTGCTCGGAGCGCAGCTCGAGATTATCGAGCAGCTGTTGCGTGGGCGAGAGTGATGTGATTGAGGCGGGGACGCGTCAGGCGGCGGCGGACCAGCGGTCGCGGCCGCTGCGCTTGGCTTCGTACAAGGCGGAGTCGGCGCGGCGCAGGACGATCTCGATGCTCTCGTCGTCGCGGCGCAGCCCGGTCATGCCGATGCTGCACGAGCAGCGGACCGTGCCGGCGGCGCTTTCGACCGCCACCTCGCGGCAGGCTTGCGTCAACCGCGTCGCGATGGCCTTCGCGGCGTCGACCGCGGTTTCCGGAAGGATGATCGCGAACTCCTCTCCGCCGAGCCGTCCGACGATGTCCGACGTACGGCACTGATCCCGCGTCATCTCGGCGAACCGCTGCAGCACGGTGTCGCCGACGTCGTGGCCGTACGTGTCGTTCACCACCTTGAACCAGTCGAGATCGAGAACGAGCAGGCTGAAGGTGCGATCGTAACGGCGGCACCGCGAGAACTCGTTCGCCGCGAGATCGAACCACCAGCGCCGCGAGTAGACGCCGGTCAGCGCGTCGGTGCTCGCCATCTTCGCGAGATGATCGTGCGCGGCGCGCAGCTCGTCGACGCGCGCGGCCAGAGTGTCCTGCAGCGTCGCGACGCGGATGCCGACGTGCACGCGCGCGCGCAGTTCCTCGAGATTGATCGGCTTCACCATGTAGTCGTCGGCGCCTGCGTCGAGCCCCGCGACCAGATCCGATCGGCTGTCGCGGCCGGTGAGCAGGATGACGTACGTGCCGCTGAGTCGCGGCGTACTGCGAACGCGGCGGCACAGCTCGATGCCGTCGAAACCGGGCATCATCCAGTCGAGGACGGCGAGGGCCGGCGGCTGGACGCTGTTCAGCAGTTGCCACGCCGCCACGCCGTCGTTCGCGATGACGAACTCGAGGCCCCAGCGCTTCAGCGCATCCGCCACGATGGCGGTCGTCGTCCGGTCGTCATCGGCAATCAGCGCGCGCATGGCCGCGGATGACGGGGCAAGTACGATGCCCGCCGTTTCTGCGCGCTGCTGCACGCTTCGGCATCGCGCCGATCACAAGCGTGTCTACTGCGCACGCAGCAACTTGATGCTGCCGTTCACGGTCGAGAGATTCAATTCCTGACCGCCGCTGCCGACGGTGCCTTGCAAATGCCGCCGGTTGACCGTGCCGGTGACGGTGATCGGAAAGTCCGACACGATGTCGCCGTTCACCGTCGACGCCCGGACTTCTGCGTTGAGGATGACCGGCAGATGCAGCGTGACGCCGCCGTTCACGGTGGAGAACTTTGCGCCGCCCGGCCAGTCGGCGCGGCCCATCGTGACGTCGATCGATCCGTTCACGGTGTTCGCAAGCGCGATGCCGGTCGTCGACAGATGCACCGATCCGTTCACCGTGTGGGCTTCCGCATCGCCGTTGAGTGAATTGGCTTCGACCTCGCCGTTCACGGTGCGGCCGACGAATTTCACGCCGACCGGAACGCGCACCACGAAATGGACAACGGTGTCGTTGTCGCGCGTGCGCATGCGGCCGCCCTCACCGGGCTCGCAGCGGTTCGAGCCCCCCGAACCGTCAGGATACACAGCGCAGATCGTCGTCCCGCCGGCGTGCGGAACGACTTCGATGCGGACGTCCGCCGGGTTGCTGCGGCGCGACGATTTGGTTGCCGTCACCTCCGTGTCGCCGGAGGACGAGGCCATCGCACGGATGTCGCCGTTGACGCCTTTGATCTCGATCGTCTGGCCCGACGCGATCTGACCGCGCCACTGAAAGTCGTTTTGCGCGTTGGCGACGCCGCCAGACAGCAGCAGCGTCGCGACTGCCGCCGCGGTTCCGCCGGTCTTCAGCTTGAACGTCCGCATGGTGCCTCCGGACGCCTTAGACGAGATTGCCGGGCGAAGCGTTGACCGGCGGGTCGGCCCTGGAGGGGTCTATGCCGCGTGACTGCGGGCGCGGCGCATCTTGGCCACCGCCTTGGCCTCGATCTGGCGCACGCGTTCGCGCGTGATCGAGAGGCGGCGGCCGATTTCCTCGAGCGTCAGCTCGCGGTCGAGGCCGAGGCCGTAGCGCAGCCGCATCACCTCGCGCTCGCGATCGTTGAGCGGCGTCATGGCACGCTCCACCTCATCGGCGAGCTGGCCGTGCATCGCGACTTCCTCGGGAGACCGCGCGCTCGAGTCGTGCAGCAGATCGCCGAGCGCGGTTTCGTCGCTGTCGCCGACCGGCGTCTCGAGCGACGCCGGATGCTTGGCGGCGTCGAGCAGCAGCGTCACCTTGCCGACCGGCACGCTCAACCGCGCGGCGAGCTCCTCGGCCGTCGGCTCGCGTCCGAGCTCGGTGACGAGCGTGGCGCGCGCGCGGGTCAGTTTGTTGAGCGACTCCATCACGTGCACGGGCAGCCTGATCGTGCGCCCGTAGTCGGCGACGGCGCGTCCAACGCTCTGACGGATCCACCAGGTCGCGTACGTCGAGAACTTCAGCCCGCGGCGGTACTGGAAGCGGTCGACCGCTTTCATCAATCCGATGTTCCCTTCCTGGATCAGATCGAGCAGCGAGAGGCCGCGATTGAGATAGCGTTTTGCGATCGACACGACGAGGCGCAAATTGGGTTCGACGAGCTGGTGCTTCGCGTCCCTGAGCGCCTGTTCCTTCTCGCGGACCAACGCATACCGCTGGTGAAATTTCTCGCGCGGCAATCCTGCGCGCGCTTCGAGGGCGCGAAGCTTCTCGGCACGCGCCGTCCCTTGCGGCGTCCGCTCGACGGTCTCGAATTCCTGATCCAGCTGTCGCAGTTCGCCGACGACGTCGTCGACCACCGACGGGCGAATGGGGAGATCGCGAAGCGTCGCGCCGATCGCGTCGTGCACCTTTTTGATCGAGTCGCGCATTCTGGCGCGGCTCGCCGTCGTCGATCGCCCGTCGGCCGCACGTTCCCGACAGCGCTGGATGTGTCGTTCGAGGCGGCGCAGCCGCGCGAACGCACGGAGCACCGGTTCGACTTTTTCGGGCTTCAGCTCGCCGCCGTCGGGCAGCAGGATCAGCTCGGCCGCCGGCGCTTCCTTGCGGCGGACGGCATCGGCGAGCGAGAGGAGCGTCATTCGCGCCGCTGGAATCGTTGCGAGCTCGGCGAGCAGGTTGCCGCGCGCGACTTCGATCTTTCGCCCGATGACCTGCTCCTCCTGTGCCTTCAGCAGCTTTCGGCGGCCGATGGTCCTCAGGTAGACGCGCACGAGATCGACGTCCTCCTGCAGAAGCCGGCCTTCGGCCGCGTCGCCGGCGGCGAGAGCATCCTCTGATTCGGTCTCGTCTTCGCTCTCCTCGATGTGTTGATCGTCGAACGCCTCGGGCTCTTCTTCTTCGATGAGACGATCGACCGGCGCGTCAATCTGAGGATCGACGTCTTCGTCCTGCGCGGGGTCGACGGGAACGAGGCCGAACTCATGCGCGCGGTGACGCCAGTCGAGGACGTGCACGTTGGGCCCGGGCTGGTGCCAGTCGACGAGCGACGTTCCAGTCGCCGTGCGTTGGGAACGTGGAGATGCGGAAGAGTGTCGTTTGGCCATCGGAAGCTGATCAGCGATTTGCCGACATCGAGTGCAAGCAGTGAACCGTTTGGTCGGCAGGCTGCGCGACCGCGAACCATTCGCGAATACGCGCGACTACCTCGTCAGTGACGGCGGTTTCACCGTTTCGAACCGTCGCAAGCAGGCCGCGGCGCGGCGACCACAACGTTCCGGTGCTTGCCATCCGCGGCCGGATCCACACGATATTCGAACGCGCCGCCGGCATGCGGCCGAGCCACCGTGAGTCAGACACGATGAGGTGCGTCGCGCCGATTGCCGGCCCGAGCGCGAACGACACAGGCACGGGATCGCTGATGCCGCCATCGGTCAGACGGAGCTCCCTGCCGTGGCAGCGCACCGCGACGGGCGGAAACAGGCGCGGGATCGACGCGCTCGCGCGCACGACCTCGTGAAGCTGGACTCCGTCGTTACCCGACGCGAAGTACCGCGGCTCACCCGCAATCACATCGTGGCAGACAATGCCGAGGCGTTCAATGCCGTGATGCAGGCGATCGAAGCTCGCGAGATCGAGCTGACGAAGCCGATCGGGAATGACGCCGCACCAGGTGTCGAGCCGTCGTTCGAATCGATAACCGAGCTGCACATTGACGCTGTATGTCAGAAGGTGTCGTCCCCGGAAGCGCTCGGCGTCCGATATCAAGTCGTCGAGTTCGAGTCCGACGGCCGCGTAATACGCGGCGATGACCGCGCCCGCGCTCACGCCGACGATGGCGTCGATTCGAATGCCGTGACGGACCAGCTGCCTCAGCACGCCGACGTGCGCCGCGCCGCGCAGGCCCCCGGCGCT
>Ga0075435_100001460_pt1 | contig 15188 bp, 12 predicted proteins | sample RhiMethybrSRZTD4_FD_75302 | JGI IMG/M metagenome (GOLD analysis project Ga0075435, IMG submission 75302) | Populus rhizosphere microbial communities from Tennessee, USA - Rhizosphere MetaG P. TD hybrid SRZTD4 | ecosystem: Host-associated > Plants > Roots > Rhizosphere > Soil | place: USA...
TTCGAGTTCGACGATCCCGATCCGTCGCGGATCCGCGCGCCGTACGCCGATCGCGACAATATCGGGAACGGGTTCAACGATTACGGCGGGATCATTCTCGATGCCGGCAACACCGGACGGACGGCGACTTTCTTCGTAGCTACGCCGCACAACATCCAGTACGACGCGGTTACCGACGATGTCTCCGGCGAAGACTCGTCGCCGGATTTTTTCTGGGAGTCGGCGACGAGGATCGGCCCGCACGGCTGGACGCTCGAGATTCGCATCCCGTTCAGTTCGCTTCGCTATCGCCAGGCGGATCCGCAGACCTGGCGCATCCTGATGTACCGCAATTACCCGCGCGAGTACCGCTATCAGTTCTTCTCGGCGTCGCTGCCGCGCGGCAGCAACTGTTTCGTGTGCCGCTCGAACATGCTGGTCGGGCTCGAACGCCTGCCCGCGGGCGGTCATCTGGTTGCCGCGCCGTATGTCAGCGCCACTCGCGTGGAGCGGCCGCAGACCGATCTGGGAACGCCGCTCGTCGCGGACGGCGTCGAGCCGCATGCCGGCATCGACGTGAAGTTCACGCCGACGGCCGACAACGCCATCGACGTGACGGTGAAGCCCGACTTCTCGCAGATCGAATCCGATGTCGCGCAAATCTCGGCGAACGAACGGTTCGCGCTGAACTACCCGGAGAAGCGGCCATTTTTCCTCGAAGGCGTCGATCTGTTCCAGACGCCGCTCCAGGCCGTCTACACGCGGACGGTGACGGCGCCCGACTGGGGCGGCCGGCTCACCGGCAAGGGCGGCGGCATCCGCTACACCGCCCTGGTCACCGAAGATCGCGGCGGCGGCAGCGTAATCCTTCCCGGCGCGAACGAGTCGTCGTCGGCACCGCAGGACTTCGCCTCGACGGTGTTCGTCGGCCGTGCGAAACGCGATCTCGGGTTGTCGTTCATCGGCGTGCTCGCGACCGCGCGCGAGGGCCGCGACGTCGCATCGCACAACCGTGTCGCCGGTCCCGATTTCGAGTGGCGCGCTTCGGGCAGCGATGCGGTCAGCGGGCAGTGGCTGTTCAGCGATACGCTGACGCCCAACCGTCCCGACCTGGCCGACGAGTGGACCGGCCGCTCGCTTGCGTCGCATGCCGCGCTTCTGCAGTGGACCCACAGCACGGCGCACTACGACGCGTTCACCCAGTACAAAGACGTCGGCAGCGATTTTCGCGCCGACGTCGGCTTCGTCCCGCAGGTCGGTTACCGCGACGCGAACGCGAGCACCGGGTGGACGTTCCGGCCGACCGGCTTCGTCCGTCGCGTGAGGACGTTCGGCAACCTCGAGTATCAGGAAGACCGGAGCGGCGCGCTGATCAGCCGCAGCGTTGTTCCTGGATTCGGGATGGACACGCGCTGGAACGGCTTCGTGCAACTGCGCTACATCGACGAAGCGGTTCGCGCCGGCGCCGGTCCGATCGGGCGGCGGCAGTTCGGCTACATCGCACAGTTCAGCCCGTCGCGCCGCGTCGCGCAGCTCGCCGTCGACGGGCGGACCGGACAGGAGATCGATTTCGACAACGCGCGCCCCGGCACCGGCACGACGATGAATCTGAGCGCGCGGCTCAACCCGACCGATCATCTCGATGTCGCGATCGTCGAGAACCAGCGCTGGGTGAACGTCGACGCCGGGGCGGCCGGCAGCGGCCGTCTGTTCCTGGCCCGCGTGTCGCGCCTGCGCGGCACCTACACGTTCACGGCGCGGCTCTTCGTCCGCGGCATCGCGCAGTATGTGTCGACCGACCGCGCACCCGCGCTATACACCGACGAGGTCGTGCCGCACCAGGGAACGCTGAGCGGACAGCTGCTCCTGTCCTACAAACTGAACTGGCAGTCGGTGATGTTCGTCGGCTACGGCGACGACCGCGAGCTGAACGATCTGGATCACCTCGAGAAACTCGATCGACAGTTCTTCGTCAAGCTCTCGTACGCCATCCAGCGATAGGCCGGGGAGGTCGGGCAGGTCGGGCAGGTCAAGATCTCGGGTCGCGGCGCCGCACGGGTCAACCCGATCGGGTTCACCCTGTTGCTGAAAGCGAGTGGCCGCCCGACCCGCCAGACCTGCCCGGCCCACCTGACCTGCCCGGCCTACGCGAGTTCTTTGTACATGATCGTCGCCGGCTCGAGTTGCGGCGTCAGCGAGCCGCGCGCGTAGCGCGGGATGACGCCGACGGTGACGTAGCCGAGCGACCGGTACAGAAATTCGGCGTGGCTGCCGGTCCACGTGTCGAGCGTCAGCAGCGTGCGGCCGTGCGACCGCGCTACTTCCTCGACGGCGATCATCAGCGCCCGCGCGATGCCGCGGCGCCGCGCCGACGGATGCACGAGCAGCTTGAGGACCTCGGCGCGGTGGGTCTGGTTCGGCGGGGTCGCGCAGTCGATCTGCACGGTGCCGACGATCCGTCCGTCGTGACGGGCGACGAGCACCCGGCGCGTGCCGGCACGCACGCCCGGCAGCACCTTCTCGATCCAGAAGGCGCGCGCCTCTTCGATCGGAAACGGCACGACGAAGCTCACGCCGGCCCCGGTGTGGACCACCGCATGCAGCACTTCGGCAAGCGCATCGAGGTCCTCGTCCAGCGACGCGGCGGCGTCGGGGCGCCATTCTTCGATCGGAAATGCGGCGACGGTGTTCATGGCTGCCTCACGGATGCACGAGCGCGACGAGATAGCGCGCGTCGCGCTTGCCGGTGCAGTGAAAGCGCGTCGACCCTGACAGGACGTAGCGAAGGCAGTCGCCTGGCCGCAGGTGAAAGACCAAGCCGTCGACGTCGAGCGTCAGCAATCCCTCGAGCATCCACAGGTGGTGTTCGAGCCCGGCGACCGGCGCGACGTCGAACGCCACCGAAGCGCCGGCCGGCATTACGACTTCGACGAGCTCGCCGCGCAGTCCGCTGGAGGGCGGCGACACGACGCGACGGCGATAACCGCTTTCCGGATCCGTCCAGGCCGCCTGCTCGGCGGCGCGGACGATCTGCGGCGGCGCCGTCTCCGCTTCGGCCATCAGTCGCGACAATGTCCACCCGTATGCCGCGCACAACTTCCCGAGCATCGCGGCGGTTGGACTGAGCTCCGAGCGTTCGAGCCGCGACAGCGTCGCGCGGCTGATGCCGGTCCGATCGGCGACGGCGTCGAGCGACCAGTCGCGTTCGGCACGCAGCCGGGCGAGACGGCGCGCGATGCGGCGCTCGACATCCTGACCGGTGGCGGGACTGGCGGTGGTCACGGCATCTCCGTTTAGAGATCGTATCTCTGATTAGAGACGCCGGCAAGGAGGACCGCCGGATCCCGCATCGGCCGATTGACACTGATTTACACACTATGTATAAAGCCGCGTATGACGAGGGCGCTGCTGGTGGCGATGCTGTGCGCCGCGGAGCAGTGCGCCGCGACAGGAGCCGAGGATGACGCACGAGGATTACCGGCGCGCGCTCGATGCGGCCGCGCGCGAGTACGAAGCGCTCGGCGACAGGCGCCGCGAAATCGATCAGCGGCTCGCGGAGCTCGCCCAGTCGATGGCGACGCTGTCGCGGCTGCTCGGCCTGACGCCGACCGTCCCGCTGGGGCTCACCGACGCAGTGCGGCTCGTCGTGCGCGGCGCGGGTCTGCCGATGACGCCAATTGAGGTCCGCGACCGGCTCGTCGGCGTCGGCTTCGACGTCTCGAAGTACGTCAATGACCTGGCCGCGGTCCACACCATCCTCAAACGATTGAACGAGGCCGGCGAGCTGCGGTTCATTCCGCGCACGCCCGGCAAGCATCAGTACACGTGGAACCGTCCCTCGACCCCGGTGGTTCTCACCAAAGACATCGTCAAGGCGCTGTCCGACAACACGATGGAGCGCGACGCGGCCGGGGCCGAAACCGAGCCGGATCTGCCGGCGAGGCGGCGCAGCCGTCGGGCGGTACCGGCGCGGCGCAGGAGCGCGAGATGATCCTGGACCTCGATCTTCGGCGGCGGTTCTTTGCCGAGGAGCTCGAAGCGGTGGCCAGGCTGCGCTCCGCACGGCTCGTCGACGCCTTTGCCGCCGTGCCGCGCGAACGCTTTTTGCCGGCGGGACCGTGGACCGTGCTTTCCGACGGCGCCGACAGCTACATGGTGATGGCCGGCATCCGCACCCGGCCGACGGCCGACGCCGATCCAGCGCGGGTGTATCACAACGTCGCCGTCGCCATCGATCCGGAACGCCAGCTGTTCAACGGGCAACCGGGGACGCTGGCCGTCTGGATCGACGCCCTCGACCTCGCCGCTGGCATGCGCGTGCTGCACATCGGCGCCGGCCTCGGCTACTACACGGCCGTGATGGCCGCATGCGTCGGCGCCGCTGGCCGCGTCGTCGCCTACGAAGTCGACGAGGCGCTGACGCGAGATGCGTTCCGGAATCTGGCGCCGTATCGGAATGTCGATCTGCGTTGCGGCGACGGCTCGGGACGGCTTGAGGAGTCGTTCGACGCGATTCTCGTCAATGCCGGCGTGACGCATCCGCTCGAGACCTGGCTGGACGCGCTTGCGCCCGGCGGCCGGCTCATGTTGCCGGTCACCACGCCGCTACCAACGATGGGTTCGACGCTCGGCAAAGGCGTTGTCGTCCTTATCACGAGGCAGGACGAGGGCGCGATCAGCGCGCGCGTCGTGACCTTCGTGGCGATCTACTCGGCGCTCGGCATCCGCGACCCCGCACTCGACGAACGGATTGGCAAGGCGCTGATGGCGGGACCGGGGCAGTGGCAGGCGGTCAAGCGGCTGCGCCGTGATCCGCACGACGCCGCGGCGGCGTGCTGGCTGCACACGGACACGTGTTGCTTTTCCAGTATGTAAACTTGTCCGGGTCGCACGATTTCAAAACAGCCGCCGAATGTGCGCGGTCGGTCACGGCCGAGACGAAAGTGTGATTGCCAGGTCAGAAACAGACCAGCATTACCGAAGGTACGACGACGCTCAGCATAGCTTCGGAAAACCGGTTCCACCCCTCGCGCGCATACGGCTGTGGCACCGTGCTGGCAGTTTATGCTGGCATGTTCGTCACCGCGTCGCGCTGGCCGCTCATCGCGCTCACTCTTCTGCTGTTTGCGTCACCCGCCCTCGGCGCCGACACGCTGTGCGATCCGGCGAACACCAACTGCCGGACGCAACTGCTCACGCTGATCCAGAACGAGACGATTGGCATCGATGTCGGCTTCTGGTTCATGCAGGACTCGCGCTACATGAACGAGATCGTCAAGCGCTGGCAGGCCGGCGTACCGGTGCGCATTCTCATCGACCCGCGGGCGAATCCGACGTATCCGGGCAACGACACGATGATCGCGGGCTTTCAGCAAGCCGGCATTCCGCTCCGCAAGCGCACTGCGAGCGGCATCCTGCACTGGAAGATGATGTTGTTTGCCGGGCAGAACACGGTGGAGTTCGGCTCGGCGAACTACAGCCCGGATGCGTTCGTGCCGGTGAGCGCGTACACGAACTACGTCGCCGAAACGGTGTTCGTCACCGACGATCCCGATGTCGTCAACAGTTTCAAGACCAAGTTCGACGACTCGTGGACCGACACATCGAGCCTGGCGAACTACGCCAACATCACCGGGCCGCTGACGCGGACCTATCCTACCTACACGATCGATCCAGAGCTGAACTTTCCGCCGGCGCAGGACTACGGTGCGCGCGCGGTGGGGCGCTACAACGCCGAAACGTTGAAGCTCGATGCGATCATGTTCCGGATCACCGACGCACGGCACCCCAACGCCTTGATCAGCGCGCACAACCGTGGCATCCCGGTCCGGCTGATTACCGACATCACCGAGTATCGCACTCCTGATTATCTGTGGGACGCCTACAACGTCGACCGGATGTATGCCGCGGGCATTCCGATCCGGTGGCAGGGACACGCCGGCGAGAATCACGAGAAGCTGGTGCTGCTCTACGGGCAGCGGATGTCGATCTTCGGTTCGTCGAACTGGACCTCCGCATCGGCGACGTCGCAACAGGAGCACAACTATTTCACCACGAAGCCGGCGCTCTTCCAGTGGTTCAGCGCGCAATTCGAGCGGATGTGGAACAACGCCGGCCCGTCGGGCGCGCAGGAGACGGTCCCGTTCGTTCCGAAGCCGCCCGACACGCCGAAGAACAAGCTGCCGGTGTCCGGCGGCACGGTCACGACGAACACGGCGACGCTTACCTGGTACGGTGGCCTGTGGGCGCACAACTACGACATCTATTTCGGCACGTCGCCGGCGCCGCCGCTAGTCGCCGCGAACGTCAACCTTGGCCCGAGCGCCAACACATCGGTGGTGCAGAAATACACGACGCCGCAGCTCGCGCCGGGGACCACTTACTACTGGAAGATTGTCTCGAAGACGATGGCCAACGTCGCGGCGGCGGGATCGGTGTGGAGTTTCACGACGGCGGCGTCGGCGCCGACCAGCCTGCCGGCGGGATGGAACGAGACCGACATCGGCGCGGTTGGCGTCGCCGGCGGCACCGCGTACTCCAACGGCACGTTCAATGTCTCTGGGTCCGGCGCCGACGTGTGGGGCACGGCCGACGCGTTTCACTATACCTACCAGTCGCTGACCGGCGACGGCCAGATCATCGCGCACGTCAACTCGGTCGCCAACGTCAACAGCTGGTCGAAAGCCGGCGTGATGATTCGCGGATCGCTCGCCGCGAACGCCGCTTACGGGTTCATGATCGTCTCGGCCGCCAAGGGATCCGCGTTCCAGTACCGCGCGAGCGGCGGCGGGACAGCGGCGAACCTTACTGGATCCGGGATCGCCGCGCCGTACTGGGTCAAGATCGTCCGCGCCGGCAACACGATCACCGCATATCAATCGCCCGACGGCGCGTCGTGGACGCCGGTCGGCACCGCCTCGATCGCACTTGGGTCGACAGCCTTCATCGGACTGGCCGTCTCCAGTCACGACAACACACGGCTCTGCACGACAAGCTTTGGGAACGTGACGAGATAGAGTGAAGCCTCGAGCCTCAAGCCTCAGCCTCGAGCCGGAGCCTTACGCCGCAAGCATCGCGCGAAGGCGTCAGGCTTGAGGTTTCGCTTGCCGCTTGCGGCTTGAGGCTTAAGCTTAGGCGATGCTGTTCGATCCGATCGCCTTTCGCTCGCTGACGCTGGCCAACCGTATCGTCGTCTCGCCTATGTGCGAGTACTCCTGCGTCGATGGCTATTCGAACGACTGGCACCTGGTGCATCTTGGCAGCCGCGCAGTCGGCGGTGCGGCGCTGGTGCTAACCGAAGCGACCGCCGTCACCGCAAACGGTCGCATCAGCCCGCAGGATCTCGGCATCTACGACGATGGCCACGTGGCTGGCCTCGCCCGCATCGTGCGATTCATTCACGACCAGAAAACGCTCGCCGGCATTCAGCTCGCGCATGCGGGACGAAAAGCGAGCACGGCGCGGCCGTGGGACGGCGGCGGCCGGCTTGGTCCCGAGGCCGGCGGCTGGCAGCCGGTCGGGCCGACAACGGAACCGTTTGCGGACAACTATCCCGTACCCTGCGCGCTCGGCGTCGGCGAGATCGCGCAAATCGTCGCCGCATTCCGGGTCGGCGCGCAGCGCGCGCTGGCCGCCGGCTTCGACGTCATCGAGATCCATGGTGCGCACGGCTACCTGATTCACGAGTTCCTGTCGCCGCTCGTCAACACCCGGCACGACGGGTACGGCGGATCGTTTCAGAATCGCGCCCGCCTGTGTCTCGAGATCGTCGACGCGGTTCGCGGCGTGTGGCCGGAGCGGCTGCCGCTGTTCATCAGGATTTCGGCGACTGACTGGAAAGCGGGCGGCTGGGATCTCGATGAAGCGGTCGCTCTGGCGCGGCTGCTCGAGGATCGCGGCGTCGACCTCGTCGACTGCTCGTCGGGCGGCGCCGTCCACGATCAACAGATCGCTGTCGGTCCGGGCTACCAGGTGCCGTTTGCCGAGCGCATCCGGCGCGACGCGAACATCCCCACCGGCGCCGTCGGCCTGATCACCGACCCACACCAGGCGGACGCGATCATCGCGAACGGCCAGGCCGACCTCGTCCTGCTCGCCCGCGAGCTGCTCCGCGATCCCTATTGGCCGCTACATGCGGCCGACAAGCTGAACGTCGTCGTGCCATGGCCGGCACAGTATCTGCGCGCCGCGCACCGAACGACACCCGCCCGCTGAACCGGTCCCTTTTCGTATCATGCTGACGTGAAGGCGTTGCTCGTCGAAGACGATGCCTCGATCGCGGAGTTCGTCGTGCGTGGACTTCGGGAGGCCGGGTTTGCCGTCGACCACGAAGCCGACGGCGAGGCAGGCCTCGCCTCGGCGGCGCAGAACGGCTACGACGTCGCGATCGTCGATGTGATGCTGCCGAAACGCGACGGGCTGTCGCTGATCGAGGAACTGCGGCGGCGGGGCGTCACGACGCCGGTGTTGATCCTGAGCGCGAAGCGGTCGGTCGACGATCGGGTCCGCGGGCTGCAGACCGGCGGCGACGACTACCTGACCAAGCCGTTTGCGTTCGCGGAACTGCTGGCGCGCCTTCAGGCGCTCGTCCGGCGCGCGACGCGCGCCCCCGAGCCGACGACGCTGTCGGTCGAGGACATCGCGCTCGACCTGCTGTCGCGCCGCGTGACCCGCGGCGGCGTTGCGATCGATCTTCGGCCGCGCGAGTTCACGCTGCTCGAGTACCTGATGCGCAACGCCGGCAAGGTCGTCTCGAAGACGATGATCCTGTCGCATGTCTGGGAGTACAACTTCGATCCCCAGACCAACGTCGTCGACGTGCTGGTGAGCCGCCTGCGCGAGAAGATCGATCGGCGCTTCGAGAAGAAGCTGCTGCATACGGTCCGCGGCGTGGGCTACGTCCTCCGCCCATGACCCCCCGGGGAGGGGTCGGGAAGGGTTTTCTGCGGGTAGATGGCCGAATCTGAATCTGCGATTTCGCGTTCAAATTCGTCGACGGCCGGGTCGGCACAGAAAAACCCTTCCCGACCCCCCCTGCTGTTCGGGCTGCGCATCGCGCTCTGGTACGCGACGCTGTTCGTGGCGGGATCGATCGCGATCGTCCTGTTGACCTACTACCTGACCTCCGTGTCGCTGGCGCAGCGCGATCAACAGATCATCAAGGGAAAGCTCGGCGACTACGCGGCGGCGTACCTGCGCGGCGGCGCACGGGTGCTGGCGGCGACCGTCCGGGCCGAGCAGCAGGCGGCGCCCGAACGGCTGTTCGTCCGCGTCGTCGATCGCGGCGTCGAATCGATCGTGCTCAGCGATCCAGAAGGCTGGGATCCGTCGAAGCTGGAGATCGTCTCGGCGCGGCTTGCCGACGGCACGCTCGTCCAGGTGGGGAAGAGCACCGAAGCGCGCGAGGCTCTGCTCGCGCGCTTTCGCGCCGCGCTCGGCCTGGTGACGCTGTTGATTGTCGTCGTCGGCTTGACCGGCGGCTGGCTGGCGACCCAGTCGGCGCTGGCGCCGATCCGGCGCCTGGCGTTTGCCGTGCAGCGGATCATCCGTACCGGCCGCACCGACGCACGCGTGCCGCTCGAAGGGTCGGGCGACGCACTCGACGAGCTCACCTCGCTGTTCAACACGATGCTCGACAAGATCGAGGGGCTGGTCACCGCGATGCACGGCGCGCTCGACAACGTGTCGCACGACCTGCGGACGCCGCTGACGCGGCTGCGCGGCACGGCGGAAATGGCGCTCGCCGCGCCGCCGGACGCTGACCGCTACCGCGAAGCGCTGGCCGACTGTGTCGAGGAGACCGACCGCGTGCTCGTGATGCTGAACACGTTGATGGACATCTCGGAGGCCGAGAGTGGCGCGATGCAGCTGCGTCGCGAGCCGGTCGCGCTGCCGGAGGTCGTCGAGCGAGCGCTCGACTTGTATCACGAAGTGGCCGACGCGAAAGGCGTGACGCTGGACGCCGCCGCCCCAGACGCCGTTGTGGTGATGGCCGATCGACCCCGCCTCGAACAAGCGGCCGCAAACCTGATCGACAACGCGATCAAGTACACGCCGCCTGGCGGCCGCGTTGACGTCGAGGTGACGCGAAGCGGCGATCGCGCTGTGCTGCGGGTCCGCGACACTGGCCACGGCATTGCGCCCGACGAGCTCCCACGCATCTTCGATCGGCTGTTCCGCGGCGACCGCAGCCGCGCCGAACGCGGCCTCGGCCTCGGCCTCAGCCTGGTCAAAGCCATCGTCGAGGCGCACGGTGGGACCGTCGAGGTGGAGAGTGAAGTCGGCCACGGCGCGACGTTTACGGTCTCGCTGCCGCTGCCTCGAGAGGGGACTGGGGGACTAGGGGACTAGGGGATTTTTCCCCCAACCTCATGTCCGTAGTCCCCAAGTCCCTTAGTCCCCTAGTCCCTTAGTCCCCTAGTCCCGATACATTTCACCGATGTAATGCTCCTGTAACGGCTCCGCAAGGCAGCCCTCCGTCTAACTTCGTAGACTCGATCTCAGAGAGTTCAACGAAAGGACGGCAGAGAGTTATGAGTGGACAGTTCGACATCAAACGACGGCTGACGCGCACCGGCGTAGCGGTGGCGGCGGCAGCGATGCTGATGGCCGGCGCCGCGTGGCACGGCCTGGCGGCCGATCAACCAACGGCCACGAAAGCGGCAGCGACGGTGACCACGCCGATCGCGCATGCCATCGCCGCCGGCCGCGATTCCTACGCGGACGTCGTCAGCGTGGCCGCACCGGCGGTGGTCACGATTCGCACCTCCGGCAAGGCGAAGGTCTCCCCAACCGGGTTCGAGGGACAGGATCCGGACGACCTGCTCCGGCGGTTCTTCGGCGATCAGTTCGGCCGCGGCCAGCGCACGCCGCGCAGCCAGCGCACGCGCGCGCTCGGCTCGGGCGTGATCGTCACTACCGACGGCTACATCCTCACCAACAACCATGTCGTCGAGAACGCCGACGACATCAAGGTCGATCTGAACGACGATCGTACGGTCACCGCGAAGCTGGTCGGCACCGACAAGCCGAGCGACCTGGCGCTGCTGAAAATCGACGCCGCGGATCTCCATCCGGTCGCGCTCGGCAACTCTGACGTCGTGAAAGTGGGCGACGTCGTGCTCGCGCTCGGCAACCCGCTCGGTGTCGGGCAGACGGTGACGATGGGCATCATCAGCGCGAAGGGACGGTCGACAGGGGTCGGCGACGGCGACTACGAAGACTTCCTGCAGACCGACGCGCCGATCAACCACGGCAACTCCGGCGGCGCGCTCGTGAACACGAAGGGTGAGCTGGTCGGAATCAACTCGCAGATCCTCTCGAGCAACGACGGCAACATCGGCATCGGCTTCGCGATTCCGGCGAACATGGCGAAGAACGTCATGGAGCAGCTGCGCACCAAGGGCAAGGTGACGCGGTCTCAGCTGGGCGTGACCGTGCAGACAGTGACCTCGGACCTGGCGGACAGCCTCGGCCTGAAGCAGGCGCATGGCGCGATCGTCAGCTCGGTGGCGCAGGGCAGCGCGGCGGAACGTGCTGGCGTCAAGCGCGGCGACGTGATCGAGTTGTTCAACGGCCAGGCCGTGCACGACACCAACACGCTGCGCAACCGAGTCGCGGAAGCCGGTCCCGGCTCGACGGCGGAACTCGTGATCGTGCGCGACGGTATCGAGAAGAAGCTGAGCGTGAAGCTCGATGAGGCGAACCCTGAGAAGCTGGCGCGAGGCCGCGGCGGCCGCGAGGACGATTCGGCCGCGCCCGACGACAAAGCGGCGCTCGGCGTCTCGGTGGCGCCGCTCACGCCGGAGCTGCGCGATCGCGCGCGCGCGCCGAAAGACGTGCAGGGGCTCGTCGTCGAGAATGTGAATCCGGATGGCCGCGCCGCGGCTGCCGGCATTCAGCCCGGCGATATCATCCAGGAAGTCAATCGTCAGCCGGTGAAGTCGGTGGACGATTTGCGGTCGGCGCTGAAGAAGACGACCGACAAGCCGACGCTGCTGCTGGTGAATCGCCAGGGCAACGACATCTTCGTTACAGTGCGTCCCGTCAATGGCTGATGGCTGATTGCTGATGGCTATGGTTGATGGCTATGGACCATTCACCATAGCCATCAGCCTTTTAGCGATCAGCCATGTCACCGGCCGAGTAATTCCCCGACGGCCTGCAGCGGTTCGATGTGATCCGCTGCAGCCTTGATCGCGATCATGATCGGCACCGCGAGCAGCAGTCCCCACACGCCCCACATCCAGCCCCAGAACAGCACCGACACGAACACCGCGACCGTATTCAGCTCGCCGGCGCGGCTCGTCAGCCACGGCGAGATCAGGTTGCCCTCGAGCACGGCGACGAGACCGGCGGCGCCGCAAGCAACCAGCGTCGTCTCCACGCGGTGCAACTGAACGAAGGCGGCCACGGCGCAGATGGCGACGCCGATCGTCGGACCGATGAACGGCAACACGTTGAGCGCGCCGGCGATCGCCCCGAGCACGAGCGGCTGCCGCAGTCCAAGCCACCACATCGCCCCCGCCGTCAAGCCGCAGACGATCAGGCTGATCGCGAGCCGGGCGACGAGGTAACGCTGAATCTGGCGGTCGATCAGGCGGATCACGTCGATGGTCACAATCTGCCGGTCGAATCGCGGACCGGCGATATCGACGATCTTCTTCTTCAAGTCGTCGCCGCCGAGCAGCAGCACGAATGTCAGGACCGCCGTCACCAGCAGCTGCGCGCCGGTTTCCACGAGGCTTGCCCAGGCCGACAGGATGTAGTTGCGCACGTCGAACGGCTCGGCGACGGCGACGCGCCTGGCGCCGTCACGCGACGGCGGCGCGACGGCGTCAACCGTCGCCTGCAGGTTCGTCGCGGCACGTTGAAGGTTGTGAATCGTGCCGGCATGATCGGCGGCACGCTCGCCGCGGTCGCGCTGCAGCGCCGCGGCCTTGATCGCCGCGACCGTATTCGGCAGCTCGTTGACGAACGCCGTGGCCTGCCGCTTCACCAGCCGCGCGCAGCCGACGATCGCGAGCGCGACGACCAGCAGGGTGACCACGACCGCCGCCGGCCGCGGCAGGCGGCAGCGCGCCAACGCGGCGACGAGCGGCTCGAGCGCGTAGGCGAGGAGGACGGCAAGCAGAATCGGCGTCCAGAAGGCAGCCGCCTCCCGAAGGACGTACAGCGCGCCGGCGCCAAACACGATCGTCCCCGCGAGCCCGCGGACCGACACCGGTGCAATGGTCGGTGCATCGAGGGCGGCCGACGAGGACGACTCGTCCATGGGTCAAATCCCTTCAATCGCGGTGCCACGTTGAAGGCGGCTTCGCTGCAAGGGGGCTCCGGCGCGGATGCCGTCGCAGCAGCACCCTCCAGCGAAGCCTGCCTTGGGCTAGGATACGGCGCGAATGGATCTCGGACTGTCCGGCAAAGTTGCGATGGTCGGCGGCGCGAGCAAGGGCCTTGGCTATGCCGTCGCCCGCGCCCTCGCCGCTGAAGGGGCGCGGGTGTCGATCGCGTCGCGCGATCGCGAGGCGATCCACAGGGCGGCGAACACGTTGTCGCGCGAAGCCGGATCGGAGGTGCTGCCGGTTGCGGCCGATCTGAGCCAGGCCGACGCAATCGAGCGGTGGCACGCCGAAACCGTGTCGCGGTTCGGTGCGGTCGACCTATTGTTTGCGAACACTGGCGGTCCGCCGGCCGGCACGGCCCTCGCCTTCGACGACGCCGCGTGGCAGGCGGCATTCGAGCTCCTGCTGATGAGCGTCGTCCGAATCGTGCGCCTGGCCGTGCCTTCGATGAAGGCACGCGGCGGCGGCGCGATTCTCGTCGGCACATCGTCGACCGTCAAAGAACCGTTTCCAAACCTGGCGCTGTCGAATGTGATGCGCGCCGGGGTGACGGCGCTGGTGAAAACGCTGGCTGGTGAACTCGCGGCCGATCGCATTCGCGTCAACACGCTGCTGCCAGGCCGCATTGCGACTGATCGCCTGACCTATCTCGACGAGGCGAACGCGAAGAAGGCCGGCATCACCGCCGAGGAGCAGCGCGAGCGCGCGCTGGCGACGATTCCGATGGGCCGCTACGGCGATCCGGGCGAGTTCGGCCGCGCCGGCGCGTTTCTGTTGTCCGACGCCGCGGCCTACATCACCGGCGCCGCGCTGCAGGTCGACGGCGGCCTGATCCGCGCCCTCCTGTAGCGCGATGTCTATCGCTCGCAAAACGCTGCTCGCCCTTTCGACCAACGCGTGGCTGCGCGAGCACGCGACGAAAACCGCGTTCGTGCGCCGTGCCGTGTCGGCGTTCATGCCAGGCGAGCGGCTGGAGGACGCAATGTCCGCTGCGACCGTACAGCAGGCGCGAGGTGTCGGCACGATCTTCACGCGGCTCGGCGAGAATTTGACCCGGGTTGAGGAAGCGGAGGAGGTCACCGCTCACTATCTCGACGTGCTCGACAGGGTGCAGCGCGCCGCGCTGCGCGCGCAGATCTCGGTGAAGCCGACGCAACTCGGCCTCGACCTCGACAAGGAACTTTGTTTCCGCAACCTGCAACGCCTCGTGGCGCGCGCCGATGCGCGCGGCAATTTCGTGTGGATCGACATGGAGAGCTCGCCCTATGTCGATCCGACGCTCGATCTGTTTCGCCGTGCCCGCGCGCAGTCGCCGCGCGTCGGCATTGCGCTGCAGGCGTATCTGCACCGCACTGCGAAGGACGTCGAGACGCTGGTGCCGCTTGGCGCCGCGATCCGCCTCGTCAAGGGCGCGTATCTCGAACCGGCCTCGATCGCGTTTCCGAAGAAGGCGGACGTCGACAGCAACTTCTACAGTCTCGCGTGCCGCCTGCTCGCCGCCGACGCACAGCGTGCCGGCGGACTGCTGCACATCGCCACGCACGATCCGGTCCTTGCCGATCGCCTCGCCGCATTCATCGACCAGCGCGCCGTTCCGGCCACTGCGTACGAATATGCAATGCTCTACGGCATCCAGCGCGGGTTGCAGCAACGCCTCGTCGCCGCCGGCCGTCCGCTGCGGGTGCTGGTCGCCTACGGCGAATACTGGTTTCCGTGGTACATGCGCCGCCTCGCCGAACGGCCTGCGAACGTCTGGTTCGTCGTGAAGAGTCTCGCCGGCTAAGGGGGCCGCGCCGCTCGCTGACGCCGGCGCGCTGTCGGGGCTGGGGGCTGGGGGCTGGGGGCTAGGGGCTGGGGGCTGGGGGCTAG
>Ga0075435_100001462_pt1 | contig 15181 bp, 9 predicted proteins | sample RhiMethybrSRZTD4_FD_75302 | JGI IMG/M metagenome (GOLD analysis project Ga0075435, IMG submission 75302) | Populus rhizosphere microbial communities from Tennessee, USA - Rhizosphere MetaG P. TD hybrid SRZTD4 | ecosystem: Host-associated > Plants > Roots > Rhizosphere > Soil | place: USA...
ATCAGACCGTCAGCCTGTAACTCTTTCGCGATCTGCGGAGCTTTCTTTTGCGTGTCTCGGTATTGCATGGTGGAGGTACGAGAGATCACACGCAGGGAATGAAGTTGGCTGATTTCCGAAGTAAGCTCCTCGGTCAAGCCATCAACCAGGTATTGCTGGCTGGGATCGGCGGAGAGATTGGCCAGGGGCAGCACCGCCAGCGAACGAATGGTGCTGGGATCAGCGGCACGCCTCGCAAGCCGCCACTTTAGAAAGGCGGCCCCCGACAGCGCCAGCAGGAAAAGGAAGGCCGCGCCTACCGTCACGTACCTGCGTACGTGTGACGATTGCGTCGCCGGCTGGCGCTCAGCAGGCAAGGGAGTCAGCGGTCCGATGAACCGATATCCCCGACGCGGCAGAGTCTCAACAAAGCGTGGGTTCTCCGCCGAGTCGCCCAGCACCTCGCGAATCTTGTTGATGGCCGTGTTTAGGTTGTGGTCAACATCGACGAAGGTGTCCGGCCACAACCGCTTCTGCAATTCCTCCCGCGTCACCACCTCGCCGGGGGACTCCAGCAGGATAGCTAGAACTTGAAACGGCTGGCCGGGGAGTTTCACCCTCGCTCCAGCCTTGCGCAATTCTCCTGCCCGAAGATCAACTTCGAAGGTCTCGAACCGGACTAGCCGAGGAGAAGGGACAGCTGGTTCCACAGAGGTTCGCCTCAAGTGCCCCAGTCTAGCATCGAATTTCCATTAGTATGCTCGCGTCCCCGCGTGTTTCCGGCTAGCCGGCCTCGCCCCCAGCCCATTAAGTCTAAGCGGGTTAGCTGCGTTGACTTTCTTTTGACCTTTCGCTGATCCGCAATAGAGCTCCCATGCATTGATGTTTCCGCACCTGAAGCCCAGAGTCGCCCTCACCGTGCAACCGGCGCGGAGGAGGACGACATGAAAGCAGGGACCATGAACCAACACCCAGGGACCGACGAAACCCTCGGGGCATAGTCGGCTTTTGTCCAAGGCGATCCCATCGGCCCAAGAGCCAAAATCTTGAGAAAAAATGTAGAAAGGAATTCCAATGAGGTCAAAGAGCAACAAACTGAGCTCACTGTTAGCCGCTTTAGTTCTGGTTGTCAGCTCATCTTCAGTTCGAGTGCAGGCAATCACGAATGGCTTCCCGGATACTACTAACACTTTTAGCAACGTCGGAACTGTGCTCGCTGTGGGAACAGATGGCCAAGCCTTCCAGATATGCTCCGGAACGTTAATCTCGCCCACCGTGTTCCTGGGCGTCGCCCACTGTGCCCTTTACTTCAGTGATTTTCTCGCTCCGGAAGGTTTCAAGCTTTACATGAGTTTCCGCAACCCGGTCCCGATTGCGGACTTGACGGATGTGAATACTTTGATTCCCGTCACCCAGTTCATTCCAAACCCCAAGTACGTTCAAGCGAACGCTACTCACCCTTTTAGCCCGCACCACAATAGCGATCCCGGCGATCTTGCTGTCATAATCTTGCCGCTGTCTGTCACGCAAGGGATTACTCCTGCGGCTCTCCCCACCCTCGGACTGCTCGATGAATTGGCGGCAAAGAACGCGCTTCGCGGAGTCTTGTTTACCGATGTAGGGTACGGGTCTGAAGATAGATTCGGAAATCGACCGAATCCAATGCCGCGAATGTTTGCCTTTTCCGCTTTCAGAGCACTGGAGCCCGGATTTTTGCAGTTGTCGATCAATCCGAATCTCAATAACGGAGGTGCTTGCAATGGTGACTCCGGCGGGCCGGACTTCTTGGCAGTCAACGGCAAACTGATTCTAATGGCGATAACCAGCGTTGGCGGGGATCACGTCTGCCGTGCAACCAGCGGGAATTACCGCCTCGATACAGCCTCCGCTCGGGACTTTCTCAAGAATTTTGTCACTTTACGGTAAACGCCTTTGTACCGACTGCAAGCTTCAGGCGAAGCAAAGGTTCTTTCTTGCATGGAGGTGGGTCCGGTACGCACGCCTGAGACTCCGTTTTCGTTGCCACGGCTTGAGCGGTCAAGCCAGAGTGCGAACACCCCTCATTATCTTATTGGATAGCGGATCCGCATATCTGTTGTGCTCTCTGACTTTTGCGTTCAGCCGCCAATGATGCTAAGCGCAGTTTTTAGGTGCGCAAGCGGCCTCCCATCCAATGGCGACACTTGATAATGCTTTGGCATCCCTGGGCAGAACAACGCCGTGGCTTCCAGTGTTCCTGAACGGCCTGATTCTGCGTCCGCTGAATGTGCCTCGGGCCGAGGGCCTCTACTTAATCGAGCGTGCGAGCGATAAGTCCTGAAAATCGAATCAGACGATCCTTCCCTACTCACAGGTCCCAAAAAACCACCCAAGCCAAACGGCTTGGGTGGGCACCGAGGGCGGTGAGATACAAGGACTTACTTCTTCGGACCAATCAATGGACCGTCGCCAATCACGAAGTAGCCATGCGGTGGCGCGCCGCCGTTGGCCTGACAGTACGCTCGTGCTGCCATCGCCTGGTTATTTACCGAGGCTAGAGCTGCTGCCGATGAATCGTGCGGCACGACAACCGAATTGCAGCTAAAGCCATTGTTGCCGGCCGCATCCGTGGCTCGCACCACGATCAAATACACGCGCCCGTCTCCAGAATCGACGCGCTCGGCGCGCAATTTCAGCGCACCGAGAGTTATGTTCGTCGCATCTGGCGAGAAGACCGTTCCTTTGCTGTCCGTTGCGGTCTGGTCATCTTCATCCCCGAACACCTGCACCGGCACGTTGGCCGCCGAGGCGCAATTCGTCCTCGCCGATAACCCCACGCTCAGCAGATCATGATTCGCGCTGGGGTTAAGCACGGACGTACTTACCGCACTGGTCACCGTCTGCGCGAAGTTTGCCCTGACACTTTGCGTCTGCTGAAGCACTACCGTTGAAATCGGACTGGTCGGAATCGTGACCGGTCCCGTCCAATTGACGAAGCAATAGTTCGGGTTCGGGATGGCCGTGATCGCCATCACCGAATTGACCGGGGCATTGTAAGTCCCTGGGCTGGGTGCTGTATTTCGCCAATTCCTGAAGAGGTTGCAATGGTGAACGGAACCGTCGTAAAGCCGAAGTCGATGACGCAGGGCTGGTCGAGGGGCCCGAATAGGCAGAGTTCGAAAGCCCCGATGTCGAACCCGGTATCATTGCTGGGCCCCATCTGTGGGCGTTTCTGGCCACGTTGATCCGCTCCCAGCCCCGAGTCGGCCGCATTCCACGCCGGACTGCTCCTGGGAATCGCCATCGTAGGCGTGAAACTACCGTTATTTTGCAAGACTGCCAGCTGGGAAGTCGTGCATTTCGTCCGCCCCTAATGCTTGCGCCGTGCCGGAACGCAACAGATTCGCCTCGGAAAGGTAGCCGTCTGTCAACCGGTGCAGTTACGGTAAAGACTGACTTAGGTCTTCGCAATCGGTCTCGATGCAATGAGAATGGGACCCGGAATCCCTTATTACGATTACACTTCCGCTCGGGCCTTAGGACTGAGTAGTGTGCGCACTGTCCCGAGCAGTTGGGCTCCGGCTTGTCCTGCTTCGCGGCTTGAAAAGTCATTCTCCAGTTCGACGACAGGAAGACATGTGGCGGCTTGTCTGAATCTTTCCCAGATCTGTCCTGGATGCTCAAATGGTGGGTTCGGACCAAGAATCACTAGTTTTGGTCGTGCTGCCGTAAGCAGGATTAGCGAATCATGAATGTTGTTGTTGGTCAGCGGGTTGTACCCTGCACGAAGCAACAACTCCCGGAGATAAGCTAGGACGTCGGTGGATCTGTCTATGCACAAGATTGCAACCTCGGACCGGGTCACCCTGGTGCTAAAGGTTGTACGCTGATAAAAAGCCTCAAGTGCTTCCAGCTGGGTTTCATGGGTATTAAACAACGTAATCAAGTTTGTAATCCTTAACGTGTGACGGATTTCACGAGCAACGTTGCAAAGTTTGATATCGCCCCCAGCCGCCCGAGCGCTGGCAAGAAGGCGCACTAACAACCCCAGCCCACTACTATCGATAAAAGTCACTTCACCTAAATGCAAGACAATGTCCCTGCTCTCCGGAAGAAGTTTCTTGACTTGATCGCGAAGAGACTCTGATTCGGGGCCGGCGACTATGCGGCCAGTGCAGGTAACCAAGACAACATCGCCAATTTTTCGGGTTTCGGCGTGCAGTCGCACAAAATTCCCACCCCTCGATTCAGAACGTCCTGCAGGTTGGCCAAGCGGGAGACCGGTTGTCAAATTTTCCGCTGCTGCCTCTACACTGGCATAGAGAGTCACGATTTGATCCACCCGGGTCATTCTCAGGGTCTGCTCGACGATCCCCTGCGCTCCAACGACGCTCAGTTCGCCTCCTGCTTGTTTCACCTTGCCAGAGCACATGACAAGGCTGCCGACCCCGGAGCTATCCAGATATTGCAACTCCGAAAAATCAAGAATGATCTTTTTCTCGTGCCCTTTCAGAAGATCTTCGATTTGCCAATCCACTTCCTGGCACTCGCGTCCCAGGGTGATTCTGCCGGCCAGCCTTAAGACGATGACATCGGCACCAACACGCCTTTTCTGGATGTTGAGCAACATATTGTTCTCCTTATTGCTTCCGATATCCGAGACCGCCGAGTTGTTGACGCTCAAGAAAGGCGTCCACCTTTTGGTGGTTCGCCGGGGTCTGGGCTGTCGGACTGAAACATGTGCGGCTCACGACAAATCTCTGTTTGGACGGTCTGGGATCAAGGACTTGAGGAGCCGAAGAATAGACACCTGCACTAGCCCGCGATTCAAGCATGGGATCCGACGCGATTGGCCTGGGCGCTATGCCCATCCGGGGGATTTTGTCTTTATTAAAGTGATAAGTCAAACTCATCAGTGTAGCCGAGGGGACCGGGCACGGCGTGCTAAAGCGTCTGCCTTGACCTGATGTGTCGAAACGAAATATTTTACGGCGATTGATTCGACCATGTTCGGGCAGCAGAGAGGCTGTCCCATGGTTAGGTCGATTTGAAGTCTCAAACTGTAACCATGCCATGCTTCTCCGAGGTTGGTACACTCGGGCGGTAAAACTAAGGTGATGATGCCATCACTGTTTGTGGTTAGCACGCATGCGCCGCGTGAGTTCTTCCACCAGGTTGAGGACGACATTAATCTGCGTAGGAGCATTGGTCGGGGTTACGTTCCTGATGAAGAAGAAATGCTGGCCGTCAGGACTGGCGTCGTAGAAGTGGCCCGAAGCAAGGAACTCTTTGTCGAACAAAACGTGCGGGCTGCCTGCCGAAAAGGTGGGGCTGGTCTGTACCGGCACTGCCATCAGCTTGCCTCCGTTGAAATAAAAGATCTCATGATCCTTGTGCGGCCACACCGGTCTTGTCCCACCCTCACTGGAGATTGGCCACTTGCCGCCCGGCCCTGGAAACGGGCGCACATAAACTTCTGCGCGCCCCGATTCATTCGATTCATACGCAACCCAGCGTCCGTCGGGGGAGAACTGGGCAAACCACTCATTGAACGGAGTCTGCAAGAAGGCGTTCGGCTTCACTCCGTCTCGGACACGTTGAACCCAGATGTCGGCCCCTGAAACGGCGTCAAACTGGGTGAATAACAGGTCGCGTCCATCTGGAGAAAAGGAAGAGCCAAACGTCCAATTGTCAGAAGTGAAGATCGGGTGTTCCGGTCCGCTGGCGTCAGCTGACTTGCCGTAGAGCCCCCAGTTATTGTCGCGCATAGAAGTGTAGACGACCTGCTTGCCGTCTGCCGTCCAATAAGGGTCGCGATTGTCATTCTGAAAAGTAAGGCGGCTCAGCGCATTTCGGCGGAGATCGTAGGTCCAAATATTCCATTCAGGCCCTTCCACCGTCATAGCCAAGTGCTGCCCATCTGGTGAAAGGGCGAGATCCTCAAAGCCGCGAATGTCCTGGCTCAGTAGACGGACCTCGCCTGTGCGAGTCACTTCCACCAGTTGGCGATCGGGTGCTACCCCGGTGGGACTCCAGCTGGTCCCCGAGACGAATAAAAGCAAGCCGTTTGCGGACACCGCAAACTGCTCCACATTGTCGCCACTGTTGGAGACCCCCTCGACAATCCGAACAGGGGTGCCCACAACGCGAAGATGCCGTAGATCGACGGAAACACCCCAGATGGCTCCAGAGCGAGCGAAAACGAGGAAACGCGGTGGGACGTAAAAAGCACTTCCCGCCCCTTCAATCAGTGTCTGATGTTTGCCGGTCTTGAGCGATAGTATAGCGACGGCAGCTTGCTCCATGTTGAACCCCTTCATGACCCTGACCAGGAGCGCCTGCTCGCCCGGAATCACTTGGGGCCGTGCAAACGACAGTTCTCCTCTGGCGATGTCGGGGCTGAGGACTGGCTGGGACTGGCCGCCAGCGGACGAAATCCGCCGCAGTCCAAAAAAGCCCTGTACACTGGGATTGAAATAGATGGTGCCATCCGCGTCCCAGCTGCCAAGCCCATGACCGCTGACATCGCAGAGGGCATGCGGAGGGCCGCCGGAGACAGCAACTTTCAGGAGTTTCTGATCGGTGAAAAACCCCAGCCATTCTCCGTCCGGCGAGAAGAATGGGTTCGCCGCCCCATCCGTTCCGGGGACCGGCTTGGCGGCGAGATCGTCGAGCTTGCGCAGCCAAATTTGTGGCTGGCCACCGGTCCTCTTGGCCACATATGCGATCTCCGTTCCATCTGCAGAAACTGCGGGATTGGTGCCTTCCGGATCGAGTGACTCGCCCGGAGGCAGAGCGATGCTCAAATATATCCACGAAGGCGCCGCCCTTCGGGCTTCTAGCGTGAGTAGGACTGCCGCTGCAAGCATGGCACCGATCACCAGCCCAGCAAACGTCCATATGATTGTGCGGCGTCCACCGCTGAAGCGCGTAATTACCGTAATAGGCGCTGCGAGGCCGGAGTCCTTGGGTTTCCATCCAGCTTCCTCCAGCTCAATGCGGGCGTCGCCGATGGCTTGCAGGCGCCGCTTAGGGTCTTTCTCCAGGCAGCGCTCCAGCAGCCGACGAACTGCTGGTGGTAAATTCGGAGGCAAGGCTTTCCATTCGGGATCCGCGCGGAGGATGGCGGCCAAAGTGTCGGACGTGGTTTCACCGGCAAAGCTGCGCTTGCCGGTAAGCATCTCGTATAGCACGCAGCCGAAAGCCCAGATGTCGGCGTGGCGATCAACGCGTTTGCCTCGTGCTTGTTCGGGCGCCATATAAGCCGCGGTGCCCAGCAGCACCCCTGCGCGTGTCGCGGGGGAAGTCAGGGTTGGCGAGTCCGATGACGTCCCTTCTGTGCCCTCGTCGGCGAGTGCCTTGGCCAAACCAAAATCGAGCACCTTCACTTGCCCATCGGAAGTGATCTTGACGTTTGCGGGTTTCAGATCACGGTGTACGATGCCGCGCTCGTGCGCATATTCCAGCGCCTCAGCAATCTGTTGCGCGATGGGCAATGCGTCTTCCACAAGGAGGGGGCCTTGCCTGAGCTGGTCAGCAAGGGTTGGACCCTCGACCAATTCCATCACCAGCGCGCGAATGTCGCCCGAATCCTCCAAGCCGTAGAGGGCAGCGATATAGGGATTATTCAGCGAAGCAAGGACCTTTGCTTCACGCTCGAAGCGCGCCATGCGCTCGGCATCAGGGGCGAATACTTGCGGCAAAATCTTCAATGCCACATCGCGGCCCAGCCGCTCATCGCGGGCACGATACACCTCACCCATCCCACCGGCGCCCAGTGGTGCGACGATCTCGTAAGGCCCGAGTTTGGTTCCTAGTGACAACCTCAACGGGCAAAATTATAGTCTCGGATTGGCAGACGGTTGCTTCGGTGGTATTTGGACGTGTAAGTGCGGTGACTGTCGCACTACTTCCTAAGTCGGTAAGGGGGGATTCGAGGTGTCAAACTCGATCACAAACTATGTCTTTTTGATCCACGTAACTGCGATCAACGGGGGTGAATGCGTTCAAACGCTTACGCGGACTGGTTTCAGGAGGTTTTTGGCACAGCTTTGGCCAGCCGAGGGAACTATTTCACCACCCTTATTTTCAATACAGGATGTATCTCGAAACCATTCTTTGCAAGGCCGCTCTGATCGTGCATTTTGTCGAAGAAGCCCACACCCTCTATTTCGACCAGACTGCCTAAGGGAATTCGCAGTGCGTCAGCACGCGCCGTCTTGTAATCGCCCTCATGACCACTTCCCAGCGCACAGTATGGTGCGGGGATCTCGGCAATCATGGTGACGTCTGGCTGATTGAGGTCCGCAATGATTAGGTGCAGATCAGAGTCCGTCTCATAGCGCCTGTCTATCAGGCGAGCTCGCACTCTGTAAACACGCAGTTCATCATTCCAGCGGCGGTCGTATGGATAGGTCTGGTGCGGCTTTAAGTCGTTCAGCTCCGTGACGGGTGCTTCCACAGCTCTAAAGCTGACGAGCTCGCGATCCTTGTCGATGAGAACCTTTACGGGCCACCTCTCAAGACCGCATGGCCCACCAAAAGAATCCTGAATGGCCTCGCCTTCAGAAGTGCTGAGAGTTGAGGGAGGGTCGCAGATTTTGCCATAAGCTGGCCTGTAACCCTTTTGTTGCGCCTCAGGCTGCGCCATGAAAATACCAGCCTTCGTCTTGCCATATAACTGGGTGCCTGGGCAGTGATAAACACCAGACTTTGTATTAACCCACACTTCTCTAGTCGAGCCTTCTGGGGCTTGTGTGGCCCTCTCTGCCGCGTTGGCCAAAGACATCAGCAATACAGCTAGCGGAAAAAAGACGCTCAGGAAGATGCGGCTTCCAAAGAAGTTGGCGACAGCGCACATACGTCCTATCAAATCCAACGGCTCTCGCAAGGGGGAAATCAAGATTGCTAAGTGCTCCCAGGCAATATCGAGAAGCATTATGTGCTGGCGTCAGCCGCTTGGCGAGTTACCTCTGTGCCACCCTGCGAAGCGCTCCAAAAACGAATAGGCATGTCAATACACACTTGTGCAGCTCTTCAGGCTGAGCGGTGATTTCACTCCTCCACGTGGCGACTGTGCCGAAAATCTGGAGAAGCCAAGCTTCATGGTTCCGGGGCAGATCTACCGCTTTCAAATTGAGTTGAATCCCACATCCCTCGTTTTTTGCATGGGACACAGGATACGGGTGGACATTTCCAGCCAGCAATTTCCCTCGTTTTGACGTGAATCCGAATACGGGTGAGCCGTTAAACCAGAATCGCCGCACAGCCGTGGCCATCAACACGATCTACCACGATGCTGAGCATCCTTCTAATATCGAACTGCCAATTGTTCCGATTGCTAAACATTGATTGCTTCTCTGTCGATTCGTGGTCAATCGCGAGAGCACCAATTTCTGAAGCCGGGAAGACCAGGCGCTTGTAGAAGAAAACCCCTTACGGAAGGTTGCCCGTCAATCGTTCGGTAGTCCGATACGTCGCAGCAAGTCATGCATGCGCGTGTCGGAGCGCAGCATCTCGAACTCTGGATGAAGATTAAGCCAGATGATAAGCCTGGGATCTCGCTGCTGATAGGCTTTTTCCAGAGATGCGAACGCAAGGTCCCTTTCTCCCAGGCCGGTGTAGATGGAAGCAAAATCGATTGCTGACACGTACCTTCGCGATGACAGGTCGGTCAGTTCCCGGAGCAGCCTGAGCGCTTCGCTGGTCTGGCCGGCACGCGCGTAGGCATGCCCAAGCCCACCCTTGTACATCGTGATTCCTGGAGACAAAGTTACGGCCGTCTGAAATTCAGCGGTAGCTCCTGCGACCTCTCCCTTCCACAGGTGGAGCAAACCGAGCGCCCAATGTAGCTGAGGAAAATTCGGATCGAGTGCGCGCGCCTTCTGAAGTTGTTCGAACGCCAGATCAGCTCGTCCCTCTGCGTATAGGAACGTGGTCCCTCTTTCGACATTAATGACCGGTGACAGAGGATCGAGTTCTTGTGCTCTGTTTATCTCGGCCGAGCTTTCTTGCTTCTTCCGCAGCGCCATCAATAATTCGCCATACCACTGGTGAGCGTTCGCATAATTTGGGGACAGCTCGATGGCGCGCTTGTACTCACGCTCAGCGGCGGACCAGTCCCAGTCATAATCCCGTTTGACGGTGGCGAGCGCGTTGTGCCCTTCTGCAAGCGTGTCATCCAGTTCCAGAGCCTTAATGGCGGCCTCTCGGGCTTGGGGATGAATCTCTTTCGGGGGAAGCTCCCCGATCCACCCCTGTACAAGATAGGAATCGGCGAGACCGACGTAGGCGAGCGCATAGTGCGGGTCCTTTTCGATAGCCTCCTGAAAGTAGCGGATGGCCTGGAGGAGCCCGTCTTGAGTTCTTTTGTTCCAAAAATAGCGTCCCTTGAGGTAGAGCTGGTAGGCTTCGGCGTTCTGCGTGCCACGCCTTACGATTTCGCTTCTTTCCGCGCCGCTCAAACGCAAGCGCAATCTTTCAGAGACTTGCTGCGCAATTTCTTCCTGGAGCCCCAGAATTTCATCAGTCTTGCCTTTGTACTGATTGCCCCAGAGCTGGGTACCGTTCGAGACGTCCACCAGCTCTGTCTGCATCACGTAGGAGTCGCCGCGCGACGAGACCCGCCCGACAACCACGGCCCGCACGCCGAGATCGCGCCCCACGGTCTGGGGATCGTTCTCGCGCCCCTTGTAGCGGTAGACAGTGGTTCGTGCCATCACCCGCAGCTGCGGCAGCCGCGAGAGGCTGTTGATTAATTCCTCGGTGATGCCATCGCTGATGTAGTCGGTATCTGCATTATTGCCTTGATTAGTGAAGGGAAGAACAGCAACTGAATCGAAAGCTGCGGCTTTGGTGCGAAACACGGTCAACCAGATCACCACCGCCAGCAGCGTGGCAGCCACCACTGAGCTGGCGGTCACAATCCATTTCCTACGCCATGGCTTGCGGCGTGCGGTATCAGCGATTACTGCGGAACTGGCAGCTCGATTCGATTCACTTTGACGTTTGATTCGCGCCAAGTCGGTGCGCATATCGGCGGCATGCTGATAGCGCAGGTCCAGATCTTTTTCTAAGGCTTTGCTGATGATTTCTTCCAGCTTCGGCGGAATATCGGGATTCAAGCGCGCAGGAGGGACCGGTGGATCACTCAGAATGCCTTTGAAAATCAACGCAGTTGTTTCGCCGCGGAACGGCAATTTGCCGGTCGCCATCTCATACAGCACCGCGCCAAAGGAGAACAGATCGCTACGGGAGTCGAGATCTTTGCCCCGGGCCTGCTCCGGTGACATGTATGCAACTGTCCCAATTGCACTGTCGGGAGTGGTAAGGTCTGTGCCCACGGTCAAGGCATTGGGGCCCGGTTCTGGCTTCGTGGAAAGCTTTGCCAAACCGAAGTCCAGAATCTTTGCCTGACCTCGCGAGGTCACAAAGATGTTTGCAGGCTTGATATCACGATGGACGATTCCCTTCGAATGAGCGGCATCGAGAGCGTCCGCGATCTGGATTCCGAGTTCGAGTACAGATTCGATCTCCAGGGGCATGCCAGCAATCTGGGTGTGCAGCGTCTGCCCCTCAAGTAATTCCATGGCTATGAACGCTTTCCCATCAGCCTCATCGATTTCATGAATCGTGCAGATATTTGGGTGATTCAACGAGGACGCCGCCCGCGCTTCGCGACGAAGGCGCTCCAGCGCCTGTGCATTGCCGACGAGTTCTTCAGGAAGGAACTTCAACGCCACATGACGGCCTAGCCTGAGGTCTTCAGCGTCGTACACGACACCCATGCCTCCGCCGCCGATCCTGCGCAGAATCGTGTAATGCGAGATTGTCTGGCCTATCAGTAGCGAGGGCACGGTCATTTCCGAGAATCGTAGGAGCGATCCGGAACAAGGTCAACCATTGCTGCGGTGGGTGGTTTATGGTTGGTCGGCAATTGGGAAACTGAGCCGAAACGATTTCGTTTCGGCCCAGGGTTCGTGACTGAAACGGAACCCTCTTGCTTGCAAAAGCTTGTGGTGTGCACGCACTACAAGTACTACCATTTTAGGCTTGAGCAATTTGGGGAAAGGCCAGTTCTGGCAGGATCCCCGCGACGACGAAAGTTCTAAAATCGTCCGCTAGGGCCGACCATTCTTGTAAGCAGAATTACTTCTGCGTCTGTGACGCTGGCTTGATCTCGCTGGCAGATTTCTGCAAGTCGTCGACCGCACTGGAATCCAGCGCGTACAAGCTCGGTTCATTCTCGCGCTTTGCAACGTAGGTAGTGCCACTCTTCGAGATCAGCACCTTCTCGGTGCGTTTATTGTCATTAGAGGTCACGGTCAGGTCAACTAAGGGCATCGTAAAACCTGACTCAACGAACTTGCTGGCTTGCAGATCGCGCAGCTTGCTGACCAGCGAATCCACACTGCTGGGGTCCAGTTTCTTCCCGTCCGCACCCCACCAGTCGTGGCCGCCTTTGGTCAGGAAATAGGCTTTAGAACCGTCGTGTATTTCGACTTTGTTTGGGTCGTTGAAGCCGAAGTCGAACAGCTTCTTGTTGCGGAAGTCCTCGAGCTTCTTGTCGACGCCTTGGCCTACCGCGCTGGTCACTTTGTACAAGCCTTCTACAACACTCGATTTTGCGTAATAGTCATCTTTATTCTTCCGGACCTGAAGTTCCTGAGTGCCCGAATCCGTGGTGAGCTTTGCGGTTGCGACCGGGGTGCCGGAATTAAAGGCTGCTGCAGTCTTTTTTGTGTCGGTATCGGAGCCGATTTCCATCTGGGCATCAGAGAGCTTGCGGACCAGTTCATCCACCTGGAATGCATCCGCACGCAGCGGCTTGGGTTTAAGAATCTGCCATTGATCTTTGTTGCGTCCGAACTCGATTACTTGCTTATTTGCATTTAGCTCCACACGGCTGACCTTGTCTGGCTCAATCGTAAGCAACCGTTTATCACGCAGATCGTTGACGGTTTTATCGACGCTGCTCTTTGTGTAGCTCGCGATAGTGAACACCCGCAGGTCACCATCGAGACGAGCGAAAGCGCCGCCGCTCGTAGGAGTTTCATCGCCGATCAATAGCCTTTTTGTCTTGTTGTCCTTTTCCGTTATTGCGACTTCAAGCGTGGGCTGAGATAGACCGTATTGATTCAAATCGCTGGCTTTTTCTTCTACCAGCCGGTCGGAACTGAGCGATGCAAGCGTGGACACCATGCTGGAAACGGTGGATTGATCTGCGCCCAGCGTTTGCGGGGAAGTGATTTGCCATTTCCCGCCGCTGTCTTTCGCGAGGACAATATCTTCAGTTTTCTTCTTGAGGTCGACCTTGGTGATGTCGCCTTCTTTCAACGTAAGAATCTTTGGTGGTGTGTCGGCAGAAGCCTGCGCCGTATCGGAGGGCTTATGACGGTTCGACCAATAAAGCGTTCCCGCCAGTGCCGCCAAGACTACAGTAGCGATAGTAAGACCACGGATCTTCATTGTTCATTCCTGAGAGAGCCTCGAGCAGTACCGGGAAGGCCATGACTCAGTCGTGCCGAATGAGCATTTCCGTTCCCATCATTCCAAGCCCCGCGAGAAACCCTTACCTTCTCCTCCACCACACCGCAACTCCGGCCACAACCACGACCAGTGGCAGCAGGAACTGGCTCGTCGTCCTGACCCAAGTCAGTTGAGCTTTCGTCATCGTAATGCGTCGATCGTCCTGCTCCTTAGGACGAATCGAGATCAGATCTTCGTCCGACGAGAGCCAGTTCATGGCGTTCAACGCCAGGTCGCGATTGCCGTTAAATCGGATGAACGAATTTGCAGCCCAGGACGAACTGCCCAGCACGACAAAACGTCCCTGCGAGTTTTCTTTCCCGGTGTTGTAACTGCCGGCCGCAGCGATGGTCATCGGGCCTTTCTTGTTCTTCGGATCATTCGGGTCAACCGCGGGAGAACTCAGATTCGTGGTTGCCAGGCTGCTGTCAGAGGAACTGAACAGCTTTTGAACCGTCGTCTTGTCGCCATTCTTGATTTCTATCGAGCGAGAGAGCGGAAATCCAGTGGCGGTTCCTTTCATCTCATTCACGATCGGATGGGAATCATAGCTGGTGACCAGCGCGACCTGAGGACCCAATCCAGCCAACTGGCCGATCGGGTTCAGATCGAGAATCAAGTCCTTATTCAGGGTTACACCCCAGCTCTGCAGCAGATTTGCCAGAGCATCGTTTTCGCCAACTTCAGAGCGCCGCAGCTTCAGCGGAGGATCGAGCATGAACAACGCCCGGCCTCCATCCTCTACATACTTCTTGATGGCATCGACCTGGGGCTGTTGGTAATCACTGGTCGGGCCGCCGACTACCAAGGTCGTGCACTCATTCGGAATTTCCGCCTTCTGCAGTAGGTTGATGGATTTTGTGCTGTACTCATCCTTGCCGAGCAGGTCTTTCAGCTGCGAATAGCCGTTGCGATCGCTGTCGTCGATCTGGTGTTCGCCGCTGCCGGACACGAAGCAAACCGTTCGCGTGTTATTCTTCAGGTCGCGAATGAAAGCACCGGTGATGCCTTCTTCGGTAGTGCTTTTGGCCTCTTCTTTTCGCGCGCCGATCTGCACAATAGCAGTGCCGTAATTCTTGATTCCAGCCTCGCGAGCAAGCTGCGGTTTTTTGTCGGGATCTACGTACTCGACGTGCACCTTGGGCGAGAGCTTCGCGTATTGATCGAGGACATCTCGTGTTCGCTGAAAGCGCGTGCTTTGGTCGAAGTAAGTGATTTTGGCATCTTCTTTCAACCCCTTCACAATCTTCACGGTCTGATCAGAGAGGCTGTAGCGCTTGTTCGCCGTGCCGTCATATGACTTGTTGTAGCGGTCGCCCAGTATGTTCGCGACAACGATGATTGCGAGCACAACAAGAATGTAGACGGTCGCGTATGCGGCGTATTTGGTTTGTCTGGCTTTAAGAAACTGCATGCTGTGTTACGACCTCCAGCGCAGGGATTCCATGGAACGGCTGGTGAAAAACAGCCCCAGGAAAATTACGGTTACATAAAAGATCGCGTCTTTCGAATCGATCACCCCTTTGGCAAACGATTCGAAATGATTAATCACGGACAGGTATGAGAGCACACGAGCCCACGTGGCAGTTTCATACCCGCTGACCCATTCCAGTACCCACAGCAGCAGACACACGCCGAATGTAGCCGCACCGGCGATGATCTGATTCTTGGTCAGCGTCGAGATGAATGTCCCGAT
>Ga0075435_100001463_pt1 | contig 15181 bp, 10 predicted proteins | sample RhiMethybrSRZTD4_FD_75302 | JGI IMG/M metagenome (GOLD analysis project Ga0075435, IMG submission 75302) | Populus rhizosphere microbial communities from Tennessee, USA - Rhizosphere MetaG P. TD hybrid SRZTD4 | ecosystem: Host-associated > Plants > Roots > Rhizosphere > Soil | place: USA...
GTTGCCTACGCCGAGCACGTCTTCGGGCACGAAGCCCGACGCGACCTGGTCGAACTTCGTCAGGATCTCCCAGTCGTACGGCATCAGCAGGATGGCGCCGATGTACGGGATGTAGCTGACCGATCCGGTCTGGTCCATCAGCCACCGGTTCAGATCGTCGCGATCGAGGCGGACGACCGACTGCAGCGGCGTATTGAAGAGGAAGCGCGGCTGTTCGGCGACGTGGACCTGGAGCGTGAAGTTCTTCGCGCCTTGCAGCGCGAGGAACGCCTTGCCCATCGCGTACTCGGGGCCAACCAGCGCCAGCACCGCCCCCTTCTTGCCGTCGGCGCCGTTGCGCGACAGCGCGAAGCCGAGCTCGGGCGGCAGGATCGCGGGATCCGACGCGGCCAGCAGGCACAGCCACGGCGTGGTGAACGGCTTGTTGTCGATCTGCGCTTCGACCTCGCCGCCTTCGGGGAACCGCGCGCGCAGGAAGGCCATCGACTCGACCTTCGTCACGCCCGGCGTTCGCGCCACGTAGCCCTGCAGCGAGCGATCGCCGTTGACCGCGCCGGTCTGGTAGACGGCGAGGTCCCACGGGATCCGCTTGAGCTGATCGTCCACGTACACCTTCAGCGCGTAGCGCGAGGTGATGTTGACCGTGGCGAGCAGCGCGCCCACCAGGAACGTGACCAGGCCGAACGTCAGCATCGTCCGTCGCCCGAGGATCGCGAGCAATCGTTTAATCATCGTGATGCCGCGGTCGGCCGCTTGAACAGCTCGGGCTTCAGGAACGTGAACAGACCATTCCACACGGCATCCGGCGCGATGACTTCGCCGTCGGCGGCGTTGAAGGTGACGCCGGCCGGATGGACGATGCCGGTCGATCGCCCCTTGATGATCGAGTGCGGCGGCACGTCGCCGTCGTCACCGACGTCGTTCCACACGCCGACGAAGCCCTCCGTGCCGGTATTCCACGGGGACGGCAGCTCGGCGTCGGGCGGCAGCCCTTCGCGCGGCTTGTCGATGTTGTACGGCGGCAGGTACTCGTTGTTGATCGCGGCGACGAAGATGCGGCCGGTCTCGGGGTCGAGGCCGATCTGGCGCAGCCGGGTGATGCCGGTCTTCGGTCCGGCGATGACGCGCTGCGGCGCCACGTTGCCGTCATCGGTGCGATTGAAGATCAGCAGGCCCGTGATGCCGCCGGGAAGGCGCGAGTACGTCGAGACGACGAGCAGATCGCGGACCGGGTCGACCGAGATGCCGACGATCTGCAGCAGCTTCGTCTTGTCTCCCTGGATCGTGCGGATCGGCTTGGCGTCGCCGTCCGCGGTGCGGCTGTAGACGAGCACGCGGCGGTCGCCCGGATCGCCGACGTAGAGCTCGTTGTTCTTCTCGTCCACCGCCACCGTCTCGGGGCGCGACAATCCCGTCCGCGCGCCCTGGATGGTGCGCGCCGGCGCTTCCTCGCCGGTGGCGCCGCCGCGGAAGATCACCACGGCCGCGGCCAGCGGGTTGGGGGCGATGATCTCGTCGTTCGTCGTGTCATACGCGATCCCATGCGTCGTCCGGCTCAGGTGCGTGAGTTGACCCTGGATGACCCGCTTCGGTGCCACGTTTCCGTTTGCCAGCCTGGCAAACGCCGCGATACGCGGCTGGCTGACTCAATTGGGGACCAGGATTTCCTTCCGCTTGGTGTCGTAGGCCACCGCATACGGGTTGCCGAACCCGCTCGTTTCCTTGCCGGCGGGGGCGTTGCGGACGATGCGGCGCGGCGCGACGTTGCCGGCGGCGAGCCGCGGAAACACCAGCGCCGAGTGCGCGCCGAAGTTCGCCACCCAGATTTCGTCCTTCGCGATCGCCACGCCCATCGGGCCCTTGATGCCGGTGGCGGCACCGCGGATCACGCGCTTGGGCTGCACGTTACCGGTGGCGGTGCGGTTGAACACCAGCACCGAGTTGTCGCCGTTGTTGGCGACGAAGATCTCGTCGTTGGCCTCGTCCACCGCGACGCCCATCGGCCAGTCGATCTGGCTGAGCGGCCCGGAGATGGCGCGCAGCGGCGGCACGTCCCCCTTCGCGCTGCCGTCGTAGACGGTCAGCGACGAGGGCACGAAGCGGCCGCGCGCGGTCTCGCTGAACGCGTTGCCGGTGCGCTCCTGCCGCGACTCGCGGGCGTCGTAGGCCGTGTAGGAGGTGATCAGCTCGGCGGGGCGGAAGTTGCCGTGGTTGGCGACGAAGACCTCGTTGTGCGTCTCGTCGAAGTAGATGCCGTGCGGATCGGCCATCTCGGTCTTCGGCCCGCGCACCGAGCGGATCGGCGCGTCGAACTTCTGCGCGTCGCGCTTGAAGACGACGAACATGTTCGGGGTCTGGACCGACAGCGCGATCTCGTCGCGCTTCTTGTTGAAGGCGATGCCCCACGACTGGTGCGGCACGTAGAGCAGCCGCTTCGGCGTGACGTTGCCGCGGTCGTCGTAGTCGAAGACCACCATGCGGTCCTCGACGTCGTTGTTGACGGTGAACAGCTCGCGGTGCGCGGGATCCATCGCCACGCCGGCGACGAACCCGATGCCGGTCTGCGGCCCCATGATCTGGCCGAAGGCCTGCGCCGGCTCCGGCGAGGTCGGATGGCCGGCCGTCCGCTTGTAGAGCAGCAGGCTCTTGCGGTTGGTGTCGCTCATCATCACCAGGTCGGTGACCGGATCGACGACGACGCCGTTGAAGCTGGGATAGGGATCCACGACCATGCGGACCGGCGCCAGGTCGGCGCCGCCGTTGTCGCTGGACTTCGGCACGGTGAGGCGTGCCTGCTCCTGCGCGCCGTCGATCTCGAGCGGCGGCATCGTGCAGGTGGCGTCGGTCGTCGAAGCGGCCTCGGTCTGGGCCACGAACAGCTGCTCGATCGACGGGCCGTCCGGCAGCGCCAGCAGCAGCAGCGCCGCCGCGGCAGAGGCAGTCGTCAGCAGGAGACGGCGCATCTTATTTCTTCTCCGTCTTCCCGCCGGGATAGAAGTGCTCGTAGGTGCCGTTGAGGACTTTATCGATCACCAGCTTGACCCGCGTCCACGGGTCGGGCGCGTACTCCTTCATATAGTCTCCGGGCGCGTTGATGCCGGCAATCTCCGGCCGCCAGTCTTCCGCGAGCAGCTCGTCGGCGTTGCCGTACCTCGAGGCCAGCGCGCGGACCTCGGGGTTGTCGAGACTGGTCATGCGCCCCTTGTCGAGCAGCGTGACCCAGCGATCGGCGTTGCGCAGGTGCACCTTGTAGGTCGTGAAGTAGGTGTGCGTGTGGAACCCGTGATCGCGAGGCATATTGTATTGCGTCGTGAAGTCGAGCAGCTTCTGCGACTGGGTCTGGACGCCCGGATCATGGTGCAGGGTAATGCCGAGCCCCCAGTGGATCACGCCCGCGCGCAGCCGCTCGGGAATGACCGTGCCGTCTTCGAGCCCCTGCGGGTTGCGGAACGCCTTGGGGTTGGTGCCGAACGCGATCTCGTAGAGATACCAGTAGCCCTTGTGCTCCGGGTTGTGGAACGGGTAGACGAGATCGTTGATGCCCGGCAGCTTCATGAACTCGCGCAGCGCCTCGCCGGTGACGCCGCCGCCCTTCACCTCGTGAACGTAGCCATTGTCGTCGAAATGCACTTCCCAGCGCGGGAAGAACCCGGTGTGGTTGGTGGTCCCGGCGATGACGCCGTGGATGATCGCCAGCGGCTCGCGCGGCAGCCATTCCTTCTGGAAGGCCGGGTAGTCGACGACCGAATAGCCGAACCGCCCGGTCGCCTGGTTCGGGAACATGTACAGGTGGCCGCGCTGGTAGACGCCGCGGGCCCAGTGCGCCGCCTGCTCTTCGTTGATGTCGGCCCAGACGTCGGTGCCCTCCGGGTCCTTCGCGGTCATCTTGTCGACGTGCACCAGCGGCTCCATCACCTGCTCCTCGGCGAGCTGCCAGACGTCGCCGGGATAGGTGCCGAGCGCGCTCATCACGTCCCAGCGGTTGTCGACCAGGAACAGCCCGAGGAACTTGTCTTCCATCGGGTGCAGGTTGCGGCGGAGGAAGGTGCCGCCTCCTTTGCCCCAGAAGATGCCGCGCACCTCGGGATGCTTCGTCAGGTAGGCCTGGATGCCCTTGCCGAGGCTGGGCCAGAGCATCTTCTCCTGGACGATCTTCAGCTTCGGCGGCAGCTCGCGGCTCTGCGGGAAGAGCTTGTCGGCGAGATCGGGGCGCCGCTCGCGCAGCCATTTCTTGATCGCCTCGGGATCGGGGAAGTTCGCCTCGACCCAGGTGGCCGCCTCCATGTAGCCCTGCTCGGACGTGTAGCTGCGGCGGATGCGGTCGTACTCGAGCGCGTCGTCCTTGCCGATGCCGACCATCTCGTACTCGGGAACGACGTTGACCTTGACGCCGCGCTCCTCCATCGCGCGCTTGACCGCTTCGACGATCAGCGGGTCGGAGGCGCTCGTCGTGACGAAGGTGACGGTGTCGCCGGGGTTGGCGACGCCGAGGCCGGCCCCCTGCACACCCGTCTTGGCGCGCGCCAGCGTGCGCACGTGCGGCAGCACCTCGTCGACCGACGACAGCGGCTTCAGGTACGAGGGGAAGCGCGGCGACGGATAGTCGGCCGTCGACGGCGGGGCCGCGTCGGGCGCGGGGCCGCCGCGCGAACAGCCGGCCGCCGCCAGCGCCGCGATCGCGGCGGCGGCGCATGCACCTCGCGTAATGGTCATACCAATGGAGTGGCAGTGTCCGTCGCGGGGGAGGGAGGTGTCAACCCCCCTCCCCGCGCCGGCGATCAGAATTCGAGCTTGAGCCCGAACTGGAACTGGCGGGCGGTGCCGACGATGGTGGTGATCTGCCCGGCGTTGCCGACCCGGCCGGCGGAGTTGAAGACCGTCGACGCCGGCAGCCCGAAGTTCACGTGGTTGGTCACGTTGAAGCCTTCGGCGCGGAACTGCAGCCGGCGCCCGGCGCCGAACGGCACGTTCTTGAAGATCGCCATGTCGAGCGTCATGAAGCCCGGCCCGATGATGGTGTTGCGCGGCACGGCGCCCAGCGTGCCGGCGGCCGGCAGCAGGAAGCAGTTCGGATCGAAATACTGATCCGGCCCGCCCAGCACCGGGTTCAGCGAGCAGCCGGGCGCGAGATCCGGCCGCTGGCCGGCGCCGCCGGAACGCGGCAGCGCGCGGGCGCGATCGAAGCCGAGCACCGGGCTGAACGGGATGCCGGAGCGCGCCGTCATGATCCCCGACAGCTGCCAGCCGTAGGCGAGGCCGCGCGCCACGCCGGTCAGCGAGCGGCCGAAGGGCAGCTCCCACGTCGCGTTGTAGACGAAGTTGTGGCGGATGTCGAAATCCGACAGTCCCTTGTTGCTGGCGGCATCCGCGAAGTAGGCCGGCTGGAAGCTGTTGTCGAAGTCGCCGCTGCCGACGGCCTGCGATCCGAGATCCTCGGACTTGCCCAGCGTGTAGGAGGCCTGCATCGCGAGCCCCTGCGTGAAGCGCCGCGTGCCGCCGACCACCAGCCCCTTGTACCAGGACTTGCCGTCGGTGCTGCGCAGCCGCATGCTGCCGAAGGCCGGGTTGCGGCGCACGGGATTCGGCGGGAAGAAGTAGCTGCCGTCGGTGAGCACCTGCGGCACCGCCTGGTTGTATTCGACGTTGCGGATCTGATCGTAACCGCGCGAGCCGATGAATCCCGCCGTCACCACCGTGCGCCCCCACAACTCGCGCTGGTAGGTGGCGTTGAACTGCAGCCGGTAGGGGTTCTTCAGGTCGTATTGCACCAGGTCGAGCCGCAGCAGCGGCTGCGCGCCGGCGGCCGGCGGATGCGGGAAGGGCGGATTCGACGGATTGATGATGTTGTAATACGGCGGCGTCCGATTGCCGTAGGCGCGGTAGACGTTGCTCAGGATCGGCTCGAAGAAGTAGCCGGCGCCGCCGTGCAGCACGTTCTTGCCGTCGCTGGTCATGTTCCAGGCGAAGCCGGCGCGCGGCGCGACGTTCTTGAGCGACGGGTTCTTGAAGATCGGCCCGCCCTGGGTCACCGTGGCCGCCTGCAGGTCCGGCATGCTCGCTTCGCGGCCGTCGAGCTCGTGCGGCGTGGTGATGAACTCGTAGCGGACGCCGAGGTTGAGCGTCAGATCTCTCGTCACCGACCAGTCGTCCTGGCCGTAGATGCCGACCAGGCTCTGCCGCCACCGCCGCGCCGTCGTCGAGCCGGGCGACTGCCCTTCGAACGTGCCCGGCCGGTTCTGGATCAGGTTCTCGAGCGACGTGAAGGCGTAGTTGCCGCCGAAGTCGAACGACGAATCCTGGTCGTTCATGTAGTGCGTGAAGTTGATGCCGGTCTTCACGCTGTGGCTGCCGCGCGTCCAGGTCACGTTGTCGATGAGCTGCAGGCTCTTGAGATCGATGAAGGTCGGCGTGTTGGTGTCAGGCCCCAGTCCGTTGATGCCCGAGACCGACATGTTGCCGAAGCGCGTGCCGGGGATGAACCACAGGCTTTCGTCGAAGCTGCGGTTCTCGAGGTTGTCGGTCGACTCGAAGGCGCGGTTCCAGGCGACCTTGCCGACATTCAGCAGCCGCGGCGTGACGATCCACTTGTGCTCGCCGACGACCGATTCCGTGCGGGTCTTGGTGTCGACCGTCCAGTACGGAATCGCCGAATCCTGATCGACCTGCGCCTTGTCCCACGAATAGCGCACGGAGAACGACTGCGTGTTCGACAGCGTCTGGTCGATCTTGCCGAGCGCGTAGTTCTCCTTCGTCGGGGCGACGATCTGCGTCGAGTAGATGCCGGTGGCGCCGGTCTCGCGGCCGTTCGGTTCGGGATAGAGCAGCAGGTACGGCAGCGTCACCGGGCTGACGTCGGTGCGCGCGCGCGTCGCGCGGCTCGGCACGGTCGCGATCGTCGTCACGCCCCGTTCCTGGCGCAGCCCCTCATAGCTGCCGAAGAAGAAGGTGCGATCGTGGGCGATCGGCCCGCCGAACTGCCCGCCGAACTGGTTGCGCGTCAGCTTGGGAATGTCGCTGTTGGGATCGTCGAAGTAGGTCTTGGCGTCCCAGCGGCTGTCGCGGTTGAACTCGAAGGCCGAGCCGTGGAAGTCGTTGGTGCCCGAGCGGGTCACCGCGGTGACGATGCCGCCGGTGCTCCGTCCGTACTCGGCGCTGTAGTTGTTGACCAGCACCTGGAACTCGCGGACGGTGTCGACGCCGAGCAGGCCGCCGGCGGCGCTGCCGGGCGATCCGTTCCCCTGCGTGTTGGCGTCGGTGCCGTCGAGCTGGTAGCTGATCTGATTGGGACGCGCCCCGGCGATGGAAACCTGCGTCCCCATGCCGCGATCGACCTGCTGCTGCGAGCTGGGGGACGCGGTCACGCCGAGCTGGAGCAGCGTGAGCTGGCTGAAGTCGCGGCCGTTGAGCGGCAGCTCGCGGATCTGTGTCTGATCGACCACCGCGGTGACCGACGACTGCCTGGTCGCGACCAGCGTGGCGTCGCCGGTGACCAGCACTTTCTCGGTGACGCCGCCGATCGCCATCTGGACGTTCAGCGTGGAGACCTGGCCGACCGACAGGTTGACGTCCTGGTACTGCGCGGTGCGGAACCCGGACAACTCGACGGTCACGGCGTACTTGCCGGGCGCCAGGGCGTCGGCGCGATAGCGCCCCTGGACGTCCGTGACGATGACCCGGTTCTGGCCGGTGTCGACGTCCTTGATGGTGACGGTCGCCCCCGGCAGGGCGGCCTTCGACTCATCGGTGACGAAGCCGGCGATGGACGCGGTCGTGCCCTGCGCGGACGCGACGGCGGCGATGGACCCCAGAAGTGCGACGGCGATGGCGACGGTGCGTGTCAGTACCGCTGCTCGGAATCCCTGCATTGCTCCTCCCTCCGCTCGAGCCCCCCGGCGCGCCTTGCTGACAACGAAGGTCAGGCCATTGAGGTGAGCGCAGCGTGCCGCCGCGCCCGGCATCAAGTCAAGAGAAAAAGCCAATGGTCGGACCAAACGGCTTGACCGCCGCCGGACCGACTCTGCATACTCTGCGGCATGCCTCGACGGGTCGTGCTCGCGCTCGCGGGGTGTGTCGTTTACGGCGCACTCGGCCTGCTTCCTGATCCCGCGCCGCGCCCCGGCCGCGCGCCGCTGCGCACGCTGCTCGCCGATCAGCGGCTGTTCGCGCTCGAGCGCGACAACGGCTGCCTCGACAAGCCCCTCGACGATGCTCGGGACAGGCCGACTTCAGAGCCGGCCGGGCAGGCCTGGCCCGACTGGGTCAAAGCGCACATCGCCGGCGGCGACGTGCCGCCGACCCGGGTCGTCTCGGACCCCTTCCCGACGCTGCACAGCGTCGCCGTCGATCCGATCAACGACCGCGTCTTCGTCAGCGATCCCAACCGCCACGCGCTGTGGTCGTACGAACGGCTCGCCGCCTCGACCGGATCCGAGCCGGTCACGCCGCTGACCGGCATCCGCGGCCCGGCCACCGGCATGATGTTCATCGCCGCCGTCACCGTCGACCCGCAGCGGCAGGAGATCTACACGGTCGACAACGACATCGGCGACCGGATGATGGTCTTCAAGTACGACGCCAACGGCAACGTCAAGCCGATCCGCGCCCTCGACGTCCCGCACCAGGCGTGGGGGCTGTCGATCAACCCGGTGCGCAAGGAAATCGCGGTCAGCGTCGAGGGGCCGCGCCAGATCGTCGTCTACAAGCAGGACGCGCAGGGGGCCGACGCGCCGCTGCGCATGATCCGCGGCCCGAAGACCGGCCTCGGCGATCCGCACGGCGTCTACTTCGACGGCAGCCACAACGAGATCGTCGTCGCCAACCACGGCAACCAGAACGGCCGCGAGACGCTGCCCGGCAGCGTGGCCGCCGGCCGGCGCGGCGGCGGGGGCGGCGGCGGCAGCGAGCGCGGCGCGTTCGTCGGCGGCCGCTTCGACGAGCCGTCGATCACCGTCTACGCCGGCGACGCCACCGGCGACGCGGCGCCGATCCGCAGGATCCAGGGAGCCAGGACCGGCCTCAACTGGCCGATGGCCCTCAGCGTCGACGAGACGCACGACGAGATCGCCGTCGCCAACAGCGGCGACAGCTCGATCCGCGTCTTCAGCCGCGGCGCCGACGGCGACACCGCGCCGGTTCGCATCCTCAAGGGAGCGCGCACCGGGATCCAGGGGCCGATGGGCGTCACCTACGACGTCAAGAACGACGAGCTGTGGGTCGCCAACTACGGCGACCACACCGCCCTCGTCTTCGCGCGGACGGCCCGCGGCGATGCGGCGCCGAAACGGATCGTGCGCAACGCGCCGGCCGGATCGCCGACGGTCGGCTTCGGCAACCCGGGCGCCGTCGCCTACGACTCCAAGCGCGACGAGCTGCTCGTGCCCAATTGAGTCAGCGAGCCGAGAATCTCGGCGTTTGCCAGGCTGGCAAACGGCAACGCGAAACCGACACGGGTGATTTCCGGCCAGACGACGCGCGCCAGCCGGACGATGCACGGCATCTTCTACGACGCGAAGCACGACGAAATCATCGTCCCCGTCGCGCTCGGCGGCGCGGTCCTGACGCTGCCCGGCGGCGCCGACGGCGGCGCGGCGCCGCTGCGCGTCCTGCAGGGCGGCAAGACCGGGCTGGTTCAGCCCGACACACTCTACGTCGACGTCGAGCACGACGAGATGATCGTCGACTCGGGCGACGACAGCGTGCTGGTCTTCAACCGCACCGCCTCCGGCGACGTGCCGCCGCTCAGGAAGCTGGGCGGACCGAAGACGCAGATCCGCAACATCTACGGCATGGCCGTCGACAGCGTGCACAACCTGATCGTCATCGCCAACCGCGTCGACCTCGGCGGCCGCAACTCCTCGGATGGCATCCTGGTGTTCAACCGCACCGACAACGGCGACGTCGTGCCGCGCGGCATCATCGCCGGCCCGCGCACCGGCATCATCAAGATCCGCCAGGTCGTCGTCGACGAGGAACGGGGGCAGATCTTCGCGACGATCAAGAACAACTTCGAGAACTACGACGTCGAAGACGAGCGCCCCTCGCCGTGGAACCCCGACAAGACCGGCTTCATCGGCGTGTGGAGCGTCAACGACAGCGGCGACGTGCCGCCGCGCGGCGTCATCAAGGGCCCGGCCTCCGGACTGATCTGGCCCGCCGGTGTCGCCATCAACCCGAAGCACCACGAGGTCTACACCATCGACAGCGTGAACAACGCGCTGTACATGTTCCACATGCCGGAACTGTTCACGAAGCCGTCTTCGGTCAACGAGGGTGTGCGGTAAAGGGAGCTTCCGCCTAAAGGCGGAAGCCACGGAGGCGGAAGCCACAGGGCGGAAGCCACGAGGATATGTCGATGAAGAGAACAGCGCTGTGTCTGGTAGTGGCCGTCGCCGCGGCCGCGGCGGGGACCGTCGCGCGCGGCGTCGCCGCCGAGAAATCCTGCGATGATCTCCTGCTGCCCGCGCGCGAGGCGCACGGGCAGAAAGTCGGGCCCGCCTCCTGCATGATGCAGGACGCCGACATCACCTACGACGGCGCCGCCTACAAGCGCGTGGACATCGGCCTCGACGGATCGGTCGACGGCTTCGCCGCCAAGGTCGGCGACTACAAGGACTACCTCACCAACGGACCCGACCTGGTCTTCCCGCAGACGTGGGGCGCGCGGCAGGTCTTCTTCGCCGTCGCCCGATACGAACGCGCCAAGGGGGCCGGCATGATCGTCGTCTACCCCGCCGACGCCGCGCGCTGGAACGGCCGCATCTTCGTCACCGTGCACGGGCGCGGGCGTTCGTTCAAGGAAGGCAACCTGAAGGCGTGGGACAAGAACTTCAACGCGTCGGCGCCGCTCGGCGATCTCGATCGCTACGAGCGGCAGATGGTGGCCAAGGGCTACGCCGTCGTCAAGACCAACCGCACCAGCTCGGAAGGCCTCGGCGAGATCAAGACGACGCTCGAAGACGGCACGGTCATCGACTCGGTGGCCTTCAACGACAGCGCGCGCTACATCATGGATTTCACCGAGGTGGCGCGGGCGCTGCTGCTCAAGCGCCTCGGCCGTCCGCCGGCCCACACCTACATGTACGGGCATTCGGCAGGCGCGCGCATCGGGCACAGCATCAACTACACGCCCGGCCTCAACGTCGGCCGCGACGGCAAGCGCTTCTTCGACGGCCTGCTGCTCGACGATCCGGCCGCCGGCACCTGGTATCCGGTGGTGATGAAAGGCGGCAAGGACGTGCTCCTGACGTCCGCGGCCGACAAGGCCGCGTTCGTGCCGCAGATCGACGTGGCGCACCAGATGTACAACAACATCTGGCCGCCGGCGCATCCAGAGTGGCTGTCGTCGAGCTATCTCGAGAACAAGCGGAACAACGCGCGCATCCTCCGCGAGAAGGGGATCGCCAACTACCGCATGTATGAAGTGCGCGGCACCAGCCACTCGGGCGGCGAGTCGCTGCCCGACAGCATGCAGCGCGGCGACTTCCAGAACATCGACGTCTCGAAGGCGATGGACCGCTTCATCGACATGCTCGACGCGTGGGTCGACAAGGGCACCGTGCCCCCGCCGACGCATTCCGACGATCCGTCGATCGGCGGCGGCACCGACGCCGCGATCGAGCACCCGGCACTCGCCTTCCCCGAAATCGCCTGCCCGCTCGGCGTCTATTACAACTACCCGGAGACGGTCTCGGGCGCGACCGCGTTTGCCGCGTTCACCGGCAAGGGGATCGAGCCGCTCAACGGCAAGAACGTCTGGGTCGACATGAATCGCAACGGCGTCTGGGACTATCGCGAGACGCCGACGCAGGCCTGGCGCCGCCTCGGGCTGCTGAAGGCGAACGAAACGCTGACGCGCGAGAAGTATGTCGGCTGCGTCCAGTCGGCCGCCGACGCGCTGCGCCAGCAGGGATTCTTCTCCGACAAGACGGCCGAGGGCTACGTCGCCAACGCCAGGACCGCCGAGCTGATGGCCAAGGACTCGGCCAAGGACACCGGCGTCAAGAAGGGGCTCACGTCTGATCGATGAAGGCGGGCACCGCGCGCAACGCGAACGCCGCGGCGAAGCAGATCAGCGAGGGCAGCGCGAACCACTGGAAGACCGGCGCGTCGCGCTCGTAGGTCTGGCTGACGAGCACGCCCTTCTCGATCGAGTCGATCGCGCGTGACGCGGCGTCGAGCTCGCGCTCGGTGCCGGCGTTGAAATAGCGGCCGCCGTAGGCCGTCACCGCGCGCAGCAGCGCCTGCACCGCGGGCTTTTTGGTGATTTCTTCCTCGAGATCGACGCCGACCAGGTGGACGCGGACGCCCGCCGCGTCGGCCGCGGTCAGCGCCGCCATCGGGTCGCGGCCGATCGTGTTCTCGCCGTCGGTGAAGACCACGATCACCTTGTTGCGCCGCCCCGGCACCGCCGCCTGGCGCGACAGCAGGTAGGTCGACAGCGCCAGCCCCTCGCCGATCGCCGTCATCCCTTCACCGCGCAGGATCTGGTTGTCGACCATGTCGATGTAGCGCACGAGATAGCGGTGGTCGAAGGTCAGCGGGCTGACGACGTAGGCGTTGTCGGAGAACACGACCAGCCCGATGCGGTCGTCGATGCGCCGCGACACGAACGTCCGGATCGCCTCCTTGGTCGCCTCGAGCCGGGTGCGCGGCCGATCCATGTGCTCTTCCATGCTCGACGAGAGGTCGAGCGCGATGACGATGTCGAGGCCGTGCGACTGCGTCAGGGTCTCGGCGAACGGGACGACCGGGTCCATCACCGCGGCGGCGAGCAGCACCAGCGCTGCCAGGAAGACCGCCGCCGGCACGCGCCGCAGCAGCGACGCGCGGTAGGCGCGGCGGAACAGCCACGGCGACGTGGCAGCGAGGCCGAGGCGCCGGCGCGCCGCGAGCCGGACGCCGATCGTCAGCACGAACAGCGCGGCGAACCACCAGGCGGCCTCGGGGTGCAGGAATCGCACGTCGTCCTCACCTGCCGTGCGACAGGATCTCCTGCGTCCTGTCGAGCGCTTCGCGCCAGGCCTGGCGCGTCGGCTGCAAGCCGGCATCGGCGTAGCGGGCGAGCTCGCACGAGGCCAGCACCGCCACCACCGGCGCGACGGGAACGCGCGCCGCGCACGGCTCCAGCGCGGCCTCGATCTCGTCCGGCGTCATGCCGGCGGCCGGGACGCCGCAGGCGTCGGTGACGTGCCGCCGCACCAGCGCATCGAGACGCGCGAAGCCGTCGCGCCGCGCGTCGGGGGTGTCGCCGTCGATCCCTCGCAGTTCCTCGAGTGCCGCGCGCGCCGCTTCCCGTGTCTGTCGCGACGACCGCGGCGCCACGCTTCGCCGCCGCGCGCGCAGCGACTCGCCCATCCGCAGCAGCAGCACCGCGGCCGGCACGATCGAGATCAGGATCAACGCGAGGCCGGCCGGCTGCAGCATGCGCACGAGCGGGCCCGAGGGCGGCACGACGCGCGCGTCCCTGACGTCGTAGATCGCCTGATCGTCGGGCAGCAGGCTGCGGAAGGCGATCGCCACCGCGGGCACCGTCAGCGAACCGGCGGGTGCGGCTTCCTCGGGGCGCTGCCCCGCGCGCGTCAGGTAATAGCGCACGGGGAACGATCCGATGGTCGGTGTCGCGACGTCGACGCGGTACGTCGTCAACACGTACTCGAAGCGATAACGCGTGACGCCGTCCTCTTCCCGGCGGCTGTTGTCGGAGCCGACGAGGTCGAGGCCGGTCAGCTTCAGCCGGTCGCGTCCGAGATCCGCGGTCAGGATGTCGTAGCCGCGCGGGCAGGCGATCTCCACCGTGTAGGTCACGCGGTCGGCGACGAACATCGCCGGGCGATCGACAGCGGCGGTCACCGCGAACCCCTCGGGCGGCGGGGCCTGCGCCATCGCGGGCGCGCCGGCGAGCGCGCAGAACGCGAGGATCCACCACAGCGAAACCCGCGGGGACGTCACCTGCGGATCCTCGTCGCGAAGAAGGACAGCAGCGGCTCGACGGCGCTCGCGTCGGTGGGAACGAACAGGTGCTCCATCGGCACGCGGTAGAACGCGTTGGCCAGCGATTCGCGCCGCCGCCGCGCTTCCGCCGCGTAGCGCCGGCGCGAGGCGGGCCCGAGATCGACGTCCGCATGACGGCCCGACTCGAGGTCGCGGACGCGGATGTAGCCCGGGCCGGCCGGCAATTCGCGCTCCAGCGGATCCTCGGGAATCACCGCGATGACGTCGTGCCGCGCCGCGAGCATCGCCAGGTCGGGGCCGCCGAACAGATCCTCGTCGGTCAGGAAGTCCGACACCAGGAACACCATCGTCATGCGCTTGAGCGCGCGGGTGAGCTGCCGGACCGCCGGCACGATCGCGGTGCGGCCCGACCCGGCCGGCGCCGACCAGCACTGCTCCAGGATGGTCCAGGCGGCGCCGCGCGTCCGGCGCGGCGGGCGCGACACGACCACGCGATCCGAGAACGCCATGAAGCCGGTGCTGACCTGCGTCGAGAGCGCCGAGAACAGCAGCGACGCGGTGACGAACATCATCGCCTCGCGCTTCGAGTGGCGCGAGGTGCCGAGATCCATCGAGCGCGAGACGTCGACCGCGATCATCATGTTCAGCTCGCGCTCGGCGTGGGTGTGGCGGACGAACGGGGCGTCGAGGCGGGCGGTGACGTTCCAGTCGATGCGGCGCACCTCGTCACCCGGCCGGTACGGCTGCAGCTCGTCGAAGTCGAAGCCGTCCCCGCGCAGCCGGCTGGTGAACGGGCCGACCCGCGGCGTGCGCATCTTGCGCGCCGTGGCGACCTCGATGTAGCGCAGCTCGTGCATCACCGCGTCGGGGATCATGGGATCGGCACCACCCGCAGCAGCTCGCCCAGGAGGAGGTCGGCACTGACGTTCTCGGCCTCGGCGCGGATGCTGCGCAGCACCCGGTGCCGCGTGGCGTCGAGGAACACTTCCTTGACGTCGGACGGGCGGGCGTAGGTCCGCCCGTGCAGGAAGGCCGTGACCTTCGCCAGCGCCAGGATGTGCTGGTACGATCGCGGCGAGATCCCGGCCAGCAGGAATTCCGCCAGGTCGGCGCGGCCGGCCTCCCCCGGATGCCGCGTCGCCCGGCCGAGGCGGACGATGTAGTCGATCAGGTTGTCGTCGGCGAAGACCGCGTCGCGGATGAAGGCGCGCAGGCGCGTGACGTCGGCCGG